>Ga0182737_1002752_pt1 | contig 13789 bp, 10 predicted proteins | sample eDN5th30CBELigOP_FD_128878 | JGI IMG/M metagenome (GOLD analysis project Ga0182737, IMG submission 128878) | Enriched Organic Plus compost microbial communities from Emeryville, California, USA - eDNA 5th pass 30_C BE-Lig OP (version 2) (version 2) ... | reverse complement strand
GAAGCTTTACTTCGCAACCAGCACGGTGACAACAGCCTCGTGTTCTACGAGCATCGCACCTGCCGCGCGTATAACATGGCCAAACTCGGTAAAGTAAAAATTGCAGAGCAGAGGCTCACCAACATCCTGCAGGACATGCGCCTTGTTTATCCAAGGGACAGCATAGTAATTCAAAATGCGGAGAACGCCCTGAAAGATGTACTTCAACAGCAAGGCGTAAAGGTTGAACCGGGCATTCTTCCTGATCTGGTGGCTGGCAGTCGCCAAAATTCACAGAGAACCACATTGCCGGAAAATTTCCGAACTGCCAGGCTGACCTCTCAACAGATCAAGCGTCTGGATGAAGCCTCCGCCTATTCATCACAGCAAAACTTTAAGGATGCAGAAATCGTACACCGTGAACTCTTACGAGACATTCAAGTGAACGAACCGGATGAATCATACAAGGCCGCATGGATGCAGCTGAATATAGTGAAATCCTGCCTGCTGCAAAAAAAGAAAAGTGCGGCATGGCTTGAACTTGACCAGGCGGCTGTAGCTATGAGCAAGATGCCGCCCTATGATACGGCCAGGCTGGAACGCAACCTTTTTGAAATGCAGGCCCAGCTTGAGTTTCAGGGAAACATCCAGATCTCTCAGGAAATGTGGGAGGTGATGGCAAAGTCGCTGGCTAAAAAGTTCACCCCTTCTGACCCGCTCCTGATCAATGCGCGACTGCAAGCCATGATCCTGAAAGTACGCATGGGAGATAAAACTGCGCTGGATCAATTGAGTGACCTTTGCACTGAAGTTGAAAGCCATCTTGGCAGGACCCACCGTATCACACTTCAGTCGAAACTGGTATGCGCCGAGTTTCTGAGCACCAATGGAAAACCTCATGATGCAGATGCCATGCTGGATCCCTTGAAGCAGGATATTCGGGACGTGTTTGGCGCCTATTCACCTGAAGATTTCACGTGCCGCATGACGCTTGCCGTATCTATGAGCCAGCGTGGCATGCACGCCCTTGCCATTATGGAGTTGCGTGTGGTTTGTGCTGAGGTGGCTAATGACATGGGCATTGATTCACTGCTGCACCTCAGAACTCAGGAACGACTTCTGATCATGCTAAACATGGCAGAGCGTTTTGCTGAAGCAGAAATGGTTTGCTCAAAAATCATCGATATCTTAAAAACAAACCACATGGTCGAGCCATTTCGCATCCACGTCTTCGAGATCGAAATGGCGGTCTGTCTGGCCAGACAGCAGAAGTTTAAGGAATCATACGCCCTGGCAAAAACAGCTCAGGAGAGTTTACTCAGCTCCCTGGGTTCCGATCATCCCCTCGTCAGGAATGCGACTGACATCCTTCAGAAGGTGCAAATGGACCTCCGAAACCTTGGGGGACGGTAGCAAGATGTCTCCTGACTTTCACTTCGCGCTAGGGCGATGCTTCTTCAGCGCCTCAATGATCGTTTCAAAGCGGCGTTCCACACTGGCCTCGCTCAGCAATTTCTGCTGCAAAGTTGGACACCGGGTGAAATGATAGCTTAACACATCCGCCACCAGCTCAAGATTGTCATTCTCTGCCAGGGTGTCCCTTAGCTGGGTGGCCCCTTCACCATGTTCGGCAAAAAGCGCCAGCACCTCATCCTTCATCTGTTGCAGTCTGGCCGCATCACCTGGAATGGAAACAATGGGCTCAATCCTCGCAATGCGATATGGACGTTCCTGAAGCCAGTCCAAAAAACGAATCCGCTGCAATCCGAGCAGCAGCAGATGGGAAGTGCCATCATCCTGACGAACGCAGGCCCTGACCAGACCGGCAGTCGAACACGGACTGATATCTGACTCACTGTCTCCGCATTTGTTTCCGATGCAGAAAATGCGATTAGTCCCCAGGGACTCCACCAGCATTTTCCGGTATCGTTCTTCAAAAATATAAAGCGGCAGCAGGCAACCCGGAAATAGATGGCAATCAGGAAGCACCATCACCGGAATCTCTTCAGGGAGCGGAGGCGGATTGTCTGTTACATTATCGCAGGGCATCGGGAAAGATTACGAAGCAAGACTTGCAATGGTTGGCGTCATTGCAAGATCAACGTCGCAATCTGCGCTTCTTTACGAAAATAAACGCGCAATCGGCCTGCCGCCGTCAGTAATTGGCACTGGACGCCCGGCTTCGTGCAGTTCTTTGCTGGGGTCAATGCCCATGGCCGCATGAATCGTGGCGTGATAATCAGGAATGGAAACCGGGTTTTCCAGAATTTCTTTGCTCATTTCATCTGTGACGCCGTAGGAGCCACAGTGGTTTAGCCCGCCACCGGCCAGCAACAGACTAAAGCAGGTTCCCTGGTGACCACGCCCACCGCCGCCATCGAAAGAAGCCGGGCGGCCAAACTCGGTGCCCAGGGCAATCAGGGTCTTGTCCAGCAGCTTCTTGGATTCCAGGTCGCGGATCAGCGCAGATAAGGCTGTGTCCAGATCCTGAATCAGCAGATGCTGGTTCAACTGCCCGTCATTGTGCGTGTCCCACCCGGTGCCGTTCACAAAGTTCAGGTTGTGTGAAACCTCAATAAACCGCACCCCGGCCTGCACTAGGCGGCGTGCCAGCAAACAACGCTGGCCAAACTCGCTGCCATATTCCTGACGCAGTGAACCCGGTTCTTCATTCAGCTTAAAGTTATGCATAAAGGCGGGGCCGGCGAGTTTCAGCGCCTGTTCCTGCACTTCTTCATAAGCAGCCAGCGTCGAGGCATCGGGTATGTCTGCATTAAACTGGCTCAGGAGCTTCTGGCGACGTTCAATACGACTCTGAACCAGTCCATCTGGCCTCGTAAAACCCGCCGGACCGCTTTCTGTATCAATCAAATAGATGTTGCCATGTTTAGGCCCAAGAAATCCTGGCCCACGACTGACATTGGGATAACCAATCAGCATGTAGGCAGGGGCATCTTCACTGGCGGAACCCCGCTGATGAGCCACTATGGAACCAATAGACGGATAAGTGACCGTACCGCTGATCATGCGGCCAGTATGCACAACATTAGTGGCAAAGGCGTGCTCATCCACCACACGGTGGTTTACCGTACGCACTACGGTACAGCGATCAGCAAGCCTGGCCATCTTGGGCAGATGCTCGGTAAATTTCATCCCTGACACGGCGGTATCTATGACCGCATAATCGGAGCCGGGCTGTTTAGGTGAAGACTTTGGGTTGCCCCGCTGCTTCGGATCAAATGTATCAATCTGCGACATCCCCCCGCCCAACCAGATAAAGATGCAATGCTCTGCCTTCCCTTTCGGCATGTTCACAACGCTGGAAGCGTGCAATGAGGAACCCGCAGAGGCCAGTGAAGCCATGGCAGAAGTCTTGAGAAAATTACGGCGGTTCATGCGTGTGTGTAAGAGTGGAAAATCAGTGGCTTCACCCAGTGAAGCTCACGTTATTATTACAAAATCTGAAGGCGCTTTTATACGGACAACACCCCCCACTTTCGTGAAGGGTATGCCAGGAGACGCATTGTGGCTCTAAAACCCGTTCAGATTCACATCAGATGCCTCAGGGTCTTCAGGCCGGGCAGTTACGCCTACCGGACTGAGAATGACACGAAACCCAACATCATCTTTCCGCTCTGAGGAAGGCTGTGGACGCCGGTGCGAGGAAAGCAAATCTTCACGCTTGCGGCTTAGCCAGCTTCCACCGCGGACTACGCCATTCTTTTGTTTATTCGCTTCTCGACCGCCAAAATCCTCTGCCACCCATTCTGCCACGTTGCCTGAGAGATCAAAGAAGCCGTACTGATTTGAGGGAAATGAACCTACCGGTGCCAGTTGGGGAAACTTGTCCTGAATATTTTCCAGGGCGTCCTTGCGCTTCGCCTGTTTGGCCGCGCTAAGATCCCAGATGTTGCCTTCAGGCTTCACTGGCGGCCAGCTAAAGCCCCAAGGATAAATGCCTTCCACTCGTTCATTACGCTCTGCGGGTGATACACCACGCTCGCGCGGCAGGTTGGCCGCCATGCTCCATTCATCATCCAACGGCAAGCGATACACTTGCCCCTCCTCAATCAAGCCCCTGGATCGTTCCACCTGGGTCAGCCAGCGACAGAAAGCCTGCGCATCAGAGCGTGAGACCTGACTCATGGGCAGGCTGCCATCTTTGGTCATTTCAACTGGCGGGGGATTCACCCATGGCACCCGACGCATGAAAGCGGCGAAGTCCGACCGGCGCACTTCCTTGGAGGTCATCAACACCGTGCCCAGGGGCACAAACTCCATTCCCAGGGTGTTTTTCCAGGCTTTGCCAAAGGATACGGAATCTGTTGGTCGCAGCTTGGCATCCAGCTTCAGCGGCGCTTCTTTTTTCACCTGCCCTTTCACAGTTTCTTTAACATAACCTGGCAGGTTTAAAACATAGCTCACCTGCCCCTCACGCACGCGCAACAGCGTCAAAGGCGTGCGCCCGAGAATTTCATCGTTTAACAAGACCTCTGCATCAGGCGGCGTGCTGGTGATAATCACCTGCCCAAAATAAATACGGCTGACTTCCAGACGGACAGCCGACCAGCCATCACGCGAACCCGGCTTGCTTTTTACAGAACCGTCAGGTTTCCAGCGGTATTCGTAGTCATAGTTCAGCGTGCCTGCCTCGCGATCCATGCGTGTCAGCCACCGGCTGAATTCCTCCGCATCAGCCTTGGGAACAATTACTGCATATTCGATCTTGCCACCCTTGGGTGTAATGGAAACCACCTCCCCTTCAAAGGGACGCATGGAATCATCCAGAAACCGGGTAAAGAGTTCCAGATGCACCGGCTTGTCTGAGATATGCTTTTCATTGCGCCAGGTAAACTTCATGTCCGCATGGTTTAGCCACATGCGACCTGCGTTCGGCAGCCTGGCCCTGGCTATTTCATCCGGCGTCAGCTTGCGTGCTTCAGGCGCCGGAATCGCGATCTGGCATTGCTCCTGATGTTTCACCAGCGCCAGCGCCGTTCCACAGAGCAACGAACCCAAGATCACCCTGGGGACGCCGCGCAACATACGCTGGGCGATGGTCACCGGCTTTGGAATACCCACCGTTTGCAGAGCCTCTGCAAAATCCGCAGCGCTGGCAAAACGTTCTTTCACCTGCGGGGCGCAGGCTTTGCAGATCACCGCATTCCATTCACGCCAGAGTTTCCAGTCGTCCGCTCGCAAATCATCCGGCACCTCTGGAAACTCCATACGGTCCTTGCCTGAGCTGATCTCATACAACACCTTACCCAGGCTGTAGATGTCTGCGGCAAATGTTCCAGGCCCTTCAGGAGGCACAAAACCTTCTGTACCAACGAACGTTCTCTCACCATGGGCAGCCACCAGGCCGATGTCTGCCAGCTTGCAGTTGCCGTCCACATAAATGATGTTTGACGGTTTGATGTCACGGTGGGTCAGCCCATACGCGTGCATGTAACCCAGCGCCTCAGCCAGGTGAATGCCAATGTCCTTGCACACATGAATGCTCAGACGGCCCAATCGCTTGAAGTCCGTGGTCAGCGTGCGGGGAACGTAATGCGCAACATCTATCTGCTGCCCGCTTTCTGCGTCGTCAGCCAGTTCCATGACGCAGTAGTAAAAGCCCGCTTTCTGATTCCAGCCTACATGCAAAATGTTTACCAGACCACGATGCCCTCGTGAGATTGGCTCAAATTGTTTGATGCCCTCGAATTCGCGCTGAAAGGTTTTTTCAAACTCAAAGTCTTCGCGCCAGACCACCTTCACCGCCCTCAACGCTCCGGTGATTGTCTGCGCCAGCCACACTTCCCCATAGGCACCCGACCCAATACGACGCAGCAGTTTCAGGTCGGGGATGGGAATGTCTTCACGAATGGAGGGAGGATCCGCGCCCTCTTTTAAATGTGGGGCTGGTGGTTCTTCAGGTGGAGATTCATGCCCCCCGGCGGCAGCTTCAGGCTGCTGCGAGAATCGAGGATCAGGGGAGGAAGGCACACGCGACATGAACTACAAAAATACTCATCGAGAGCCGCATAGATTACAATAAAACAACGATTATGAATACGGCTCTTTTAGAAGAAACCGGTCAATGAGGCTGCCTCCTTTTGTTCTACAGCATGGTGGCTTCAAGCGCCTGCACTTCCTTTTTCACCAGCGCCCCCACACGATGCTTGGCCAGATAAACCTGCGCAGCGTTGATGCCCAATACCTCAGCGGTCTTTTTCACGCCCCACCCTTTCATCACATAACAGTCGAAAATCTGATACTGCCTGGGGGAAACACGGGATTTAACGCGCTCCAGCGCTGCAAATGTGATGTTATCACGCCACTCCTTGTCCCAGACTTTTTCCAGAATGTTGTCCTTCTCATGGCTCAGCCGCTCCATGGCAAGATTGGCCCCGTCAGAGTTTTCATCCCCTTGGTCTCCCAGTGATGGCTGACGCTTGCGGGCACGGAACACGTCTAAAATACGCCACCGTGTCATCTGAAGCAGCCAGGCCTTGAAGGATCCGGCACGGGGATCGTACTGCCCTTTCTTCACCTGCCGCGCAATGGCCAGAATGGTTTCCTGCACCACATCAAAGGCTTCCTCACGCGTCAGGCCCGCCTTGGTTGCGACACTGTATATAAGCCGCCAGTAGGTTTGATAAAACTCATCCCAGACTTTCTGGTCTTCCCAGTTATCCAGCTTTTCAATCAAGCTCTTGCGCGTCTTCTCCAGCAAATGCCGCTGCCGACGTTCCTCAGAATTCGGCTTTTCGGTGCTTGGATTAGACATATTGCGCGGCATGAGGAAGTTTCAAGAGACAGGGCGTCTTACGCAAGAAGAAATTCCACCGCTGAAGCAGGTGTTCAAGCAAAGGAATTTTTTTGTTACAAATTTATATACGCCCAGACGGCGACTTCTCCTATTTTTTTCTTGTTACACAGGAGGCCATTTGTCAGTCTGGCCTCCATGAAAACATTGCAGGTTTTTGTGGTAGGATTAGTGGTCTGGATGAGCCAATCCTTAGGCGTTCTGGCTAAACATGATATCACTGCCGATGCAGTGGAATATAAGTCAGCGGACACCACCTGCGAGGGCTGGCACGCCGTTGATAAAGCCAAGGACGGGAAGCGCCCTGCAGTGCTCATTGTCCATCAGTGGACCGGCGTCAGCGACTATGAAAAAATGCGCGCAGAGATGCTGGCTAAACTTGGATTTAATGTGCTGGTGGCTGATATTTTCGGCAAAGGCGTCCGCCCACAGCCCCCAGAATCCGGCAAAATCTCGGGAATATACAAAGAAGATCGCGCTCTTTTTCGCGAAAGACTGCTTTCTGCCCTGGAGGTTCTAAAAAAAGATCAAAACACTGATCCCGAGAAAATAGTCGTAATCGGTTACTGCTTCGGGGGAACGGGCGCTCTGGAGGTGGCCAGAAGCGGCGCCGATGTCAAAGGAGTGGTGAGCTTCCACGGCAGTTTGAACACCCCCACGCCTGAAAATGCCAAAAACATCAAGTGCCCTGTACTGGTCTGCCACGGCGCAGATGACCCCTTTGTCCCTGCGACTGAAGTTGCAGCCTTCAAAAAGGAGATGGCAGATGCCAAAGTCAGCTATGAATTCATCGCCTATCCCGGAGCCGTACATAGCTTCACCCAAAAGGGAGCTGGCAACGACAATAGCAAAGGCGCAGCCTATAATGCCGATGCGGATTCCCGCTCATGGGTGTCCATGCAGCATTTCTTTAATGATGTTCTGAAAGGCAAATAAGCGATCTGGCCCTAAGCAAAAGCAAAAGCAAAAAGACGCAGAGGAGAATCTGCGCCTTTTGCTTTAATCCCCTCGGTTACGGTACAACACGCGGCGGCATGACATCAAACCATGGCGTAAGTTCCAGTGAACCCAGCGTGTCATCCATCACACGTTCTCCCTGTAAATATGAATGATCGCTTTCCAGTTCAAGGGTCAGCTCATAGCTCTTGCCGAGTTCATGCGGCAGGCCATTGACATTTTTACGCCCGAGCATGGCCCAGTGTTTTACCAGCACTTTCTCGCCTTCAAACTCCCCTTCTAAAACCTCTTCAACCTCATACACATAGGCAACCAGCGCCCCTGTGTAGGGATCAATGCCTTCTGCCGTGGGCATGGCGGATTCCTCCACCAGTTTGGCGCGCAGCTTTACCCGTGACGGTTGTGGCTGAACCTGCGCCAACAAGGCCGACGCCGACTGCTGAATGGCGTTCGACATGTCTGCCGTCGGCGCCTGGTCATACACAGCAAGGCGCATGATGCCGCCATCCCAGCCGCCTCCCAGCAGCACCTGGTTCTCAGTGAAAGGCGCAATGGCGGCGGTTTCCTGAACAGCCACCTGCTCCCCGTTGAGCTTCACATCCCACTTCCCTGCCTGGCGGACCAGCAGCAAGGCGAACGGTTCTGCAGGCGCCGCATCAGCCGTTTCTACAGCACTCTTGTTATCAGCCATCTGCAACCTGCCATCCCGCCACTGAACAACCAGCCCTGGACTGCGCCAAAGGAAACCGTTCTGCCGACTGGCTGGCGGAAAAACCAAGGCTTCCAGAGTAAAATCACCCTCGCCGCCAAGATGCTTCAGCAGCGGCCCTGCCGAGTCTGCCGCCAGTTCGTACCAGCCACCGTCCAGCAGCAGCTCACTGTGTCTGCCAAAGCGGGCCGCGTCCCGGCTGTCCATTCGAGTTTCCAGCTTCTGCCCTTCGCGAGTGTGAAAACTATTCAGCGATTCGCGATCCTTCCACAGCATCAGTAACCCCTCTTTGCTCATCGGCCATGCGACAGACTGCTCATCATCAGAACCCTCAGCGATTTGAAAGCCAGCAAGACTGGATTTCTCACCGCCTGCAATCCACACGTCGGGATAGGCATCTCCGCGTTTGTCATCTGTGATAGCCAGCCATTCCTCCACCTTGGTGGCTTTGTCGTCCAGTTTGGCCAGATAAATTTCAGCCGATATCCCCCCTTTGCCAATCACAGACCCCTTTTCATTGGTCGTCTTGATATACGGGCCTGTCACCGCGACAAAACGCGCGTGATTACTCCACCGAGGGTGGTACACCTCCGCCTTCTTCATTTTCTTGTCGGTGTTCAAGACCAGTGACCAGTGAGGCCGCTTGTCATCAGCAAAAACCGTCGCATTCCGGTGACTGCCATCAAACACCCAGGAGACACCACTGTTGTCTGGGGCCATGGAAGGCCAGCACCCGGTGAGCAGTTTTTTGGCGGTCCACTGACCATCCTTGATGTGGAACACACCACAATGTGGCCAGGGAAACAGGCCGCTCGCACGAGTACCGTCTCTGGATAGTTGAATGTTATCCGTGCCGATCGGTGTGTCATCATACACAAGCTCCTCTTTGGAAGGGTCTTGTAACTGGAAACGCACCAGTTGCTTTGCTTCAATGGCAATTCGCGGTGAGGTCACCAGCTTCTGCGCCGCATACACCCACTCCACTCCGGTGGCTGGGTCTTTCCATACATCAAGGGCATAACCTTCTGCCAGTTTCTTAGGCTTGCCACCCTTCCAATCCGTACTGTAAATCACAGGCTTGTAGCTTTTCATGTGCCCGTCTTTCTTGATGTTCTTGTCCGTAAAAAGAATCACCGTGCCATCATCGTTGAGCAGGGGCCGGGCATAGTTTCCATCTTCCTCCAGCACATCTCGCACGCCTTTGCCGTCGGCAGTATCCACGCCACGCAGCACGTTTTTGTCACTCACGCCAAAAGGATCTGCCCGGTCATCCCGTGAAGATGCCATCCAGACCACACGGGTATGTTCGCCAGTGAACTTCTCAATATCATCCGCCGTTTCCAGCGATGCTTTTAGTTCTTTAGCCTCAGCTTTCTTGTCCTCTTTTTTATCTTTATCGCCCTTGGGCTCCTCCTTTTTATCGCAGGAGGCTAATAACAGCAATGGCAGGATCAATAAGCGTGAATATTTTAACAGGATAGACATGAATGGGAAAAAAGGGGTAAATGAAAATTACAGGCAGGATCAAATCCGACACCCGGTGAAGCAGAGCGTTGGAACATATTCCCTGTAAAACAGAGAATGGACACCGGACAAAAAAAGCTCGGGAAATTTATGCGCCGCCAAAGAAAAAACCGCTCAGGGTGGAGCAGCATCGCAAACGCCTGCGACGCCGTGGTCGCGCAGCGATAGTGGACAGGTTTTTACTGGAAAACTAGCAGTCACTATGAAGTCCATAAGTTGACTTTCCCGCGGTCGCAAGCACTTTCGTACCCCTCCCATGCGCATCCTTTCAGGTCTCCAACCCACTGGCCGACTGCACCTCGGCAATTATTTCGGCATGATGCAACCCGCTCTGCAACTTCAGCATGAGGGGGATGCGTACTACTTCATCGCAGATTATCACTCTCTGACAGTCATCCACAATGCCGCAGAATTACGCGACAATGTGTACAATCTGGCGGTGGACTTTCTGGCCTGCGGCCTTGATCCCAATAAATGTGTGTTCTTCCGCCAGAGCGATGTGCCGGAACACACGGAGCTTTCATGGATTCTCTCCTGCGTGACTCCCATGCCCATGCTGGAGAACTGCCACAGCTACAAAGACAAGACCGCCCGGGGTTTTACACCAAACACCGGCCTCTTCACCTACCCCGTGCTGATGGCCGCTGATATCCTGATTTATGACAGCGACATCGTGCCTGTCGGCAAAGATCAGAAACAGCACCTGGAAGTCACCCGCGATATCGCCGCCAAAATGAACGCAACCTTTGGCGAGGGCACGCTCAAAATCCCCGCTCCACGCATTCGCGAGGAAACCGCCGTGGTGCTCGGCACAGACGGCCAGAAAATGAGCAAGAGCTACGGCAACACCATCAGCCTTTTTGAAGAAGAAAAAGCCTTTTTGAAGAAAATTAAGGGCCTGAAAACTGACGCAACACCTGTAGAAGACCCCAAGCCAGTGGAAGGCAGCATGATCCTGGCTCTCTACCGCCTCGTGACGGATGACGCCACCTACAATGAAATGGTCGCTGACTTCCAAAAAGGCGGCACAGGCTACGGCGATTACAAGAAGCAACTGTTTGCCAAATTGTGGGACTTCTTCGCCGAAGCTCGGGAACGCCGTGCAACAATCCTGGCAGATAAAAATTACGTGGAAGACGTCCTCCAGGCCGGCGCCCAAAAGGCGCGTGCCGTAGCGCAGCAAACCGTTCAGCGTGTGCGGGATGCCGTGGGCCTTGCTGCTCGAAAATAATCCGCCTTCCCAGCAAATCACCATGCTGTCACAGAACCGCCCGCCACCCGGTTCCGCATAGTACCAAGACCGCAATTTCACGAATTTATTGACAAATTAGAGCCAGTCCCCCTAAACTTCACAAAATTTAAAGGCACAAATAGGTAATGAGTATGTTCGGGTATGGCGACGAACCGCCTCAGCGCGGGATTCCTCCACTGCACAGCGAGAAGATTGTGGGTGAACGAAAGATTTTTTTCCTCGATTTGAAGGAGAATGATCGTGGGCGATTTATCAAGATCACGGAAGATGTCCGTGGTCGCCGTGACACCATCATGTTGCCCATGGAAACGGCGGAGGAGTTCTTAGATGCACTGGAACGCATCATGCAGGTGCATCGTGAAATGGGGGAGTAATTCTCTCCCACCTCGCTCATTTCATCTCAGGTCAGATAAGCGCCCTTGTTCCTGCTATAATCTGATCTGTGCATAAAAAAACGACCCAGTTACGGGTCGCTTTTCTCAGGGGTTTTAGGGGATTTCGGGGGATTTTAGATTCACTCTATTCCACACGCTGGCGGCAACCGCTCATAGCATTGGAAAGTTTGCGCAGACCCAATTCAATACGGGTCTTTACTGTGCCAAGCGGAATATTCATGGTGCTGGCGATCTGGCGCTGACTCCAGCCGTCAAAATAGGCTTTCTCCACGACCTCACGCTGGTTCTCTGGCAGGCGTTCCAGCAGGGAAATCAAGAAGGTGCGCAAATCTTCACGGCTGGCTGGATGCTCATCTGCCAGATGCTCGTGGGAAGCTTGCAAATGTTTGCACTCAACTTCATAGCGTTCTGTTGCTCCACGATAGGCTGTCAGGTGGCGAATGCGGTCAATCGCGCGGCGACGAGCAAGGGTGATCAACCAGCCAAGAGGCTTGCCTTTGTCGGGTGAGTAGCTCTCAGCACGTTTCCACACTTCCAGGTAGACTTCCTGAAGCACGTCTTCCGCCTCAGCTGGATTGTGGATCACGCGAAGGATCACAGAACGAAGCAGACCACTGTAGCGGCTGTACAGGTCTTGCAGAGCTTCTGGTTTGTCCTGCGTCAGGAACTTCATCAGAGTTTCGTCGCTGGTCTCTGCTACTGCAACACCGTGTGCTGCATCGAATTCCATGTTGGGATGTTTCATGTGTTGCTAAAGGTGATGGGTTCAGACTCGTCGTTCTCCCCACTTACTTTTGCAGTTGCCATGCCACCCCCTGTTTTTAGCACATTTCACCTGATGATGAACGTGTTACAGGATCCCCATAAATCTTCGCATACATCCAAACCGGGCATTGTGCACGATTGACCCGCTATAACCGTGCAAAATCGTGCACGCATGCCTGTGGTCCCCGTTTCGCCGTGCCAAATAACCTCACGGCAGGTCAGAAAGTTGCTTTCTCCTCGCCTTGGCCGCTCACTTCCACAGCTTCACAAATCTCCCGCCAGCCAGGGAACTTCCACTGATTGGGAAAGCCTGCGCATTGCACCGGTTTTACAGATTGAATCTGGCAGCGGTTCTTTCCCTCCAGAAAATAGCAGGAGCCATCTTCTTTATCTATCAGTGAAAGGTGCCTCCGGTTGGCGCTAAGCCGCGTAAATTGCTGGATGAAGACATCCAAATCCATCTGCAAAAAAGCAGCGATGTTCTCGACCTCCCTGTCGGTCACAATCACGTCGCCAGGCCAGCGGCAGCAGTTTCCACAACGCTGGCAGAGATACTGAGTCTTGGAGTTGTCAAGCGACATGTGCCTGGATGGTGGATTTAGGTTTTCGTAAACTATTCCGGCGTTAAAATGCCTGCCGTTCCGTTCATGATTAAACGATTTCCCAGCCCCCTGCAAATGCCCGTCGCCTTACCAGTGGCGGTGGCGCCTGCTTTGCAGATAGCGGATGCGTATTCCACAGATGACGATCATCTGGCCTGGGTCCGCTGGCTGTTTCAAAGCGCCCGCCTGCGTGGAGGCTCTCTGACCTTTGCGTCAGCAGAAACGCACCGTTCAGCCTTACTGAAGGACTGGGAACATTACACCCATCAGCTTTGGCTGCCAGGCATGGCTCCGGTTATCCTTACAGCATGGCAGGCCGCCATGGAAGGTCAGGATGAAAAGCTCTGGCACAGTGGCGACCATCTGCCAGAGCGGCTGGATGCAGCGCATCTTGAACGTAGCGTTGAAGCAGGCCGCTGGTTGCTGGAAAGCACCCGTGGGGCAAAATATCAGGGAGCCCTGGGTCGGCTGCGGCAAAAGATAGAGTCGACCGGGAAGGAACCCCATCTGCCGGTGATCTGGGGTGCCGTGGCTGCTCTGTTTCAAATGCCCGCACTGGATATGCTGATGGCAGTGCTGGCAGAGGAATGGCGAGCCGGCAACAGCGCCTGCCTGCAACATGCCGACCCACAAGGCCCGCTTTCCTTTAGCGCACTGGCCGCTGTAGCCATGCGTCAGGCATCACTGGCGCCACCACGATTGCACGGTCAGCCTCAATGAATGTGAAAAAGCATTGTTTTACAGTCAGCATCTGTCTTAAAAACAGAAAAGACTATGGAACCAGGGGAGCGT
>Ga0182737_1002751_pt1 | contig 13789 bp, 9 predicted proteins | sample eDN5th30CBELigOP_FD_128878 | JGI IMG/M metagenome (GOLD analysis project Ga0182737, IMG submission 128878) | Enriched Organic Plus compost microbial communities from Emeryville, California, USA - eDNA 5th pass 30_C BE-Lig OP (version 2) (version 2) ... | reverse complement strand
ATCGACCGCCAGCGCGCCGAGGAAGCCGAGCGCAAGCGCCAGGAAGAGGAAGCCCAGCGCCGCGCCGAGGAAGAGGCGCGCAAGGCCGAGGAAGAGCGGCAGAAGGCCGCCGCCGCCCCGGCGCGCAGCGAGGATGCGTCCGCCGCGGCGCGCCCGGCGCGCGCCCCGGTCCCGCCGCACCGGCCGGCCCCCGAGCGCGCCGCCGACGACGGCCGCGGGCACAAGCACAAGAGCCGCGGCTCGCACGTCATGGTCGCCGGCATCGAGGACGACGACGCGGCCAGCCGCTTCGCCGGCCAGCTGCACCTGTCGGCCGCCGAGCGCGCCCGCCGTTCCAGCGCCCGTCCCGGCGGCCGGCCGAAGCCGCGTCGCCAGGAAGTCCGTGGCGGCGGTTCCGGCGGCGCCGGCGGCTTCGAGCGCCCGACCGCCCCGGTCGTGCGCGAAGTGGCGATCGGCGACTCGATCACCGTAGCCGACCTGGCGCAGAAGCTCGCGCTCAAGGGCGGCGACGTGGTCAAGGCGCTGTTCAAGATGGGCGTGATGGCCACCATCACCCAGACCATCGACCACGACACCGCCGCGCTGGTCACCGAGGAACTGGGCCACAAGCCGGTCCGCGCCGACTCCGGCGACGCCGAGAGCGAGCTGCTGGCGCACGTGGAGCAGGCCAAGGGCGAGGCGCAGCCGCGTCCGCCGGTGGTCACCATCATGGGCCACGTCGACCACGGCAAGACCTCGCTGCTGGACTACATCCGCCGCACCAAGGTCGCCACCGGCGAGGCCGGCGGCATTACCCAGCACATCGGCGCCTACCACGTCGAGACGCCGAAGGGCGTCATCAGCTTCCTGGACACCCCGGGCCACGCCGCGTTCACCTCGATGCGCGCACGCGGCGCCAAGCTGACCGACATCGTGGTGCTGGTCGTGGCCGCCGACGACGGCGTCATGCCGCAGACGAAGGAAGCCATCCAGCACGCGAAGGCGGCCGGCGTGCCGATCATCGTGGCGATCAACAAGATCGACAAATCCGACGCCGATCCGCTGCGCGTGAAGAACGAGCTGCTGGCCGAGGAGGTCGTGGCCGAGGACTTCGGCGGCGACACCCAGATGGTCGAGCTGTCGGCCAAGACCGGCCAGGGCGTGGACGACCTGCTGGACGCGATCTCGATCCAGGCCGAAGTGCTGGAGCTGAAGGCCGTGGCCGAAGGCAACGCCAGCGGCGTGGTCATCGAGTCGGCGCTGGACAAGGGCCGCGGCCCGGTCGCCACCGTGCTGGTCCAGCAGGGCCAGCTGAAGAAGGGCGACTACCTGGTCTGCGGCGTGCAGTACGGCCGCGTCCGCGCGCTGTTCGACGAGACCGGCGGCCAGCCGGCCTCGGCCGGCCCGTCGATCCCGGTGCAGGTCCTGGGCCTGTCCGGCGTGCCGGATGCCGGCGACGACTTCGTCGTGGTCAAGGACGAGCGCCTGGCCAAGGACGTGGCGCAGCAGCGCGACGCCAAGCGCCGCGAGTCGCGCCTGGTCCAGGCCGCGGGCAACCGCATGGAAGACATCATGGCCCAGATGGGCAAGGGCGAAGGCCAGCAGGTGCTCAACCTGGTGGTCAAGGCCGACGTCCAGGGCTCGGTGGAGGCGCTCAAGCAGTCGCTCACCGCGCTGTCCAACGACCAGATCCGGATCAACGTGATCAGCTCCGGCGTGGGCGGCATCACCGAGTCCGACGCCAACATCGCGGCCACCACCAAGGCCACCGTGATCGGCTTCAACGTCCGTGCCGACGCTTCGGCGCGCAAGATCATCGAGTCCAACGGCGTCGACCTGCGCTACTTCTCGATCATCTACGACGTGATCGACCAGGTGAAGCAGGTCGCCTCGGGCATCCTCGGCAAGGAGATCCGCGAGGAGATCATCGGCATCGCCGAGGTGCGCGACGTGTTCCGCAGCTCCAAGTTCGGCGCGGTCGCCGGCTGCATGGTCGTCGAGGGCGTGGTCAAGCGGAACAAGCCGATCCGCGTGCTGCGCGACAACACGGTCATCTTCGAGGGCGAGCTGGAATCGCTGCGCCGCTTCAAGGAGAACGTGGACGAGGTGCGCAACGGCACCGAGTGCGGCATCGGCGTCAAGGAGTACAACGACGTCAAGCCGGGCGACCAGATCGAGTGCTTCGAGCGCATCGAGGTCCAGCGCACGCTGTAAGCGCATGGCGCCGGCCCGGTCCCCGGGCGGCGCCGGCGCGATGACGGGACGGCCCTCGCGGCCGTCCCGCCGTTTCCGGGGTAGGCCCCGCGCCGGCAGGCGCCCGGGTCCGACCCGTTCCATCGGGCCGCCACCGGCCCGGCAAGGAGTTGCACATGCCGACCAAATCCTTCCATCGCACCGACCGTGTCTCGGCGCAGCTGCGCCGCGAGCTGGGCACGCTGGTCCACGAGGCCGTGCGCGAGCACGGGCTGCCGTCGGTGAGCGTGTCCGACGTCGAGGTCACCCGCGACCTGGCCCACGCCAAGGTCTTCGTCACCGCGCTGCTGCCGGACCGTTCGGCCGAGGCGGTGAAGGCGCTGAAGGAGCTGGCCCGCGAGATCCGCATGGAGCTGGCCCGGCGGGTGAAGCTGCGCCACGTGCCGGAGCTGCACTTCCGCTACGACGATTCGGTCGACCGCGGCGAGCGCATCGATACGCTGCTGCGCGAGAACCCGGCCGGCCCGGCCGAGCCCGACGAAGCCTGAGGCTTCCGGGCCGCACCCGCGGCCCGTCCACCGACCGATGAACCCGCGACCGAAGATCCGTTTCCGCCCGCTCGACGGCATCCTCCTGCTCGACAAGCCGGGCGGGATGAGTTCCAACGCCGCCCTGCAGGCCGCACGCCGCCTGTTCCGGGCGGCGAAGGGCGGCCATACCGGCAGCCTCGACCCGCTCGCCACCGGCCTGCTGCCGCTGTGCTTCGGCGAGGCGACCAAGCTGGCCGGCCTGCTGCTGGGCTCGGACAAGGCCTACGAGGCCGGCGTCGTCCTGGGCACCACCACCGATACCGACGACGCCGACGGCCAGGTCCTGGTGCAGCGGCCGGTCCCCGCGATCGACTGCGCCACCCTGGAGGCGGCGCTGGCCGGCCTCACCGGCGTGCTGCAGCAGCGGGCGCCGGTCTATTCGGCGCTCAAGCAGGGCGGCGAGCCGCTCTACGCCCGTGCCCGCCGCGGCGAGGCCATCGAGGCGCCGGTGCGCGAGGTGGTGGTCCACGCCATCGAGCTGCTCGAGCATGAAGGCGACCGCCTGCGTCTGCGGGTCGCCTGCGGCAGCGGTACCTACATCCGCAGCCTGGCCCGCGACCTGGGCGAGGCGCTGGGCTGCGGCGCCCACATCGCCAGCCTGCGCCGGCTGTGGGTGGACCCGTTCCGCGAGCCGGTGATGCATACCCTCGACCAGCTGGAGGCCCTGGCCGGCGACGAGGCGGCGCTGGACGCCTGCCTGCTGCCGCTGGCCGCCGGCCTGGCCGGTTTCCCGCGCGTCGACCTGGACGCCACCCTGGCCCCGCGCTTCGCCCAGGGCCAGCGCCTGCGCGGCGACTGGAGCCCGGCCGATCCGGTGGCCGTGTTCGGCCCCGACGGCGCCCCGCTGGGCCTGGGCCGGGTCGGGGAGGGCGGCCGCCTGTCGCCGCAGCGCCTGTTCGTGGCCGCCCGGGCCTGAACCGGGTCCGGGCCGGGCGACGACCGCCGGTCCGGCAACCTTGTCCCGGCTCTCCCCCGGGGGGTACAATTCGCGCGCCTTTTTTCGGGCAAACCCTTTCCGTCCTTCACTCCGCGAACGCGGGGCGGGGCGGCCTTCCGCAAGCGGCGGGTCAGGCGGTGCGCAAACGCGTTCCTGCAGGCCTCGCATCCAGAGAAAACACATGTCCATCGATACCCAGAAAGTCATCTCCGAGCACGCCCGTGGCGCCAACGACACCGGCTCCCCGGAAGTCCAGGTCGCCCTGCTGACCGCCCGCATCGAGCAGCTGACCGAGCACTTCAAGACCCACAAGAAGGACCACCACAGCCGCCGCGGCCTGCTCCAGCTGGTCAACCGCCGCCGCAGCCTGCTGGACTACCTGAAGCGCAAGGACAACGAGCGCTACAAGGGCCTGATCGAGAAGCTCGGCCTGCGTCGCTGAAGCAAGACCCCGCCGCGGCGCAGAAATGCGCCGCGGTTTGCATTTTCGGAACACGAATTCGCTGCACGTCGCCGGCCCCCGCCGGCACCGCAACACCCGCGGCCGGGCTCTCCGGCCACCCGCCGGCGGCAAGGGTCGCCGGTGGTCAATCGCAAGCAGAAACAGCATCCCCAAGGAACCGACGTGGCAAAAATCACCAAAACCTTCCAGTACGGCAAGCACACCGTGACCCTGGAGACGGGCGAGATCGCCCGCCAGGCCAGCGGTGCCGTCATCGTGAAGATGGACGACACCGTACTGCTGGTCAGCGCCGTCGCCGCCAAGAGCGCGCGCGAGGGCCAGGACTTCTTCCCGCTCACCGTGGACTACCAGGAGAAGTTCTACGCCGGCGGCCGCATCCCCGGCGGCTTCTTCAAGCGCGAAGGCCGTCCGACCGAGAAGGAAACGCTGATCTCGCGCCTGATCGACCGTCCGATCCGTCCCCTGTTCCCGGAGGACTACAAGAACGAGGTCCAGATCATCGCGACCGTCATGTCGCTGAACCCGGAAATCGACGGTGACATCCCGGCGATGATCGGCGCCTCGGCGGCGCTGGCCCTGGCCGGCACCCCGTTCAAGGGCCCGATCGGCGCGGCCAAGGTCGGTTACAAGGACGGCCAGTACATCCTCAACCCGACCGCCAGCGAGCTGAAGGAATCGAAGCTGGAGCTGGTCGTCGCCGGCACCTCCAACGCCGTGCTGATGGTCGAGTCCGAGGCCGCCCTGCTGTCCGAGGAAGTGATGCTGGGCGCGGTCACCTTCGGCCACCGCGAGCTGCAGAAGGTCATCAATGCGATCAACGAGCTGACCGTCGAAGCCGGCACCAAGCCGAGCGACTGGGTCGCCCCGGCGAAGAACGAGGCGCTGATCGCCGCGCTGAAGGAAGCGGTGGGCAACCGCCTGGCCGAGGCCTTCCAGATCCGCGACAAGCTGCAGCGCCGCGACGCCATCGCCGCGATCAAGAAGGACGTGACCGAGCAGCTGGCCGGCCGCGTCGCCGAGGAAGGCTGGAACCCGGCCGAGCTGTCGAAGGAATTCGGCGAGCTGGAATACCGCACCATGCGCGACTCGGTCCTGGAGACCAAGGTCCGCATCGATGGCCGCGCCCTGGACACCGTGCGCCCGATCACCGTGAAGACCGGCGTGCTGCCGCGTACCCACGGCTCGGCGCTGTTCACCCGCGGCGAGACCCAGGCCATCGTGGTCACCACCCTGGGCACCGCCCGTGACGGCCAGATCATCGATGCCGTCTCCGGCGAGTACAAGGAAAACTTCCTGTTCCACTACAACTTCCCGCCGTACTCGGTGGGCGAGTGCGGCCGCTTCGGCGCGCCGAAGCGCCGCGAGATCGGCCACGGCCGCCTCGCCAAGCGCGGCGTGCTGGCGGTGATGCCGACCCTGGAAGAGTTCCCCTACACCATCCGCGTGGTCTCGGAGATCACCGAGTCCAACGGTTCCTCGTCCATGGCTTCGGTCTGCGGCAGCTCGCTGGCGCTGATGGATGCCGGCGTGCCGGTGAAGGCCCCGGTGGCGGGCATCGCCATGGGCCTGGTGAAGGAAGGCGAGCGCTTCGTGGTCCTGTCCGACATCCTGGGTGACGAAGACCACCTGGGCGACATGGACTTCAAGGTCGCCGGTACCTCCGAAGGCGTGTCCGCGCTGCAGATGGACATCAAGATCGAGGGCATCACCGAGGAGATCATGAAGCAGGCGCTGGAGCAGGCGAAGGCCGGCCGTCTGCACATCCTCGGCGAGATGGCCAAGGCCATCACCCAGCCGCGCGCCGAGCTGTCCGAGTTCGCGCCGCGCCTGCTGACGATCAAGATCCACCCGGACAAGATCCGCGAGGTGATCGGCAAGGGTGGCGCCACCATCCAGGGCATCACCAAGGAAACCGGCACCCAGATCGACATCCAGGACGACGGCACCATCGTCATCGCTTCGGTCAACGCCGCCGCCGCCCAGGCCGCCAAGGCCCGCATCGAGCAGATCACCTCGGACGTGGAGCCGGGCCGGATCTACGAGGGCAAGGTCGCCAAGATCATGGACTTCGGCGCGTTCGTGACCATCCTGCCGGGCAAGGACGGCCTGGTGCACGTCTCGCAGATCTCCAGCGAGCGCGTGGAGAAGGTCTCCGACAAGCTGAAGGAAGGCGACCTGGTCAAGGTCAAGGTCCTGGAAGTCGACAAGCAGGGCCGCATCCGCCTGTCGATCAAGGCCGTCGAGGAAGGTGAGGGCGTCACCGGCTGATCGCCGCGACGTTCTGCAAGACTCGGGAAAAGCGGGCTTCGGCCCGCTTTTCTTTTGCGCCGCCGGCGTCCGGGAATCCGGGGGCACACTCGGCCGCAACCGCAACCGCAACCGCAACCGCAACCGCAACGGCAACCGCAACCGCAACCGGAACCGCAACCGGAACCGCAACCGCAAACGCAAACGCAATGGCAACGGCAACGGCAACGGCAACGGCAACGGCGTTGGGTGCGCGGGCTCCGGACGGGGCCGCCGCCCCAAGGGGGTATGGCGCATCGCGCGGTTCCGCGTCCTGCTCCAACGCGCGACCGCGGCACATCCATGTGCCGCTTGCGCCATACCCCCTTGGGACGACGTCCTGGGGCACGTTGAGGCCAGGCTTCTATTGGCGGCGCGACACAAGGCCCCTCTCCCGCCGGGAGAGGGGTTGGGGAGAGGGTAGGTGTGCCAGCCTCGCAAGGATCCCGGCCCTCACCCCCCGGCCCCTCTCCCGGGGGGAGAGGGGAGAAGAGCGAGGCCACAACCTCAACACTCCGAAGACGCGGTAGCGTGGGGGTATGCCGCAAGCAGCACATTGATGTGCTGCGCTCGCGTGCGCAGTGCGAGCGGTGAGGTACCTGGCGCGTGGCGACGCGCCAGCCGTGGCCAGCGCCCATGTTCATTCCCGGCGCGGAAGCGGGACCGCGCGATGTGGCATACCCCCATGCTGCCGCGGCTCCGTCCGGAGCCGGCTGTCCTCGACGCTCTTGCTTTGGCTGCCCCGGCCAGGGGCGACAGTGCCGATCCATCGCGCCGCGCAACGGCCAGACAGGATCGCTCCGCCGGGAAGGGCAGGACACGCAGGAACGGCGTTGGAATCGCTGCTGGCGCGGCTCAGGCCGCCTCGAGCGCCTTCAGGCCGGCCATGTCGAGGATCTCGACGCGGTAGGTGCCGGGCAGGGCGATCAGGCCGCGGGTGCGCAGGGTGGTCAGGCAGCGGCTGACGGTTTCCACGGTCAGGCCGAGGTGGTCGGCGATGTCCGCGCGTGGCATCGGCAGGAAGATCGACGGGCCGGGGTTGCCGGCGCGGGCCTGCTGCGCGGCCAGCTTGAGCAGGAAGTCGGCCATGCGCTCGGTCGGGTTCATGCGCGCCAGCGCCATCATCCGGTCGCGCGCCGAGTCCAGCTCCACGCAGGCGCGCTCCAGCAGCTTGGCCTGCAGGTGCGGGTAGCGCGCGCCCAGGCGCTGCATCGCGTCCAGCGAGAAGCGGCACATCTCGGTTTCGGCCAGCGCCTCGATGTCGTGCTGGTAGGTGCTGGCGCCGCTGAGGCCGACGAAGTCGCCCGGCATGGCGAAGCCGGCGACCTGGCGGCGGCCGTCGGCGGACAGGCGCACCAGGCGCAGCGCGCCGCGGGTGACCGTGTAGACGTGCTTGCGCGGCTCGCCCTGGCGGGCCAGCACCGCGCCGGATTCCAGCACCTGCACGCTGGCCGCGGCTTCCAGGGCCTGCATCTCCTCGCGCGAAAGCACCGAGCAGACCGCCAGGTGGCGGACCTGGCAGTGCAGGCAGGATCCGATCGGGCCGGCGTCTTCCGGCGGGGGCGTGAGGCAGGGACTGTCGAACGGGGGCCAGGACATGCGGATTGCCACTGAATCGGTGTGCATATGATACCGGGGCCGGGGCCGGTACCGGGGGCGGCCAAGGTAGAATTGCAGGCTGAAGTGTTCCCCCAGGAGTCACCCGCTTGATCAGGCCCCGCACCCCCGCCGGCGTCATGGAGCTGCTGCCCCGCGAGCAGATCGCCTTCCAGCGCATGCTCGACGTCATCCGCCGGAACTACGAGCGTTTCGGTTTCCTGCCGGTGGAGACCCCGGTCTTCGAGCTGTCCGACGTGCTCCTGACCAAGTCCGGCGGCGAGACCGAGCGCCAGGTGTATTTCGTGCAGTCCACCGGCGCCCTGGCCAACGCCGCCGCCGAGGGCGGCGCGGCCGGCCTGCCGGAAATGGCCCTGCGCTTCGACCTGACCGTGCCGCTGGCGCGCTACGTGGCCGAGCACGAGCACGAGCTGAGCTTCCCGTTCCGCCGCTACCAGATGCAGCGCGTGTACCGCGGCGAGCGCGCCCAGCGCGGCCGCTTCCGCGAGTTCTACCAGTGCGACATCGACGTGATCGGCAAGGACACCCTGTCGATCCGCTACGACGCCGAGGTGCTGGCGGTGATCCACGCGGTGTTCTCCGAGCTGGGGATCGGCGCGTTCCGCATCCAGCTCAACAACCGCAAGCTGATGCGCGGCTTCTTCGAGGCCCAGGGCGTCACCGATCCGCAGCAGCAGGCGCTGGTCCTGCGCGAGGTCGACAAGCTCGACAAGCGCGGCGCCGACTACGTGCGCGAGACCCTCACCGGCCCGGACTTCGGCCTGCCGGCCGCGGCCGTCGAGCGCATCCTGGCCTTCGTCGAGGTGCGTTCGACCTCGCACGACGACGCGCTGGCCCGCATCGACGCGGTGCTGGCCGAAGCCGGCGAGGGCGCCAGCGAGGTGCTGCGCGCCGGCGCCACCGAGCTGCGCGAGGTCCTGGGCCTGGTCAAGGCGATGGGCGTGCCGGAATCGGCGTACTGCCTGAACTTCTCCATCGCCCGTGGCCTGGACTACTACACCGGCACCGTCTACGAGACCCAGCTGGTCGAACACCCGGGCATCGGTTCGATCTGCTCCGGCGGCCGCTACGAGGACCTGGCCAGCCACTACACCAAATCTAGGCTGCCGGGCGTGGGCATCTCCATCGGCCTGACCCGCCTGTTCTGGCAGCTGCGCGAGGCCGGCCTGATCGAGGGCATCGCCGAGAGCAGCGTGCAGGCCATGGTCGCGCTGATGGACGAGTCGCAGCTGCCGCAGGCGCTGGACATCGCCCGCCACCTGCGCGCCGGCGGCATCAACACCGAAGTGCAGATGGAAGCGCGCAAGGTCGGCAAGCAGTTCCAGTACGCCTCGCGCGCCGGCATCCGCTTCGTCGTCCTGGCCGGCGAGGACGAGCTCGCCCGCGGCGTGGTCGCGGTCAAGGACCTGGCCCGCGAACAGCAGTTCGAAGTGCCGCGCGAGGAACTTGCCGGCACCCTGCGCGTCGAGCTCGAACAGGCCCGCGCCCTGGCCGGCCGCTGAGCCGGCCGCACCCGCACCACGGAACCACGCATGCAGAGCATCCGTCTCGACGGTCAGAGCCTGACCCGCGACCGCCTGGTCGCGGTCGCCCGCGGCGCGAAGGTCGAACTCGACCCGCGCGCCCTTGAAGCGGTGCGCCGCGCCGCCGACTTCCTCGCCGAGCAGGTCCGCCGCGAGGAACCGATCTACGGCGTCTCCACCGGTTTCGGTTCCAACGCCGACAAGCTGCTGGGCGCGCATCCGCTGCGCGACGAGCTGCCCGGCGCGAAGCCTTCGGGCCGCTCGCTGCACGAGGAACTGCAGCGCAACCTGATCGTCACCCACGCCGTGTGCGTGGGCGAGCCGATGGCTGCCGAAGTGGTCCGGGCGATGCTGTGCATCCGCATCAACACCCTGCTCAAGGGCCACTCGGGCATCCGCGTGCAGACCCTCGAGGCGATGGCGGCGATGCTCAACGCCGGCATCGTGCCGGTGGTGCCGCAGCTGGGCTCGGTAGGCGCCTCCGGCGACCTGGCGCCGCTGTCGCACCTGGCCATCGTGCTGCTCGGCGGCGGCGAGGCCTTCTTCGAAGGCGAGCGCCTGCCCGGCGCCGAGGCGCTGCGTCGCGCCGGCCTGCAGCCGGTGTCGCTGTCGTACAAGGAAGGCCTGGCGCTGAACAACGGCACCGCGCAGATGCTGGCGATGGGCGTGCTGGCGTTGCACCGCCTGGAGCTGATGCTCGACACCGCCGACCTGGCCGCGGCGATGACCATCGACGCCTTCGCCGGCCGCCTTGGCGCCTTCGCCGAGGAAGTGCACGCGCTGCGCCCGCATCCGGGGCAGGTGCAGGTGGCGGCCAACCTGCGCCGCCTGCTGTCCGGTTCGACCCTGGCCGACATCCCCTACCACCTGGTGCCGAAGTTCCGGCCCTGGCTGCCGTCGGGCTGGGACACGGAAGAATCGCGCGAACTGCGCTTCGACATCGGCTGGGACTGGGTGCCGGCCGACCAGCGCCACGGCCGCGAGAAGTTCTACCAGCGCTTCCTGCCGTTCCGCGGCGGCAAGAAGCACCAGCCGCAGGACAGCTATTCGCTGCGCTGCATCCCGCAGGTGCACGGCGCGGTGCGCGACGCCGCCGCGCAGGCCGCGCGCGTGCTCGACATCGAGCTCAACGCGGTCACCGACAACCCGCTGGTGTTCCCCGACAAGACCGACGCGGCCTGCGTGGAAGAGCAGGTGATCTCCGCCGGCCACTTCCACGGCATGCCGCTGGCGCTGGCGCTGAGCTACCTCAAGGGGGCGATCCCGACCCTGGCCTCGATCTCCGAGCGCCGGCTCAACAAGCTGGTCGACCCGGCCACCAACGACGGCCTGCCGGCGTTCCTGATCGGCAACGAGGACGGCACCGAGTCGGGGCACATGATCGTGCAGTACACCGCCGCGGCGATCGTCAACGACCTGGCCAGCCGCGCGCATCCGGCCTCGGTGTTCTCGGTGCCGACCAGCGCCAACGCCGAGGACCACGTCTCGATGGGCGCCAACGAGGCGCGCCACGTGCTGGCGATGGTCGAGGACCTGGGCAAGGTGCTGGCGCTGGAGCTGTACACCGCCGCCCAGGCGCTGGACCTGCGCCGCGACATGATCAATGCCGCGCGCGCCCTGGCCCGTCGCGCCGACGCCGATGCGCTGGCCGCCAAGGTCCAGGGCGGTCCGCCTGCCGATGCGTCTTCGCGTGGCCGTTTCCTGGAAGAGGTCGAGGCCCTGCGCGCGCAGCTGGCCCAGGCCGATGCCTTCCATCCCGGCGTGGCGGTGGCCGCCGCGCACGCGCGCATCCGCCAGGAAGTGGCCTTCCTCGAGCGCGACCGCGCGCTGGACGGCGAGGTCGCGGCGATGGTGCGGCTGGTGGCCTCCGGCGCCCTGCTGGAAGCGCTGCCGCGGAACTAGCAGCCGGCTACGTGGACCTGGTCACGGCCGCCTGATTTGGCCGCGTACAGCGCCGTGTCCACCACCTGCAGGGCCAGGTCGCTGGCGATGCCGGGACTGGGGTCGGCGGTGTCGACCACGTGCACGCCGATGCTGGCGGTGACCGACACTTCCGGCCCGCGCGTGCGGATCGGGGCGGCGCGCAGGCGCTTGCAGATTTCCTCGGCCAGCTCGCGGGCGCGGTGCACGTCCATGCCGGGCAGGGCGGCGATGAATTCCTCCCCGCCGTAGCGCGCCACCAGTGCGTGGTGCGGGCGCAGCACCGCCTCGACGATCCGCGCGCAGCGGCGCAGGCAGTCGTCGCCGACCAGGTGGCCATGGCGGTCGTTGATCGCCTTGAAATGGTCCAGGTCGACCATCAGCAGCGACAGCGGCTGCTCCTGCAGGCGCGCCGCCTCCAGCAGCGATTCGAAGCGTTCGCGGAACCAGCCGCGGTTGTACAGGCCGGTCAGCGGATCGTGGCGGCTGGCCTCGCGCAGGCGCGCGTGCGCGGTCTCCAGCTGCGCCAGGGCGTTGCGCAGCTCGCCGGTGCGTTCCAGCACCTGCGATTCCAGCTGCAGCTTGGCGCGCCGCACGATGCGCTCGTTCTCGTTGCGCAGCGAGGCGTAGCGGTAGCTCAGCGCCACCGACAGCAGCAGCATTTCCAGCGCCGAGCCGATCTGCACGCCGTACCCGCTGAGGAACGATTTCGGCAGCAGGCCGAAGGCCAGCAGGGTGAACATCGCCGTGCCGAGCAGGAAGGTGGCCCAGGCCAGCAGGAACAGCCGCGCCGAGCGATCGCCACGGCGCATCGCCACCAGGGTGACGGTGAGGATCCAGCCGATGCTCAGGAACACCGAGGCAGACGCCAGCGGCGTGGCGATGCGGTAGGGCAGCCAGACCGAGGCCACGCCCAGGGCCATGAAATAGGCGATGCAGGCGAGGGTGACGCGGTCGCCGACCGGCCAGGCCGTGCGCAGGCGCAGGAACACCCGCGCGAACTGCTGCATGCCCACCTGCGCCAGGCAGATCGACAGCGGCACCGACAGGTCGGCCAGCCACGGCGAGCCCGGCCACAGGTACTCGAAGCCCAGGCCATTGAGGGTCAGCAGGACCAGGCCGAAGGCGCCGATGTGGAACAGGTACCAGAAGTAGCTGGCGTCGCGCAGCGCCAGCCACAGCACCAGGTTGTAGAAGAACAGCGCGACGAGGATGCCGTAGTAGATGCCGATGGCGAACTGCGCGTCGCGCGACAGCTCGATGAATGCCGCCGGCGTGTACAGGGTCAGCGGCACCTGCATCGAGCTCTGGCTCTGCACCCGCAGCAGCAGGTCGGCGCGCTCGCCCGGCGGCAGCTCGAGCATGAAGTTCGGGTAGCGGTAGCGCACGGCGCGCGCGTCGAACGGCAGGTGGTCGCCACCGGAATGGTGTTCGATGCGGCCGTCGGCGTGGCGCACCCACAGGTCGAGGCGGTCGCTGAGCGGGTATTCCTGCACCAGCAGCCACTGCCGCTGGCGCGTGTCCTGGTTGCTCAGGGGGACGTGGAACCAGAATGCGCCGTGCTGGAAGCCGAACGCCGCGCCGGTGGCGGGCAGGGCCGCGAAGCGGCCCTGGTCCACCTCGCGCCAGGCATCGACGACGTCCATCGTGCCGGTGTCGTCGTGCAGGTAGCGGGTGTGCGGGGCCAGCGCGAGCTGGCCCTGGTTGCGGTCGAGCAGCGCCTGCGCAAGCGCCGGCGCGGCCAGGACAAGTCCCAGCAGCACGCCCAGCCAGCACCAGAGCCTGCCGTGTCTCCGTTGCGCCATCCGCCCCCCGGAACCCGTCCCCCCTTGCGGCAGTGTAGGCGTCCGCGGGCAACCCTGCACCGCATCGGCCTGGCCGCCAACTTGGTGAGTCCGCGCGTGAAGAGCCAGTGAAACACCCCCTTGAACCCCTCTCCCCCCGGGAGAGGGGTCAGGGGAGAGGGCCGGTTTCCCTGCGGCCTCCACGAGCCCGCACACTGGTCCTGGTCCCGGTGCGCCGGCAACAGGCGCGCTCCCGTCAGCACCACAACCGGGGTGCGGTTGCCGGCAGGCCGCCGCCGACAGTGCTGTCGACCACCACCGGATGCCGCCGGGCGAAGGGTCTTGGCATGACCAGACGGCTGGCCGCGAATGGCGACCGGGTGGGCGGGCAGGGGCCTGGTTGCGTGCGCGCGGGGCTGAACGCTCCGGTCCCGCCCGGCCATCCGTGATTGACCGATGCTGCATTGCGGCGTAATGTATTAGCACGCTAATACGTT
>Ga0182737_1002749_pt1 | contig 13792 bp, 14 predicted proteins | sample eDN5th30CBELigOP_FD_128878 | JGI IMG/M metagenome (GOLD analysis project Ga0182737, IMG submission 128878) | Enriched Organic Plus compost microbial communities from Emeryville, California, USA - eDNA 5th pass 30_C BE-Lig OP (version 2) (version 2) ... | reverse complement strand
CGGAGTTACGCATGCCGATCAAGGCCGATCTGGATGAAATCGATTGGAAAATCCTTCGGGAGCTCCAGAATAACGGGCGCATCACCAATGTCGAGCTGGCCGAACGTGTCGGCATTTCGGCTCCGCCCTGCCTGCGCCGCGTGCGCAAGCTGGAAGAAAGCGGCGTCATCCGGGGCTATCGTGCCATTCTCAATGGCAATTCGCTCGGGCAGGATCTGGTTGCCTTCTGTTCGGTCGGCCTCCATCGTCAGGCCGATGCGGATCTCAAGGCGTTTGCCGAGAAAACCAAGCAATGGCCGCTGGTACGCCGCGCCTGGATGGTTTCGGGCGAGTCTGATTTCCTGCTCCATTGCGTCGCGCGCGATCTCAACACGTTCCAGACCTTCGTGATCGAGGAACTGACCGCCGCTCCCAATGTGGATTCCGTGCGCACAGCCCTGACCATTCGTCCGGTCAAGGACGAGCCACTGATGATCCTTTAAATATTAGAGCATTTCCAGCAAAAGTGCGAAGCGGTTTTGCGTAGGATGATGCGTATAAACAAAGAGATAGAGCGGTCCTACGATTCCGTTTTAACTGGAACCACTCTAGATTTTGCGCCGGGGGTTACTTATTACTTCCCGGCGAATACGCGCTCGTAAACGCCGCTGATTGCAGCGGCTTCCCTTTCGAGCGGGAACGTGGCGCGAACATGCCTGAGAGCATTTTCGCCATCACGCTTGGCCAGAGCCGGATCGGCCAGATATGGCTCGATAGCCTTGCGCAGGGCGTCCCCGTCGCCAGCAGCAACCGATGTCCCGGTGCCTTCCACGATCATTTCTGCATAGGCACCCGCATCGCTGGCAACGACTGCCGTTTGCGACGCCATGGCTTCCAGCGGCGTCAGCCCGAAACCTTCATTGCGCGAAGGCGCAACATAAAGCGTCAGGCGGCGATACCAGACGCGGATATCCGGCACTTCCCCCAGAATGAGGATGCGGTCCTGCAGACCGGCTGAGGCGATCTTTGCCTTCAGTGCGTCTTCGAACGACTGGTGTTCAGCAGTCGTTCGTCCGGTAATGATCGCCGTCCAGTCCGGATATTTCGGCAAAAGCGCAATCATTGCATCGACAAAAAGGTCCGTTCCCTTGGAGGAACGCACACGACCGAAACAGCCGACAGCATATTTTCCGGGCAGACCCGACGCCGTGAAATTATCCTCGTCGCCGACAGGCGGATGAAACCGCTGCAGGTCCACGCCATGCATGATGACCTGATGCGGAACTTCGAGAAAGCTCCCCGAGCGACCGCTTGTTGCAATTACCGCATTCATGCGGCGGATGAGCCATTTGGTAAAAGGCTTGTGGTCCCGCTGTGCAGCCGAGGTAAAGATCAGCCTCAGTTTCATGCGCAGCACGTCGCGCATGAAAATACCGGCGAGCATTTCGATATTGCGTCGCGCGTGCCAGATGCGGAACGGTTTCGTCCTGGGCTTCGACCAGAAGGACCAAAGAGCGCTCCATCCCAGATGCGGAAGCGTGTCCGGCAGGCCCGGTCCCATCGTCGCAATGTTCAGCCCCTTTGCACGCTGCAAAGGGATGAGCTGAACAATCGTCGATGTGACACCGGAGAGGCGGCGCTTGAAATTCGGCGCCACCACCTCGACGTCCTGAACGCGAACCTGTACGGAATCTGGCTTATGCGCGGGCACGGAAATCAGACGAACTTCAAGCCGATGATTTCGTAGGAACGCGAACCGCCCGGAGCGTTGACTTCAATCGTGTCGCCTTCGCCCTTGCCGATCAAGGCACGCGCAATCGGCGATGAAATGGAGATGCGGCCTTCCTTCACGTCGGCTTCCTGATCGCCGACGATCTGGTAGACCTTTTCTTCTTCCGTATCCTCGTCGATCATGGTGACCGTGGCGCCGAACTTGATGCGATCGCCCGACAGCTTCGAAACGTCGATAATTTCGGCGCGTGCAACCAGATCTTCCAGTTCGTTGATACGACCTTCATTCAGGCTCTGGGCTTCTTTCGCAGCGTGATATTCCGCGTTTTCCGACAGATCGCCATGCGCGCGCGCTTCAGCGATTGCCTCAATAATCCGAGGACGCTCCGATTGCTGACGCCAGCGCAGCTCTTCCTTGAGCTTTTCGAAACCGCCAGGGGTCATAGGGAACTTTTCCATACCCAGTCCTTTCCTTCGTCCGGCGCTTGGCCTCTCCCCGAGGCCCTGCACGCACCGGCAGTTTGATTTGCCCGCCTCACCTCGCGCATTGCTTGGATAGTGCGAGGCGCTTCTCGAAGGCCAGCCAGCCTTCGACACACAAAAAGAAAACGGTCACCGAAACATCCGCCTCGGAACCGTTCGAATAACCGTTCACAGAACTATAGCACTTCCATCAACCATTTCACGCGGAAAAATATGCCTCTGTCAACTCTGCCCATGAACGGACCCTATTTCGCATTGATCGGCCAGCTCGCGGGCCACTTCTCCGGACCTCCGGCGTAATTGCCATCGCAATCGCCTTTTGACCGTTCTTGCAGCAGAACGAAACGCACCCGGCCCTCGCCGCTGTCCGTGGCTTTCCAGACATCAAGGATGCCGCAATCTCCAAGCCCCCTTCCCTTGAAGAAGGCTGTCAGCGTCAAGGCTTTCTGTGACCAGTCGATATTCCATGCCGTATCGGTCACTGTCGGGCCATCATCGGAAATGGTCGGCAGGGAGATCGGCACGATCTTGTTTTCATAGCGGCTATAGAAGGCATAAGGCTGGTTATAGGCGCCCGGCGAACCGCAAGGCAGGCCGATGAGGTCAAGACCATCGGCAACCTTCGTCTCGAAACCGCCTGCATTGCGGAACGTGCCGGGGCTGGCCCCGCCGCAAACCGCCGCTTCATCTGAAAAATCCTTGCGGATTTCTGCCGGTATTTCTTCGACCGTTTCAATCAGCTTGAGCTGCGGCGGAACCGGTGCCGGTTTGCTGCCTCTGACCTGCAATGCCTCGATGGTTCCGTCGCGCGATTGCTGTTCGTCCACATAGATCAGCCCGCCAACAAGGCCTGAAAGCGAATAGGTCGAGGTCTTTCCGGCAAATTTCAGTTGCAGTTTCTGGCCGTTCTTCATCGCATCGAGCGTCTTGGCAAGATCGCCCGTATAATCGAGCTGATCGTCCTCAGCCTTCAAAGCCGAGACATCGACATCAAGCAGTGTTTGACCGTCGATGGAAATCTCCAGCTTGCCGGTTTTCTGTGATGGATCGACATAGGAAAGCCTGAGCAATGGCTTCGAGCCGGACTGGCTGCTGCGAAAGATGCCAAGCCCCGGTGCGCCGTCGCTTGCGACCGGTGTAAGCGTCAAAGTGCAGTTTTGCGCGAAATCGCAAAGAACCAGCGTGTCGCGAACCTTCTTGAAGGCAGCCTGCGATTCCCCACCCGCCAGAAACAGCATCACTGTGGCAATCGATGCCGCGAGAGCGGATTGACTATTTAAAGTGAGCATAAACACCCCGTCAGTAAGAAATCGCTCTAACCAAATGCATGCCAAATGCATGCCAAATGCATGAATGTCGCAGAATCGGAAGTTATCTTGCCGTCTGCCCATAATATTGCCTATAGCATGAAGACCGGGAAAGGCTGAAAAGCGTCCGGTTTCTCTTTCTGTTGTGACATATCCTGAAAAGTTCGAAACGAGGCAATGATGACGCGCGTACAGGCCAATATGCTGCTGCTTCTGGCAGGCGTCATCTGGGGCATGGGTTTCGTCGCCCAATCGACGGCGATGGCCAGTATCGGTCCGTTTCTGTTCATCGGCATCCGCTCGGCAATTGCGTCGCTCACGGTCCTGCCATGGGCCGTAGCCGAGGGGCGCCGGGCGAAGACCAGCCTGAGCCGCTCGAACTATCTCTTCTTCATGTTCATCGGACTAAGCCTGTTCACCGGGCTTGTCCTCCAGCAGATCGGGCTTATCACCACATCCGTCACCAATGCCGGTTTTCTGACCGGGCTTTATGTCGTGATGGTGCCCGTGCTCGGCGTCATTCTGTTTCGCACATGGCCCCATCCGGTCGTGTGGCCAAGTGCGGCGGCATGTCTTGCAGGCATATTCCTGCTTTCCGGCGGAACGCTGAACGCGCTCAAGCAGGGTGACTGGCTGGTCATTTGCGGCGCAGTCTTCTGGGCCTTGCAGGTGGTCCTGATCAGCAGGGCAAACCGTGCAGGACGGCCGATAACGCTGAGCTGCATCCAGTTCGCAACCAGCGCCGCCGCAGGGCTTGCCATCGCATCCATGGTCGAAGACTTCAACTGGACCGCCATCGCGCTCACCTGGAAGGAAATCCTCTTCACAGGCGTGTTCTCGTCCGGCATCGCCTTCACCCTGCAGGCTATCGGGCAGCGCTATACGACTTCCGCACAGGCCGCGATCTTCCTGGCATCGGAAGCGCTTTTCGCCGCCCTGTTCGGCGCGCTTTTCCTTGGCGAGCGGGTGACCTTCATCGGATTTATCGGCTGCGGACTGATCTTCGCCGCCATGATGGCGGTGGAACTCATCCCCATGTTCTGGAAACGCAAGTCTGATCTTGTCCCTGCCGAATGATCCCAATCACCCTTTGAAGATAAGAGCTGCCCCACCCGCTATGAACGCAAAGCCCAGCAGATGGTGCCATGTAAAGGCTTCCTTGAGGTAGAACACCGAGAACAGACTGAAGATCACCAGCGTGATGACCTCCTGAATGGTCTTGAGCTGCGCCGCCGAATAGATCTCGTGCCCGATGCGATTGGCCGGAACCGCGAGGCAATATTCGATCAGCGCGATACCCCAGCTAATGAAAATGACGGTGACAAGCGGCGTATTGGTGAATTTCAGATGCCCGTACCAGGCGAATGTCATGAAGATGTTCGAGCCGATGAGAAGCAGGATCGGCAGAACGCTCGGCGAAATCAGTGCTGACATGGAAGTGACTTCAGGGACCGGGAGGATGTTGGCTGCGGCATGGCCCGAAGCCGCAGCATGGTGATAGAACAATGGCGACATTTTGCCAATGCCGCGCCCCGGAGCGCGTTTCACTCTGGTCGGATTATGCTCTGGCCGCTGCCCCGTTTACGCCACAGCCCTTAACGCGGGCGCTGACTCTTCCTTTACGCTTGCAAGCTAATATTCGTGGAACGCCATCGGTCTGGTCTCCTGAAGAAAAGGTATGGACATGAGTTCTGTGTTGTCCGCCACCGCTCCAGTCAGCCGCCAGCGCACCCGGTTGCGGGGTCTGGCCCCGTCTTTATCCATCGCCCTGCTGGCCATCATCGCAGGTTGTTCCGGCGAGAGCGCCCCGCGCCCGCAGGCCAGTGTCGGCAATTCCGATATGATGGTTCCCGACGCGCCGGTCGCAAGTGCTGCCCCGGTTAATGCCCCTGTCGTGGAGGCACCCGTCATGCAAGCACCCGTCATGCAAGCGCCGCAGGAAGAGCGCGTCGTCGGGCTTGCCGAAGAGGAAGAAAACCACGTCGCGCGATCCCCACAGCAGAGCCAGCCGCAATATTCCGGCGACTACGGCTTCACGGCCCCCATTCAAAATCCGGTGACCGCCGCCGAAAACATCTACACGATGTCCAATGCGGAAGCGGCTTGCCGCACGCGCCTGAAGCGGCTCGGCGTCGTCTTCAGGGAAAAGCCGACAATCTATCGCAGCAGTTCCTGCCATATCGAAAACCCGATTGAAGTATCGGGCTTCAACAGCGGGTCCATCGCCTTCAAACCGGCAGCGACACTGAACTGTCAGGTGACTGAAGCCTTTGCGCGCTGGATCAAGGGCGACCTGCAACCCGCCTCCCGGATGCGCTATCTGTCCGGCGTGAGCACGATCTATAATGCCGGGGGCTATTCCTGCCGCACCATGAACAACCGTCGCGGCGCGAAAATGTCGGAACATTCACGCGGCAACGCCATCGATGTCACCAAGATCGTGCTGAACAATGGCAAGAACATCATGGTGCGCAAGCCGGGATTCTTCGCCTTCCGCGAAAAAGGCCTGCTCAACAGCGTACGTTCCGATGCGTGCGGCTATTTCTCGACGGTTCTCGGTCCCGGCTATAACCCGGAACATGCCGATCACTTCCATTTCGACCTGATGCAGCGCCGCAGCGGCTATCGCGCCTGCAAATAAGCCCGGCGCAATGCCGGGCTTGACGATGCTTTATTCTTCCGGCGGCACCGGTGTCGGCTTGCCGTTCGCGTCCAGGGAAACCATAACGAATTCAGCATGAGTAACGAGGTCGCGCCTATCGCTGAGATAGCGCTTCGCCCAGGCCTCGACCCGCAGTGTGATGGAAGTGCGGCCTACCCGCGTTATTTCCGTGTATACGCAGAGCGTGTCGCCGATCTTTACCGGCCGGGCGAATGACATTTCGCGTACCGCCGCTGTCACCGTGCGCCCCTTGGCGCGCTCGGCGGAACGGATGCCAGCGGCCATATCCATCTGCGCCATCACCCAGCCGCCGAAAATATCATAGGCTGAATTGGCGTCCTTGGGCATGGCGGAAACGCGGATGGTCAGCGTGCCATTCGGCTCATTGTCAGTACTCATCAATGTCAGTCCTTAAGTGCTTGAGAGAGTCGGTCTCTAATATGAGACAAGCCCGCCGCGAAGAAAAGTACCGCATAAAGCGCTTAAACCGTTAGCATGAATGTCAAATTCAAGAGATAGATATTCATTAATCATGAATTGAAATCGAAAAATCGTGATGCACGATAATAATAATCTTCGTGATATAAGTAATTCAAATAAGTATATTAGAGGAATGATATATGAAACTATCGGTAAGAACTTCCATAGTTACATTAGCACTTCTTGTTTCAGCCAATGCTTATGCATCATCGGCAATCGTAACATCGACAATTTATCTTCGCGTAGGCCCCGGAACCCAGTACGGAGCTATCGGCGCGATCCCCAATGGCGTCGGCATCACGGTTGCCGGTTGCACCAGCGGTTATGGCTGGTGCCAGGTGACTTATGGCGGCATGACTGGCTGGGCAGCCTCGAGCTATATCGCCATTCAGACCGGCAACGGCTACACGACGAACGACAATTTCGGATCGACCGCCGCAGCCGTCGGCATACCGCTCATCGCAGGCATCGCCATCGGTTCGGCCCTGTCCGCCAATAGCGGTCCCTATTGGGGTCCCGGCCCTTATCGCGGCTGGGGCGGCGGCGGCAATGTCTATAATGGCTGCATCGGGCGCAATTGCCAGTCGAACTGGGGGCCACCGCGCCCACATTGGACGGACCGTCCAGGCTGGCGTGACCATCCGGGTTATCATCCCGGTTTCGGGCCTGGCTTCGGGCACGGTTTCGGTCCGGGCCCCCGCATGCGACCCGGCGGCAGGCTGTAAAGCACTCCGGAAAAACCGCGCCTCCTGACAGCCTTCTGTCAGGAGTATCGCTGGATAAGAAAAGGGTACGGAGGATTTCGCCTTCGCACTCTTTTCATTTGGACGCTGAAATTCCATATTGAAGGCATGGCTTCCTCAAAAGACAAACACTCCCAGGATTCGCACGTCAAGGCTGGCGGCTTCGGTGAAGCGCCGCATTCAGGTGGTTTCGGCGAAATGCCTCAGGCCGAGTTTTCCGGCGCGCCACTATCTGGCCCCATTGCTGATTGGGCGAAGGAGATCGGCGACGAGGCTGCGAAGCCCCGCGCGAAAAATCCAAAACAACCCAAGAAAATTCCCGAGCGCAGCAAGGAAGCGTCGCGCAGCGGGCGCGGCACGTCCATGGGTGGCGCTGCTTCCGCCAAGGAGCGTGCGGCGGCTGGCCTCAATCCCGTTGCCGGTCTCGATATCAGCCTGGAAGACGCAGCGGGGCTCAATCCATCCGGTGCAACGGCAACGGTTCAGGCCCTGTCGGACCTGATTGCCTCCGGCAATCCGCTGTTCAAGAATGGCGAACTCTGGACGCCTCACCGCCCGGCCCGCCCGGAAAAATCCGAAGGCGGCATCGCCATCGAGATGGAAACCAGTTTCGAGCCGTCCGGCGACCAGCCGACAGCTATTCGCGATCTGCTGGAAGGGCTGGACAACGACGACCGCACGCAGGTCCTGCTCGGCGTCACCGGTTCGGGCAAGACCTTCACCATGGCGCAGGTCATCCAGCGGACGCAGCGCCCTGCCCTTATCCTCGCGCCCAACAAGACCCTGGCCGCGCAGCTTTACGGCGAGTTCAAGAGCTTCTTCCCGAACAATGCCGTCGAATATTTCGTTTCCTACTATGATTATTACCAGCCGGAAGCCTATGTGCCGCGCTCGGACACTTATATCGAGAAGGAATCGTCCATCAACGAACAGATCGACCGGATGCGCCACTCGGCCACCCGCGCGCTGCTTGAACGCGACGATGTGATTATCGTCGCCTCCGTATCGTGTATTTACGGTATCGGATCGGTGGAAACCTATACGGCCATGACCTTCGAAATGAAGATCGGGGACCGGCTTGACCAGCGCCAGCTCCTCGCCGATCTCGTGGCCCAGCAATATAAACGTCAGGATATCAATTTCGTGCGCGGCTCGTTCCGCGTGCGCGGCGACACGATAGAATTGTTCCCGGCCCACTTGGAAGATCGCGCCTGGCGCATTTCGCTTTTCGGCGATGAGATCGAGACCATAACCGAATTCGATCCGCTGACCGGCCAGAAGACCGGCGATCTGAAGTCGGTGAAGATCTACGCAAATTCGCACTATGTGACGCCACGCCCGACCCTCAATCAGGCGATCAAGTCGATCAAGGAAGAGCTGAAACATCGCCTTGTCGAACTGAACAATGCCGGTCGTCTTCTGGAAGCGCAGCGCCTCGACCAGCGCACGACCTTCGATCTGGAAATGCTGGAAGCAACCGGTTCCTGCGCGGGTATTGAAAACTATTCGCGCTATCTGACCGGCCGTAACCCCGGCGAGCCGCCGCCGACGCTGTTCGAATATATTCCCGACAATGCGCTGGTTTTCATCGACGAAAGCCACGTCACGGTTCCGCAGATCGGCGGCATGTATCGCGGCGACTTCCGCCGCAAGGCTACGCTTGCCGAATATGGTTTCCGCCTGCCATCCTGCATGGACAACCGCCCGCTCCGCTTCGAGGAATGGGACGCCATGCGCCCGCAGACCATTGCTGTTTCGGCAACGCCGGGCGGCTGGGAAATGGAAGAAGCTGGCGGCGTGTTCGCAGAACAGGTCATCCGCCCGACCGGGCTGATCGATCCGCCGGTCGAAATTCGGCCTGCCAAGACGCAGGTTGACGACGTGCTCGGCGAAATTCGCGAAACCGCGCAGAAGGGTTACCGTACACTGGTCACGGTGCTGACCAAGCGCATGGCCGAGGACCTGACGGAATATCTGCACGAACAGGGCGTGCGCGTTCGCTACATGCACTCCGACATCGACACGCTGGAGCGTATCGAGATCATTCGCGACCTGCGGCTTGGCGCCTTCGACGTGCTGGTTGGCATCAACCTCCTGCGTGAAGGTCTCGACATTCCGGAATGCGGCTTCGTCGCCATTCTCGATGCTGACAAGGAAGGCTTCCTGCGTTCGGAAACCTCACTGGTCCAGACGATTGGCCGTGCGGCGCGTAATGTCGACGGCAAGGTCATTCTCTACGCCGACAATATTACCGGCTCGATGCAGCGCGCGATGGATGAAACCAGCCGCCGTCGCGAAAAGCAGGTCGCCTATAATGAAGAGCATGGCATCACGCCAGCTTCGGTGAAGAAGAATATCTCGGATATTCTCGGCTCGGTTTACGAGCGCGATCATGTCCGCGCGGATATTTCAGGCTTTGCGGAAGAAGGCGCGATGATGGGCAACAATCTTGCCGCCCATCTGGAGCATCTGGAAAAGCAGATGCGCGACGCCGCTGCCGATCTCGACTTCGAAAAGGCCGCGCGCCTGCGCGACGAAATCAAGCGGTTGCGCGAGACGGAACTGGCTATTGCCGACGATCCGCTGGCACGCGAATTCGAGGCGGGCGATGCGGGTGCAAGCCGCAACAAGGGCAAACCCACCGGCAATTCGCGTTTCCGCAAGCCGGCACTGGATGAAATGGGCGCTGATACGACCCGCCCGCTTGGCAAGCCGTCTTTGTTCCAGAAGCCGTCGCTTGACGATATGGGACCGGGCACCGACATGGCGAAACCACTATTCCGCAAGAACACGCTCGATGAAATGACGGTCAAGCGGACCGAAGTGCCAAGCGGTGGAAACGATGCGGCGATCCGCCGTGAGCGCGCAGGCATCGGGTCTTACGAAGACCCAGCCGAAACAGCACGCAAGAAACGCCGCCCCGGCAAGACGGGCCGTCCGGGGCGTTAAAGCGTATCCCGAAAGTGTGAAGCGGTTTTCGGAAAAGAAGCCCGTCGAGACAGATAGTTAGACACCACTGATTATGTGTTGGAGGGCTTACCAGCCTTCCAACACGATCTTGCCCTTCGCCTTGCCGCTTTCCAGCACGCCATGAGCGGCCTTGAGGTTAGCAGCATTGATCGGTGAAAGAACTTCCGTCAGCGTTGTCCTGATCTTGCCCTCATCAACCAGTTTCGCGACTTCATTCAGCAGGCAGCCCTGCTCTCCAATATCTGCGGTCTGATAGATCGGGCGCGTGAACATCAGTTCCCAGTGCACGGAAACTGACTTGCGCTTGAACGGCATAATGTCGAGCTTGTCGGGATCATCGATCAGACCAAACCGGCCCTGAGGTGCGATAAGCGCGACGATTTCGGAAAGATGATCCAGTGTCTGCGTTGTCGAAAAGACGAAGGCCGGTGCGCCAATCCCCAGAGCTTCAACCTGCCCGGCCAGCGGCTTGCTGTGGTCAATGACGTGATGCGCGCCGAGCTGCTTGATCCACTCTTGCGTTTCGGGTCGCGAAGCCGTTGCGATGACCGTTGAATCCGTCAGCGCTCGTGCAAGCTGGATTGCAATCGAGCCGACACCACCGGCTCCGCCGATGATAAGAATGGCGTTAGCCGCTCCCGCCACGGGTTTACGCACATCAAGCCTGTCGAAAAGCATTTCCCAGGCGGTAATCGACGTCAACGGCAGGGCGGCGGCTTCGCTATTGGCAAGTGTTTCGGGCTTGTGCCCAACAATGCGTTCATCGACCAGATGAAACTCGCTATTGGCACCCGGACGGATCAGGGAGCCTGCATACCAGACTTTATCGCCAGTTTTGAAATTCTGCACACGCTCGCCGGTCCCGACGACGGTGCCAACCGCGTCCCAGCCAAGCACTTTCCACTGGCCAGCCTCGGGCGAAACGCCGTTACGGATTTTGTAATCGACCGGATTTACAGAAACCGCCTCCACCTGAACCAGCAGATCGCGCCCGGCAGCAACCGGCTTGTCCAGTGTCACATCGACAAGTGAGTCCGCTCGATCCAGTTTACCGGCATTCTGATAGGCAACAGTTTTCATTATCTTTGCTCCATTTGCTATGGATCAAATACTAGATTACTGTGAGAATATGAAAATACGCACAAAAACCGCCAATAGTGCTGATTTTTGTACTTAGTATAAAAAGGATACCGAAATGGCTAAGGCGAAGCACTCCCGTTTTGATTGCAGTCCCGGTTGCGCTGTCGAGGCAGCCATCAGCCTTATTGACGGTAAATGGAAAAGCGTTGTGCTGTTTCATCTTCTGGATGGAACGCTACGTTTCAACGAATTGAGACGACAGATACCAGGCGTCACGCAGCGCATGCTGACAAACCAGCTTCGCGAACTGGAAGAAGACGGCCTGATCAAGCGCAAGATCTATGCACAGGTGCCGCCGAAGGTGGAATATAGTCTTTCCCCACTGGGTCGCAGCATCGAGCCTATTCTGCTTGCCCTCAAAGACTGGGGCGACACGAATATCGACCGCTTCAGCAAACCAATCAAGACGCAGGCCGCCGCTTAAAAAGGGCGACCGAAGGCCGCCCTCTCTATACCTGGTTCAGTTAACGGCACTGTCCGCCATTCATGATGCGATAGCCTGCACGGTCGGCTTCGCAACGGTTGGGGAATGTGCGCCGTTCGTTACCGCGTCTTGCGCAAACGGGCATATATTCCCGCGTGCAGGCGCCCATGCCCGGCCTGTTGCCCTGATGCGGCGGATGCATTCCGCCAGCCCCGCCCCAACCCGGACCCGGCCTTGATGAGCACTGGCCGTTTGCGATGATGCGATAGCCTTCTGCTCTCGCCTGGCATGAATTGCCGAATGTCTTGCGCGAAGAACCGCGCGTGGCGCAGACCGGCGCATAATTCATCGGGCAGATTTGCGGCTGCGACGGTCCTGGACGCATCGGTGGACGATGATCCATTCCGCCGCCTTCAGCCACGCAACCGGCGAGAAGCAGCGCGCCCGCAAGCACAGCCAATTGTCTCAATTGATGAAATTGCATTTTCCTCTCCCTTTGTCCCGAAGGTTAAGATGGCGCAACCTGCGATAAGGGCAAGTCTTTTTACATAAGTGCAAAACCTTGCGGACCATATCGACAAGCCGCCCATATAGGTTACCTTGGCCGAAGTTGAGGGGCGGAACAGGCGGCATGAATCGGTACCGGCACAGCATAGCGGTTATTCTGGCTTCGCAGCTATTCAGCCTGCCTTTCGGCGTCGCCTCGTCCTATGCAACCAGTGAACCGAACCCGCCCGTCTATGCGCCGCCCCTGCCACCGGAGAAGAAGACACCGACCGTCGGTCGCATCTGCCAGCTCATCGGCGCCAATGCTGACGCACATGGCATCCCGCGTGATTTCTTCGCCCGGCTGATCTGGAAGGAAAGTCGTTTCGACCATAACGCGGTCAGTCCTGTCGGCGCCGAGGGCATTGCGCAATTCATGCCTTATACGGCGAAGGAGCGCGGCCTTGCCGATCCCTTCGACATTGAGCAGGCCATCCCCGCATCCGCAAGTTTCCTGCGTGATCTGAAAGGTGCATTCGGCAATTGGGGCCTTGCAGCCGCCGCCTATAATGCAGGGGCCGGGCGCGTTTCAAGCTGGATGCGGTCCGGCGGCTTCCTGCCGCTCGAAACTGAAAATTACGTACTGGATATAACCGGCGCGCCCGCCGACGACTTCGCGGCAGGCAAGGAGATCGTGAGCCGTCCGCTCGATCCGAAGCTTGCATTCGATGAGGCCTGCAAGCGCCTGCCGATCATCCGCAGTGCCACGATTCCGATGTCGCGCGTGAAACCCAAGCCCTGGGGCATTCAGGTCGCGGGCAATTTCCGCCGCAGTGCAGCCGTCAATCAATGGGCGCGCCTGCGCAAGCAGTTCAGCGTCGTGCTGGCAGGCCACGATCCCGTCATCAGCCGGATACGGACCCCGATGGGGCGGCGAGGCATCTATGCGGTGCGTATCGGCGCCGACAGCCGCGGGGAAGCCGACAGCATTTGTGCAAAGCTGCGCGCCGCCGGTGGCGCATGCATAGTTTCGCGCAATCGATGAGAATACCAGGACATATCCGTTTAAATTCGCGATATATTAGGGTTAGCCTGTTCTATTTTGGGATTGAGTCCATGATTTTCTTGAAACAATCGTAAAAAATTATGACGATACCGGTTCAAAGATAACCAATCATATGCTCCCCAAAGAATTTGCTTGCCAAATACCGCTTCATAGATCAGTCTCCACCTGTTCGGGCACTTAGCGAACAAATGGAAGACTGAAGAACGGCGTGCCGGGGCCGCTATAAGTTCCGGGTCGAAGGCTCCCCTTCGGCAATGATCGGTTCCTTCCCAATGTCGAGAACTGCCTGCATAACCCTCTGCCGGGTGTGTGGTGCGCTTG
>Ga0182737_1002748_pt1 | contig 13814 bp, 10 predicted proteins | sample eDN5th30CBELigOP_FD_128878 | JGI IMG/M metagenome (GOLD analysis project Ga0182737, IMG submission 128878) | Enriched Organic Plus compost microbial communities from Emeryville, California, USA - eDNA 5th pass 30_C BE-Lig OP (version 2) (version 2) ... | reverse complement strand
CTCGGCTTCAAGCTTCACGCTCTCCGGTCCGGTCACGCCGGCCGGCAGTTTTTTGAATTTCACTTCCACCGGTTGCTTGTCGTCCCCCGCGCGAGTCAGGACCACCTTCGCTTTCTGCGGCTGACCCTGCGTCAGCGGACCGTCGGGGACGAGCGAGACGGCCAGCGGGGTGCCGATGGTCACCGGAATTTCAGCGGTGACAAGCTGGCCTACGCCCGCATGTTCGGCGTAGGTGAAGTACTTGAGGACGTGCTTGCCTTCGGGCAGATCCTTTGCGCCGCGAAGAATGAGGTCGTACGTTTCTTGCGGGCCGTTGCCGTTGCGCTTCACTTCGGCGACCGAAATTCCGGGCGGCAGTTGCAACGGCTTCACATTCAGCGGCTTGTCCTTGAACGCCTCGACCGTCCGATCAAAGGTGAGCGTCAACTGGGTTTGGCCAACCAAACGCGGAAAGAAGACTTCTTCCTTGTTCGCCGCCACCTTGTAGAACGCTGGCTGAGCCGCAACGCCGCCAACCGACAACAAGCCGTCGAGCCACAGCGGAGGATACGGCAGCATCGGCCGCGCGGCGCGAAGTTGGGCGGTAGTTACCATCGACGCGACATGCTCGCGCCCGCCGACATGGGCCCGGCCGACAATCCGCAGCGGAACGAACTCGCCCGGCTGCAGATCGCCCGGCGCAACGACAATGAGCTGCGTTTCCTTCCCCTTCTCGGGAATTTGGTTCTGAAAAACCTGCCAGCCGGAGCGTGGCGAGTCGACCGACAGCTCAATCGGGCCGTCGTAGCCGTCTCGCTGGCATTCCACCACCAGATCGAACGCCGACCCGGCCCAGGCGCTATACGTCAGCCGGGCTGGCTGCTTGTTGACGTTCTTGAGGCTGAGCGAAAACGACGGTCCGACGCGTGCCGCCACGCGATACGCATAATCGTCGCCGCCCAGCCCAACGATTTCTTGCACCACCAGGCGATACTCGCCGTCGGCCGGAGCCACGAACACGACGGCTGGCTCGTCGTTGTCGCTCACCGGGCTTTCGACAAGCTGCTTGCCGTCGGGGCCGAGCACGCGCAGTTGCACGAGCGCTGGCGAACCAAGCGTGCGCGTTAGCGGCTCAAAGCGAACGCGCGTTCCCTTCGCGACCGTAAAACGGTACTCGTCGCGGTCGCCGGGCGACTCGATGCGCCCGCTGATCGCGCAGGGAACGGTGATCGCCGTCGGCTCATCCGGCTTGTCGGCTGAGACCGCTTCCACAGCGACGGGCAAATCGTCGACCACGACCGAAGCCTGGCCCGCCGCGTCGCCGCCGGGAAAACGAGCGCTGGCGAGCGATGTGCCAACGGTTTCAATCTGCAGAGTGACCGGTTCCGCACCTTCGGCAGCCGGGCCGACCGCCGTGAGCGTCGCCGGCTGACCGACCGTCGCGCTCAGCGGGAACATCGTCGTGACGAGAGGAAAATTGCCAATCCGCAGCCGATAGTGGCCGCCGTCCTTATATCGATTGTCGCGCAGCTCGACGTAGTAGACGCCGTCGGCAGGCAGCGTGTAGCGCAAGCGGCAATCGGCGCCGAGCGCCGGATCGTCGTCGACGAGCGCCAATTGCCGGCCGTTGGCGTCGAGCAGCCGCAGCACGGGATCGAAATCGCTTCCCAGCCGCGAGCCGAGCACTTCGATCGAAATCGCCTGCCCCGCCTTGCCGTTGAACTTGTAATAGTCGAACGACGTGCCGTTGTTTTGGCCGTCGATCGCCACGGGGAGCGTCACTTCCAGGGCGCTGGCCAGATCGTGATTGGTGTTCGGTTCGGCAACGCTTGGCAGATCGTCGATTGGCACGAGGAGCACCTGGCTCGCGCCGCCGGCCGCCGTTACGGCGATGCCGCCAATGCCACAGTGGGCGGATGAGTCGAGCGTGGCCTTTACCTTGACCGCTCCCCTCCCCTTTGGATCGGGATCGCTCGGAATTACCTCCCAGGTGGCGGGAAACGACGACCAGACGCTAAGCGGATCGTCGAGCTTCGCGCCGTGCAGCGTTACTTCGATCGTCTTCCCCGGCGCGAGCGCGCCAGGCTCGATTCGAGTCAGCGATGGCTGAGCCCAAACGTCGGCAGCCAGCAGAGCCAGCAGCAAACCGGCGGCGGAAGCCACCGAAAACGGCGCTCGCAAGGGGAGTTGCGCCATGCATCGACCTCGAAGCGGGTGGGTGGGGAGAACTTCAGGCGGGTAGAGCCTGATTGTAAGGCCCCGGAGGGCGGGATGCAAAACATTAGGGGCTTGTTTTTGGCAATTTGTACGCCTCCCTCGCACGGCGTAACCGTCGTAGGACCTCCGCTTTGCGACGCGGGCCACGCGGGCGATACTAAGGGCCCCCTACAGGTCATTCACGTCGCAAGGAAGGATGTTTTTCATGGAGCCCGCCAGCCTCGAGTTTCTCAAAGCCCTCCTCGCCACCCCCAGCCCGTCCGGCTACGAACGGCCGATTCAGGACGTCGTGCGAAACTACGTGCGCGATTTTGCCGACGAAGTGCGGACTGACCTGCACGGCAACGTCATCGCCGTGAAAAATCCGTCCGCAAAATTGCGGGTGATGTTCGCCGGCCACTGCGACCAGATCGGCATGCTGGTGACCCACATTCACGACCAGGGCTTCCTGTATGCGCAAACGATCGGCGGCTGGGATCCGCAGCAGCTCATCGGGCAGAGAATGATCATTTGGGCGGCCGGCGGACCGATTCCCGCCGTGATCAGCCGCAAACCGATCCACCTCCTGTCGGACGAAGAGCGGAAGCAGGTGGTGAAGATCGACGACCTCTGGCTCGACATCGGCGCCAAGAGCAAGGCCGAAGCGGCTGAGCTCGTTCGCATCGGCGACCCGGTGACGCTTCAGTTGCAGTACCAGGAAATGCGCAACGGCCTGGCCAGCTCGCCGGCGATGGACAACAAGTGCGGCCTGTGGGTCGTGATCGAAGCGCTGCGGCGGGCGAGCAAGGCGAACTTGAACTGCGGCGTGTACGCGGTTTCGACCGTGGCGGAAGAAATTGGCCTGCGTGGGGCCAAGACGAGCGCGTTTGGCATCGATCCGCAGGTCGGCATCGCCGTCGACGTGACCCACGCGACCGATTGCCCGACGATCGACAAGCGGCAAAACGGCGATATTGCGCTGGGCAACGGGCCGGTCGTCTTCCGCGGGCCGAACATGAACCCGGTGGTGTCCGATCGGCTGCTCGAAACGGCCCGGCAGAAGGAAATCGTCTGCCAGGTCGCCGCAGCCGGCCGCGCGGTGCCCAACGACGCGAACGTGCTGCAGACCAATCGCGCGGGTGTGGCAACGGGGCTCGTCAGCATTCCGAACCGCTACATGCACAGCGCCGTCGAGATGATTTCGCTCCACGACATCGACCGCGCCGCCGATCTGCTCGCTGAGTTCGTCATCGGTCTTGCCGGCGACGAAGACTTCCGCCCGTAGTCAGGACGATGGTCGAAGCTGGACTGGCCCGCATGCGGAAGAGTGGCGAGTGCGGCTTCGGTCTAGCTTTAGTTCTCTGCGCGTCTCAGTTATGCTGGAACGTCCAGCGATGGACCCTACCTACTTGTATCCTTCCTCCGGTGTGACATGAAAATCTCTGCACTCTCCCGGCGCGTGGTGGCCGTAGTTGGCGGCGGCTTGTTGAGCGCGGCGTTGGTGACTCAAGCCTTGGCCGACAATTGGCCGCAGTGGCGCGGGCCGAACCTCGACGGCGTGAGCCGCGAGAAGGATTTGCCGGTCCAGTGGAGCAAGACCGAGAACGTGCTCTGGCGGCTGCCGCTTCCCGGCCCGGCCGGCGCGACTCCGGTCGTGTGGGGCGATCGGCTGTATCTTACGAGCGTTGACGGCGATCAGCTTGTGCTGCTGTGCGTAAGCACCGACGGCAAGGAGCTGTGGCGGCGCGTGGTCGGCACGGGCAACCGCGACGTTCGCGGCGACGAAGGGAATTCGGCTTCCCCCTCCCCCAGCACCGACGGCAAGCACGTTTGGGCGTTCATGGCCAACGGTTTGCTCGCGTGCTACACGGTCGATGGCGAAGAGGTCTGGAAGCTGAACCTGCAGGATCGCTACGGCAAGTTCAACATCGCCTTCGGCATGACGGCGACCCCGGTGCTCGACAACGGGCGATTGTATGTGCAACTGATCCACGGAGAGGGAAATCCCGAGACGCGCGAAGCCGTGGTCGTCTGCCTGAACGCCGCCGACGGCAAGGAAATCTGGAAGGTCGACCGGCCGAGCGACGCGCGCGACGAATGCGAGCATTCGTACGCCTCGCCGGTGATCTATCGCGATAAGGAACGCGAATTTCTGCTCACCCACGGCGCCGACTACGTGGTGGCTCACAGCCTGGAAGACGGCAAGGAGCTGTGGCGCTGCGGCGATTTGAATCCCAAGGGCAAGTACAACCCGACGCTCCGCTTCGTCGCTTCGCCCGTTTGTGCGGAAGGTTTGATCGTAGTGCCGACCGCCAAGGGCGGCCCGGTCGTTTGTATCAAGCCGGACGCCAAGGGTGACATCACCGACAACGAGGCGGCGTTCTACTGGAAGCGGCCGCGCGACACGCCGGACGTTCCGTCGCCGCTGATTGTCGACGGGCTGGTCTACTTCTGCCGCGAGAACGGCGTAGTGATCTGCCTCGACGGCAAGACTGGCAGCCAGCACTACGAAAAGCCGACGATCCGCGATCGGCACCGGGCTTCGCCGGTCTACGCCGACGGCAAGATCTACACGGCTGCTCGCAACGGCAATGTCGCCGTGCTGAAGGCGGGCCCCGAATTCGAGTTGCTCTCGACCAACGACATGGAAGAGTCGATCTCGTCGTCGCTGGTGATCGCCAACGGCCGTATCTACGTCCGCACGTTCGACGCCCTCTACGCCATCGGCAAGTAGCGGCGGTTAGTTCGCTTTAGCCGGAGGCAAAACTGCCTCCGGAGAACGGCGCGTGCAGCTTCCACTGGCGAAGCCGCACGCGCCGCCCGCCTTCTGCGTTTCGAAACTCCAAACCCTCCCCAGCGTCTGTTCGCAATTTCTCCGGCGGCAAGTTTGCCTCCGGCTATGTGTCGCCCATGAATCGCACGCTGCTGGGAATTTGCTCGCTTGTTCTGCTTGTTCTGGCGGGCATTACGCTCGCGAGCGGGCCGCGCGACAGCACGGCGACGAGCTTTGCAGCCGGCTGCTTGCGCGTGGGGCTCGTGCTGGGGGCGATGTGGCTCGCGCTGCCGCAGATTCATCGCATTTTGGCGACCACGCCGCGCTGGCTGCTCGTGGCGATGGCAATCGGACTGGTGGTGATTGTCGTGCGGCCCATTTTGGCGCTGGTGGTAATCCCCGCCTTGTTCGCGCTTTGGATCCTAGGCCCCCGGCTGGCGAGCAAGGCGGACCCGACGATCATCCGGCGACGCCCCAAACGTCGCCCACCGCGTTGAAAACCCCCTAGTCGGAAGCCCACAGCTTCCGGAGAAAAGCGGGCGGACTCTGCCCAACAAAAAAGACGCCGCGCGAAAGAAAATCACGCGGCGTCTTGAGTGGTCGTGAAGTCTGCTCGCCCTTCTCCGGCGAGTGTTACTCGCCGGCTAAAGGACGGCTTCTTACGGTCGTTACGCGAGCTTCGCCTTCAGGCTATTGAGCAATTGAATGGCGTGGCCGATTTCGGCTTTCTGACGCTCCGGCTCCTGCGGAATTTCTCGCTCGATGGTCAGCGGACCGGTGTAGCCGATCTCGTTGAGCGTGCGGAGGAAATTCTCGAAGCCGACGTCCCCTTCGCCCAGCGGAACTTCCTGGCCCCATTCCTTTCCGGGGTTCTTCGCCCACTTGCCGTCCTTGCAGTGGACGCTGCGGACATGCTTGCCGACCTTCTTGAGGGCTTCGATCGGCTCGCCGTTGCCGTAGAGGATCATGTTGGCCGGGTCGAAGTTGATGTGCAGGTTGTCTCGCTGCACGTCGTCGATGTAGGCCAGCAGTCCGTCGGCCGTTTCTTGCCCCGTTTCGAGGTGGAGCGCCTGGCCGTTCTGCTTGCAGTGGTCGCAGAGCTCGCGGGCCACTTCGACCGCTTCCTTGTATAGCTGCGAATTGCGATCGTGCGGCACGAAACCGATGTGCAGGCCGATCACGTTGCAGCCGAGCACCTTGGCGAAATCGGAAATCTCCTTGGCTTCCTGCAGCCGCTCGGCGCGGGGGCCGGGAGGCACAAGGCCCACGGTCTTTTCCACCGTGGGGATGTCGGCGTAGCTCTCGCCGTCGAAGCCGCAGAACACGGCGGTCAGGCGAATGCCGTAGTCCTTCAGCCGCTTGAGAAACGCGTCGGCGTTTTCCTGCGTGCGAGTCGCCTTATGAGGAGCGTGCAATTGAATGGTCGGCACGCCCAATTCGTGGGCGACTTCCAGTTTTACGCCCAGTCCAGCGTCCAGGCTCGCAAACACGCCGATCGGCCATTTTTCCATTGCGGAAACTCCAGTGCGGGGGAACTATGTGGTAGGAACCGCAATGTAAGTAATGCTGGCGTGCGGCCACAAGTCCCGCGCTGGGAGGGCTGGGACGTTTGGCGGTGAACGCGGAGGAAGAACACGCAGAACGGCTTGCACAATCCGGAACAGTGAAGACGCCGAGACTCCGTCCCCGGCTCCAGCCTGGGACGAAACGCTCGCTGGGCTCTTGCCTCGCTGATTTGCGCAAGGTTTTTGCCACGGCAAGCCGCGGCTGCGAGGCGCGGCGGCAGAGCCTCCGGTTAGCTCCGTCCCAGGCTGGAGTCTGGGACGGAATAAGTTTGAGGGTTGGAGCGTGTGGGTGAGAAGACACTCGTCCCATGCGCGCAAAAAAATCCGCACGGCCGATTGCATCAGCCGGGCGGATTGAAGTTATCACAAACTGCGAACTGCAGATCGCGTTAGGTCAGATCCGCGCCAAGCGACTTGATCTCTTCCTTCACGCTGCTGCCGTCCGGCGTTTCGTCGTTGTCGATGTCGTACCACTCTTCCTTGAAGGCCATGTAGCCGCCCTTGCCGGCCTTGGCATTCTCGATGGCCACGTTGCTCGCCAGGGCGATCACGGCGTCGCCGAGGGCCACTTCCGGCTTACAGCGAGGCTGATTCTCGGGCGACGGATTGCGGATGCACCAGGCCCAGTGCTCGATCTCCTCGGTGTAACCGCGGCTGACCGGGCCCTGATTTTCGACCGCCTTGGCAAGCGCCGGGCCCTTGCCGCTGGCCTGGGTGTCGAGAGTCGGGCCACCCTTGTCGTCCTTCACGCCGACCTTGGTCGTCGTGCTTGAATCCTTGTAGAGGAGCACATCCTGCTCGCGCTCGAGCACGAGCGTGCCCTTGCTGCCCATGACGATTTCGCCGTAGCCGCCGAAACCGTTCCCCATGATCGACGAGTAGGTGACGACGATCCGCTTGTTCGGGTCCTGATCGTACGAAGGAATCCCCTTCTTCGGATCGGGATAGTTCATCGCGGGGTCGTAGTAGCCCGGCTTGAAGTCGCCGTCGTAACCCGGTCCCGGGAACTCGTACATGCAGTAGACGTGGTCTTCGGCATGGCGGTCGACCGGGAAGGTGTGAAGGCCGCCGACGGCGTGAACCGACAGCGGATGGGCCTTCTTGCCGTCCTTGCGCAGGGCGCTGACGAAAATGCTCGCCGCGTCGAGCTGGTGGCTACCCAGCTCGGCCATCAAGCCGCCGCCCGTGCGCTTGAACAAGCGCCAGCGGCAAAGCTCTTCCAGGGCGCTGCGGGTGCGGCCGTCGCCCAGATTGAACGACTCGTAGCCGTAGTTTTCGGCTTTGACCGAGGCGTCCTTCATCCAGGCTTCCCACTGGGCGATCTTCTTTTCCAAGAGACGGGCGTCGGCCGAGTCCTTGTTCTTCACCCGCTCGTAGGCCTTGCGGAAGTTGGCCAGATCGCGGGCGATCGGGTCGATCTTCTGCAGCTTGCCATCGACATAGCCCATTTCGCCGCCCGGGAGCGGCTGCTGCCAACTGTCGCGGCCGGGCAGGTTGCCGCGGTGCCACTGGGCGCGAATGTGGTGCACTTCGCCCAGCAGGCCCCAGCGGAGCAGGTTCACGGCGTTGTCGTAGAGCACGCTGTAGTGCCGCTGGTGACCGACGGCCAGATACAGATCCTTGGCCTTGGCGACGCGCCCCATGACCTTGCACTGGGCCACGTTGTGGGCCATCAGCTTTTCGGTCAGCACGTGCTTGCCGGCGTTCATCGCGTCGATGGCCGCCTGGGCGTGCAGGTGGAGCGGCAAAGCGATGATGACGGCTTCAACGTCGTCGTTCTTCAGCAGCTCTTTGTAGTCGGTGTAGACCTTGACGTGATCGCGGGCCGCCTTCTCATCGGCGAAGCCATAGCGAGAAATGATGCCCGGACGGACCGAGATGGCCGTGTCGCTGGCCCAGTCGCCGTGGAACGCGCGATGGATGTTGTAGGGACGAATGTCGGCGATGGCGACGATGTCGACATATTCCGGATTGCAGGCGCCAATCAGCACGCTGCCTTCGTCGCCGGTGCCGATCACGCCGATGCGGACCGGATCCTTGACCTTTTCGTAGCCGAAGTAGGCTGCTCCCAGGCCGAGGCCGGAAACGGCGCCGGTGGCGACCAGCCCCTTGAGGAAGTCGCGACGGCCGAACTTTTCGGCTGCCGCGGAACGGTCGTAAGCGCCGAGCGCTGAGTAATAGTTTTCTTGCCCAACGGCTTTTTCTTCGGGGGTAAGGTTCATGCTTCAGCTCCCTGTTTCCGCGGGCAGTAGATCCGCCGCATTCCGCTAATCACAAAATCAAGTCCCGCAAACTGACCCGCGCCGACTGCCGCGAGGGTGAACATCGCGAGCATTTCGATGAACTGGGAATAAATCGGCGCCGCGCCCACGCTGCCGGGCCACTGCGACAAACAAACCGAGAATAGGAACAATCCGCCGGCAATCGCCGCCGGACGAACGAACAAACCGATAATCAGCAGCACGCCAATCGTCAGGTCGAACCACGGAATGAAGCGATCGATGGTCACCGAATCGCCAAACCGATGATTCACATAGCCGATCGGCAGTCGGCCATGGGCGCGCCACTGCTCTTCGGTTGCGATCGCATTCAGGTCGTTTTCCAAATCTTTCGACATCCGATCGATTTCGGGAAGGACTTCCCCTTTGAGCTTGTTGCGGTCGGTGTCGATCCGACTGTCGTGCGTACGGAACGAGGCCAGCTCCTGCCGTTCGGCGCGCTGGGCGTTGGCGTCGCGGCGCTCGAGCTGCTTGTAGTACTCGTCGATTTCGTCACGGCGGCTGCCGCGGAACGACTTGTACCGGCCTTCAAAGTCTTTCAACTTCTTGGCCACTTTGTCGGCTTGCTTGTCGTCGAAGCCGAAGTGGGCGATGACCTGGTCGCCGTAGGCGTTCCAGTGGGCGACCATCGACGCAGTGTCGAGCCGCCACCGGCCATCGGCATCCCAAACCATACTTTTGTAAAAGGGAGCCAAGGGGCCTTTGGCATTGCCTAAGAAGCCGGCTGAGAAGGGTTTAGGATTCTCGAGCTTGTCGGCCCCTTCCCAAAAGAAATGGAGGCCCACTCCCAACCGTAGCGCGACGATCGCGACTGCGGCTAGCAGACCTATCTGAACTCGTGGCATGAGAGGGACGATCCTCCTGGCGAGAAAAACGGCTTCGCCGGTCTGGCAAAGGGATGAAAAGCCTCGTCAACCGCAGCCGGCAAGCAGGGTGGGCAGAATTAACTCATTATGGCAAACAGCCCGGCGGATGCCAACGGTCTGACCGCTAGCGGGGTGCTGTTTTGCGAAAAAGTAGCCAATTTGACTTCGCAAATTCGGCAGCCGGCATCCCTAGAACGCGTGATCTCGAAGCTCGGCCACGACTTGGGCAAGCGGACTGGCGCAGTTCCCCTGGGGGCGAGCGTTCGACAAGCGAATCGTATTTGCGGCTTCACGTATGGTAGACGCCGCGATGCTCGTAGAACCCTGGCAGCGGGAAGTTAAGCGACTTCCTCGCGCCGCACGGGCGCTGGCTTGTTACCGAATCTGCGTTACCGACTCGACGACCACCGGCGGGTTCGGCACGGCGGGGAAATCCCCCTGCGCGACGACCGGCGAGCTGGCGATCTTATCGACGATTTCCAGCCCTTCGATGACCTGGCCGAAGACGCAGTAGCCGAACAGCTCGTCTTCGTCGGTCGATTGGTAATTGAACCCCTCGTTGTCGGTCAGATTGACGAAGAACTGCGAGGTGGCGCTATGCGGCAGCTCCTGCGAGCGGGCCATCGCGACGAAGCCGCGTTTGTTTGGCAGCCCGTTGGCCGATTCGTTGTAAATTTCGGCTCGGGTTTCCTTCGGCTGCAAATCGGCGTCGTAGCCGCCGAACAGGACCATCGCCGAGTCGGCGTGGTGGACGATCGTCCCTTCGTAGAACTTGCGATTGACGTAGTTACGCAAGAAATTGTCGACCGTTTGCGGCGCTTTCTCGGCGAAAAGCTGGATCTTGATGTCCCCCGCCGAGGTGCGCACCAGAACGATCGGATCGAGAGATTCTTTCTGTTGCGGCCTGGCGGGAGCGGTCGCGAGCGTCGCCGTCGACGGAGCGGAGTCGGCTGTTCCGACGGTTTGCGTGGCTTCGATGCTGGCAGCCGGCGGTTTTTCGCCGCCGCCGCATCCGGCCAAGAGCCAACCAGCCAACAGGGCCAGCGAAGCCAAAATCTTCACGACGAACGACTGCTTGCTCTCGGCCATGCGCTGCGAACCTCCGTGTTCTTGAGCTCCCGGCGCGAGCGGCGGCTGGGAGCTACTTTCGAGCGGGCGCATCATCGGCAAGATGCGGGTTTGATGCAACATCGGTTCTAGCAATAGGCACACTCCGTGTGCCTGCTACCTTGCCGCTGACGCGCTGGGCCCGATCCGCTAGAATCTCCGCTGGTTTCGACTTACATCGGTTTGTAGGGGCCTCCCCTTTCGCCTGGGTTCAAGGATTTCGGCGTCATGACGCTGTTCAGTGGTTTCGAGCATATCGTCCGCGAAGGTGAGCCTCTCGCTCCCTACACCTGGTTTCGCCTGGGAGGGCCCGCGCAATACTTCGCCGAACCGACGTCGGTCGATGAACTGAGCAAGCTGGTGCGGCGGGCTAGCGACGCGGGGATCGCGACGCGTCTGCTCGGCGGTGGATCCAACCTGCTCGTGCGCGACGAAGGGGTTCAGGGGCTTGTCATTCACCTGACGGCGGCCGCCTTTGCGAACATCACCGTCAACAAGCGCAAGCTGACGGTCGGCGGCGGCGCGAAGCTCGGCCACGTCGTTTCGACCGCCGTGCGCGAAGGCTTTGCCGGAATCGAACAACTGGTCGGCATTCCGGGCACCGTCGGCGGCGCCCTGCGGACCAACGCCGGCAGCCACGCCGGCGATATTGGCACGTATACGACCTCGGCGACGGTGATGACGCGCCAGGGAGAGATCGTCACCCGCGGCCGAGAGGATTTGCGGTTCGGCTATCGGGCCAGCAGTCTCGACGAGCTGGTGATTCTGGAAGCCACGCTCGAAGCCGAAGCGGGGGACCCGACGCTCCTCACCAAGCACATGCAGCAGCTTTGGATCTTGAAGAAGGCCAATCAGCCGCTGTCGGATCAGGCGACCGGTTGCGTGTTCAAAAGCCCTGGCGGCATGAACGCCGAACGTCTGATCGAAGAAGCGGGCCTGAAGGGAACTCGCGTCGGCGCGGCCGAAGTGAGCCAGCGGAACGCAAACTTCATCACCGTCAGCGGACCGGCTACCAGCCGCGACGTGATCGAATTGATCGAACGCATTCGCCGCGCCGTCGCCGAACGGACGGGAGTCGAACTGGAGCCTGGCCTGGAGATCTGGTAAGCCGGCCGTCGCTTCAGCGCGATTTGAGCATTGTGATTCACCCCGACCCACGGAAAAGGAGTTCCGCTGGTGGGAAAGAGCAAGAAAACTGCCGACTCCCCTCCCCCGCCGCCGCCGGCTGAGAGCGGCGGTCTCTTCACGAAGTTTCCGGGCGGCCTTGGCTCGACGCGCAACCGATTCATCGCAGCCGCTGCGATCGTGATCGCGGCGCTCGTGGCCGGGCGCGTTGCTTGGAATCGCTGGGGGCAGCCATCGCTCGACGACCCGGCGTTCGCGATTTCGCCCGAACAGATCGTCGTCACACCGCAGCCGGCATGGATTCAGGGAGACGTGAAGGCAGAAGTCATTCGCGACTCGGTCCTCACCGACCTGAACCTGCACGACAAACAACTGCTCGATAAAGTGGCGCGGGCTTTCGCCCTGCATAGCTGGGTGGCGAAGGTGAAGCGGGTCGAGAAGGCGTATCCCGCGCGATTGACGGTGGACATCGACTATCGCAAGCCGGTCGCGACGGTCGAAATCGGCGACGCGCTCGGCTCGGGCGAGCCGGGGCTGCTATTCATCGATGCCGAGAGCGTGCTGCTGCCGTCCGATCATTTTTCGCCGGCCCAAGCGCGCAACTACTTGCGCATTTCGGCGGGCAATGTGCTGCCGACTGGCGTTTATGGCACCGTCTGGGGGAGCCCGCGCATCTTGGGGGCGGCGCAAATCGCCGAAGCATGGGGAGAGCAGTGGAAGTCGCTCGGCCTCTACCGCATCGTGATCAAAGAAGACCCCAACGCCGAGCCCATTTATGAGCTACATACCAAAGGGCAAGCGCGCGTCATTTGGGGCAAGCCGCCCGGCCAAGAGCTGGAGGGCGAACCGCCGGCGGCCAAGAAGATTGCCTACCTGACGCAGTACGTTGCCGAGAACGGATCGCTCGACAAATCGGCTGGCGGCGGGCCGATCGACCTCCGCCGCCTCGCGGCTCCAAAACCGATCGCGCCGACCGCAGCCAAGGAAACCGGCAACGTCAAACGCTAAGCTGACGGAGAAGCGCGTTCGACCATTCCAAACTCACGATCGCCGCAGGAATCCGTACGATGAACAAGCACACGCTGACGATTGTCTGCCTCTTTTCGCTCGCTTTGATCGCCGCAAGCGTTCTGCCGGTGGCCTTCGCCCAGGGCGAAGCCGCCAAGGCCGACGACGTGCACACGGTGATCGTTCCAGCCGACGACAAACCGTTCACCGTCGCGCAGGACGATCTGGTGCGACTCACGGGGCGCGGCATCGCGGGATCGACGATCACCGCCGAAGTGAAGGGACCGGCAACGCTCGCTCGCACCAGCAACATTCGTGACGTTGTTGGCGGCCGCACCCCAATCGGCGGCATGGTGCGCGAATTTGAAATCCAGCCGACCGGCAAGGGCAAGGTGACGGTGACGATCACCGTGAAGTTCCCGACTGGCGGCGAACCGAAGGTCGAGCGGTATCAGTTCGACGTCGAATAGTCTGCTCGACTCACGCGAATCATCGGATCGCATGGAGGTGTTCGATGTGGATGACGCTCCTCATGCTGCTGGCTGCAGCAGTGCCAGCCGATGATCGCGCGCCGGCGACCGAAGATTTGCAGGCCCTGCAGGGAGTCTGGCAACTGGGCCAGGCGGACGGGAAGCGGATCGAGATCGAGAACCGCGGCCAGATTCAAACGTTCCGCGCGTACGATGGCGGCCAACTCGTGCACGAGCATCGCGTGGAATACGAACTCGGCCGCGAGGGAGTTCTCAGAGTCTTCCGGTGGAAGAACGGCGAAGTCACCTTCGGCCCACGCAAAGGCAAGCCGATGGCCGACGGCGGATTCGTCTATCGCCTGAAAGACGGCAAATGGACCTGCGTCACGGGCCTGCTGCCCGGCGAGGAAGGTTTGCCGCTGATTACGCAGCACTTCGAAAAGATG
>Ga0182737_1002747_pt1 | contig 13826 bp, 10 predicted proteins | sample eDN5th30CBELigOP_FD_128878 | JGI IMG/M metagenome (GOLD analysis project Ga0182737, IMG submission 128878) | Enriched Organic Plus compost microbial communities from Emeryville, California, USA - eDNA 5th pass 30_C BE-Lig OP (version 2) (version 2) ... | reverse complement strand
TGCCGATGGCGCTTTTGGTGCGGCCATCTTCACCATCGCCAGCTTCTGTCACGCCGAGGTGAATCGGATAATTCCAGTCCCCGCCGAGACGATTCAGTTCAGCCACCAGCAGCCGGTAGGCTTCGATCATCACCTTGGGATTGCTCGCCTTCATGGAGAAGACAAAATTGTGATACCCCTCGCGACGTGCGATGCGGGCGAACTCCAGGGCGCTTTCCACCATGCCGTGCGGGGTGTCGCCGTAACGGTTCATGATGCGGTCAGAGAGGGAGCCGTGATTGGTGCCGATGCGCATGGCGCGGCCCTTCTCCAGACAGAGCTTCACCAGTGGCACGAACTGGTCTTCGATGGACTGCACTTCCTTCGCATACTCCTCATCGGTGTATTCGATGATCGCGAATTTCTTTTTATCCACGTAGTTGCCAGGATTGACGCGGACTTTTTCCACCCACTTCGCGGCTTCCATGGCTGCATAGGGCTGGAAGTGAATGTCTGCGACAATGGGCACGTCACAGCCAGCAGCGAGCAAGCCTGCCTTGATGTGTTCAAGATTCGCCGCAATGACGCGGGTTTGCGCTGTGATGCGGACAATTTCACACCCTGCTTCTGCGAGTTCCAGCGCCTGCTGAATACAGGCGGCGGCATCTCGTGTATCCGTGGTCAGCATGGACTGCACACGGATGGGGTTGTTGCCACCAATGCCAACTTTGCCTACCAGGACTTCACGCGTTTCACGGCGCTGATAGTGGTAAAGATCCGGGCAGTACTGAAGCAATGAAGTGCGGGCGGACATAACAATGGGGTGAGAAAGCAGGCTTGAGCGGAGACCTGTTTAAGGAGCAGAGGCGCTACGCTGCGCGGGGGGAAGATACTTCGGTTCCACAGCGCTGGCGTCTGGCGCTTTCTTACGACCAACGCCGAAAATGTCCCCGGTATCCTTGAAGCTGACAAAGACCATAAAGCCGAGCAATAATATCACACAGGCAGTTTGCAGCACTTCGAGAATACGAATATTCAGAGGCTTGCGACGAATCCACTCCAGCGTGGCCATGACGATATGACCGCCATCCAGCACAGGGAATGGGAACAGATTGAGGATCGCCAGGTTCACATTCAACACGACGCTGAACCAGATGACGCTGAGCCAGGCATTCCAGAAATCAGGGTCCTGGAACAGACGATAATACACATTACCAATCCCGATGAAGCCGCTGAGGTGGCTGGCGCCTATATCTCCTTTAGGAGAAGTAATGGCCCCAAGGGTCTGGAAAATCGTGCGGGAGGCATCCCGGAGCTGATCAAGGGGTTTGGGGTGAACCAGAACCCTGTCACCGCGACCATCCCAGAGGACGCCGAGATTCACCAGTGCCGTGTTTTCATCCACTTTCCAATCCGCGGGACGCTGATCAGGCGGGCGTGGCGTGGCCGTCAGTTCCATGAGCTTGCCATCGCGCTGAACCGTCACCTTCACAGGCTTGCCGGTGTTCTCCAGAAGAATGTCGCCTAGACGAGAAACGCTGAGGATTGTTTCGTCGTTAAGTTTGACCAAGACATCGCCGATTTTCAGGCCCGCTTCCTGGGCAGGACTGTTCGGCTGTTCATCCATGAAGCTGCCGACTTTTAGCTCCTGCTGGGCAGCAATGCCCACCTGGCGGAAGGGGGGGCGGGTAAAAATGGACTGCCACCATGAGACTTCCACCTCAGCTTTCGCTTTTTCCGCTGTAATGGGCACCGTGACCTGCCCTTCGCCAGGCCTGTCCACCAGGAAATTGATGATGTCGCCATCACTGGAAACGATGTTCCAGGTGACGCTGTCCACCATGCCCATCCAGGTTTTGGTGGGTTTGCCATCAATGCTGATAATTTTATCACCGGCTTTCAGCCCGCCGCGCTCTGCGGGGCTGTCTTTTTGGACAAAGCCGATGGTGGTGGTCTTGCTTCCTTCGTACTCTGCCTTGCCAAAATAAAACACCAGGCAGGCAAAAAAACCTGCCAGCAGGAAACTGAAAAGCGGGCCGGCGAAGGCGACAATGATCTTGTCCAGCGGGCTGATGGGGGGGAGTTTTTCCCGTGGCTCATCCGCTGCGCCTTCAATCGCATCCATGGGGGCCATCTGTGGCAGCATGACAAATCCGCCAGCGGGAATGCTGCCCAACCCATACTCAACGCCGTTGATTTTCTTTTTCCAAAGAGGTTTGCCGAACCAGATGTAGAACTTCTCCACTTTGAGTCCACGCCAGCGTGCGGCCAGGAAGTGTCCCAGTTCATGCACTAAAATCATCAGGTTGAAGACCATGATGACGAGGAACAAAATGCCGATAACTCTGAGGGTGCTGAGCAAAAAATCCATAAGCGGGCCGTGATTCTAGCATTGATACGTCGCGCGCGCAACGAGGCGCGCAGCGTGTTGGTACATCTAAACCGCTTTTTGTTTGAATCCTGTCCAATTCATGGCATTCGATGGAGTTAAATTTCGCCCCAAAAAAAGCCACATTCATGAAATTTCCGCTTTGTCTTGCCCTATTTGCCGTCGCGCTCTGTTCCTGCGCGACCACCCAGCAGCCGACGGGAGCTGACTACCTGACGGGCCTCGGGGGACCGGTCCCACAGCATCCCCAGCGTTTGGGTGTAGCTGAACCGGTGTCCTACTGGGATGATGATGGCTCCCCCGGCCAGCCATGGATTCTGGTGGATCTGAACCGGCAGGTGGCAAAATTTCACCGTGGGGACCACGTGATTGGCGTCGCCGCCATTTCCTCTGGAACCGAAGGCCGCAATACACCGGCTGGCAGATACACGATTCTGGAAAGGAAACTGGATCACCACTCTACCAGCTATGGTCATGTGGAAGATGCAAGCGGCAGGATCGTCAATGATGATGCCACCCCGCGCTCGGCTGTGCCTCCTGGCGGTAAATACGTTCCAGCCCCCATGCCTTTCTGGATGCGTCTGACCTGGGACGGCGTTGGCATGCACCAGGGATTCCTGCCTGGCTACCCGGCGAGCCACGGGTGCATCCGCATGGATCGCAATATTGTTCCAAAGTTCTTCCAAAACACCTACGTGGGCATGCCTGTGACAGTGGTGCGATAGGTCAGAGCTGGGATCCCTGCGTAAAGTTCGGTTCTACACCTGGGAGGCGGCTTTTAGAAGGCCCGCTGCTTTATGGCGGGTTTCCTCCCACTCCAGTTCAGGCTGGGAGTCTGCGACAATGCCTGCGCCGGTGTAAAAGCGCATTTTTCCATCCTGAACCCAGCCCGTGCGAATCACGATGTTAAACTGACTGGAGCCATCAAAGCCAAAGTAGCCCAGAGCGCCGGTGTACAGCCCACGCGCATGCGGCTCGAGTTCCGCGATGATTTCGAGGGCGCGTTTTTTTGGCGCACCACTGATGCTGCCTCCTGGGAAACATTTTTTGAGGGCTTCCACATGATCCACCTCTGCACGCAAAGTTCCTTCAATGGTGGAAACAAGGTGCTGCACTTGCGCAAACAGTTCCAGCTCACAAAGGGCGCTGACGCGGACGCTGCCAAATTCACAGACCTTGCCGATGTCATTGCGCAACAGATCGGTGATCATCACCAGTTCCGCACGTTCTTTTGCCGAGGCGAGCAGTTCCCTGGCGTGAGATAGATCCGCCTCGGCATTCACGCCGCGAGGACGCGTTCCCTTGATGGGCCGTGTGACAATCCTTCTCCCCTGGAGGGTGAGAAAGCACTCCGGCGAGGCGCAGCAAATTTGCATGCCAGCCAGATTAAAGTAAGCGCCATGAGGAACTGGAGACACCGCACGCAGCCGCTGATAATATTCCCATGGATGGATGCTGCCATCCCATTCAGCCTCCCAGGGATAGGAGAGGTTCACCTGATAAATGTCCCCTGCGGCGATGTATTCCAAGGCAGCATGCACCCGGCGGCAAAAATCCTCCCTGGACATCAGCGGTTGAAAATTGACTGATCCGGCAGCCCTGACGGAAGATTCCGCTCGGGGCAGCATGACGGGCCTGTCACCCCGCCATTCATGACGGCGATGATCGAAAACGTGAACCTGGGGATAATGGCCGAAGGTGAAGTTACCCTCAAACCCGATCCAGCCAAAGAGGCCGCCCGGCTCGCCTGCATGTTGTTTTAGAATGTCCTGCAACAGGCGACTCTCTGACTCCAGAGAGCCCGTATAAACCTGCTGCGGTTCTGCTGCCAGAAAGGATTGACCGGCATTCCCCAATAGCGAACTATCCAAAAAAACCAGTCCTTCGCGATCACGCCAACTGGCAGCCACCTGCTCTGGCATGGCCTGAGCGACGGTAACAGGAGAAACTGAAGCTGGGACAGGCGTACACACCGGCATGGGTTGGGATACGCCGAAAGTACGGGAAAAGCGCCCGGAGAAAAGCAGAAATGGCTGCGGGCGTCTGAACCCGCAAGCTGCACGCCTATTTCACGATCTTGATGAGGTGCGTTTTGGTTCGGACAAACAGTGCGCCTTCCGCAACGGCTGGCGAAGCTGTCACCGGGTTTTCGAACTGATTTTGCGCCAGCACCTTGTACTCTGGATCCGCAGCAAGAACCGTGGCGATTCCTGCATCACTGAAAAAATAGAGGCGCTCAGCCGTGACGACTGGCCCGGCGATGAACTTGCCCGCAGAGATACGTTCGCTCCAGATATCCTCCCCATCTTCAAGGTTTACGCAGCCGCCTACACCGGAACTGGTGGCCTGGAAGATGTAGTTATTCATCATCACAGGATAGGAAAGGGATGCGTTGCGCTTTGTACGATCCCATATCACATGACTGGAGCTGATGTCTCCCCTGGTGGTTTCATCCAGCTTGATGGCAATAAGGCGGGCGCGGTCCGAACCGGTGTTGATGTAGGCGATGTTACCTTTCACAATGGGTCGGGAGGAGGCATTATATTCGGTGTGTTTAATGGTCCAGATTTCCTTGCCTGTACGGGCGTCATAGCCAAAGGCGGCCTTCGAGCCGACCGAGAGGACTTGATAACCCTCGCCGACTTTGGCGATGGTGGGAGTGCCGTAACCCTTGCGCAGGTCGCCATCCATTTGTGGTTTGCCATCGGGCATCAAGTCTCCGTAGTCCGTGCTGCGAGGTGTCAGCCAGACGGTTTCCCCTGTTTTCTTGTTCAGAGCGGTGACGAACTGCCGGTCGATGCCGTCAAAAGTCAGGATTAGCAGGTCTTCAAAGATGGCCGGAGAGGAGCCCGGACCACGATAGTGTCGCACATTAATATCCCGACGCTGCCACACCACTTCAGCGGTCTGCGGGTTTAACCGGGCGGTGCCATAAGTGCCAAAGTGTACATAGACTGCGTCCTCCTCCAGAACACACGATGGCGCAGCATAGTTGTTAAGCGGGTTGCCGAGTTCTTCAGGCGCTTCGTTTTCAAAGATCAGCTTGTGATGGACGATGCTGCCGTCATGCCTGTTAATGGCATACACGTACATTTTTTTGCCGTCTTTGGGAGCAGACGTAAACCAGATCAGATCACCGCCGATGACGGGAGAGCTGTGACCTTCACCTTCAAAAGCGACTTTCCAGGCGATGCCTTTGCCGCTGGCTTCATCCCATTCCAGAGGGAGCTTTGCGGCTTCTGCCTCCGGCACCACGCTGTCACGTGTGGGCCCTTGTTTATCAGGCCAGAAGAGCGGCGTGGTGGCGGGCTGTGCAGTGGCTGACCAGGGCAGCAAACTCGCCACTAAAAATGGGAAAACGTGCTTCATAAATTTTAAATTAGCAGCATGAGGTGAGGCTGACAGCATGAAACCAGAAACAGTCGCACAAGGTCAAGCCGTACACAGTTCAATCCATTGGTCTTTTATTTCTGTGATTCAGGCAGGGGTACCTGGGCATCTGTCATGAGGTACACCATCAGGTCACGCACCTGATCCGGTTGCAGCGCAAGCAGCAGACCCTCTGGCATGAGTGATACAGGCATCTGCTGGGTGCTGGCAACCTGGTCATTCTCCAGCACCTGCTCCATGCCGACCATGCGCAGGGTGGTGGTGCGGTCCGTTTTTGCGGCAATATTCCCGCTGAGCACGCGACCATCCTTCATGGTGACAATGGTCATGCGATAGTCACTGGACAGCAGACCATTGGGATCGGCTATGTTCTCGATTAAATAGTTAATATCTTTACGCCCGCTGCCAGTGAGGTCAGGACCAATATGCTGCCCCTCCCCATATAGCTTATGGCAGGCGGCGCAGGCCTGATTGAAAATGATTCGGCCAGCATTGGCGTTGCCTTTGGCAAGATAGTCAGTAGTCATCTGAGCCTTTAGGCTGGCAATCAACTGCTGGGTTCCGGCGCTGCTTTCACGCAGTTCACCCCAGGTGTCCGACAGTTGTTTATCCAGCGCCTCATCTTTAAACGCACGAATCTGCCGGGCGTGAATCACTGTGATGGCTTCACGAGGCACCCTGCCTGCGGCCATTTGTTCCAGCAGTGACTTTGCAAAACTTTTGCGCGAAGTCAGCGTATCAATCAGCGTCGGCTGTTCATTGGGATAGAAATTGCGATAGCTGGCCGCCAGTTGTTTGCCAATGGCCGGGTCATCAAATAGAGCCAGGCCGCGCATGGCGGTCATGTTCAACCCGCGTGTCTTCAGCAGCTTCTGGCAGATGTCACGCAAGCCGTCTGCTTTAGCGGTGATGAGAGATTGAAGCGCATTGTTGCGTGAGGCAAAGTCCTCCTTTTCATCCAGAGCCACCCGCTTGATGTCATCCAGAGCCCGACCATCACCAAACAACAGGCTAAGCGCGCGCAGAGATTCCCGCAGATCTGTTTCCTTTTCCAATGGGGCTGCAAACGCATCCCAGGCTTCAGGTTTTTTCGCCTTGGCCCAGCCTTCCAGACCTTCATTCATGCCCGCGATGATGTCCGCGCCATGTTTTTTCAAAGCCAGCAGTTGATTGAGGGCTGTCGGGTCTTTCTCAATATCCTCTGTGCAACGACGCGCAATGAATTTACGGACGAGAGGAATCTGACATTCGGCAAACAAATCCACCAGATCCTTCGTCGGCATGTCCATGATGCCGTACCAGTACATCAGCGAAAGAGACTCATCGTTCGCGTCATCTTTGTGCGATAGCAAGGCAGCGGCCGCCTGTTTCAGCCGAGGTGAAGGCGCCGACTTCGCCAGGACCGAGGCGTAGGCAAGCCTCACGGTTGGTGACTTCTCTGCACGCGCTTCATCTGCAAATAAAGATGCGGTCGGATCATCTTTTCCAAGTGCCCAGATCATCGGATGAAAATCCCAAGTGCCATCATCACTGGCAGAGTCCCGTGCGAAGTAACGCACAGCCGCCGCCCTCAGATATTCATCTTCGCTTTCCAATAGCTTCCTGAAAGGCTCCAGCAATTCCACTTCTTTGGACTCGCGCAGCTTGGTGAATTCGCGATCCAGCAAAGTCCCCAATGTCGCCAGTGTGGAAATCTTCTGTTTGGGCGAAATGTCATTCTCCTCAGCCTGGTTCGAGAGCAATTCCAGCGTGCCTTTCTCAAGCTTGTTTTTAAAATCTCGCTCCCTCAGCTCCCAACGCGCCCACCTCACCAGCCACTCGTTGTCGCTCAGTTGTAGCTTTACCAGTTCGGCATCGCTCAGCTTGGGGAGATCTGTTTCCTTGGGCTTTACCGCATCGCCGTAAGTAATCTTGTAAATGCGACCAGAGTTACGGTGAACCCCATCGTTCTCATGGCATTCACCAATATCGCTCCAGTCGAGAATGTACACGCCACCATCGGGTCCATAAGTGATCTCGACCCCACGGAACCAGGGATCATCCGTTTTCAGAATGTCGGGTTCATGCTTTCCCACATAGCTGCTGCCGTGGCGCTCCAGCCGCTCCACGTTCACACGGCGACCATGCATGTTCACGGTGAAAACTTTGCCGCGATAATACTCCGGCCAGTTGTTGCCCTGATAGATCATCATGCCCACGTGTGCATGACCACCACCGAGCGCATCTGCACCATTCGCGCCCTTTGCACCCTCGCGTGAATCTGTCCAGTTGCCACCGGTGTCCCAGTGGTAATGATCGGCGATCTGGTCCATCTGTTGATACACGCGCGGGTTTAAATCCTGACCGTGCATGCGCTTAAGATGGGCGCCATGTATGCCGTGCCAGAGATGACCGATGACGGTGTTAATAAAGAACAGCTCGCCATGCTCGTTCCAGTCGCTGCCCCATGGATTGGTGGTGCCCGCGCAGACAATATCAAACACCTTGCGGGTAGGGTGATAACGCCAGATGCCGCCTGCTGTGGCAAGGCGCTCTTCCTGTTGGGTATTTGGCAGGCCAATGTAGCTGGTGCTGCTGATGCCCACCCGGCCGTACAACCAGCCATCGGGCCCCCATTTCAAGCCGTTGGCAAAGGTATGCCGACTGGCCGCCTGGGTGCTGAAGCCATCCAGAACCACTTGCGGCGGGCCATCGGGAACATCATCACCATCGGCGTCAGGGATAAAGAGCAGATTGGGAGGGCACACGGCCCAGATGCCGCCAAGTCCGCGTTCAATGCTGGTAAGCAGTTGCAGTTGATCCGTGAAGACAGTGCGTTTGTCATGCACGCCATCATTATCCGTGTCCTCAAAGATGAGGATACGATCACGAAGTTTGTAGTTATAGCGCTCGCTGTTGTCTCCGTACGTAAAGTTTTCCGCCACCCAGAGGCGGCCTTTTTCATCCCAGGTGCAGGCGATGGGGTTGTTGACGTCTGGCTCAGCCGCAAACACTGTGGCTTTGAAACCCTTCGGCAGCTTCATCTTGGCCAGAGACTCCTGTGCAGTCGGGAACGGGATGGTTAAAGGCTGTGTATCATTGGGCTGGGGAAAAGATTCAGCCGCGTCCAAACCATAATGCCAGGAACTGATAAGAATAGAGGTGAGCAGGAGGCGACGAAGCATGAGCAGGAGCAAAGGGTGGTGAGATGGAAGCAAAGAGACAAAAAGCAGGGACGAAGAAAAAACGGTGATAGCACCTTGATTCCTTTCGCAAGAATTTAGCCCTTGCAGAATTCACACTTTCTAGCGGGTCGCCTTGCAGACTGCAAGATTTCCTCACTGCATTGGTCAAGCCCAGTTAACAAAAATTGTTGGGGGTGAAGGGATTCCATTACATCCGGGGCCTGGCATGAATTCCGATCTTATAGAGTGGTGTCCACGTCTGTGGACAAACCCCATTTAGCCAAACCAAACTACTCAATACTTCAAACCATGAAAACCCTGACTCTCTGCTTCTTCGCTGTAGCCGTTATGATGAGCAGTTGCTCCTATCATGAGCATGAAAAGCCTGCTCCAACCGTGACAACTCAGACCACCTCTGAGGTGACCCGCTCCAGCACGGCCTATCCAAGCGCCACGCAAACGACTGTCCGCGAAACCCGCGTGCTGCAATAATGCGGCAGCGGTCGAATCGCCGATTCATCCATGATCGTATAAAGGCTGACTGGCGACATGCCCCCTGTCGCCAGTCAGCCTTGCTTTTTTGTCCTGCCAATTCATTTGCTGAACCAAGCCACCACGTATCATGCCTGCCTTATTCTCAGTTCCACCCTTGCGGACAATCCTCAAGTCAGTCTCGGCAATACTTTTCGCCTGTATTTTTACCCAATGCGCCAGCATGAAAGAACCACCGCCTGCAACCGTCAATTCCGTGGATCTGCCCCGCTACATGGGGGACTGGTATGTGATCGCCCATATTCCCTATGCGCTTGAGAGAGGTAAAGTGGGGACGCTGGACCGCTATGCCATGCGCCCCGATGGCAAGATGGATAATATCTTTCTGTTTCGTAAAGGTTCGCTGGATGCTCCGCTGGAACAATGGAAGGGCGTGGCATGGGTGCATAACAAAAAAACCAACGCAGAGTGGCGGGTGCAGTTCCTGTGGCCCTTTCGCAATGCCTATCTGATCCTGGATCTGGACAAGGATTACCAGTGGAGCGCAGTCGGCCTCCCCTCACGCAAACTGGCATGGATTTTAAGCCGTACACCGACGCTGCCGGAGGAGACTTATACAGGAATTGTAAAACGCCTGGGTGAAAAAGGTTATGACACCTCCAAGCTGGCCAGGGTCCCTCAACGCAGCAAGGCTGAATAAGCGTTGTGCGGATCGGCGCAACAGGTGAGTTGGCACGCCCTGGTTGCAATAGTTTCAAATGCCGGGGCGTTTACTATGTCCGCATGATGAAACGCCTCCTGACATTTTTGTTTTCAGTATCTGTCGCCACTGCAATTTCCGCCAATGATGACCCTGACAAAGTTTATGATTTGCTGGTTTACGGAGGCACACCTGCAGGCGTAGCCGCCGCCTGCTCTGCCGCGGGGGAAGGACACAGCGTCGTGTTGGTGGAACCGTACTCCTTTGTAGGCGGCATGCCTGCCAATGGGCTGACCCATACGGATCAGCGTTCGCTGGAATCCCTGACAGGTTTTTGGTGGGACTTCAATCAGCGGGTCATCACGCACTATGCTGATAAATACGGCGCTGATTCCGAGCAGGCAAAATCCACCTTTGAAGGCAACTTTGCCGAGCCCAAGGTCAACCAGCTCGTCTTTGAGCAAATGCTGGCTGAGCATAAAACACTGGAGGTTATCACACGCAAGACACTGGATGCAGTGATGTCCACGCGCTCCATGCCTTCACGCATTTTAGGCGTGGTGGTTCGCGCCACAGGCAGGCCTGATGCAGAGAAACAAACCTACAAAGCAAAGATGTTCATAGATGCCAGCTATGAAGGTGACCTGATGGCGCAGTCTGGCGTGAAGTACATTGTGGGTCGTGAGGATCAATCCGTTTATGGAGAACCTGTGGCCAAAGATGTCCCCGAAGGCGGCGACTTCCTGGTGCAGGGCTATAACTACCGCTGGGTGATGACCCATGATCCCGCGCTGATGCTGCCGGCCCCGAAGCCCGAAGGCTATGACCGCGCTGAATTTTTACCGCTGCTTGATCTTTTCAAATCAGGTAAGATCACTCATGTGTTTGGCATCCAGCATCCCAACGGACTGGAGATTCCAGAAGGGCTGGCCGCAGTAACCAGCAAAGCTATATACAAGCTGCAGCCGCCACTGCTGCCCAACCGCAAGGCAGATATCAATGACATGTCACGCGGCGTGGTGCGCCTTTCCATGCCAGACATCAATGACGACTATCCCGATGCCAATGAAGACAAAAGGCAGAAGATTGTGGATCGCCACACCCGCTATCAGGTGGGCATGCTTTACTTCCTGCAAAACGATGAAGCCGTGCCTGATGAAGTACGCAAGGACGCACGTTCATGGGGATTTTGTAAAGATGAATGGCCTGCCCATAACCACCTGCCAGAACAGCTCTACATCCGCGAAGCACGCCGCATGATCGGCCAGCATGTGTTTACCCAAAACGACACACGGCTTACAGATGAAGATGTCCGCATTCCCCTGATCAAAGACAGCATTGCCATTGGTGACTACTCACACAATTGTCACGGTGCGGGCCGCACGGGCGGGCGCTTCGATGGCAAACACTATGGAGAGTTCTATGTGCGCAATGCCCCCTTCCAGGTGGCCTACGGCACGCTGGTGCCCAATGAAGTGACCAACCTGCTGGTGCCTGTGGCTGCAAGTGCCAGTCATGTAGGTTTTGGCGCTTTACGTCTGGAGCCGATCTGGACCGCCATGGGCCAGGCAGCGGGGCTGGCAGTGCACCTGTCACTAAAGAATGACAAACCCGTACAACTGGTGGATGTGCCAACGCTCCAGGCGCTGCTGCACAAACACCGTGCAGCGACCCTTTATGTAAGTGATGTGCCTCCAGGGCATCCCGACTTTGCCGCCGTGCAAAAACTTGGCATGCTTGGTGGACTGCATGGTTTGTATAAACCTGTAGATGGTAAACAGCCTGACTGGAAACCGCTGTTTGGCCAGTATGCACATGCCTTGGATCAACACGAAGTGGATTTGAACAAACCGATTGATGCAGCCTTGTTAAAGCGCTGGATTGATCTGGCAGGCAAACATCCTGGGGATTTAAAAGCCGATGGCAAAACCACACGAGGTGATGTGATCAGGGCGTTGTTTAGCGCACACTGAGCACCGGAGCCCAACCTGCACGCCTAGGCTGTAAAAAATACAATTTCCACGAAGTTAGCTTAGGCGTTATCATCGGCGGATGGAAACCAAATTAACATGCTCCAACTGCGGTGCCGAGGTCAGTAACCTGAACATGGCATCAAGCAAAAGGTATGCATTGATTCCTTTGGTGTTTATGGTGGTGGCATTTGTGCCGTTAATAAAAATCTGGTTCTTTAAAGCAGATGCCACTAAAGATCTTAAGATCTCCCAGATTCAAAAAACAGTGACTGCTGAGTCTATTGATGTCACAGGACTGATCACCAATGAAGGACGTCACAGGTGGTCCAGTGTGTACCTTGAAGCCGAGTTTTTCGACAAAGCAGGTAATTTTCTGGGGGAAGAATCTGAACGCATTTCTTCCGACATCATCCCTGAAATCAAAGAACATTTCAAGGTCAGCATAACCAACAGGGATGCGAGGCTGAGGGCCCCAGATGTCCGCATGGAGCTGAAAATAGCCAGCGCCTTTACTTCGTCATTTTAACCTGAGTTCACGCCATGATCATATCCGAACCTGCCAGTCTGTTGCGGTTGATCGGTGTTGGCGTGGTGGCGGCCTCAACTGTTGTCGCAATCTGTCTGGCCATTAACTTTGTAAGCGGTAGTGATCCTTACGGAACAGTGCTTTTATTCGCCCCATTTGCATGGATGCTGACAACACTGGGTGAATGGCTCTGGTCGTTTGAAAGTGGGTGGCATGGTCTTCGACGAGTGTTGCGAGTGTTGCAAATCACCTCCATCATGGCAGCATTATTCGTCCCGATAATGGTATCGCTAGTGCTTTTGCTACTCGCCTAAGTATTTCATGGCAAATCTCAGGGGCATCCGAGTTAGATTTTCAACCAATGTCATGATTCGACCTAAAACTGCCGCTGCGTTTTTTGCTTTCTCAGGCATTTTAGTCTCACTGCTTTTTTCTGCGCTCTGGGGCTGGTTTTATTACTCTCTGGGTTATGAACAATACAGACGCCACGCAGTCTTTAACACGGAATCTTTACTCCCATGGGAGACCTTTGTTGATCAGCCACTGAACTGGCCTGCGCTGACACAAGCGTTATCAGATTTGTGGATACCAATTACGGCATTGGCCGTGACGTTAGGTGTGTTGCTTGTGTTTGCATTGCAGGTCTTCCAGATGGCTCGCGGCAGAAAACCGGCCCTTAGTTTTGGTAAAGCGGTGGGGTGCCTTGTAATATCGTTAATCCTTGCAGCTATTTACGGTCTACTTACAATCGAACATCCCCAGAGCTGGTTTGAGCCGATTCCTACAAAATACATGGGTACCATCACTTCCCTCACTTTTCTGCTCGTACCTTTATGGATTTTACGGGCGGTCAAAAAACAACGATCATGCATCACAAAGAAATGAAGCAGCGTCTTTTGTCGCGAACCTTATGGCTCTTGGGTTTGATGGCGCTATCGCTTAACAGCCTTCATTCAAAACCAGCCACTGAGTCCGCCAACGAATTTCCTGGCGTTCTTTACCTTCGAAAAATCGGGAACTTAAGCTTGGATCATGTTTCCTTTAAACAGGCCATTGAGGAAATTGAAAACCACTGGCTCAAAGCATTTCCTGACCAACCATTTCCCGTTTCTTTGATCGAGCCCGACGCTCAGGTTGCACAATCAGCATCAGCAGGAAACAACATCACCCTGGAACTGACGGATGTGCCTTATATTATGGCTCTCAAGTATGT
>Ga0182737_1002746_pt1 | contig 13826 bp, 15 predicted proteins | sample eDN5th30CBELigOP_FD_128878 | JGI IMG/M metagenome (GOLD analysis project Ga0182737, IMG submission 128878) | Enriched Organic Plus compost microbial communities from Emeryville, California, USA - eDNA 5th pass 30_C BE-Lig OP (version 2) (version 2) ... | reverse complement strand
CTCATCGAAGATCGGGCGCCCCGAGGGGCGAGCCCGGCTCGAGGCTTTCACGGGATCTTCACCCGAGGTCAACGACGAGGTAACAACTCACGACCCACGGGCTGCGACCCTGGCTCCCGCCGCCGCCAATGCCCGGCGGAAACCGATCCGGAGGCGCGAGTGACCGACAAGATTCGAATCCAGTACCAGGAGGAGCTCGTCCAACTCGAGTCGCGGGCGCTCGGCGCCTTCGACCTCGTTGTCGGTGCCCTCGACCGCACGCTCGAGGCGGTCGACCGTCAGGACGTTCGGCTTGCCGAACTGGTCGCGGCCGACGACGATCGGGTCGACGGTCGCTATCTCGAGGTGCACCAGGGGCTCATCACCCTCCTCGCGACCCAGTCCCCGGTCGCCACCGACCTCCGGCTCATCTCGGCGCTCCTCCACGTGATCAAGAACGCCGAGCGGATGGGGGACCAATGCGTGAACGTGTGCAAGCTGATCCCGCTGGCCGGCCATGAGCCGCCGGCGGATGAACGGATGGTCGCCCGCATCCTCGAGATGGGCGGCCAGGCCCGCAAACAGATCCTCCAGGCGCGGACCGCGTTCGAGGAGCGGGACGAGGACGCGGCCCAGGACCTGGTGCGTCAGGACGACCGGGTCGACCGATTGAACCGGGAGTGCTTCAGCCTGGCGCTCGAGATCGGGGACGAACACGATCGGCGCGAGTGGGCGATGACCATGCTCCTCGCGGCCCGGGCGATCGAACGCATCGGCGACAACGCGGTCGATGTCGGCGAGCAAGTTGCGTTCGTGGTCACCGGCCTCTTCCGGGAGTTCGAGGACGCGTCGCACCCGGCCTGACGACCACGTCGCGGAACGTTCACAAGGACGTAACAGGGGCTTTACAGAGCCGTAACACCGGGCCACACGGGCGCTTGTTGACTGGCGTCATCACACCTGAATGACGTCACAGACAAAGCAACAAGGAGACAACTTGAAACTGAGCAAATGGATGATCGCGCTCACCCTGACGTTGGTCCTCGCCCTCGGCGTGGCCGCCTGCGGTGAGGACACTTCCGACGCCGGAACGAGCGGCACCGGGGGCGAAACCACCGCGCTTTCCGGCGAGATCGCCGGTGCCGGCGCGAGCTCCCAGGAGGCCGCCATGAACGCATGGATCGCCGCCTTCCAGGACGCCAATCCCGACGTGACCCTCTCGTACGACCCGGTCGGTTCCGGCGGTGGGCGCGAGCAGTTCATCGCCGGCGGCACCTCGTTCGGCGGCACCGACTCGACGATGGATGAGGACGAGCTGGCCGCCGTCGCCGAGCGCTGCGCCCCGGGCGACTACATCGAGATCCCGGTCTACATCTCGCCCATCGCGGTGGCCTACAACGTGGACGGTGTCGACGAGCTGAACCTCTCGCCCTCGACCCTGGCCAGGATCTTCGACGCCAAGATCACCAAGTGGGACGACCCGGCGATCGCCAAGGAAAACCCCGATGCGGACCTGCCGGACACGAACATCGTCGTCGTCCACCGGTCCGACGAGTCCGGCACGACGGAGAACTTCGTCGACTACCTGTCGCAGGCCGCGCCGAACGATTGGCCGCACGAGGTCGACGGCAACTGGCCGACGAAGGGCGGGGAGGCCGCGAACGGCACCTCGGGCGTCATCGGCGCGATCAAGGCCGGCAGCGGGACGATCGGGTACGCGGACCTGAGCCAGGTCGGGGACCTCCGGACGGTCGCCGTCAAGGTCGGCGACGAGTACGTCGCCCCGTCGGCCGAGGCCGCGGGCAAGATCTTCGAAGCCTCGAAGAGGATCCCGGGTCAGGGCGAGTACGTGTTCGCGTACGACCTCGACCGTACCTCGGCGACCGCGGGGCTCTACCCGATCTCCCTGGTCTCGTACGAGATGGCCTGTACCGCGTACGACGGCGCCGAAGAGGCCGCACTGGTGAAGGCCTTCTACGGCTACGTGACCAGCGAGGAAGGTCAACAGGCGGCGGCCTCCACGGCAGGCTCCGCCCCGATCCCGGACTCGCTCCGTCAGGAGATCGCCCCCGCAGTGGAGGCGATCCAGACGAGATGAGCGGGACGAACGGCTACCGCCGCCTCGGTGACCGGGCCTTCGCCGGCCTGGCCACCGGGGCCGGCGTCCTCATCCTGATCGTCCTGGCCGGGGTCGCTGCCTTTCTCATCAGCGAAGCGGCCCCAGCCTTCGTCGCCCCCGCCTCCGATCTCCCCGACGGCGAAAGCCTGGCCCGGTACGTCTGGCCGCTCGTCTTCGGCACCGTCCTCTCGGCCACCATCGCGATCTTGATCGCGGTGCCGATGGCGATCGCGGTGGCTCTCTTCACCAGCCATCTCGCGCCCCGGCCGATCGCGTTGTCGGTCTCCTACCTGACCGACCTCTTGGCGGCGATCCCCAGCATCATCTACGGCATCTGGGGCATCGCGGTTCTCGGCCCGGCGTCGGTCCCCGCCACGCAGTGGCTCGCCGACCACCTGGGTTTCATCCCGCTCTTCGAAGGTCCGGCCTCCACCACCGGTCGCACCATGCTGGTGGCGGGCATGGTCCTGGCCCTGATGATCCTCCCGATCATCAGCGCGGTAGCGAGGGAGGTCTTCAGCCAGACGCCGAAGGGGCTCCAGGAGAGCGCCCTCGCCCTCGGGGCCACCCGCTGGGAGATGATCAGGATGGTCGTGTTGCCGTTCGGGCGCTCCGCCGTCGTCGCCGGGTCGATGCTCGGTCTCGGCCGCGCGCTCGGCGAGACGATGGCGGTGACGATCATCCTCTCGGTGTCCGGCGTGATCACGTTCGACCTCATCAGTTCCGAGAACCCCTCGACGATCGCCGCGAACATCGCCCTCCAGTTCCCCGAGTCCTCCGGACTCGACCTGAACGTCCTGATCGCGACCGGTCTCGTCTTGTTCGCGATCACCCTCGCGGTCAACATCGCCGCGCGCACCGTCATCGGCCGGAGGGAGGCCGCCGGTGGCCGATAGCGCCGTCTCGATTCCGCTCGGCGAGGGAAACGGAGGCCTGCCCCCTCGGGCGAACCTGACGGTCGGCGCCTTCGTGGCCATCGCCTCGGGGGCGCTGAGCTTCACGCTCGGCCTCGGCCCGTTCGTGTGGTTGTCGATCACGGGCTTCCTCTCGCTGGTCGCGATCTCGGCCTGGTCGCTCGCGGTGGAGGGTCGGCGCCGGGCCCGCGACCGCGTGATGACGGTCCTCGTCTTCGAGGTGTTCGCCCTCGCGATGGCGCCCCTGGCCTCCCTGATCTACACGGTCGTCTCCGAGGGCCTGGCGCGTTTCGACGGCGAGTTTCTCACCTCCTCGATGCGCGGGATCCTGGCCGACGGGGGCGGTGCGTTCCACGCGGCCGCCGGCACGTTCGTCATCACCGCCGTCGCGACCCTGGGCGCCGTGCCGGTCGGGGTGTTGGCCGCGATCTACCTGGTCGAGTACGGCAACGGCAGGCTCAAGCGCGCCATCACCTTCTTCGTGGATGTGATGATGGGCATCCCCTCGATCGTCGCCGGGCTGTTCGCGTTCGCGCTCTTCGCCCTGTTCTTCGGCCCCGGGATCCGCCTCGGCGTGATGGGCTCCGTCGCCCTCATGGTGCTGATGATCCCGATCGTCATCCGGGCCACCGAGGAGATGCTCCGGGTCGTGCCCGACTCCCTGAGGGAGGCCTCGTATGCGCTGGGAGTTCCCAAGTGGCTGACGATCCTGAAGGTCGTCCTGCCGACGGCGCTGGCCGGAATCGTCACCGGCGTGATGCTGGCGATCGCCCGCGTGATCGGGGAGACGGCGCCGCTGCTCATCACCACCGGCTCGATCGACTCGACGAACCTGAACCCGTTCGACGGCCGCATGGCGAACCTCCCCGTGTTCGTCTACCAGGAATACAAGTTTCCGGGTGTCCCTCCCGAGGCGTACATCGAGCGGGCCTGGGCAGGAGCGCTGCTGCTCATCGTCATGGTGATGGCGCTGTTCCTCACGGCCCGCCTCATCGCCCGACGCTACGGAGTGGAGATCCGCCGATGACCCCGACGAAGACCGAGAACAAGGAGCTCCAGATGGTCAACGCCCAGTCCGAGGCGGCCGAGCCGACGGCCACCGCCCCGCGCCCCGATCCCGGACCAGGGGTGAACGCGAAGGCGAAGCGGATCGACACCCGCAGCCTCGACATCTACTACGGCGACTTCCTCGCCGTGAGGAACGTCAACGCGGAGATCCGCCCGAACAAGGTGACCGCGCTGATCGGGTCCTCCGGCTGCGGCAAGTCGACCTTCCTCCGGTCCCTGAACCGCATGCACGAGCTGATCCAAGGGGCCCGTGTCGCCGGCCAAATCCTGCTGGACGGAGTCGACATCTACGGACCGTCGGTCGACCCGGTCGCCGTCCGGCAGCAGATCGGAATGGTGTTCCAACAGCCGAACCCGTTCCCGACCATGTCCATCTACGAGAACGCCGCGGCCGGACTGCGGCTGAATCGCCGGAAGATGAAGAGATCCGAGATGGACGGCGTCGTCGAGCGTTCCTTGCGAGGCGCGCATCTCTGGGAAGAGGTGAAGGACCGGCTGGACAAGCCCGCGAGCGGGCTCTCGGGTGGCCAGCAGCAACGGCTCTGCATCGCCAGGGCGACCGCGATCGAGCCCGAGGTGCTGCTCATGGACGAGCCCTGCTCCGCCCTCGACCCGATCGCCACCCTGGCCATCGAGGACCTGATCAACGAACTCAAGAAGCGCTTCACGATCGTGATCGTGACCCACAACATGCAGCAGGCCGCGCGGGCCAGCGACTACACCGGGTTCTTCAACATCGAACGGAGCGGCGAGCCCGGCCAACTGGTCGAGATCGACGAGACCGAGAAGATCTTCTCGAACCCCGCCCTAAAGGAGACCGAGGATTACGTCAGCGGCCGTTTCGGCTGAGCGCCGGCGCGCCGACCGTCCCCATCCGTGTGGCCTGAGAGAATCGGGGCGAGAGGCCGATGCTCTGCGCCGCGATCGACATAGGCTCCAACACGACGCGCATCCTGGTCGCGGAACCGGTCGAGGGCCAACTGAAGAAGGTGATGGAACAGCGGGCCTACACCCGGATCGGGCAGTCGCGGCTCGAGGACGGGACCATCCCGGAGGACAAGGTCGCGGAGGTCGCCGACGTCGTCCGGACGCAGGTGAAGCTCGCCCGGCAGGTCGGCGCCGAGGGCTTCCGGGCGGTGGCGACGGCGGCGCTCCGGGACGCTCCGAACGGGGAGGATGCGGCCAGGGCGATCGAGAAGGTGGCCGGGATTCCGCTCGGCGTCGTGTCGGAGCGCGAGGAGGGGCGCCTCGCCTTCCTCGGGGCGACCAAGGCGCTCGGGCACCCCACCGACGGCCAGATCGCGGTCGTGGACGTGGGCGGCGGATCGACCGAGATCGTCGTCGGCACCGTCGAGGGGGGAGTCGAGGAGGTTCGCTCGTGGCCCGTCGGCTCCGGTCAGCTCGCCCAGGAGCTCATCTCGTCCGACCCGCCGTCCGCCGCGGAGATCCGCCGGATCCGGGATCGGGTCGACGAGGCCTTCGAAGGGGTCGAGATCGGCCGGCCCGACCGGGCGGTGGCCGTCGGCGGCTCCGCCACGTCGCTCCGGAAGCTCGTCGGCGCGCGGCTGGAATACGAAACCCTGGAGCGGGCGATCAGGGTGCTGAGCGGCGACGACGCGGTAGAGGTCGGCCGGCAGTTCGAGCTCGACCCGGTCCGGGTGCGGATGCTGCCGACCGGGGTGCTCATCCTCGAGAAGGTGTCCGAGCTGCTCGGACAGGAGCTCCAGATCGGCAAGGGAGGCATCCGCGAGGGAATCGTGCTGGACATGCTGACCGGCGGAATCGACGTTTCAGAGTCCGCCCTCACCCCGGGCTGAGGCCGGCACGGGGCTAGGGTTTCGCGCGATGAGAACCGAGACTCTCGATCCCAGCTTCAGGCTCGCCGCATCGCAGGTCCTGGACGAACGGTCGGCCCAGATCTCGGCGCTCGCGAGGGGAGTGCTCGACCTGACGGACCCGGAGCCCGCCCACAACCTCTGGCTCGCCACCCGCCGGCTCCGTGCCGCGCTCGAGGTGTTCCGCCCGTGCATCGGCCGGCCGGACTACCGCGGGGGTCGCGAGGAGGCGATGCGGTTGAGCCGAGCCGTCGGGCGTCGGCGGGAGATCGACGTGGCGATCGAGGCCTATCGCGCGATCGGGGCGGAGATGGACCCGCCCGGGGCGGAGGGGATCGAGCGCGTGATCGCGCGGCTCAGGGGCGACCAGTCGGAGGCCAACCGCGAGCTGGCGCAACTCGTGCACGGCCGCCGGATGCAGGCCTTCCGCGTGCGGATCGAGGAGATCGCGGACGCCTCCGCCGGAACCGAGGCCGCCGAGCGCGCCGCCGAGTACCGCCCGGTCGAGGCGCTCCCGGACGAAACGGTCGCCCTCGTCGCCAAGCGCCTGGATCGCCTGCGGAGCGCGGCGCCCCAGAGCCTGGAGACGCAGAGCCCGCGGGCCCAGCGGCGCATGGGCGTCGCCGCGGAGCGGCTGCGCTACGCCCTCGAGCTCACGGGGGACGCCCTCGGCTCCCAGGCCCACACGGCACGGCGCGCGGCCCGGGGCCTGCAGGAGATCCTGGGGGAGATCCGGGACTGCGACTTCGCGGTTCCTCCCGGTCGGGAGACGATCGGCGGCCTCGAGGAGGAGGACGTGGCGACGCTCTTGGAGCGAGCCCGGGGCAGCCGGGACCTCGACCCGATCCTCGTCCAGGCGGCGCCCAACCGGGCCGCCTACCGGGGGGTCGAGCTTGCGATAGTCCATCTGCTCGCCCGGCGCCGGATGCTCTACGAGCGCTTCAAGCGGCTCTGGCTCGAACAGAGCCGGCAGGGTGTCTGGGTCGCTCTGGAAACTTCGTTGAAGGTGGGATCGTGAACGCGAAAACAGTCGACGCATCGGGTTTCTTCAACCGAGAGCTCTCCTGGCTCGACTTCAACCAGCGGGTGCTCGAGCTGGCCGAGGACGAGTCGGTGCCGTTGCTCGAGCGGGTCAAGTTCTGCTCGATCTATGCGTCCAACCTCGACGAATTCTTCATGGTCCGCGTGGCCGGCCTGTGGGACCAGGTCGACGCCGGGATCGACGCCCGCGGGCCGGACGGGCTCTCCCCCCGCGAGCAGATTCAGGCCATCCGCAGCCGATCGCTCGAGCTCGACCGTCGGCTGACCGCGGTGTTCGAGGGGAGGATCCGGCCCGCCCTGTCCGAGCAAGGCATCAAGCTCGCGTCGCTCGAATCCTTGACCGGATCCGAGCGGGCCGAGCTGGACCGCATCTTCGACCAGCAGATATTCCCGACCCTGACCCCCCTCGTGATCGGGCTCGGCCGCCCGTTCCCGTACATCTCGAACCTTTCGTTGAGCCTCGCGGTGCTGCTCCGGGACAACGAGACCTCGACCCGGGTACTCGCCCGGATCAAGGTGCCGAAGGAGCTGGTCGGGCGCTTCATCGACATCGGCGGGGAGGAGGGGCACCTGTTCGTTCCCCTCGAGGAGGTGATCGGAGCGAACCTCGACCAGCTGTTCCCGGGCGTCGAGGTGCTGGACCACGGTTTCTTCCGGGTCACCAGGGACGCTGACTTCACGGTCAGCGACGAGGCGGACGACCTCCTCGAGGCGGTGCAGGAGGAGGTTCGCAGGCGGCGGTTCGGCGAGGTGGTCCGCCTCGAGGTGTCGGACCGGATGAATCCCGAGCTGAAGGAGCATCTGGTCGAGCTGCTGCGGCTCCAGGAGAACGAGGTGTTCGACGTCGGCGGCCTCATCGACCTGACCGACCTCAGGGAGATCGTGAAGACCCCGGGATTCCCGGAGCTGCGAGACAAGGCGTGGCATCCCGTCACGCAGCCGCGGCTACAGGGCGAGGACGGCGACCCGCCGGACATCTTCGCCGCGATCCGCCAGGGCGACGTGCTCGTCCATCATCCCTACGACTCGTTCTCGACCTCGGTCGAGCGGTTCATCGCCCAGGCCGTGAACGACCCGGAGGTGCTGGCGATCAAGCAGACCGTGTACCGGACCAGCGACGACTCTCCCCTCGTCTCGGCGCTGATCAAGGCCTCCGAGCGCGGCAAGCAGGTCGTGTGCATGCTCGAGTTGAAGGCCCGCTTCGACGAGGAGGCGAACATCGAGTGGGCGAAGCGGCTGGAGGAGGTGGGCGTCCACGTCGTGTACGGCATCCCCGGCCTGAAGACCCACATCAAGGCCCTCCTGGTTGTGCGCCGGGAAGGCGACACGGTGCGGAACTACGTCCACATCGGGACCGGCAACTACCACCCGACCACCGCCCGCCTCTACACGGATCTCGGCCTCTTCACCGCGGACCCCGAGATCGGCGCGGACGTGGCCGAGATGTTCAACCTCCTGACCGGCTACTCGCGGCCAGCCGACTACCGCCGGGTGCTGGTCTCGCCGCACTCGATGCGGTCCTCCATCCTGGCCGAGATCGAGGCCACCATCGCCGCGCACCGGGCGGGGCGCGAGGCGAGGATCCTGATGAAGATGAACTCCCTGGTCGACCGGACCTGCATCGAGGCGCTCTACGAGGCGTCCCGGGCCGGGGTGGAGGTGGAGATCAACGTGCGCGGGATCTGTTGTCTCAGGCCCGGGGTTCGGGGCCTGTCGGAGAACATCCGGGTGGTCTCGATCGTGGGACGGTTCCTCGAGCACTCCCGCGTCTACGCGTTCCGCCGGGGGGAGGACTGGAGCGTCTTCATGGGCTCCGCCGACCTCATGCCGCGGAACCTCGACTCGCGGGTCGAGCTCGTCACCCCGGTCGACGACGAGGTGGCCCGCGACGAGATCCTCGACGTGATGGAGCGATGCTTCGCCGACAACACCAACGCCTGGGTGCTCGACAGCTCCGGCAACTGGTCGCGGCTCAACCCCGAGGGCGGCGAGCGCCGCAACGCCCAGGAGGAGCTGATGGAGCGGCATCGGACCCTCGCCGCGACGGCGTTGCCCCAGGCCGCGGGCTGATGGGTAGCTGCTAGGTTGGCACCGCCCTGATGCGCTTCTCACTCCTGCCACGCGACCGGACTTTCTTCGACCTCTTCAGCGAGGCGGGGCAGAACACGCTCCGTGCGGCGGGCATGCTGAACGAGATGATGGCCTCGTGGCCCGACGACAACGGACTCGGGCGCGAGATCCTGATCATCGAGCAGGAGGGCGACCGGATCACCCACGACATCGTCAACCGGCTCAACTCGACGTTCGTCACCCCGATCGACCGGGAGGACATCTACGGTCTCGCGACCAAGCTGGACGACGTCGTCGACTACATCGAGGAAGCCGCGGACTTCCTTGCCCTGTACCAGATCGAGGCCCCGATGGACCAGGCCCACGAGCTGACCAAGATCCTGGTGGGTTGCTGCGAGCAGCTCGCGCTCGGGCTCGAGAACCTGCCCTCCTTCCGCGATCTCGACCGGTACTGGATCGAGATCCACCGCCTCGAGAACGACGGGGACCGGGTTTCGCGCGACGCCGTCGCCTCGCTCTTCTCGAACGGCATCGATCCGATGGTCGTGATCCGGTGGAAGGACATCTTCGCCGTCCTCGAGAAGGCGATCGATGCCACGGAGACGGCGGCGCACATCCTCGAAGGCATCGTGATCAAGAACAGCTAGGGCAGTGGACTTCCACCTGATCCTCGTAATCGTGGTGGTCTCGGCCCTCGCCTTCGACTACACCAACGGCTTCCACGACACGGCGAACGTCGTCGCCACCTCGATCTCGACGGGGGCCGCCTCGCCCAAGGCGGCGATCGCCTTCGCCGCGGTGCTCAACTTCGTCGGCGCCTTCATCTCGATCGAGGTCGCCGCGACGATCGCCTCCGACGTCGTCGACCCCGAGGCGATCTCCGGGGCGACCGCGCTCAACGTGGTGTTCTCCGGGCTGGTGGGGGCGATCGCCTGGAACCTGATCACCTGGTACTTCGGGCTGCCCTCCTCGAGCTCGCACGCCCTCATCGGCGGCATCGTCGGCGCGGCCCTGGCGGACTCGGGCAGCCAGGCGATCGAGACCGCCGGCCTGATCGGCAAGGTCCTGATCCCCGCGGTGGTGGCCCCGATCCTCGCCTTCGTCGTGGCCGCCCTGGCGATCGGGATGAGCTACCGGATCGTGCGGAAGCTCCGGCCCGGGCCCGTCAACCGCGGCTACCGCCTGGGGCAGATCGCGACCGGGGGCCTGCTCGCGCTCGCCCACGGCACCAACGACGCCCAAAAGACCATGGGGATCATCACCCTGGCGCTGATCGCCGACGGCGTCCTGCCCGCCGGCTCCGATCCTCCGTTCTGGGTGATCTTCTCGGCCGCGACCGCGATCGCCCTCGGTACCTACAGCGGCGGCTGGCGCATCATCAAGACGACCGGCATGCGGATCATCAAGATGGACACGGCCCAGGGCTTCGCCTCGCAGGGCGCCGGTGCGGCCGTGATCATGGCCTCCTCCCACTTCGGCTTCCCGCTTTCGACCACGCACGTGATCAACGGCGGGGTCATGGGCTCCGGCGTCGCCAAGCGGGTCTCGGCGGTTCGCTGGGGCGTGGCCGGGAACATCGTGACCGCCTGGGTGCTCACGTTGCCGGCCGCCGCGATCATCGGGGCGGCGACGTTCGGGATCACCGCACTCTTCGGCAACGGGACCCTGGGCCCCATCCTGATCAGCGTCTTCGCCCTGATCGTGATCGTGGCGGCGTTCGTCCGCAGGTCTCGCCGGACGGAGGTCGTCGACGTACAGGCAGAGGGGGCCTGATCGATGGACGTGCTGGCCTCGGTCGTCAACGTCGATGACCTGTGGCAGACGGTCGCCGCCGCCTTCGTCGGCGCCATGGCCGTCTCGTTCGTGGCCTCCCTCGGGATCTGGGGCGGCGCCCGGTACGTCGACCTCAGCCAGGAGGGGCGGATGGTCTCGGCGTCGCTGGCGCTGCTGGTCGGAGTCCTCGGGCTGGTCGCGATGATCGCGATCATCGCCCTCGGCATCTACTTGATGGTCGCCAAGTAGTCTGGGACCGTGGCCGCGGCCCGGAACATCCTCATCGTCATGGTCCTCGCCCTGGGGGTGGCCTTCCTCCCGAACGGCGGCGATTTCGCGGACGCCGTGCTGACCGCGATCACGATGGCGTTCCTCGCCGGGATCGCCTGGACCGTCTACCGGCTCCACTTCACGTTCAGGACCGGCCTCCTGTCGCTGCCCGACTCGCGGCGGATCGTCCTGTACGGGGCGCTGGGAGTGATCGTGCTCCTCGTGGCGGGCGCCGACCGAATGTTCGGCACCGGCCTCGGCACTTTGGCCTGGCTGCTTCTGATGACGGCTTCCCTGGCCGGGATCTGGCTGGTGGTCTCGGAGGCTCGCGGCTACTGAAATTCCGGGTCGTCAGCTGGAACCTCTTCCACGGCCGCGACTTCCCGCCCGGCCCCGAAGGGGACGAGCCCGGGGTGCCCGCCGGGGGCCTCGGCTGGCGGATGCTCGGCCATCCGGTGAGGGGCCGCAGCCACGTGCGTCTGAACCGGGACCTCTTCAACGAGTTCGCGGCATTTCTCGCCGCCGCCAGGTGGGACGTCGCCCTGCTCCAGGAGGTGCCCCCGCGCTGGGCCCACCGCCTGGCGGAGGCAACCGGAGCCGAGGGACGGGTAAGCCTGACCTCCCGGAACTGGCTGCGCCCGCTCATGTCGCCGATCGCCCGCCTTCGTCCGCACCTGGCGGGCAGCTGGGAGGGCGGGTCCAACCTGATCATGGTCAGGGGCTCCGTGCCCGGGCAGGACGGCGCCCGGCCCGGCTGCGAGATCGTCGACCACCGTCGCGCCACCCTCACGTGGTTTCCGGAGCGCCGCGTCGTCTCGATGATCGAACTGGCCGAAGGACTCTGCATCGCCAACTTCCACGCCGGCACCGGCGATCACGCCGAGGGCGACGTGATGCGGGCGGCTCGCCTCGCCGTGACGAAGGCGGGCGAGCGACCGCTGATCCTGGGGGGAGACTTCAACGTCCGTCCGAGGTCGAGCAACGTCTTCGAACGGCTCGAGTCTGAGTTCGGGCTCGCCGGCCCGACGGCCCCCGGCTCGATCGATCACGTCCTGGTGCGGGGAGCGAGCCGGATCGAGGGTCCGGAAGCCTGGCCGGCGGCGCGACGCGACGTCCCCGACCCGGGCTCCCGGCTGAAGATCCGGCTCTCGGACCACGCCCCGGTCGTGACCCGCATCGAGACCTGACCGGCGTGCTCAATCGTTGCGCTTGGCGAGCCACGGTTGAGCGGAACATCGGCAGGTTTCGGGCATGTCTCGCTCCCCCCTCAAGATCCTCCTCCGCGGCCGGCGGGGTTCCGTCTCGCTCGAGCTGGTCGGGTCGCTGCCGTTCGTGCTGCTCGGGATCCTGGTCGCGGCACAGATCGTGATCGCCGGCGCGGCCCTATGGTCGGCGGGGGTCGGGGCACGGGCGGGAGCGCGCGCCGTCTTGACCGGCAGGGCGCCCGAGGGCGCGGTCCGGCACGCGCTCCCGCCGGTGCTCCGGGCGGGCTCGAAGGTGACAGAGGAGGACGGGGTCGAGGTGGGCGTCCGGGTGCCAAGGCTGATCCCGTTCCTGCCCGAGACCCGCGTGTACGGATCCAGCGCCCTGGGAGGGCGTTGAGATGGCGCCGGACCGCGCACGCTGCGCCGGGCAGGCGACCGTCGAGGCGGTGGCCGGGATGGCGGCCCTGATGCTCGCCGCGCTCGTGTGCTTCCAACTTCTGGCAACCGGATACACCGCGACCATCGCCGACGGCGCCGCCGCCGCGGGTGCCGTCGCGCTGATTCGCGGCGAGCCGGTCGAGCCCGCCGTGCGCGGCGCGCTGCCGGGTTGGGCACGGAGCCGCGTCACGGTGACCCGGACCGGGTCCCTCGTGCGGGTCAGGCTGAGGCCGCCCGCCGTGCTCGACTCGCTCTCCGACGGCCTGGCCGTGTCCGCCGAGGCGGGAGGCAGGCCGGGATGAGGTACCGGCTGCTGGTCACGTGTCTCGGCCGGGCGCCCGGTTCGGATGCCGTCGCGGCGGGCGCGCTCCTGGCCCACGGGCCGCTGGGCGTGGTCGTCGAGGTGGGACGGGAAAGGCCGCGGCCCGCGACGGTCGTGGCGCACGGCGATGCGAAGGAACTTGAGGAGGAGTTGGACGGTCTCGCGGGCTGCGTCGCCAAGGCGCGCGGTGGCCTGGTCTTCGTTTCGGTCCGAGAGGATGGGGCGGCTGAAGCGGTGTCGCGCCTGGATGGGGCCGTCGAGGTGCCCCTCGCGGTCGTCGCTTCCCCGGGCCGCTACCGCGAGATCCTGGAGCTCGGCGTCTGGGACCGGGTACTGATCCGGGCCGGCGAGGATCGTGATTCGGCGCTGGCCGAGCTCGTCATGGCCGAGGCAAAGGAGGCCTGTCCCCAGGCGGAGTTCGCGGAACGGCCCGGCCCGCTCGAGGGTCGGCGGGCCCTCGCCGGTCGCCGGTCCGCCCGGCCCGGGCGAGAAAAGGTTCGAAGGGGAGCATGGGGCCGGCTCGCCTCGCGCGGGGGTCAGGCTACGCCTCTGGTCCTCGGCGGCGTCTTCGCCCTCGTGCTCGGCGCGACGGCCCTGGTCGCGGTTTCCGGCGCGATCACCGGCAAGGCGAGGGCGCAACGCACGGCGGACCTCTCCGCGATGTCCGCGGCCCGCTCGATGAAGGACGACCTGCCCAGGCTGCTCGCCCCGCCCCGACTCCCCAACGGTCTGCCGAACCCCGCCCACATGCCGAAGCCCGTGTACCTCGGGCGGGCTCGGCTCGCGGCCGTG
>Ga0182737_1002740_pt1 | contig 13840 bp, 9 predicted proteins | sample eDN5th30CBELigOP_FD_128878 | JGI IMG/M metagenome (GOLD analysis project Ga0182737, IMG submission 128878) | Enriched Organic Plus compost microbial communities from Emeryville, California, USA - eDNA 5th pass 30_C BE-Lig OP (version 2) (version 2) ... | reverse complement strand
TGGATGACGCGGATGATGTTCCCGTACATCCTGTGCATGTCGCTGGTGGCGTTTGCCTCGGGCGTGCTGAACACCTGGCGGCGCTTCGCCGTGCCGGCCTTCACGCCGATGCTGCTGAACCTGCGCGCGCCACATAGGCCGCGCCGATGTTGCCTCCTGCGCCCTGCCGGTTCTCGACGATGACCGACTGCTTGAATATGCCCGACAGCTTGTCCGCCAGCACGCGCGCCACGACATCGGTGGTGCCGCCTGCCGGGAACGGCACGACGATGGTGATGGCGCGCTCGGGATAGGCGGCCTGCGCCGCCGCGACGGGCAGCAGGCCCGCCAGCGCGGCGCCGGCCAGCGCGCGCAAGGCTTTCTTGAACATGGTCTTGTCTCCGTGGTTCTGGGTCGTTGTGTTGTTATCGCGCGGCCCGTCTGCGCGGGCCTGGTTCAGAATCCGTATAGTCTCGCCGGGTTGTCGACCAGCAGTTTGTGTTGTGTGGAAGGGTCGGGCACCCACAGGGGAATCAGGTCGACCAGGTCGCCGTCGTTGGGCATGGGCACCTCGCAAATGGGATGCGGCCAGTTGCTGCCCCAGATGATGCGATCGGGCCAATGCGCCGCCACGCGGTGGATCATGGGCAGCATGTCGGCATGCGGATAGGGCTGTGACGACAAGCGATATAGACTGGCCAGCTTGGCCCAGGCGCGCCCCGTGTCCATCAGCTTGGCCAAGGCCGCGAACGGGGCGCTGTCCACGCCTTCGTCGCCGCGGATGCGCGCCATGTGGTCCAGCACGATGTCCACTCGCAGCGCCAGCAGGCGCGGCAACAGCTCCACCAGTTCGTTCGCATGCTTGAAATGCAGCACCAGATGCCAGCCGAGCTCTTGCGCTTCGGCGGCCAGGGGCTCCAACTGGTCGAATCCCACGCCGCCGCCCACCACGGTAGACAGGCGATAGCCGCGCATGCCCAGCGCGTGCATGCGCCGGCGTTCGGCCAGGGGTCGTCCCGGCGGCATCACCGCCACGCCGCGCGCCCGCGCGCCCATGCGCTCCAGCGCATCCAGCGTGGCGGCATTGTCGGTGCCGTGCGCGCCGCCATGCACGATGACGGCGCGCTCGATGCCCAGCGTGGCCAGCAGTTGCACATAGTCTTCTACCGTGCAGTCTTGCGGCGTGTAGCTGCGCTGCGGCGAATAGGGAAACCGCGCTTGCGGGCCGAAGATGTGCGCATGGCAATCGCAGGCGCCGGCAGGCATGCGAAAGCGTGGCGCGCGGGTGTTGCGGTCGGGACCGGGGCAGGCATGCATGGCGGCGCCCTAGCTCGCTTGCGCTTCGCGTTCGGCGATGCGGGCCAGCACATCGGCGCCCCGGTTCGCCGCCGACACGCCGCGAAACAGATACGCCATGCTGACCACGGCCTGCATCTCTTCCCAGCTTGCGCCGGCGCGGCGTGCCGCAATGCCATGGATGAGCGCGGCATCGCTGAGCTCTGCCATGAGCATGCCGAAGATCATCAGTTGCGCCGTCTTGGTGTCGAAGCAGGCAGGGTTCATTGCATGGGCGCGCACCTGTTCCTGCATTTCCACCAGGGCGGGATCGAGCGCGCCCGTCACCAGCAAGCGCGCCTCGACCCGCGGCGGCAGGTAGCCCAGCAACTGGCGATAGCTGTCGGCCTGGCGTTGCAGCGCGGCAGCGTCGCGCGGCGCGCCGACCGCCTGGGCGACAACACTGGCATCGATGCGGGATGCGGACATGCGGGCTCCTTCTGCAAGTGGCGCGCCGGCGGAATGCGGCGCGGCAGGCATATGGTTGACGAACCCCGGAGCAAAGTCAATAAAAAATCGATTTTATTAATTCGAATCGATTATCATGCCAGGGCGCTACAATAGCCCGCATGAAAAATGCCACGGCTTCCTCCGCCGCGCCCAAAACCGCGGCCAGCCCGTCACTGACGGCCTCGGTCGCCATCCAGATCCGGGCCGCCATCCTCGATGGCACCTACCCGCCCGGCGCGCGCCTGCGTCTGGACGAACTGCGCCGCGCCTACGACGTCAGCCTGAGTCCGCTGCGCGAAGCCCTGACACGCCTGGCCGCGGAAGACCTGGTGCAGATCACCGACCAGCGCGGCTATCAGGTCACGCCGGTGTCGGCCGAAAACCTGCGCGAAGTCACGGTACTGCGCACCCAGCTCGAAACCACGGCGTTGCAAGAATCGCTGCGGCGCGGCGATGACGCCTGGGAAGATGCCCTGGTGGCGGCCTACCACCGGCTGCATCGCCTGGAAAGCGACGGGCAACGCGCCGAAGGCTGGGAAAAAGCCCACCGGGCCTTTCACCTGACCTTGTTCGCGGCGTGCGGCATGCCGCTGCTGCTGCGCTTTTGCGGCAGCCTGCACGACTTGAGCGATCGCTACCGCCGCCTTTTCCTGGCGCGCCATGCGCCCGACGCCAATGTGCCGGCCGAGCACCAGGCCATTTTCGAAGCCGCCATGGCGCGCGACGCCGAGCGCGCCGCGCAGATTCTTACCCGGCACCTGGAACGCACCGGGCGCAATGTCATGACTGAGCTGGCCGGGCCGGCCGCCGACTGACCCGGCTCATTTCCCCGAAAGCTCCTCTCAACCCGGCCCCTCAAAATTCAATAAGTTATTGATATTCAAGAATTACGGGGGGCGGCAGCAGCAAAGAAAAAGGGCCTCGCAATGGAGACCCTTTTAAAATTTGGCGCGCCCGGCAGGATTCGAACCCACGACCCCTTGGTTCGTAGCCAAGTACTCTATCCAACTGAGCTACGGGCGCTGGTAAAGAGGCGAAATTATAGCGGAAATTTGTTATTTGTCCAGCCTGATTTCGGCGCTCCCTGTTTGCGGGCTCAGCACCAGCCCGGACGCCCGGGGCGTCTTGTGTTCGATGTCGGGCAGCAGGAAGGCCACCACGCCCAGCAGCGGCAGATAGGCGCACACCTGGTACACGTAGGCAATGCTGGTCATGTCGGCCAGCTTGCCCAGGGCCGCGGCGCCCAGGCCGCCCATGCCGAACGCAAAGCCAAAGAACAGGCCGGCGATCATGCCCACCTTGCCGGGCACCAGCTCCTGCGCATACACCACGATGGCCGAAAACGCCGACGCCAGCACGATCCCGATCACCACCACCAGCACGCCGGTCCAGAACAGGTTGGCGTGCGGCAACAGCAGCGTGAACGGCGCCACGCCCAGAATAGACACCCAGATCACGATCTTGCGCCCGATGCGGTCGCCCACCGGCCCGCCCGCCACGGTGCCGAACGCCACCGCCGCCAGGAACAAGAACAAATACAGCTGCGCCGACCGCACCGACAGGTCGAACTTGTCCATCAAATAAAAAGTGAAGTAGCTGTTCAGGCTGGCCAGGTAAAAGTACTTGGAAAAGATCAGCACGCCCAGGATGCTCAAGGCCCACATTACCTTGGCGCGGCCTGGCGCGGCGGCGTCGCCCGCCGCGCGGGCGCGGGGCTTGAGCAGCGCGCGGTTGGCGCCGTACCAGCGGCCGATGCCCACCAGGACCACAATGCCGAACAGCGCCGCCAGCGAGAACCAGGCCACACTGCCCTGCCCGTGCGGAATGATGAACAGCGCCGCCAGCAGCGGCCCCAGCGCCGACCCGACGTTGCCGCCCACCTGGAACAGCGACTGCGCCAGGCCATGCCGCCCGCCCGAGGCCATGCGGGCCACGCGCGACGACTCCGGGTGGAACACCGACGACCCGGTACCCACCAGCGCGGCGGCCACCAGCAAGTACGGCAGCGACGGCGCGAACGCCAGCAGCAGCAGACCCACCAGCGTGAAGCCCATGCCTATCGGCAGCGAATACGTGGTGGGCCGCTTGTCGGTGTACAGGCCGATGCAGGGTTGCAGCAGCGACGCCGCAATCTGGTAGGTCAGCGTGATCAGGCCGATCTGGGCGAAACTGAGGTTGAACGAATCTTTCAGCATGGGGTAGATGGCCAACAAGATCGACTGGATCATGTCGTTCATCATGTGGGCCACACTGATGGCGCCCAACACCTTGTAGGCGGTAGAGGGTGAGGCAGCCGGCGCGGAACCGGCGGAAGTCGTGGAAGTCATGGCGTGGCAGCGGAAATCGAAGCGGCACCCGGACAGGCGCGGGCCGCGGCGCGCGAAGCAAACAGTGTATAAAGTCCCGGATGCGCAGAAGTGCCAACTTTCGTCGCCAAACTGACATAAGCGCCGCCATGCCCCGCCGCCCTGTCGCGCCCGCCGACCCCGCCCGCAGCCGCCAGGCCGAAGACTACCAACACGTGCCGCGCCTGGTCACGGCGTTGGCCAAAGATTTCGTGCCCAGCGAGACCACCGGCCCGCACAGCCATCCGCGTGGCCAGCTGGTGTACGCCATCGAAGGCGTGATGCGCGTCAGCACGCCCGACGGCTTCTGGACCCTGCCTTCGCTGCGGGCGCTGTGGGTGCCGCCCGGCACGGTGCACGGCATCCAGATGGTGGGCAAGGTGTCGATGCGCACGCTGTATGTGCACGCGAACGCGGCGAATACGCTGTGGGACCGCTGCCAGGTGGTCGAGGTGTCGGGCCTGCTGCGCGAACTGATCCTGGCCCTGACGGCCGAGCCCATCGAATACGCGCTGGAGGGCCGCGGCGGGCAGATCGCCACGCTGTTGCTCACCGAACTCAAGGCCGCGCCGGTCATTCCCATCCGGATCCCCTGGCCGCAAGACCGCCGCCTGCAGACGGTCTGCCGGGCCATCCTGGCCCAGCCGGGCCTGGCGCGCACGGTGGACGACTGGGGCGACGAAGTGGGCGCCAGCGGCCGCACCCTGATTCGCCTGTTCCAGGCCGAGGTGGGCCTGAACTACCGCCAATGGGTGCAGCAAGTACGGCTGGCGGAGGCGCTGCACCGCCTGTCGCTGGGGCAGCCGGTGGCGCGGGTGGCGGCGGAGCTGGGTTACCGCAGCCCCAGCGCGTTCAGCGCGATGTTCCGCCGCGCGCTCGGTTCGCCGCCGCAGGCTTACTTGCATAACATTTAGACCGCACCGGGAAACAGCGATGCCGCATCACAACACATCGGCGTCATTTTTGCGGGAAAACTTCACAATTAACAACAATTGTGTTTAAATGTACAAACACAACTGTGTTGTGTTTGCCCCTTAGGACGCCGTACACGGAGTCAGGCCCCTCACCCTGCCTCCGTGTACGGCAGGCCTGGCGCACAAAGCAACTTCCATCCCCGGGCGGTCGCGCCAACAAAGCCTGCTTCAAATTGATAGCCCTAGCCATTCGTGCCTTATGTCATTTGAAGTCGCGCCACTTTCAACACCGGCTATTGCGCAATCTCGCTCGCATTGACACCTACGCCAGCGTCGACGGAAGGCCAGAATCACGAGCAGCCGAATGTGCCCAAGAAGCGTTCCGGCTCATCCATGGCGCCTTCAACGACAAACAGCTGAGCGAACCTGTCCTGATGGCTTATATGCAAGGCTTGAGCCTGGGGTTCTATGATCTTGCCAAGCCAAACATGCAGCATCCGCTGTCACGTGGGCGACAAGCGCCTCGCTGGCCAGCAGCGGTGCTGCACATTGGCTATCATCACGGCTGCGTAATTCGGCATAGTACGAATTCTCACCTGAGCCACCCGACCGCGTAATCGCTGTCCTTCTGAGGTCGGACGCAAATTCCACGTCCTCAGTTCCCATGCGCCGGAACGGGGCGTTCCTACGCCGGTCGGCGCAAATTTTTACAAATTTACAGTTTGTGATGATATATATAGGATAAGCTCCGGGCCGCGGGCAGCTAATCAATTCGGTAGCGCGGATGTTTCGAAAAAATGCACTCGATTCATTGGTGGCAGCGCATATTCGGTTGTGATGCTTAACACCAAGAACAGGAAATCATAATAACAAATGGAAACATTTGGGCAACGGGTACGCAACGCCAGAATTCGTTGTGGCTGGACTCAAAAAGAACTCGCACTTGCCAGCGGACTGACTCAAAGCGCGATAGGAAACTATGAAAGCGGGCAACGCACAGAACCCACAAGTGCTGCTCTTATCAAATTGGCCGCCGCGTTGAGAGTTACGCCGGAATGGCTGAGACAGGGCTCGGAACTACAACTTCAAGAAACCACTGCAGACGCTCCGCGTATGCGTCCCGCATTAACGCAACAAACCCCGCGACCTAGCTGGCCGTTTCACGGCACCACCCTCGAGGAGTTTCTCGCGCTGACTCCTAGCGAACAGCGCCTGCTCGACTCTATGGTCGAAATGTTCATTCGTTCCAGCCTGCTGCAACGCCGATGAGACGCCACGTACACGAAGCGTCAAAGCTTTGGTGAACGCTCCTGCCCCGCGTTGCTGCAGCGGGCGGCAACATCGCCCGCATCGGAATCGCAAGACGTTGTAAAAAATAAACACATATGTGTTTATTTTTTACGGCTTTGCGGTTAATATCGCCTCCCGACGACGGCAATGCCTAGCTTCGCACTTTTCCGGCCGGTTTCATGAGTGGGATGTGCAGATTCAGAAGTGGCTGAAGTAGCAACGCTACTGGCACTGAATTATTCATATAAAGACGTCATGCAGCTCACCACTTCTCGATCAAAAATGGACCTCCCGAAGCAGCTACCTTATGTCTATCCAAGACGATTCGACAAAATCATCTACGACGCCGCCTTACGGCACGAAGTTGATGCAACGCCCTTGCTGTCCGCACTAGAATCTTCGCGAACTCTCGCATGTGGCGTGGCATCGCTTCTCGACGTCTTGCGCAACCATGGGTTCCCGGAAGATGAAGATAACCAAAGCTCTCTTATCGGCCATGTGCACACAGATGAACTGATTTCGTTGTGCATCGAATCGATGTCCCTGTTGAATGCGCGGATAGAGGCCCTCGCCGACCAACTATTTCTTAGGCATTCAAAAGTATGAACGCCCACAGCTCGGTTCGACCATAAGACCTTGATCCGTGCCACACACGCGGGATCACGGGGCCGCTCGAGTCTGGATTCGAACGCATTGCATCACGAGCGAATCTCGTGCGTCTCCCGCAAGGAGACATCCAACGGATCGTTGCTAACGAACACATAGCCCTTCCCTCGAATGCTGCGTATGGGCAGTCTCATTGCGGACTCAGCAGCCTTCTTTTTCAGCCTGCTGATTGTGACGTCGAGAGCACGGGTGATTCTGCCACTTTCCGGATCGTACGACGCGCCTTGACTCAAACGTGTCAGTGGCTCTCGCGGATTGCTGAAAAACTGAGCCATTATCTTTCGCTCCGAATGATTCAACTCTAGCTTGGCGCCATTTGGCGCGACCAGAACCCAACCGTGATCCTCAAGGCGCCATCGACCGAAGGCGTCCATGTCTCCCGCCCGGTGCAAGGCTCTTCGCGCGCCATCGTCCGTGAAGCAGGACGGTCGCGAAAGAGTGTCATCACGCTTTCGCTGCATATCTTCGACTTGCAAGCGCCGCTTAGATGCCAACAGCGCCGCCATCAACTCCAGAGAATCAGGCATCGCCGCGACACAAGAATCAGCGCCCGACAGTATCGCCCCTACCCTCGAAAGCCGGTCTGGGAAATCCGCGATCACAACGATGCCCCCTCCCTGAAACGCCAGACGCAGTTGTGCGACGGCCAGATGAACTGTCATCGCTTCCGCTTGCAGCGCAACCAGGGGGGAAGCATCGGCGGACAGCGACGAACGCAGCGCGGCGATGCTGGTATAGATGGAAATTTCGAAGCCGAACGCGCGCAAGTCGTCAACATGTCGGGCAGTATTACCCCGATCGAGCGCCAAGTAACAGACTTCCATACCGTGCGTGGTTGAGTTCGTGAATGCATAAGGCGCAGGCATCTGCGCCTGGTCGGGGTCCCGGCTCTCCGTGCTCGCTAGTCCCGACGAGCCTCCCAAATCGTCTTCCACAAGGACAGTCCTCGTCTCGTCCGCCTCGATTCGTGGTGGCATTGCAACACTCTCTCTTTTTAACACAATTGTGTTTATAATTTAAGCATAAGGAAACAAGTCAATACAAGAAGTATTATGCAACCAGTTGATTTGACAGCAAAAAATCAATTTACATCTTGAAGCGGCTCAATTTTAAACACACTTGTTAACCCAAACAATCGCCCACCCGCGAGGAGCATTTGATGCCCGGCCTCACCTTTTCTAGACCCGCGCCTGCATTTGCCATATCCGCACTTGCAGCTGCACTGCTTGTTGCATTCCCCGTCGCCCACGCTACACCGTCTCCTAAAAAGGAGATAACGAGTGGCCGTGATGACGTAAAGCTCCGTTACGGAACGTCCTACGAGTATCTGGAAGCCAAGCGCGGCGGTGAAATTAGTGGGCGCCACACTACCGTGAAGGGCAAAACCGGCACACTGGTCAATGCGAACAGTGGTGGCCGAATCGAGCTGAAAGATGCCGACATCGAAGCCGGGCGCACGCGGCACGGCGGGCATCACAATTCGCAGGGACCGGCAGTTAGCGCAACGGGCAACAGCGGTTATCACCACGGCAATGACCGCCATCATCATGATCACGGCCGCCATAACCGAGATAGCGTGGTCGTTCTCAAGGGCGGCAGCGTAACGACCCACGGCAGCCATTCCCCGGCCATACGCGCCAGCCAGGATGGCGGCAAAATCTTTGTTGACGGCACCGAACTACGCACTAACGGCTCCAGCAGCGATGTCGTTCAGGCTTTGGACGGCGGAAGCGTCGTTCTTCGCAAGGCAGAGATCAAAAGCCGCGGACATGACTCCGATGGCGTGAAGGTCTCGGGCCACGGTTCCACGGCCTCCATTGACAAGTCACACATCTCCACCAGTGGCTATGGGGCTGATGGCGTCGATGTAGAACATGGCGGCATTGCAGTTGTCAGTAAAACCAGCATTCGAACCAGCGGGCGGTCCGCGAACGGCGTTGAAGTGTCTGGCGATCGTTCCCGATTTGTCGGCAACTTCCTTAACGTTTCCACTAAAGGCGACAACACGGCCGGGTTGAATGTCGAGGACGGCGGCTCGCTGTCGCTGCGCTACAGCGATGTGAAATCCGCGGGCAAGAGCGGAAAAGGCGTCGCAATCGACGACGGCGGCCAGGCTCTTATCGTGGGTAGCAAGGTTGAGGCCAGTGGCGAGCGGGGCATCGCACTTAATGTCGAGGGCGAGCACAGCAAGGCAATCGTACTGAACTCGCGGTTGCAGAGCAGCGGCCGCGACGGCCGTGCCGTACTCGTTGAAGACGCCGCCAGCGCGATAATTGCGGGGTCGACGATCCAGGCAAAGGGACTTGGAGTCGAAGTCCAAGGCAGAGGCAGCCGGCTCATTGCGGCCGGTACCAGCATCTCCGCAGAATCCGGCAACCACTATCGTCATCCCGGAAAACCCGCGACTGGCCTTCGAGTAGAAGACCAGGGGACAACCCTGCTTATTGGCGGAAACATCCAGGCGACGGGCGACCATGCCACGGGCGTCTCAGGTAGCGACCGCGGCTCGACTGTCTTAGCCGTGGGTACCTCGATCCATGCTTCGGGAGACGACTCTGCCGGCATGCGTATCAGCAAGGATGCGCGGGCGATCCTGGTCCATAGCGAAGTCGCGGGCGACAGCGCAGGCGTCGTGGTGGATAAAGGCGCCCAGCTGCTCGATCTCGGCGGAACAATTACGGCTAACGGCCTAGATGGGGTGGCGGTCAACGTGCGCGACGGCGGGCGCGCCTACCTGATCGGCTCCGATCTCAGTGCTCAGAACGCAGGTCTGCAAGTCGATGGAAAACACTCTTCCGTCGTCAGTATTGGCAGCACCGTCGTGGCTGGCCAAGACACCCTGCCCGCTGCGCGTGGCCGGAATTTCGACCCTGCGGTAGGCGTCGCCTCGAAAAACGGCGCCAAGGCTGTATTGATCGGCGGCGAAATCACCGCCCACGGCGACGACAGTGTGGCGGCCATGGCAGACGGCGCTAGCATGCTGATTGGCGCAGCGCACGTCGCCACGACGGGATCGAATGCCACTGCCGTGTTGGCCCGGCAAAGCGACGGCCGCCACGGACACGGCCGAGACAGGCACACGGCAGGCTCCAAGATCGCCGTAATTGGCTCCACCCTTTCCACCTCGGGCGATGAGTCTGCCGCGGTAAAGGCGAGCGGAAAGCGAAGCGCAGTTCTGGTAGCAGGTTCAACCCTGACGACTACAGGGCAGGGAAGCCATGGGGCAGAAGCCGAAAACGGCGGAAAAATTGTCCTGAGCAACAGCACGGTAAATGTTTCAGGCAACGAGACCGCCGCGATTTACGCAGAGTCCGAACGATCCCGGCACGCCCGGGAGGTTTCAGAAATTTTTGTGAACCACAGCCAGGTCAGCGCCACAGGCGAGAATTCGGCTGGCATCGAACTTGCAAACAGCGCCTCCCTGTACCTGAGCAACAGTACGGTGAACGCAACCGGCGCGAGCTTGGTGTCAAACCTGACCCGGGGTGGCCAAACACAACAAATTACGGTGGGCGACGGCGCCACCCTGGTCGAGAACAACGGTACGCTGCTGCAGGTTAATCGTAGCGGCGAAAGCGGTAGCAGCAAGGTCAAGCTCGATCTGCAGGACGGCTCGATCACGGCCGGTAACATCATCGACGACCTTGCCGTGGACCTCACCGGCAACGGCGGCACCTACGTCAAGCTCGGGGCCCTGGCCATCTATGACGGCAAGATGATTGGCGTGCGAGAGGTCACCACCGAAGGCGGAAACCAGAGCATCAACTTCGAAGGCGGCAGCACCGTAGGCGACGTCTCTATCGACAATAAAGCCGTCACCAGCGGCGGAACCGTCGAACAGCGCATTGCCGCCGCCGGGGACGTCACCGTGGACGATGCGGCATTCGGCGGAAACTGGACAATCGCCGGGAAGCTCACCAGCAGGAATGGTGGAATTATCAAGCCCGGCAATTCGGTGGGCGTGGTTACCACGTCCAGCATCGATTGGCAGCCGGGAACCGTCTATCAGGCAGAAATCAACCAGGCCGGTCAATCAGACCTGATCGAAGTCACCGGCGTCGATGCCGCCAATATCGCCAATACGAGCCTGGTGGTCTCGGAAGAGAACGGCCAGGGCCGCTTCCGCCTGAATCACGACTACACGATCCTTACCGCGGCCGGCGGAGTGGACGGCAAGTTCGCGAGCTCGAATTGGGCAGGCACTGCGTATCCCCTCATTTCGATGAGCACGCTCTACTCTGGCGAGTCCGTCGCCGTCCGGATGGGCGTCAATCGTCACGCCTTGAACACGATGGATTTCACCGAGAACCAGCGTGCCGCTGGCTTTGGCGCCGCGTCGGTGGCCGGAGCGAATGCAACGGCCGATGAAGCGTTCTTTTCATCGAATCCCGCGCAGGCTTTTGATCAGTTGTCGGGCGAAGTGCATGCCACCGTCAGATCCCTGGCCTTTTCGGACATGCTCTCCACCAATGCCGCGCTGCAGTCGCAGATGCGCGCCAACCTTGGCGCCGGGCTGCAGCCCGGGCAGCCGACAGCAGCCAGCGGTGGCACGTCGTCGGGCGCACAGCCCAAGTCGGATGCTTATCCACTCTGGGTCCGCTTCAATGCCGCGGACATCAACAACGACGGCGATAGCAACACCGCATCGGCGCATTACTCGGCGACACGGCTGCTGGTGGGCGGGGATACCGGCATCGGTAACGGCTGGCGCCTGGGCGCAGCAGGCGGCGTCACGTCGGGCGATTTCACCGTCAAAGACCGCAGTTCCGAAGGCAGTCTCGATAGCTATACGTTCGCCGTATATGGCGGCAAAAACTGGAGCCTCGGCATCGGCAAGTTGAACCTGCTGCTGGGTGGCGGTTATACCCGGCATAGCGTCGACACCGACCGCGACGTGAGCCTTGGAGCAGGACAGAAACTCAGTGCGGACTACCATGGCTCGACCTGGCAGCTCTTCGGCGACCTGGGCTATGCCATTCCCTGGGGCGAAACCCACAATATCGAGCCCTACGTCAACATCAGCTGGTTCAACCAGCGGATGAGCGGATTCGACGAGTCCGGCGGCGACGCCGCGCTCAGCTCGAGCGCCAGCACGGCCAAGCTTGCCAGCTACACCCTGGGCTTGCGCTCGGCGTTGGTCTTCCCTGGCAAAACTAACGCGTTCACCGTGCGCACCAACCTTGGTTGGCGCCATGCCGGCGGAGACCGCTCGCCGAGTCGGTCGATGCGCTTCATCGAAGGAGCAGGCAGCGCGTTCTCCGTGTCTGGTGCGCCGATTGCGAAGAACAGCCTGCTGCTGGGCCTGAGCGGCGAAGTCAGCCTGGACACCCACTTCGCCATGGGTCTCAGCTATGACGGAGAGTTCGGTTCCGGCAATACCGACAATGCCGGGTCGCTCTATATGAAGGTCAGGTTCTAGGAAATCCGATTTTCCCTGCGCCGGGAAAGCCCTGCAAGGGCCTTTCCCGGCGCAGCTCATACCGCGCGCAACGATGCTTCCTTCCCGCCTCGCTCGCTCCAGCATCTCTGACAGAGTTTTGCCGTCGTGTGCTACGGGTTTGGCCGATTTTTTCGAAGGGTCCACGGCCCCCAGGCGCTCGTCGATCCTGAGAATGTTTAGACGAAATCCCATGAAAGAAAACCAGGAACCCTCGATCCAAGCAATGGCCGCGCTGCCGCCCATTCCGGAGACCGCACGCCCGCCCACAGAGGCTGAAAAGTTGCTGCTGCGAATGCGCATTTCGCAGAAATGCCGCTACAACGCTTCGGCGAGATTGCGCCGTTCCTATCGATTCAGGCTTTTCACGTCAATGATGTTTGCCGTGGGGCTGATGATCATCCCCTTGCTTCAGAACTCGCCCATACAGCTCGGATTCAGCGCTCCGGTCATAGCCATGGTCCAGGTTCTTCTTGCGGCCGGCATCCTTGTGTTCACCGTCATAGCAGGCAAGGCAGGCTTTGAAATACGGGCGGATCGCCTCAATCAGGAGGGCGATGCGCTGAAAGAAAGCAGCCGGCGATTGACCCGATACATTGCCGCAAACGCCAGCATACGCCTTGAAGATTTTCACCAGGAATATGCGCAACTGACTTCCGGAAAGGAATCGCATTCGCGCTCGGACTACCTGCTGGCCCGCGTCGAAATGAACGACAACTTTCCAATGTGGATAGGAAAACGGGCCCTGCTGCGTGCGTTGCTGGCTGTTTCCGCGCTTTCCAACTACATCATTCCGCTCATGCTGATACTGATGGAGATGGCATTCATTTCAGACATGCTTACTCTCACCACCTTCTATCCAGGCGTACTGCATCTGTCCGTGGCGTCACACTGACAGGGTGCAGCGGATGATGAGCTTCATGCGTCGGTACTTTTCCACGGACCTGGCAATCGATCTCGGCACGGCAAATACTCTTATCTATGTCCGGGGGAAAGGCATTGTTCTGAATGAACCATCGGTAGTCGCCATCCGGCACGAAAGCCGGCCAGGTAACCGGAAAATCATCCAGGCCGTCGGCCACGAGGCCAAGCAGATGCTGGGCCGGGTGCCCGGCAACATCGAGGCCATCCGCCCCATGAAAGACGGCGTCATCGCCGATTTCACGGTTACCGAGCAGATGCTCAAGCAGTTCATCCGCATGGTCCATCCGCGCAACATGCTGGCGCCCAGCCCGCGCATCATCGTGTGCGTGCCTTGCGGCTCCACCCAGGTCGAGCGCCGGGCCATCCGCGAGTCCGCTCTCGGCGCAGGCGCCTCGCACGTCTACCTGATCGAAGAACCCATGGCCGCGGCCATCGGGGCCGGCCTGGCGGTGTCCGACGCCAGCGGCTCGATGGTGGTGGACATCGGCGGCGGCACCACC
>Ga0182737_1002739_pt1 | contig 13840 bp, 9 predicted proteins | sample eDN5th30CBELigOP_FD_128878 | JGI IMG/M metagenome (GOLD analysis project Ga0182737, IMG submission 128878) | Enriched Organic Plus compost microbial communities from Emeryville, California, USA - eDNA 5th pass 30_C BE-Lig OP (version 2) (version 2) ... | reverse complement strand
GGCGGTGTCGACTACAGCCAGCACAGGCAGGGTGGCTTCAACAACCCGGTCGCTACCAGGCCGTGGGTAAACGTAGTTGGAGCAGGTGCAACACTGTACCATACGAGGGACGCGAGCACCGGCTACTTCATCCAGGGGCATTTCGGGTTGATGGACCGGCTGTTCCTGACGACGGGTGTGCGTACGGAAGTCAGCGAAAGCCTGGGTGACGAGTACGGCAACGCAGTTGCTCCGCGCGTCGGACTCGCGTACTCGTTCGATGTGGGCGATATCGGCGTGAAAACGCGCGGCGCCTGGGGCAAGGGGATCAAGCTGCCGAACCCGCAGTTCAGGACCGGTTCCAACTTCGCGAGCTTCCGCATCGCGCCAAACGAAGGAATCGGTCCGGAGGAAATCGTAGGCTGGGATGCAGGCATCGAGCTGCAGTTCAGCGATCGCGCTTCGCTGGGAATCACCTACTACGACCAGCTCGCGAAGGGGCTCATCGAAAACGTTCTGCTCGATCCGTCCGAGCCGACGATGCCCATCTACCAGTACCAGAACGCCGGCGAAATCGCCAACTCGGGATGGGAAGTCGAAGGCGAGGTCTACCTGCGTCCGCTGCCGATCACGCTACGCGGCACCTTCACCACCATGAAGAGCATCATGGAAAAGCGGGCCCCCGGCTACAGCGGTGACATCCAGATCGGTGAGTCGATGCTGAGTATTCCGGAGTATAGCGGCGGGTTGACCGTTACGTACTCGCATACGAAGGGTGCCGTGAGCCTGTCGACGACGCACATCGGGCCGTGGAAGTACTACGACACGGTCGCACTCTACGGTTACTACTACAACGGCGAGCCGTATCGTGGCTCCGATCGCGATTACTGGATCCGGTATGATGGAGTCACCAAGCTCGGAGTCAACGCTACGTACTCGCTCGCGAGCGCGATCGAAGCGTACCTGCGCGTCGACAACCTCACGAACAACACGGGGAATGAAGACCATAATTCCAACACCGATCTGCCCCGGTCGTTCATGCTTGGATTGCGCGTGACCCGCTGAGTCAATGAAATGGCACAGGCGGAGCAACCGTCGAAGCAATCGATTGGGTTGCGCGTGACCCGCTGATTGGACCCGGGGTCGGCTACAGTTGGCCCCGGGTTACCGATCCTGCCGCATTTCCGAATACCACCAGGAGAGAAGCACCGTGTTACATATTCGCGGCCGATTCAAGGCCCTCGCCATAGGCGCATCGTTGCTGGTCACGGGAGTGCACGCGGCCAGCGCGCAAACTCCTGCAAAGCTTCGTGAGCCGCTGCCGCTCGAGGTTGCTGCCTCGATCCGTGAACATAACACGCGCTCGCCCATCAACTACTCACCCGATGGCGAGTGGATCGCGCATACGATCGCAACGGGCGAGACAATTCCGCGTGACAGCCTGAGTGACCAGTTCGCCGCGACAGGATTTTCTTTTGCGGAGGGCGACAGCCGAATGGAGGCGACGCTCACAAATACGCGAACCGGTGAGGTGATCCGACTCGGTTCGAGTGCGAGCGCCAGTTGGGCTCCGACGTGGTCGCCCGACGGTCAGCGGGTTGCCTTCTATTCAGACGAAGGCGGCGAAGCGGGCGTCTGGATCTGGGAAAAGTCGACCAGGACAGCGCGGCGCTTTCCCGGCGTGATTGTACGGCCGTACTTCGGTTTCGAGCGCCCGCAGTGGAGCCGCGACGGGCAGAAGCTGCTGGTCAAGATCATCCTGGAAGGCAAGACGCTCACGGAGGCAAACGCGCTGGGTGGGAAACGCAGCGGCCAATCGGGCTTCCCCGATGTTGGACCCGACGAACCGTCCGTCATTGTGCAGCGTGCCGGTTTCAAAGCAGACCCACCAGCCGATGGGAAAGAGACAACATCGGACCTTGCCAGGGCGATCATGGTCAGTATCAGTGCGGACCTCGCGTTGCTCGACCTGCGCACGCAGCAGTTCACGCGCATCGCCAGGAACGCGCCGATCAGCACCTACGTCTTCTCACCCGACGAAAAGCAGGTCATCTACTCGATGCGTGCGGGAATCGAGCCGAACGCACAGCAGAATCTGTACGACCTGATGATAGTCGACGTATCGAGCGGCACTACGCGGAAGGTCGCCGGCGACATTCGCGGTCGTTATGGCAACGAATGGAGTTTGTCGCCGGACGGCAGAACCATCGCGTATATCGAAAGCGGCCAGGCTGCAAAAGGCGGTGTGTTCGTCATCGATGTTGCCACAGGGGAGCAACGTGCGATGGTTGGCGAGGGAGCGCCGAACTTCGATGAACTGGGCGAAGACGCGCCGCTCTGGGATGCATCAGACAAGTACGTATACGCCATCGATCCGCATGTCGGCAACTTCTGGCGCTTCGATCTCGCAAGCGGCCGCGGTTCGGTCCTCGCTGCGATCCCCGGATGGAAGATGGTGTCGATAGTAAGTCCGTACGGGCAGTCGACCATGTGGACGACCGACCGCGGTAGAACTGCGTGGGTTACAGCACGCGAGCAGGCGGGCCGCGAAGCGGGCATCTACGCAGTCGACCTCAGAAGCGGGAAAGTGCGTGCAGCGCTTCGCGAAGAGAAAACGTACAGCGAAATCTTCAGCCTGACCGCCAGCGAAGCGACGGGGCAGATCGCATTCGTGAGCGCCAGCCAGCAGCACATGCACGACATCTGGACGTTCGATACGAAGCGGGGAAAGCCGCAGCAACTCACGCATATCAATCCGGAGATGGAGCGCTACGAACTCGGCAGCGCGCGGCAGATCGAATGGAAGGGGCGCGATGGGGAAACGCTTCGTGGTGCACTCCTGCTGCCACCGGGCTACCGCGAGGGTGAGCGACTGCCGCTGGTCGTCTGGCTGTACGGTGGCGATGACGGCTCGCGATTCGTCAACCGCTTCGGTTTCTGGGGTGGTACGACGTTCAACATGCACGTGCTGGCGACGCGCGGTTATGCGGTGCTCTATCCTGACGTGCCCGTGCGCACCGGCCAGACCATGAAGGACATCTACGAGGGCACGATGCTGGCCGTCGACGCGGCCGTCGCGCAGGGCTACGCCGATCCCGACCGACTCGCGATCATGGGGCAGAGCTACGGCTCGTACAGTGTGCTGTCGGTGATCACGCAGACGCCGCGTTTCAAGGCGGCAGTCATCACCGCCGCGGTGCTGCACCCCGATCTTTTCGCCGACTACCTCGGCCTGGGCAAAATTGCCTATTACGAAACCGGCCAGGGAAACATGCGCGGCAATATCTGGGAACACGCGGATCGCTACCGGGAGAATTCGCCGCTCTTCCTGTTCGATCACATCGAGACACCGGTACTGATCGGTCAGGGCGAACGGGACGGCCCGGATCTCACGCCGTCGGAGGCGATCTACCGGGCGCTCGAGCGGCTGGGCAAACCCGTCGAATACCGGGTCTACGAGGGCGAGGGCCATGTAATCACGCAGAAGCCGAATGTGCTCGACTTCTGGAAGCGCCGGCTGGATTTCCTGGCCAAACAGCTCGGGCGCGAACGGTAATTTGCGGTCGTAGGCGGACTTACGTTTTCGGACGAAGTCCCAAATCTTTACTTATGGCCGCTATTGCCATGCTCTGCCCTCCGAATCGGCCGATTAGCATGGCAGCCTGGAGCACGGGCATGTCAATAGCGGCCATAACTTTAGACTTGGGACTTCGTCCGAGCCTTGCCGAAGGTCGAGCCGGGACCAAGGATTCCTCGCATGATCCCCGACTGGCTCGAGCCGATGGCCGCGACGCTCACGCAGGAGCGGTTCAACGATCCCGCCTGGATCTTCGAGCGCAAACTCGACGGCATTCGCATCCTCGCCTATCGAACCGGCGAGGATGTGCGATTGCTCACGCGCAACCGGCTGCCGCGCCGGATGCCGCACGTCGAACAGGCGATCCGAAACCTGCCCGTGGAGGACATCATCCTCGATGGCGAGTCGACCTGGGATCCCGACAATCGCATCGCATACCACGTCTTCGACATCCTCTGGCTGAACGGCCGCAACGTCACCGGACTTCCTCTTACGGAGCGGTACAGGCTGCTCGATGCGATGCCGTTCGAGCCGCCTCTCGGTCGCGTGCAACAACTGCACGACGAGCGGCCGTGGGAGCATGCGTGCCGCAAAGGCTGGGAAGGCGTCATCGCGAAGCGCGCGGATTCCATCTACGAGCATCGTCGATCGAAGAACTGGCTCAAGATGAAGTGCGAGCTGTCGAAGGACTTCGTCGTTGGCGGGTTCACGGATCCGCAGAAGTCGCGCATCGGGCTGGGGGCGTTACTGGTCGGCTACTACGACGGCGACGACTTCGTGTTCGCGGGCAAGGTCGGTACCGGCTTCGACACGAAGCTGCTGCTCGAGCTGCGCGAGCGGCTTGATGCGATCGAGATTCCGCACGCGCCATTTACGCGCGCGCTCGGGCTGCCGCGTGTGCGTGCACACTGGGTGCGACCCGAGGTCATCGTCAATGTTGCGTTCATCGAGTGGACGCACAACGACAAGCTGCGACATTCGCGGTTGCTCGAGGTACGTGAACACAGGACGGCGCGCGATGTCATCCGCATCTACTGATCGCGTGACGATTACGCATCCGGAAAAGGTGCTGTTCCCGGATGATGGCATCACGAAGGGCGAACTTGCGGAGTACTACCGCATGATCGCGCCGCTGATGCTGCCGCACATCGCGCGTCGACCGATCACGATGGAACGCTTCCACCGCGGCATCGGCGAGAAGGGCTTCTACCAGAAGAGTGTGACAAAGGGATTCCCGGCGTGGCTCGAGCGCGTCGCGGTGCCGAAGAAGGACGGCACCGTGTACCATCCTCTCGTCGCGGATACCGACTCGCTGCTCTGGCTTGCGAACATGAACTGCATCACACCGCACGTGTGGACGTCGCGCGCGCCGGACCTGATGCACCCCGATCTGCTCGTTTTCGATCTCGACCCCTCGGTAGATGATGACGACGCGCTGCGCGCCGCGACGCTGCTCGTGCGCGATACCCTCGCCGAGTTCGGGCTCACCAGTGTCGTGAAGACGACGGGTTCGAAGGGGTTCCATGTATGTGTTCCGCTCGATCGCTCGGCCGATTACGGCAAATGCGCGAGCGTTTCACATGCGTTGGGGAAGCTGCTCGCGCGACGACACTCGCGTGTTTTCACGCAGGAGTTCTACAAGGCGGATCGCGGGGATCGCATCCTGATCGACACCGGTCGCAACGAGTTCCACGCGACGTATGCGGCGACCTATGCCGTGCGCGCACGGCCGGGGGCGCCGATCTCCGCTCCGTGCACATGGGAGGAAGTCGAAAGCGGTGCGGTTGGTCCGCAGTCGTTCGGATTGCGCAGGATGTCGGATCGCATTGCAACGGTAGGCGATGTGTGGGCGGGTCTGCACACGCACAGTCATGCGCTTGACGCTGCAAGCGATCTGTCTGGATAGAATGAGCAGGAACGCCACGACGCGATCCACAGGTTGTGAGTATGCAGGCGGCGGAGCAGGTGCGGGACCCGTCGCGTTCGAGCTTCTACGAGATGTTGCGAGCAACATCAAGTGCTCGGCCCATTTGCCGGAGCTGCGCTGATACCGCTGCGAGCCACGCCCAGCCAACTACAACGGCGAACCATATTCCAGCCGTTGCCGCAGCAGGAATCGGGATGAACATCGGACTGAAGAATCCGGCGACGATCCCAATCCCCGAGAACACTGACACACGTGCCAGCCGCCGCAGACCGGCGCGCGAAAGCGCACGGCCAGCAACCAGACAACTGGTAGCGAGCATCAGGAACCCGATTCCGCCAGCCGCGAAGTGTAGGACGCCGGCACGGCTCACCGTCTCGGGATACCCGGGCGGGGTGCCAATCGGGAAGCCATCCATCGGATCCGCCGGGAAAATGGCGGCCACGAGCATGCTCACGCCGAAAGCGCCAAGAAACCAGGCCGCCTTCCGCAACCGCAAACCTGGAGTCCGGGCGAATCCGACTGCTACTGCAACAACCATCAGCCCACTCAGCACAAAATTCATCGTCTGCACCCAGCCGCCTGGACCATTCGCGAGGAGACTCAGCGCGTGTCGCGAGAGGTTGAAGCCGTCGCGTACAAATGCCTGGATCAGGCCAACAGCCAGGTAGAACGGTCCTACCACGAGACCGCAGGCGAGCAGTGAATCGGGGAAAGCTGCGTTCCGCTCGATTTCCTGACCCGTCCCATACAACGCCATTTCGGGAGTTGGTGCGTCGGATGCCATATTGTCCTCGACGGGAGGGGTGCTGTTCCAGGTTAGTACACTGAACGGTATAATTGTTTACTCATGAGTGCAAGAATTGGACGTAGCGGGCCGGGCGGAGGGTCACGGCGCGACGAAGATCCGCGCGTAGCACGATCACGGGCGGCGGTGATTGTAGCTGCGAGGAAAGTTTTTCTTCAGAAGGGATATGTTGGGGCGACGATGGAGGAAATTGCCGATGTCGCCGGGGTGACCAAGCGGACCGTGTACAACAATTACGCGGATAAGGACGCCCTGTTCCGGGAGGTCGTGGCGGAGGTCATCACGTATGCAGAGATCTTCGCGCGCGATCTGGGAGGGAGTCTCGGGCAGGAGTCGACGGCCGCGGACCTGAGAAATGGATTGCAGGAACTGGGGCGGCGGCTTGCACTGGCGATCATTCGGCCGGATGTCATCGCGTTGCGGCGGCTGCTAACAGGAGAAGCACGGCTGTTTCCGGAACTTGCCAGGGAGTATTACAGCCGCGCACCCGCGCGGGTGATCGACGCGCTGGCGGTGGAGTTCACGCGTTTGAGCCAGGCTGGGCTGCTGCGGGTGCCGGACGGCAGACGTGCGGGTGAACAGTTTGCGTACCTGGTAGCTGGCGCTTCGCTCGACCGAGCGATTCTGACCGGGGCGATCCCATCCAGCCGGGTTGTAATGGCGGGCGTGCGTGAGGGCGTCGAGACATTCCTGGCGCGGTATGCTGCACGGTAGTCGTCGGACGTCGTCCCAAGTCTAAAGTTATGGCCGCAGATCACATGCCCGCGCTCCAGGTTGCCATGTAAACGAGCAGGATTTGCGGGAAGTGCATGTTGATAGCGGCCATAAGTAAAGACTTTGGACGACGTCCGAAAAGTTAACCGAGTCGTAATCAAAGACTTGGGACTTCGTCCGAGCCTTAACGCACGAGGTGGAACTCCGTCTGCCGGCGCAGCACCCAGCGGCGCTGCCCGTTGCCGTCGATCATCGCTTCCTCTTCCTGTGCCATGCGCACGGGGTGGTCGTTCCACTCCGGTACCGGTGACGTCGCCTGCAGCTCGATCGAGAACCACGTGTTCGGGCGCAGCACGACGTCGCCGCGGCCGGCGACGCCCTCCTGCCGGTCCCAGAGGCCGATCATCGGACCTGCGCCGTGGCCATGGTCGCCGATCGGGTGGGTGTAGACGCTGCCGTCGATGCCTTCCGCACGCATGCGCGCGAGGGTGCGTGCGAGCACGTCGTTGCCGGTGCGGCCGGGCACCATCTCCTCGAGCAGCAGATCCTGCAATCGGTTCGATTGCCGCAGCGCGGCGACGAGTCCGGCGGGCGCTGCCGTTTCGCCCTCGCGTAGCACGTAGCCCATGTGCTGCGTGTCGGTCTTGAGGCCGAGTGCGACGGTGCCGAAGTCGCAGTGCAGCACGTCCCCGCGCCGGATCACCGGGTTCGCGGAATCGCCCATCTCGACGCCGCGTCGCTGCACGGTAACGGACGGCTGGAACCAGGAGCCGAGGCCGAGGTCGTTGACGCGCTGCCGCATCCACCACACGACATCCTGCGTCGTCGTTTCATCCGGCGTGATGACACGGTTGGAGAACGCGGTCGCAATGATCTCGTGCACGAGTTCCTGCATGCGCACGTACTGCGAAAGCATCTCCGGCAGCCGTTCTTCGATGAACTGCAGCGGCAGCAATTCGCGCTGCACGACACGCCCGCGGTACTCCTCGCCGAGCGCATCGCGAAGCTGCTCCCATTCGCCGACGGTGAGCCCATCGGAAAACGCGTGGGTGTGCGAGACGTTCACTGCGATCGTCTTCGGGTCGCGCTTTTCGACGAGCGGTGTGAGCAGGCGCCACTGCTCCGGGCCGAACGGTTCCGCCGCGCGACGCGTCGCACCGGCCGTGCCGATCGCTGCTTCCGGATCGCGCACGATGGTGTAGAGCCCGCCCTGCGACGTGCCACCGATCGCGATGCGTTCGACGCCGAGGTCGACGCCGTCGCGCACACCGCGATCGTGGAACAGGTAGATCGTACGGCGACGCGCGGCGAAGGTCGTCGGCGAAACGATCGAGTGGAAAACCGGGTCCTCGTTGTACTCGCGCACGGGGACGATCCACATGTCGACGCCGTGCTCGCGCATAAGGCGTGGCAGCACACGCTCGAGTCGCAGCGCGAGCCACTCCTGGCGCACGTCGGCCTGCTCGCGCAGGGTGCCGAACGGGCGTTCCTGCGCGCTCGCGTCGTTCGGGGCGATGACGATGATGCCGGCGATGGCGATGGCAGGCAGAAGCTGTCGAATCATGCGTTCCTTAAGTCTTATGGCTTTGTGGTAGCTACACTTACGTTTTCGGACTTCGTCCCAAATCTTTACTTATGGCCGCTATTGCCATGCGGTTGGGTGCGTTCCGCCTGTTTTGCATGGCTGGCTGGAGCGCGGCCATGTGTATGGCGGCCATAAGTAAAGACTTGGGACTTCGTCCGACTACTTCCGCTTCCCCCACTCCGGCGGGGCCGGCTCGGCCTTCCGCTGGAAGGCCTTGGTCTCGAGCAGGCGCATGGCCTCCTGCACGGCGCGCTCGAGCTGCGGGTCGCGGCCGGCGTTGGCTTCCTTCGGGGTGAGCTCGACGTAGATGTCCGGCGCGATGCCAACGTTTTCGACGTCCCACTTCCCATCGAGGTCGAAGAAGCCGCCGCGTGGCGCAATCATGCGGCCGCCGTCGATGAGCGGCGGTGTGTCCCACGTGCCGACGAGGCCGCCCCAGGTCGTGGTGCCGACCAGCGGGCCGACGCCGTAGTAGCGGAACATGTACGGCATGAGGTCGCCGCCGGAGCCGGCCATTTCGTTGATGATCATGACCTTCGGACCCCAGATCCCGGCGGCGGGGGAGGTAAACGGCTTACGGTCGCCAACCGGGTTGTTGAAGTAGCCGTGCGGTTTGCGCATGAGCTGTTCGACGATGTAGTCGGCTGCGCTGCCGCCGCCGTTGAAGCGTTCGTCGATGACCGCGCCTTCGCGGTCCTGCTGCGCGAAGTAGTAGCGGTTGAAGTTTGTGTAGCCGGGCGTGCTGGTGTTGGGCAGCCAGACGTAGGCGAGTTTCCCGCCGCTCAGTTGATCGACCAGTTTGCGGTTGTTCTCGATCCACTCGCGCTGACGCAACTGTCCTTCATTCGCGACCGGTTGGACGGTGATCAGACGCGAACCCTGCGCCGATGCGTTCGGGCCGACGCGCAGCGTGACCTGCCGGCTCGCGAGGCCTTCGAAGTACTGGTACAGGTTGTTCGACGCGGTGACGTTGACGCCGTTCACTTCGAGCAGAAAATCGCCTTCGTTCACCTCGATGCCGGGCTGCGAGAGCGGTGCACGCAGCGTGGGGTTCCAGCTCTCGCCGCGGTAGATTTTCGCGATGCGGTAGCGGCCGTTGCTGATCTCGTAGTCGGCGCCGAGCAGACCGACCTGCACGTTCGGCACGTCGGGCATGTCGCCGCCGGAGACGTACGAGTGGTTCACCGCGACTTCACCGCCCATCATGTCGAGCAGATAGTTGAAGTCGGAGCGATGCGCGACGTGATCGAGCAGCGGCTGGTACATCGCGAACGTCTTCTCGTAGTCGACGCCGTGCATGTTCTCGACGTAGAGGTAGTCGCGCTGGAAGCGCCAGCCTTCGGCGAACATCTGCGCGTACTCGGCGCGCGGGTCGACGCGCATGCGCAGCGCGCTCACATCGATGCGACCGGCGGTGCCCTGCGGCGGTCCCTTGTCGCTGTCGACGATGCTCCAGTTCTGCCCGGAGCGGTACAGCAGCTTCTTCCGATCCTGCGAGAGCGTGTAGGTCTGCACACCGCCGACGAACTCGCGGCCTTCACGTTCGCGGATGTTGTAGCGCTGCAGCGATGCGCCCTGCTGGCCGGGGCCGCTTGTCGCGGCGGGCTGCAGGTAGAAGATCTGTCCCTCGACGCCGGCGCTGAGCCCGCGGTAGTCGCGCTCGGGCAGCGGCAGTGCAATCGTGCGCCATGCGATGTTCGTAAAATCGATGTCGACGCGCACGTTGCGGTTCGTGCTGCGCGCGTTGTCGCCCTGCGCACCGGCACGCGCTGCGTCACCCTGCGCACCGCCGCGGCCTGCGTTGTTCGTGTTCGCTGCATTCGAATCGTTCGATGCGCTGGCGCCGGTCTCATCGCCCTTCGGCGGAAGCAGCGGTGAGGGTTCGCCGGACTTGAGCACGATCATGTAGATGCCGCGCGTCGCGGGGCGATCGTACGAGGTCATGTCGAGCCAGCCGGTGTTGAGCCCGAGGTTCGTCCCGGCGAAGAAGTACAGGTACTTGCCCGATGCATCCCACGTTGGAGCGAACGCATCGGAGAAGCCGTCGGTGATCTGCGTCGACTTGCCGGTCTCGACGTTCCAGACGAAGATCGCGTGCAGCAGGTTGTCGAGTCGCTTCGCATACGCGACCCAGCGCGAGTCGGGGCTCCACACCGGATCGATCGTGCGCTCCGGGACCATCCACCTGTCGGTGTCGATATGTGTAACTTTGCCGCTCGCGACATCGACCACCCAGAGTCGCAGGTCGGTGTCGGTCATCACGATCTTCTTCGAGTCGGGCGACCACGACGGTGTGTAGTAGAAGGTCGCATCGGGCAGCGTGATCTCACGACGGTCGCCGATGCCGTCCTGCGGTGCGATGACCAGCTTGTACTCGCCACTCGCATCGCTGAAGTACGAGACCGACCTGCCATCGGGCGACCAGGCAGGCGCACGTTCGGAAACGTCGGTCGTTGCGGTCAGGTTGCGCCAGTCGGCGCCCTTCTCGGCGGGCACACTGAAGATCTCGCCGCGCGCTTCGAACAGCGCACGTTTGCCGGTCGGCGAGAGCACGGCTGCACTGATCTGATTCGCAACGGTCTCCCACTTCGGCATCATCCACGGGAAATCGCCACGCACGCGGATGTCGAGCCGCTTCGGCTGACTGCCGGGCTCGAGGATGTAGAGCCAGCCGCCCTGCTCGAATGCGAGCGACTTCGCATCGGCTGCGAGGGACTGCACATCGAAGTCGGTGAAACGTGTGAGTTGCGTCGCCTGCTTCGTGCGCGTGTCGTACGCCCACACATTGCCGACGCCATCACGATCGGAGATGAAGTAGACGGTTGTGCCGATCCACACCGGGTCGACGTCGGTCGAGCGGTCGAACGGTTTGACTTCTTCGAGGTCGTAGTCGTCGAGGTCGACGATCCAGATCGGCTTGTTCTGTCCGCCGCGGTAGTTGCGGCGCTGGTCCCAGAACGAGGCGTGGCGCATCGCGATGCGACGGCCGTCCGGCGAGATCTTCCCGTGCAGCGCGCGGCCGAGCGGGATCCGACGCGGGAAGTCGGCGTTCAGCCCGACCGTCCAGAACTCCGCGCCCGACGGCGCCGAGGCACGGCTCGACGTGAACACGATGCGGCCGTCCGGCGTCCACCCGGTCACGATGTCGGCCCCCGGGTGCCAGGTCAGCCGGCGCGGCTCGCCACCCTCCGCGGGCACGACGTACACGTCGGTATTCCCGCCGTACTGCGCGCTGAACGCGAGCCAGCGCCCGTCCGGCGAAAATTCGGGGTTGGTCTCCTGCCCCTGGAAGCTCGTGATGCGAACCGCATCACCACCGGCACGCGGCGCGACCCAGATGTCGTTCGCGTACTGGAAGGCGATGCTGGTCGCGTTCAGCGTGGGGTTCCGCAGCAGCCGGGTCGACCCCTCCGGGTCGGACGATTTCACCAGTGTCGCGGGTTGGGCGGCAACTCCCGTCGCGGCGAGGAGCAGCCCGCCGATGGCCGAGAGGTTGAGGAGGCAGCGTCGCATACGTCTCCTTGGTCGTGGGTACGCGAGTAAGGTAGCGTCCGAAGGGGGGTAAAAGGGAACTTTCTTCGTGCTGTCGATGCAACCTATGGGATCAGGCGCTGGATGGCAGACTTACCGGGTTCGTGTCCGGCTGAGCGTATACAGGCGGATTTCGTCCCGGTCAAATGCATCCCGGGACGACCCGAGGATGTAATCGTGTCCGATGTCGAAGACCTCGAGTGTCTGCGGTACAAGGACGGCTCCGATGAGTTTGCTCATCGAGTCGAAGACGAGCCAGCGACGGTATGTGGAATCAAACGGCGCGTATTGTTCGACCCACAGCTCATTGTCGGGACCGGAGCGGAGCGTGCGAAACCGCGGATATTGCGAACCTGCCTTCAGGTCCGGCAGGATCCGCTCCAGGCATGCCTCGCTCTGCTGTTGTACAAATATTGGTTCAGGTGCAAGGCGTCAAGCGATGATCAGGGATGTCGCAGTTACCCCGGAAGTCGGACCGGCGCGTTGAATTTCGACAACGGCATTCAGTTGTGTGCGATGCGTGGTGGTGCAGGTCGCGCGCTTCCTGGCTTCACATTGGCACTTGTCTGGCCGTGTTCCGCGTCCTGTCCGCCCACTCCCGGATCATGGCGCGGATGTCTTCATTGGTGCCCACCCGCCAGATCCCGTACTCCTCCTGGCGGATATAGTACCTGTCCCGCATGCGATGCTGGCGCCAGAACGTACTGGACATGGGGAAGAGATACGATGGCACCGGAGATGGAGGGGCGAACACGGCCTCGCCGGACGCACCTTCATCAATCTTTTGTGTGCGGAAGCGCCAGCGCGCCGCGGTGAGCGCTGTGTCCGCTGAGATGATCAACACGCCTTCGATGCCGTTGAGTTTGCGATTGCGTGGGCAGAATGTGATCACTGCGCCGCCGTCATCGTCGGGCGAGATGCTGAGCGTGTGTTTTGCCGCAAACTCAGGGGTAACGAAGTGTCCGGCCGCGACATCTCCGAGCGGTGCGTACTGCCAGGTGTCCGAATCATCGTCGAACCATGACCGCGTTCGCGGCGCCGCGTACCCATTCCGCTGAATCGAGTAACCCGGGCTCCAGCCCCTCTCCGATTCGCTGTGAATCGCTGATCGCACGGTAAACGGCGTCGGGCCGGTCAGCCGTTCTCCGAGAACAGCCCTGTCACCGACCGTCTTGTGCTGGAAGAACCCTGTCGCGATGTGGGCGCCTTCGGGCACCGGTTTGTAACGTGCACTGACACGCTGCCATAACGCCCGAGCGGCAGCGTCGTCGATGTTCGGGCAACGCTTCTGCTCGACGACTTCGATCGTTGGCAGCGGTTTCGCTCGCAGCCGTATCGTATCCGGCCAACCGGCGTTCAGGCGATGATATGCGGATGCAAAGTTCGGATGTGAGACATACACCAGCAGTGCATCGGCAGCAATCGAGTCCGGGAACATTGCAACTCCGCTGTCATCCGTCGATGCATGCCCGACGCGCTGCGAGCCGGTCCATATCTCAATCACCGCTCCTGAGATTCGGCGATCCGCATCGTCGAGAATCGTGGTTGCGCGCTGGGCTGTAGCCGCTTCGGCAGGGTTGAGGAGCGCAAAGGCGGCAATTGCGTTCAGAAGAAAGCGATGAGACCTGGTACCAGCGTACTTACGAAGAGTACGAACGAGGTCGAGCGTAGAGCTTAAGGCTGTACAAATCATCGTCCGACTTCACCGTTACAATGATGTGG
>Ga0182737_1002738_pt1 | contig 13840 bp, 11 predicted proteins | sample eDN5th30CBELigOP_FD_128878 | JGI IMG/M metagenome (GOLD analysis project Ga0182737, IMG submission 128878) | Enriched Organic Plus compost microbial communities from Emeryville, California, USA - eDNA 5th pass 30_C BE-Lig OP (version 2) (version 2) ... | reverse complement strand
GGCGAACCCGGTCGGCACACCGGTGAACTTGCCGTCGGTGTGCTTGGCCGCCTCGATCTCGTCGATCGCCTGGGTGACCGCCTCGGTGAGCGGCACGTAGTCCTCGGTCTCGACCGACCCCGTCACGCCGTAGATCTCGGCCTGCGCGTTGTTGACGAGCTCGGTGACCTCGCCCTCGCCGGCGTACCCCATCTGCACGATGCGGGTGCCGGCCTCAACGAGGCGGCGCAGCAGCGCACGCTCGGCGACGATGGAGGCGTAGTACCCGGCGTTCGCCGCGGTCGGCACGATGCTGGTGAGGGTGTGCAGGTACTCGACGCCGCCGGCGCGCTGAAGCTCACCGGTCTTCGTGAGCTCGTCGGTGACCGCGATCACGTCGGTCGGCTCACCGTGCGAGTACAGGGTGAGGATGGCGTTGAAGACGACCTCGTGCTTCGGCACATAGAAGTCGACACCCCGGACCGTCTCGATGACGTCGGCGACCGCGTCCTTCGAGAGCATCATGCCGCCGAGGGCGCTCTGCTCGGCGAGCAGATCATGCGGCGGCGTGCGCTCACCTCGGCGCCCGCCCTCGTCCGTCGGCTCAGCGATCCCGATGTGAGCGATCGACAATTGATGACCTTCCGATGGTTTCGCGAGTTCACGCGGGCGCGCGGAGACGCGTCGACCCATTGAGTCAGTCCTATCTCGGACGACCGACACGGGTTTCGAAAAGGCCCGAAGCAGGGCCGATTGGAGGACGCGGATTCACCCTAAGGAAGCATTCCTCCACACACAACTCGACCTGTGGATAACCTTGTGGAGAAACTGCGCGAAACGCCGGTGAACATGTGCAGTTCGCCTGTGGAAAACTGTGGAAATCGTGTGAATTACACGAGGTGAATTTCGGCTTTACCTGGACTTTTGTAATTCCACACCTGTGTGCGAAAACTTCTTGGATTCTCTGTTCAGCTCGGGTAACCACCTGTGCACAACCATCGGGAAAACTGCGCGGAGGCACTTGCGCCGGAGTGCCGTCGCAGTGTAGACGGAGGGGAGCCTCCGAGCGGCGCAGCAGAGGCGGGAGGTCGCCGCTCGAGCTGCCGTCCGCCGACCCGACGGGAACGATGTCGGTCGACCCGACGGGAACGATGTCGGTCGACCCGACGGGAACGATGTCGGTCGACCCGAGCCGGGAAAAGGGGTCAGTCGATCCGGCGGGAAAGGGGTCAGCCCGCCCGACGGGGCATACCCCCGTCGAAGGGTGGGAGAGACGACGAAGCGGCGACGGGCCAACGCCCGCCGCCGCTTCGAAACGCGAAGATGTTACTTCGCAGCGACCACCTGAAGGGTGATCGTCGCCGAGACGTCATCGTGCAGTCGCACGGTCGCCTCGTGGTCACCGATCGCCTTGATCGGCGTCGGGATCTCGACCTTGCGCTTGTCGACGTCGCCGAGACCGGCTTCCGCGACCGCAGCCGCGACATCCGCCGTCTTCACCGAGCCGAACAGACGACCGCCCTGACCGGCCTTGACCGTCAGCTTGACCTTGCCCTGCTCGAGCTTGGCCTTGAGCGCCTGCGCGTCCTCGAGGGAGTGCAGGGCGCGAGCCTGGCGCGCCGACTTGATCTGGTCGACCTGCTTCTGGCCGCCGCGCGTCCACGGCGTCGCGAAGCCCTGCGGGACGAGGTAGTTGCGGGCGTACCCGTTCTTCACCTCGACCACGTCACCGGCCGCACCGAGACCGGTGACTTCGTGCGTGAGAATGACCTTTGCCATGTTCGTGCTCCTTAGCGGCCGGAGCCCGAGTAGGGCAGGAGCGCCATCTCACGCGCGTTCTTCACTGCGCGGGCGATGAGGCGCTGCTCCTGCACGGAGACACCGGTGATGCGACGGGCACGGATCTTGCCGCGCTCCGAGATGAACTTCCGAAGGGTCGCGACATCCTTGTAGTCGATGACGCCGACCTTGACGGACTTCGCGGGGGCAGCGCTCTTCGCGCCCTTCCCGCCGCGAGGCTTGCGGCGGTCGCCGCTGCTCTTTCCAGCCATGGTTCTTTCCTGTCTTGAGAAACGATGTGGTGCGACGGATGTCCCGAAGAGGCATCCGTCACCGGCCTGACGGCCTAGAAGGGGGTGTCGTCGCCGTAGTTGGTACCCGGCGTGTTCCACACGTCGCCGCCGGAGCCGCCGGACGCCGCCGGCGCGCTGGGCGCCCATGCGTCGTCGGACTGGCCGCCGCCACCACCGTAGGAACCGCCGCCGCCGCCGACACCACGGTTCGACTGCGCACGGGTGACCTGGGCGGTCGCGTACCGGAGCGAGGGACCGATCTCGTCGATCTCGAGCTCCATGCTGGTGCGCTTCTCGCCTTCCTTCGTCTCGTAGGACCGCTGCTTCAGACGGCCCTGCGCGATGACGCGCGAACCCTTGGTCAGCGAACCCGCGACGTGCTCGGCGAATTCACGCCAGCAGCTCGCGCGAAGGAACAGGGCCTCGCCGTCCTTCCACTCGTTCGCCTGACGGTCGAACGTGCGGGGCGTCGACGCGATCGTGAAGTTCGCGACGGCGAGCCCGTTCTGCGTGTACCGCAGCTCGGGGTCGGACGTGAGGTTTCCCACCACGGTGATGATGGTTTCGCCGGCCATGGCGCTTAGGCGTCCTTCTTCGCGGCGGCGGCAGCCTTCTTGGCCGCCTTCGCCTCGTCGGCCTTCTTCGCGGCGGCGACCTGCGCGAGGTGCTCGTCGGCGCGAAGCACCTTGGTGCGCATGACGGCCTCGCTGAGGTTCAGCTGGCGGTCGAGCTCCGCGGTGGTCGCGGGGGTCGCGGTGAAGTCGACGACGGCGTAGATGCCCTCGGCCTTCTTCTTGATCTCGTAAGCCAGCCGGCGACGTCCCCAGATGTCGACGTTGTCGACGGTCCCGCCATCCTTGCGGATGACGTTCAGGAACTTGTCCAGGCTGGGAGCAACGGTGCGCTCGTCGATCTCGGGATCGAGGATGACCATCAGCTCGTACTGGTGCATGACGTACCCACCTCCTTCGGACTCAGCGGCCACCGGGTCGGTCCCGGCAGCAGGAGGGTGTTCATACTGTGCGTCGTGGAGGCCGCGAATGCGGCACACGGGCAACCGAAGCAGTCTACCTGACCCGCGCGCTCCGCGCGACCCGCCCGCCCGCCCGCGGCCCCGCCCGCGCACCCGCCCGCGCGCTCCGCGCGACGCCGCGCCGCGCCGCGCCCGTCGAGTGTCGCCGATCTGCCTCGAGTGTTACCGGTTCAGACCCACAGTCGGCCGGGATCGGTAACACTCGGCGGTCACGGTCACGGTCACGGTTGCGGTTGCGCTCACGGTTGCGGTTGCGGTCACGGTCCCGGTTGCGGTTGCGGTCACGGTCACGGTCACGGTCACGGCCGGGTTCGGGCTCGGTATCACTCGCGGTCACGGACGGTGGGGCGCTGTGGGTGAATGCCGAACTCGATGAGGCGTCGGGCAAGCGCGGCGGGATCGGTCGCCGTCTTCCAGTCCCAACGGACGCACACGGGTCGGTGCGCGCGGAGTCGTTGTTCGCGTAGCTTCTCGTCCCACATGACGTCGGCCATCGTCCGGCCGCGGGTGAACTCGGCCTTTTCGTACTTCGCGCGACCATCGAACTCACCGAACGTGCCGAGGTCTGGCCAATCGAAGTCGACGACGTCCACGCCCGTGCCGTCGGCTCGCGGGAATGGAACCTGCAGTTCGGGCAGCGGGAATCCGAGGAGGTGCATGTTGGCACGACTCACCGACTCGCCGGGTGATGCGGACCGCGGATCGCAGAATGCGACGGCGCGCCGCGCCTGGCGCACGCCACGCCGTCCGGCGATCGCCCGCAGAGCTTCGGCCAGTTCACCAGGTTCCGCGCCCGGCATGCGCGCGCCGAAGGGCGTGACGAGCTGCGCGCGAACCCCATGATCGAGCAGGGCCACCGCCGCGGAGAACGGCAGAAGCCGCGCGAGGTCGAGCAACGTCCTCGGGAGTGCGGTGACGAGCACGCCGTCGACCTCGGCGACGTCGTGGTCACGCAGTCGGTCGTTGTGCCAGACGATGCCGCGGCGAGTCCGGGCACCCACGCGCCCCGCCGCGCTGCAATGCACCTCGTCGGGTATCCGCCCGACAAGCGGAAGACCCCACACCACGGCTGCCGAGAAGTGTGAGAACACGGCCGGTCGCGACATCCGTAGGGCGGCGGCCCTCATCGCCACGAAGTGCCGCGCTTCGCGCCCGCGGGTCGGCAGCCGTGCTGCCTCGATGTAGACACCGTGACGCACCCGAACCGCTTGGGCGCGCAGCACCGGATCTGTCATCTGGTTCGCAGTGAGAAGTGGCGGATACGACGGCCGATACTCGTCCATCCGGCGATGATGCCCGGGCGCATCTCCTCAGTCGCCACCGCTGACCGCATCTGTGCAGAACCACGTCGCCGTACACCCACACCGCCTGCCGCCGAGTGTTGCCGAAACGCGCCGACGGTGCGCGGGTTTCGGCAACACTCACGCACGCTCGGTAACACTCGGCGCAACGTCGCAACGCGTGCGGGCGCGTCGGGCGCGGGTGCGCCCGCGAGCGCGTCAGGCGCGGGCGCGCCACCAGGTGAGGAGGCGCTCGCGCGCGAGGTCCTCACCGATCGGGCCCTCGTCGAGCCTGACCTCCAGCAGGTACCGGTACGCCTCGCCGACCACGGGCCCTGGCGGCACGTCGAGCAGCTGCATGATCTGCTGACCGTCGAGCTCCGGCCGGACGGCGGCGAGTTCCTCCTCCTCGGCGAGCACCGCGATGCGCTCCTCGAGGTCGTCGTACGCGAAGGCGAGTTGGTCGGCTTTGCGCCGGTTCCTCGTGGTGACGTCGGCGCGCGACAGGATATGCAGTCGTTCGAGCTGGTCGCCCGCGTCACGCACGTACCGGCGCACGGCCGAGTCGCTCCACGCCCCGTCGGTGTAGCCGAAGAAGCGCAGGTGCAGTTCGATCAGCCGCGCGACGGCCGCGATGGTGTCGTTGTCGAACCGAAGCGCGCGCAGACGTTTCTTCGCGAGCTTCGCACCGACCACGTCGTGGTGGTGGAACGTGACCGCGCCGCCGTGCTCCAGCCGACGCGTGGCGGGCTTGCCGATGTCGTGCAGCAGCGCCGCGAGCCGCACGACGAGGTCGGGGGAGTCCAGCACGCCGCGGGACCGCTCGTAGTCGATCGCCTGGTCGAGCACCGTGAGGCTGTGCTCGTAGACGTCCTTGTGCCGGTGATGCTCGTCGCGTTCCAGACGCAGGGCGGGCACCTCGGGCACGACGCGGTCAGCCAGTCCGGCGTCGACGAGCAGACGGATGCCCCGCCCGGGCGAGTCCGTGAGCAGTAGCTTCGACAGTTCGTCGCGCACCCGTTCGGCGGAGATCCGCTCGATCTCGGCGGCGAGCGTCGACATGGCCTCGCGCGTACCCTGCTCGACCTCGAACCCGAGCTGGGCCGAGAAGCGCGCGGCGCGGAGCATCCGCAACGGGTCGTCGCCGAAGGATTCCGCCGGCGGCGACGGGGTGCGCAGCACACCGGCCATGAGGTCTTCGACGCCGCCCGACGGGTCGACGAGTTCGAGCCGCGGCACTCGCAGCGCCATGGCGTTGACGGTGAAGTCGCGACGCGACAGGTCGCCCTCGAGTGAGTCGCCGAACACCACCTCGGGCTTCCGCGACGAACCGTCGTAGCGGTCGGCGCGGTACGTCGTGATCTCGACGGTCTCCCCGGCGATCTTGGCGCCGATGGTCCCGAACTCGCGTCCGATGTCCCAATGCGCGTCGGCGATCGGCTTGACGATCGCGAGGATCTCGTCGGGCGTGGCATCCGTCGTGAAATCGAGGTCGTTCGTGACGCGGCCGAGGAACGCGTCGCGGACGGGCCCGCCGACGAGGGCCAGCTCGTGCCCGGCGGCGTCGAACGCCGCCGCGAGTCGAGAGACGCTCCGTGAGTCCGCGAGCTCTGCGAGCCGGCTGAGGGCCGCGGCGACGTCGTGCATGCCCCCCATGTTAAGCGGAGGCCGGATGGACGGCCGCGACGGTGTCCGTCAGGGCCTGTGTCGCCGGGCGATCGCCCAGACGCCACGCCGTAGAATCGCACGCATGCCGGCCGAGTCGAACCTTCTGCGTCGACTCCGCAGAGACGACACCGGTCGGCGCCGCCGGCGCATCGGATTCGCCGCGGCCGCCGCGCTCGTGTCGGCGTTGGTCGCCGCGCCGATGGTCGCCAACGCGGGCATGCTTTCCGACGTGCTGCACCTGGGTCAGCGTGCGGATGCCTCGGCGGAGCGCCGGGCCACCGAGTCCGTCACGGCCGCGCCCACAGATGAGCCCGCCGGCGTGATCGCCCTCAGCGTCGCCCCGGCGGTCGGCACCACCGTGGACCCGTCGGGCGTGGTGACCTTCGAGGTCGAGATCGACAACCGGTCGGGCGGTCCGCTCGCGGCCGGCCAGATCCGCCTGACGCGCGCCGTGTCGCCGATCACCGACCAGGCGTCGCTGGACGCGTGGGTGGGCGCCGCCGCCGCTGAGGAAGGCGATCGTCCACGTTCCGAGCCGGTGGCCGACGTCGCGGTGCGGGCGCTGCCAGCTGGCGCGGCTGAGGTCGTCTCGTTCACGCTTCCGCCGGGCGCTTTGGCGGCGGGGACGGCGCCGGTCGTCGGGGTCGGCGCCGAGTTCGTCGGCGACGACGGTGTGACCGCAGCCACGGCGGCGGCCGTCGGGACGCCCGCGGTGGCCGGCGAGGGTCCGCAACTCGCCCTCGCGTACCCGCTCACGGTGCCGGCGACGACCGATGGGCTCATCGCAGCCGAAGATCTGGAGCTCTGGACGGGTCCGACCGGCCTGCTGACCCGCCAGCTCGACGCGGTGGCCGACCGATCGGTGGCCGTGGCGCTCGATCCCCGGATCGTCGCCTCCGTCCGGGTGCTCGGCACGAGCGCACCGCAGTCGGCCGTGGCCTGGCTGGATCGGCTCGCCGGCGTCGGCAACGAGGTCTTCCCGCTGACCTACGCGGATGCCGACCTCGCGGCGCAGACGCAGCTCGGGATCGAACCGCTCGCGCCCATCAGCTTCGCCGATGTGCTCGATCCGGCAAACTTCGCCGACGGCAACGGTGGCGCCGACGACGGCGCCGACCGCGACGCGGTGGAGCAGATCGCCGCGGACGAGGCGAGCGCGCCGCATCCGATCGACGAGCCGGCCGCGAGCGAGCAGCCGACGGAGCCGGCCGCGCCCAGCGACGTGCCGAGCACTGAGCAGCTCCTCGCCTGGCCCTACACGCGCACCGACCTCGCGTGGCCTGCGGACGCCACGGTCGCGACCGGCGACCTCGCGGCGTTCCGCGCCGCCGGGTATACGACGACCATCCTGTCCGCCTCCAACGTCGAGACGGATGCCACCGGCAATGCCGCCTCGATCGTGGACGGCGAATCGGCCGTCGTCGCCGACGCGCGCATCACCGGTGCGCTGCGCGAGGCGGCGGCCGCGCGGTCCGACGTGGCGTGGGGTGAGGCGGCGTCCCGTCTGTCGGCCGAGCTGGCAGTGCGAGCGGATGACCCGGACGAGGTCCTGCTCGCGACGTTCCAGCGCGGCGCCGAGACCCAGTCGTCCCGGGTCGCCGCGACGCTCGATGCGATCTCGAGCCTGCCGTGGGCGCAACGCGCCGGTCTGTCGGTGGCCGTGGGTGCCCCGCCCGTCGAGCGCACGCTCGTCGACGCCCCCGAGGACGGCGCGCGCCTCAACGAACTTCGCCGACTGCTGGACAGCGAGATCGCGGTGCAGCAGTTCGCGACCGTGCTCGAAGACGAGACGCTGCTGACCGGCCCCGCCCGCCGGCAGCTGCTCGCCCTGTTCGCCGTGGCGTGGATCCCCTCGCCGGTCGAATGGTCGGCGGCCGTCAGCGACCGCCTGGCCGAGCAGACGCAGACCATCAACGCCGTCTCCGTCGCGCCGAGCAGCCCGGTGAACGTGCTGTCGAGCGAGACGGGCGTGCCGACCACGGTCGAGAACCTGCTGCCGTACCCGGTGACCGTGTTCGTGGATGTGGCCCCTTCGAACGGCCGGCTCATCGTCGAGGAGCGCGTCGAGACGACGGTGGCCGCGGATTCACGGAGCAACGTCATCGTGCCGGTCGCAGCGGGGGTGGGCAACGGCGAGGTAACCCTCTCGGTCTCGCTGTGGTCCCCGGCCGAGGTGAAGGTCGGTCAGACCGTCCAGATCGCCGCGAATGTGCAGGCCGACTGGGAGGGACTGGGTGCGCTGATCCTCGGCATCCTCGTGGTCGGGTTCTTCGGCGTCGGGATCTGGCGCAACATCCGACGTCGGCGCCGTGAACGGGCGGCGGGCGCCGAGGCGACCGAGGTCGGTGCATCTCAGTATCCTGAACCGCATGACGCAGTTGTCAGCCCGACCACAGACGAGCCCTCCGCCTCAGTCGGCGAGCCGAGCGCCGACCTCGAGGAGCACCGACGCGATGACTGACGATCGCATCGGGCGCGCGAGCGTCTTCCTCGCGTCGGGGACGATCGTCTCGCGCATCCTCGGCTTCGTGAAGACCGCGCTCCTCGCCGCGGTGATCGGCGCGAGCGGCGCCGGCGCGAACGCCTTCGCGGCCGCGAACCAACTGCCCAACACGATCTACGTGGTCGTGGCCGGCGGCGTGCTGAGCGCCGTGCTCGTCCCGCTCATCGTGCGATCGGCTTCACACGCCGACGGCGGCACCGCCTACATCAACAAGCTCATCACGCTCGGGCTGGTCATCCTGGGCGCCGCGGCGACGATCGCCACCCTCCTGACGCCGCTGCTGACGCTGCTCATCGGTTCGCGCATGGAGTCGGGCGTGTTCTGGCTCGCCGTCGCGTTCGGCTACTGGTGCCTCCCGCAGATCTTCTTCTACGGCATGTACTCCCTGCTCGGGGAGGTTCTGAACGCCAAGCGGGTGTTCGGCCCGTTCACGTGGGTCCCCGTGCTGAACAACGTCGTGGCCCTCGCCGGCCTCGGCATTTTCGCGCTCGCGTTCGGCGTCGACCCCACGGGCACCGCCTGGCAGGCGGAGGACTGGAATCCGGCGATGATCGCGGTGCTCGCCGGCAGCGCGACGCTCGGGGTCGCCGCACAGGCGCTCGTCTTGTTCGTCTTCTGGCGCCGTGCCGGCCTGCGCTACCGACCCGACTTCGGGTGGCGGGGCGTCGGCCTGCGCTCCACGGCCGGTCTCGCCGGGTGGACCTTCGGCATGCTGCTGCTCAGCACGGTCGCGGGCTTCGTGGAAACCTCGGTGGTCGGCGTGTCGGCCGCCTCCGCCGACGAAGCCTCGATCATGGTGCAGCAGACGGCCTGGCTCATCTTCATGCTCCCGCACTCGGTGATCACCGTCTCGATCGCGACGGCGTACTTCACGCGCATGAGCGAGCACGCCGCGCTCGGTGCGCTCGACCGGGTCCGGGCCGACCTGTCGAGCGCGGTGCGTGCCATCACCATGATCGTGCTCGTGGCGGCCGCGGTGCTCATGGTCTGCGCCTACCCGTTCGCCAGGGTATTCACGCCCGTCGAACCGCTGATCTGGTCGATGGGGCACGTGATCATGGCGTACGTGATCGGCCTCGTGGGCTTCAGCGTGCTGTTCGTCGTGCAGCGCACCTTCTACTCCATGCACGACACCAAGACCCCGTTCTTCTTCACCCTGATCCAGGTGTCCGTCTTCATCGCCGGCGCACTCGCCTGTATCGCCCTCCCGTCGTCAGAGGTCGTCTTCGGCATCGCGCTGGTGACGACCATCGCGGGCACCATCCAGCTCATCGCGGCGCTCGTCCTGCTCCGCCGGCGGCTGGGCACGCTCGACGGCCGGCGGATCGCGGGCGCGTTCGTGCGCGCACTCGCCGCACTGGTCGTTCCGGTCGCGGCGGGCATCACCCTGCTGTTCGCGCTGGGTGGCACCGAGGGAGACGGGTTCGCGCTCTCGGGGATCTTCCCGGCGATCATCTCCATGGCGATCATCGGCGCTGTCATGGCGGTGCTGTACTTCGCCGGCCTCTGGCTCCTCCGATCGCCCGAACTCCGCGGATTCGCCGAACCACTGATCCGTCGTCTCCGCCGCGGCTGACTCACGCGTGGGCGCCGACTGGCGGACGGGCGGTCTGGAATAGCGGAGACCTAGACTGTGTTGACCATGGCGTGTCATCCGCTGGAGCGGGTGCCACACGCACGACAGCCAAAGGGAGCGTTCACGTTGCGCGAGATCATCATCATCGGTTCCGGCCCGGCCGGGTTCACTGCCGCGATCTATGCGGCACGCGCTGAGCTCAAGCCGCTCCTCATCGCGAGTTCGGTCGAGATCGGTGGCGAGCTCATGAACACGACCGAGGTCGAGAACTTCCCGGGCTTCCCCGAGGGCATCATGGGTCCCGACCTCATGGGCAAGATGCAGGAGCAGGCCGAACGGTTCGGCACCGAGATCGTCTACGACGATGTCGTGGAACTCGAACTCGACGGCCCGGTGAAGCGCGTGAAGCTCGGCAACGGCGGCGTCGAAGAAGCCAGCGCCATCATCTACGCGACCGGTTCCGCGTACCGCAAGCTCGGCCTCCCCGAAGAGGAGGTGCTGTCCGGTCACGGTCTGTCATGGTGCGCGACCTGCGACGGCTTCTTCTTCAAGCAGAAGACCATCGCGGTCGTCGGCGGCGGCGACTCCGCGATGGAGGAGGCGACCTTCCTCACGAAGTTCGCCGACAAGGTCTACGTCATCCACCGTCGCGACCAGCTCAAGGCGTCGAAGATCATGCAGCAGCGTGCGTTCGACAACGAGAAGATCGAGTTCGTCTGGAACGCCGAGGTGACCCAGATCCACGGCACCGAGGCGGTCACGGGCGTGACGCTCCGCGACACGGTGACGGGTGATGTGCGTGCGCTCGACCTCGATGGCCTGTTCGTCGCCATCGGCAACGACCCTCGCACCCACCTCGTGCACGGCAAGCTCGAGCTCACCCAGGAGGGCACGATCTGGGTCGAGGGGCGTTCGTCCCGGACCTCGCTGCCCGGCGTGTTCGCGGCGGGTGACGTCATCGACCCCCACTACCGGCAGGCCGTGACGGCCGCCGGGTCGGGCACCGTCGCGGCCCTCGACGCCGAGCACTACCTCGCTGCCCTCGCCGACACGAACTCGCCCGAGGAAGCCGAGATCGAGGCCGAAGCGGTCGAGCGCCTCGCCTCGCTGCGCTGATCCCGCGGGCTGAACCACCCGCATCGACATCCCGCGAAGCCACGAGATTCCACCAAAGGAGAACGATATGACTGCACGAGCCGTGACCGAGGCGACCTTCGAGCAGGAAGTGCTGAAGAACGACAAGCCGGTCGTGGTCGACTTCTGGGCGGAGTGGTGTGGTCCCTGCCGCGCGGTCAGCCCCATCCTCGACCAGATCGCGACCGAGCACGCCGAGAAGCTCGACATCGTGAAGCTCAACGTGGACGAGAACCCGAACCTCGCGATGAAGTACCAGATCACCGCCATTCCGGCGTTCAAGGTCTTCCAGGGCGGCGAGGTCGTCAAGACCGTCGTCGGCGCGAAGCCGAAGCCGGCGCTCGAGGCCGACCTCGCGGCGTACATCGCGTAACCACGGCACCTTCCTCGCGAAGCGACCCGTGCGGCTCTGCCGTGCGGGTCGTTTCGTCGTGGTGCGGCCGGAGCGGCCAGACCGCGCCGCGCCAGGCCGGGCACGCGCCAGGCGCGGCACGCGCCGGCCGGGCACGCGCCGGCCGGGCACGCGCCAGGCCGGGCACGCGCCAGGCCGGAAGGGCCGGGCGGGGCACGCGCCGGGCGGGGCATCCGTCATGCGCGAAGCGAGCCGGTGCGTGACGATTAGCATGAGAACTCGAGACAGAACGGATGTGATGTGACCAGCGAAGGCGTCCCGCAGCGGACCGGCAACAATCTCGACCCCTGGTACGCGAACTACGCCGAGCGAGCTGCCGGCTTCGCCGCATCCGAGGTTCGAGCCTTGTTCGCCGTCGCCTCACGCCCAGAGGTGGTCTCGCTCGCCGGCGGCATGCCATACGTCTCGGCCCTGCCGCAAGAGCTCGTCATGTCGTCGATGGAGCGAGTGATGCTCGACCAGGGCCCGACGGCCCTGCAGTACGGCGGGGGAGCAGGCGTTCCCGCGCTCCGCGAGCACATCCTCGAGGTGATGCGGCTCGAGGGCATTCGAGGCGCATCCGTCGACGACGTCGTCACCTCCACCGGATCGCAGCAGGCGCTGGATTTCGTCGCCAAGCTCTTCCTCGATCCGGGCGATGTCGTGCTCGCCGAAGCTCCGTCGTACGTGGGCGCCATGGGCGTGTTCCGCTCGTACCAGGCCTCCGTCGTGCACGTCGCAATGGATGATGACGGTCTCATCCCCGAGGCACTCCGGCAGACCATCGCGCATCTCCGCGCCCAGGGTCGCCGGATCAAGTTCCTCTACACGATCCCGAACTTCCACAACCCCGCGGGCGTGACGCTCTCCGCGGCGCGGCGGCCCGAGATCCTCGAGATCTGTCGCCAGAACGAGATCCTCGTGCTCGAGGACAACCCGTACGGGCTCCTGCACTTCGATGAACCGGCGCCGAACGCGCTTCGCGCACTCGACCCAGAGGGCGTGATCTACCTCGGGTCGTTCTCGAAGACGTTGGCCCCCGGCTTCCGCGTCGGCTGGGCGCTCGCCCCGCACGCCATCCGGGAGAAGCTCATCCTCGCGGCGGAGTCCGCTGTTCTCTCGCCGTCGTCCTTCAGTCAGCTCGTGGTGTCCGAGTATCTGTCGACGGCCGATTGGCGCGGCCAGATCGATACGTTCCGCGGCGTGTACCGCGAGCGGAAGGACGCCATGATCGGCGCGCTCAACGACTACCTTCCGCAGCTGTCCTGGACGAACCCGAACGGCGGCTTCTACGTCTGGGTCACGCTGCCCGATGTCCTCGATTCGAAGCAGATGCTGCCCCGCGCCGTCCGCGAGCTCGTCGCGTACACCCCTGGCACCGCGTTCTTCGCCGACGGACGCGGACGTCACGCGATGCGGCTGTCGTTCTGCTACCCGACCCCGGAGGCGATCCGGCTCGGCGTGCGCCGCCTGGCGACGGTGGTGAACGGCGAGCTCGACCTGCTCGACACGTTCGCCGGCACCGGTCCGCTGCAATTGCCGACGACCCCCGGCATCGAGCCCGCACCGCCGTCGGATATGAAATGACCCACGCGCCCCACTTCACACGTCAGCACGAGCGGAGAAATCCCAGATCATGAGCAATTCTGAGCAGATGGACGTGACGACCGGCGGCCGCGCAGCGGCGGATGCCTCGGTCGAGTCGGGCGTTTCACGTGAAACGGCCCAGGGTGTACTCGACGTCGTGGTCCTCGCGGGTGGGATCTCACACGAGCGAGACGTGTCGCTTCGGTCGGGGCGGCGGGTCGCCGACGCGCTGACTGACGCCGGCCACCGCGTGACGCTTCGCGACCCCGACGCGGGGCTCTTGCCGTACCTCGCCGAGCACCGTCCAGACGTGCTCTTCCCGGCACTTCACGGCTCGAGCGGCGAGGACGGATCGCTGCTCGATCTCTTGTCGGCCTTAGGCGTCCCCACCGTTGGATCTCCCGCGGCAGCCGCTCGGCGCGCCTGGGCCAAGCCGGTCGCGAGCTCGCTGGTGCGCGACGCTGGGATCGCGGTTCCGGATTCGATCGTGCTCTCCCACGAAGCGTTCCGTGAGCTGGGCGCGTCGAGTGTGCTGCGTGTCGTGCGCGCCGCATTGCCCGGTGATCTCGTGGTGAAGCCCGCCTCCGGCGGATCGGCGCAGGGTGTCACCATCGTCG
>Ga0182737_1002737_pt1 | contig 13844 bp, 13 predicted proteins | sample eDN5th30CBELigOP_FD_128878 | JGI IMG/M metagenome (GOLD analysis project Ga0182737, IMG submission 128878) | Enriched Organic Plus compost microbial communities from Emeryville, California, USA - eDNA 5th pass 30_C BE-Lig OP (version 2) (version 2) ... | reverse complement strand
GATCGCCTTGATGCCGTGGCCCTGACGGGCCAGTACTCGAATCTCCAATGATTGCTCCTGGGTCAACATCTTGGCGGCCAAAAGCCGCCATCATCGCCCAGGGGGTCAGTTTTACCTCGGCGCTGACAGATAAGCGCATGGGTTAGATAGAACGTTGGTTTACGCGCTCTGAAAGCTGCTCGGCGCTTTCCTTTCTTTCACTGTAGCGGTCTACCAGGTAATCGCTAATGTCGCGTGTGAGCAGGGTGAACTTCATCAGTTCCTCCATCACATCGACCACGCGGTCATAGTAGCTAGACGGCTTCATACGACCGGTCTCATCGAATTCCAGGAATGCCTTGGGCACTGACGACTGGTTGGGGATGGTCAGCATGCGCATCCATCGTCCCAGCACTCGCATCTGATTCACGGCGTTGAAAGACTGCGAGCCCCCTGATACCTGCATGACGGCCAAGGTCTTTCCCTGAGTGGGGCGGACCGCACCCACCGTCAACGGAATCCAGTCGATCTGCGCCTTCATGATGCCAGTCATGGCGCCGTGGCGCTCGGGAGAAGTCCACACCATTCCCTCGGCCCATTGAGCCATCTCGCGCAGTTCCTGGACCTTGGGATGGCTATCGGGGGCGTCGTCCGGCAGCGGCAAGCCGGACGGGTCGAAAATCCTCACGTCTGCGCCCAAGGCTTGCAGCAGTCGTCCCGCTTCCTGCGTCAGGAAACGGCTATAGGAGCGCTCTCGCACCGAGCCATAGAGGAGCAGGAATCTCGGCGGATGTTCCGCCCGGCTTTTGGGCAGCCATAGCCGTTGCGGATCTGGTGCTTCAAACAGGGCCTGGGCAAGGTTCGGAAGGTCGATGCGTTTAGACACGGTGTCCCTCCGCATCCACTACTGCCTGGCCATCTTCCTTGGTGAACGCTCCTCGTTGCGGATGGGGCAGGATATCCAGAACGACCTCGGAGGGTCGGCACAGGCGCGTTCCCAATGGCGTGACTACGATGGGACGATTCATCAGAATCGGATGCTGCCCGATGACGTCGAGCAGTTGGTCATCAGACCATTTCGGATCGCCAAGACCCAGTTCGTCATGGGGCGTGCCCTTGCTGCGCAGCACTTCGCGCACACTCAACCCTGCATCCGCCAGAAGCCTGACGAGCGTTTCCCGGGTGGGCGGTGTCTTGATGTATTCGACAATAGTCGGCTCTTCCCCGCTGTTGCGGATCAACGCAAGCGTATTGCGCGAGGTGCTGCAATCGGGATTGTGATAGATGATGATGTTGCTCATGAACGAGGCTCGAATGTGAGAAGGGCGCCAAATTAGGCGTGCCATACAGGATTGGGGTGCGATTGACTATCCCGTCCATTGAGCAGGCCGTCAGCCAGGATGGAACGAGCAGAGTTGCCCGTGCAAATGAAGGGAGTGTTGTAGATTTCCTGGGACATCGCGGCCTCAGCAGCAAGAGTCTTCGGGTTGGCTCTGTGGAGCGCAGCAGGATGAGCTGGCATTGATGGGAGCCTCGTTGAACACGGGGATATTGCCTAGCGTATGGAAGTACTCCCACGCAATACCTTGTGGGTCGGTGACCCAATGCTTGTCGCTGGGGGCATAGCAGCACGTGGTTTGCCCCTCATCATGGACGCAAGCATAGGCGGCCTGAGCCTGTGCCTTGAGTGCTGCCAACTCCGCATCGCCATCGACTTGGATACCGAAATGATCAAGGCCCAAGCGGCTGCCACGGGTGGAAATGGCAAAATTCACCGGAGGGTCTTCCAGCATCCACTTCGCATAGTCCACTTCGATGCGGGCGGGCCGGGTGGCGAAGAGGCCCGAGTAGAAAGCGATGCTGCGATCGAGATCAGCTACGTGAAGATGCACATGGAAGCGCTTCATGGCGAGCTCCGGGTTAGCAGGTTCGGCAAACGGTTGTGGAGCCGCTGACCTCGCACGTCTCGCCTTGGCAGCAGTGCTCGGTGAGGTAGCTCATCAGGCCATTCATTTGGTCGAAATTTGCGCGATAGATCAGGTTGCGACCTTGCTGCTCGACCGTCACCAAGCCCGCGTTCGCAAGTTCCTTCAGGTGAAAGGACAAGGCATTGCGTGCTACGGCCAGCCGGTCAGCCATGACGCTAGGCATCAAGCCTTCGTAGCCTGCGACAACGAGAGAGCGAAAGACTCTCAGGCGCTGGGTGTGTGCCAGAGCAGCGAGGGCGGTAACAGCTTGGTCTTCGATCATGAAAATATAGTTCAACAATTCTAGAATAGTTGAACTATAGGGGGAAACTGGCTTGCTTACAACAGGCCAAGCTCGCCCTCGGCCAGTTGTGATGTCAGAATCAAAGGCGTCGGCCACTCATACCGGAGCCCCATGCTGCCTACCGCCGTTCCCGCCGCTTTCGTGCAGCCGTGAACAGGAAGTGGTAGTAGATGCCGTGGCGCGATTGGCTGACGCGAGCGGGGATTTTCATGGGCTCTTCCGTGAGAAGAGGTACCCCAAGGAGGTACACCACGGCGTGAGCCCAATGAAAAAAGCCCCTGACGAATCAGGGGCTTAGAATGCTTGGCGGAGAGGGTGGGATTCGAACCCACGGTACGGGGAAACCGTACGCCTGATTTCGAGTCAGGTACATTCGACCACTCTGCCACCTCTCCGGTGTCCGTTTTCCTTGCCGGGCTTGGGGCCTGGCGGGGGCGTTGCCTGCAGCGCTGGGCGCCGTGGTCGTCTGGCATACGTCCGGACCTTCGCCTTCTGAAAAAAGCGAAGACCGCGACTATATCAGAAAACCCCCGGTCCTGGTCAAGCCACTGCGATGGCCACTGCCACTGCCACGCGCAACCCGCCACCGCACAGAGATAGCCCCCGCCCATTGCCCCGGCTATCCTTAGCGGCAAACCCCCGCTCCGCCATGCAACTCCTCACGCTGCTCCTGCTCGCCGCCGTCCTGTGCGTGCCTTTGGCCCAGCGCCTGGGGCTGGGGGCCATTCCCGGCTACCTGATCGCGGGCGTGCTGGTCGGCCCCTCCGGCCTGGGCCTGGTGTCCGATGTGCCGGCCATCATGGTCGCGTCGCAGTGGGGCGTGGTAATGATGCTGTTCCTGGTCGGGCTGGAGCTCGCGCCCGCGCGGCTGTGGGCCATGCGGCGCGAGGTCTTCGGCGTGGGCATGCTGCAGATGGCCGGCTGCGGGCTGCTGCTGGGCGTGGTGTTCGGCCTGGGCTTACGCCATCTGGCGGGAATGAGCTGGCAGGCGGCCATCCTGTGCGGGCTGTCGCTGGCGCTGTCGTCCACCGCGGTGGCGCTGCGGCTATTGGAAGAGCGCGGCCTGGTGCGCGCGCCGCTGGGCCGCTCGGCGCTGGGCGTGCTGCTGTTCCAGGACATGGCGGCCATTCCCATGCTGGTGGCGGCGGGGCTGCTGGGGTCGGATGGCACGGCCGCACCCTCGTTCGGCGCGGCGCTGGTGGCCGTGGCCGTGGTGGCGGCTGCCTATCGGCTACGGCTGCTGGACTGGGCCGCGCGTTCGCAGCTCAACGAGATGTTCACCGCCGCGGCGCTGCTGGTGGTGCTGGGCACGGCGCAGCTGTTCGACTCGGCCGGACTGTCGGCCGGCCTGGGCGGGTTCCTGGTGGGCGTGCTGCTGGCCGAGTCGCGCTACCGCGAAGAGCTGGAGCGCACCATCGAGCCCTTCAAGGGGCTGCTGCTGGGGCTGTTCTTCCTGGCGGTCGGCATGGCCATCGACCTGCGCGAGGCCCTGGATTACTGGCCGTACGTGCTGCTGGGCGTGCTGGCGCTGCTGGGCGTGAAGGTCCTGGTGCTGTACGGCATCGCGCGGTTGGTGGGCCTGCCGCGCTATCACCGCCTGATGTACGCGCTGGTGTTGGCGCAGGGCGGCGAGTTCAGTTTCGCCATCTTCAGTGAGGCCTGGGACAACCACCTGATGACGCTGGCCCAGCGCGACCTGCTGGCCATCGTGGTGGCGGTTTCGATGGGCGTGGCGCCGGTGGTGCTGAAGCTGCTCGAGCGCCTGCCCGTGCGGTACGGGGGCATCCGCGATATGTCGGTGCGTCCGGCGGGATTCGCCGACGAGGCGGCGCGGCCGGATGCCGATCTGTCGTCCGAAGCGCAGCGACCGCCCGGGGCGGCAATGCAGGCCGCCGCCGATCCCGCCTCGCCTACAGCCGCGCCCCCGCCTGTCAGCCAATCGCCATCCCCGCCGGAGTAGCATGCCCGCATGGCCCGTCCCCACCCCCGCGCCGGCGCTACACTCTGCCGGCGCACCACGCTAGGAGAACGCTCATGTTGAAAGGAAAAGTCGCCGTCGTCACCGGCTCCACCAGCGGCATCGGCCTGGGAATCGCCACCGCCTTCGCGCAGAACGGCGCCGACATCGTGCTCAATGGCTTCGGTGATGCCGGCCAGATTGAGGCGCTGCGCAATGAGCTGGCCGACAAGCATGGCGTGAAGGTACTGTACGACGGCGCCGACCTCTCCAAAGGCGAGGCCGTGCGCCAGCTGGTGGCCAACACGGTGCAGAGTCTGGGGCGCATCGACATCCTGGTCAACAACGCCGGCATCCAGCACACCGCGCTCATCGAGGATTTTCCGGTCGAGAAGTGGGACGCCATCATCGCGCTGAACCTCTCGGCCGTGTTCCATGGCACGGCCGCGGCGCTGCCGCACATGAAGAAGCAGGGCTGGGGCCGCATCATCAACATCGCCTCGGCGCATGGCCTGGTGGCGTCGGCCAGCAAGTCGGCCTACGTGGCGGCCAAGCACGGCGTGGTGGGCCTGACCAAGGTCACCGCGCTGGAGACGGCCGGCTCGGGTGTCACCGCCAACGCCATCTGCCCGGGCTGGGTGCGTACGCCGCTGGTCGAGAAGCAGATCACCGCGCTCGCGCAGCAGCAGGGCGTTTCCCAGGAAGAGGCCGCGCGCGGCCTGCTGGGCGAGAAACAGCCTTCGCTGCAGTTCGTCACGCCCGAGCAGCTCGGCGGCACCGCCGTCTTCCTGGCCTCGGCCGCGGCGGAACAGATCACCGGCGCGTCGATCTCGGTCGACGGCGGCTGGACGGCACGCTGACCCCCGCAACCCACCCTACATCGCGAAAAGAACAAAGGATCCCCACCATGCTGTTCCTGCTGTCCCCCGCCAAGAAGCTCGACTACGACTCGCCGCTGCATGTGGAAACCCACACGCAGCCCTTGTTCGTGGACCAGGCGGCCGCGCTCATCAAGGTGCTCAAGGCCAAGTCGGCCAGCGAGATCGCCGCGCTGATGGACCTGAGCGACGCGCTGGCCGAGCTGAACGTCTCGCGCTACGCTGCCTGGAAGCCCAAGTTCACGCAGCAGAACGCGCGCCAGGCGGTGCTGGCCTTCAACGGCGACGTCTACGAGGGGCTGCAGGCCGGCAGCCTGTCGGCGCGGCAGCTGGACTGGGCGCAGGAGCACGTGGTGATCCTCAGCGGCCTGTATGGCGCGCTGCGCCCGCTGGACCTGATGCAACCCTACCGCCTGGAGATGGGCACGCGGCTTGCCACCGCCAAGGGCGCCAACCTGTACGACTACTGGGGCAGCACGATCGCCGCCTACCTGAACGAACGGCAGTCCGGCCAGCGCGCGCCGGTGGTCGTCAACCTGGCGTCGGAAGAGTATTTCAAGGCGGTGGACCGCAAGACGCTTCAGGCGCGCGTGGTGCAGTGCGTGTTCCAGGACTGGAAGAACGGTGCCTGGAAGGTGATCAGTTTCCACGCCAAGCGCGCCCGCGGCCTGATGGCGCGCTACGCCATCGAGCACAAGGTGGCCAAGCCCGAGGGCCTGCAGGGTTTCGACGCCGAAGGCTATGCGTACGACGCCGCCGCCTCCACGGCCGACAAGCTGGTGTTCCGCCGCAAGCAGGCCTAAGGTGGGCCGCTTCGCCATGTCCGCGGGGGCGCGGGTCTTTGTCTTCTTCTCGCTGGGCTACCTCACGTCATACGTGTTCCGTGGCCTGAACATCGGCTTCGGACCCACGCTGTCGGCCGAGATGCAGTTGTCGGCCTCCGACCTGGGCGTGCTGACCAGCCTGTATTTCCTGGGTTTCGCGATGATGCAGCTGCCGGCCGGGCTGCTGCTCGACACGTGGGGGCCGCGCCGCGTCAATGCGGGCATGCTGGTGCTGGCCGCCGTGGGCACGGTGGTGTACGGCCTGGCCGACAGCATGGCGGGCCTGATGGTGGGTCGCCTGCTGATCGGCGCCGGCGTGTGCGTGTGCCTGGGCGCTACCTTTCAGGCGCTGGCCCAGAACTTTCCCGTGGGGCGGCTGCCGCTGGTCAACGGCCTGGTCATGGCGGTGGGCGGGCTGGGCGGCGTGCTGGTGGGCTCGCCGCTGTCGTGGCTGCTTTCTTACACCACCTGGCGCATGGTCAGCGTCGGCCTGGCCGTGGCCACGCTGTGCGTGGCGGCCCTGCTGCTGGTGGGCGCGCCGCGCGAACCGGTGCGCAGCCATGCGCCACCCAGCCTGCGCGAGCAATGGCGCGGCATGCTGGAGCTGCTGTGCATGCCGCGCTACTGGCGGCTGGTGTCGCTGCCGGTGGCCACCTCGGGCGTGTTCTTCGGCGTGCAGTCGCTGTGGGTGCGGCCGTACCTCATCGATTTCAACGGCCTGGCGCCGGCCGCCGCAGCCTGGACGGTCTCGTTGCTGGGCTTCGCGATGATGGCGGGCAATGTCGGCCTGGGCGCGTTGGCGCGGCGGGCGGGGCGCATGGGCCTGGGCCTGTTCGGCTTCAGCGGCCTGTGCCAGCTGCTTTTCATCGTGGTGCAGGTGTTGATCGCGGCCGACGCGCCGCTGCCCGTGCCGCTGCTGTGGGTGGGCTACGGCGTGTTCGGCTCGGCCTGCATCCTGGTGTTCGCGCTGCTGGCCGCCGAGTTTCCGCCGCAATTGCTGGGGCGCATCGCCGCGACCACCAACCTGCTGATGTTCGTGGCGATCTTCGCGTGCCAGATCGGCATGGGCGCCATCCTGGACCTGTGGCCGGCGCAGGGCGGCGCGTATCCGCCGCAGGCGCACCGCGCCGCCTGGCTGGTGCTACTGGCGCTGCAGGTGGCCGCGGCCGCCTATTACTACTGGCCGCGCCGCGAGGCGGTGGCGTCCTCAGGCCGCGGCTGAGGGCTGTGCGGCCGGGCCGGGCACGGCGTCTTCCAGCCCGGCCAGTTCCTGGCGGATCAGGGAGCTGGCCCGCAGCATCTGCTTCAGCGGATAGGCCAGGGCGGCCAGTTCGCCTTCGGTGTCGAATTGCGCGGGCAACTCGCCCGGCGGGGGCTGTGAATCGTCCAGCAGTTGCAGCATGCCCTCCAGCGCCTGGCGCATGGCTTCGGGCGTCTGCGCCAGCCCCGCCAGCAGGGGCACGGCCGCCGTGATCTGCGAGGCCAGCACGTGGTTCTGGATCAGCAGGTTGTTGAACTCGGGCACGTTCACCTGGTGCGACTGCGGTTCGCTCATCATGCGGTAGAAGGCCTCGGCGTAGTTGCTGAAGGCGATGTGCACGTTCTTGCGCGCCAGCCGCCAGGCCAGGTCGGCATCGGCGATCTCGGCCTGGGCCTCGGCGGGCAGCCCGTCCGCGTACGGGGCGGCGCGCAGCTGCATGGCCCGCACGTAGCGCAGGCCTGCCTGTAGGTATTCGCGATTGGCGCGCGCGGCGGCCCGCGCCAGCGGCTTCATGTAGCGCGCCTCCCACCAGGGCAGCACGTAGCTGCAGGCCAGGGCCAGCGCGCAGCCCAGCATGGTGTCGATGGCGCGCTCGCCGATCACGTCCATGGACACCGTGCCTGGCGCCACGAAGTGGAACACCAGCACCACGAACAGCGTGTTGAAGATGGCGCTGCCCATGTAGTTCAGCTGCACCAGGCTGTTGCCCATGATGCAGGCGGCCACCAGGGCAGAGAACAGGACGGTCGGCTCGTTCGTCACGGTGAAAAGCGCCAGCGCCAGCAGGCAGCCGATCAGCGTGCCGGTCAGGCGCCAGCCGTTGCGCTGGCGCGTCAGCGCGAAGCCCGGCTTCATGATGATGACGATGGTCAGCAGCACCCAGTAGCTGTGCGCCGACAGGTTGCCCGACAGCGCGGTGCCGATCAGCAGCATGGCCAGCGCCGCGGCCAGCGTCACGCGCACGGCGTAGCGGCAGTGCGGCGAGTCGAGCCGAAGGTTGCTGGTCAGCAGGCCCAGGCGTAGTTCCTGGCGCGACATGAAGCGCGTCAGCGACTTGTCCAGCCGCAGTTCGCGGTTGGGTTGGGCGCCGGGCTGCTTGCGGGTGTGCGCGGCCAGCCGATCTACGATGCGCGAGGCGTTGCGCAGCCGGCGCAGTACCTGGACCATCAGCGCAATGACCTCGGGGTCGCGCCTGCCGACCTCCTGCTGGCGCAGCTGCTCGATCTCGTACTCGATGGCACGCAACTCGGCCTTGGCGCTGCTGCGATACTGCGTCTCGCGTCCGCGCGAGACGTCCAGCGCGATGCGGTTCAGCTCCAGCGACATCTTCACCAGCGCATCGCGCATGAAGATCAGCGCGTCGTGGCCGGCCAGCACGCGGCGCAGCGTGGCGTAGTCGGTCTGGGTGGCCACCAGGGTGTCCAGCAACTGCAGCATGTCGACGAACATGTTCCACAGCATCACGCGGTCGGCTTCGCGGTAGCCGTGGCCGCGCGGCAGCGCCCGCAGCACCATGTCGCGTGCCGCCTGGTGTTTCTCGGTCATCGCCGACTGGTATTGGATCAGCTCGCGGTAGGTGTCGTCCAGGTCGGTGTTCTCGTCGTAGAAACTGGCTCGCGCGGCCATGTAGTCGGCCGTGGCGAACAGCGCCACCGACATGGCCTGGCGTTCCTCGCGCAGCCAGAACAGCCGGCTGAAGCCCAGGCTGAAGGCCAGGTAGAACAGCGCGCCGCCCAGCGTGGCGGCCGAGTGGCGCAGCACGTCCTCGGGCAGCATCGGCGAGTGCATGGTCAGCGTCATCAGCAGCAGGCCCGCGAAGCCGATCAGGCTGCCGCGCTTGCCGAACACCGAGAACATCGAGAACGCGAAGCACTGCAGGATCACCACCAGCCACAGCAGCACGGGGAAGGTGGAGGCCGCGCCGGTGATCGTCACGGCAACGGTGCCCAGCAGGGCGCCGCCCAGCATCTCGTTGGTGCGGTGGCGCTGGGGGCCGCCGGGCTGGTCGATGATGGCCAGGCACTGCGCCCCGAAGGTGGCCACCAGACCCATGCTGTACTGGTGCCACAGCCCGCCCACGACGAGGACCGGCAGCAGCATGCCGACGGCCTGCCGCACCCCGCCGAAGAAATAATGGCTGTAGAGGAAGCGACGGATGCTGGCGATGCGCAAATCCATGGGCCGGACCAATAAGTGCCTACGACCCGACAAGTATAGATAGGCCGGAATGTTTCCGGGGCCGGATCGGCGCGGGCCACCCTCCCGAGCGGGGCCACTTTCCCGAGCGGGTTGATTTGCTACGGCCGTCACAACGCGGTACATTCATCGCCTTGCGCCGGCGGTGCCTATCGGATGCCGGTGCGCGGGACAGCGGGTTTTTCGGCATACCAGCCGGCCTTTCCGCCCCAGCTTCAACTTGCCGTTGGCCGCGCCACAAGCGTGTGTTGCCAAGGCTTCCATTTCGACCTCATCCGCCTCCTGGGGTGGTTTGCACTGCGTTTCTGGTGAACGCGTGCCGGGTCGGCAGGGTGTCCGGGTGGCGCGGCTCCGTGAGTCGCAAAGCGCCGGGTCATGTTGCCGGGGCCGGTTCGGGTTCGGCTGGCGCCGTATCAGGGCGTGCAGCAGCCAAAGGGGCAGGGCCGGTCCTGAAAGGAAAGACAACATGGAACTCAATGGCGCCGACATCGTCGTGCGCTGCCTGGCCGATGAGGGCGTGGAACACGTCTTCGGCTATCCTGGCGGCGCGGTGCTGTACATCTACGACGCAATCTTCAAGCAAGACAAATTCCAGCACATCCTGGTCCGGCACGAGCAGGCCGCCGTGCACGCCGCCGACGCGTATTCGCGCGCGTCGAACAAGGTGGGCGTGTGCATCGTCACCAGCGGCCCGGGCGCGACCAATGCCGTCACCGGCATCGCCACCGCCTACATGGACTCGATCCCGCTGGTCATCATCAGCGGCCAGGTGCCCACCGCCGCCATTGGCGAGGACGCCTTCCAGGAGTGCGACACGGTCGGCATCACGCGGCCGTGCGTCAAGCACAACTTCCTGGTGCGCGACGTGAAAGACCTGGCCGAGACCATGCGGCGCGCCTTCTACATCGCGCGCACGGGCCGTCCCGGTCCGGTGCTGGTGGACATCCCCAAGGACATCACGGTCGCCCCGTGCAAGTACGTGCCGCCCAAGGGCGAGATCAGCATGCGCTCGTACGCGCCCGTCAACAAGGGGCATCAGGGGCAGATCAAGAAGGCCGTGCAGATGCTGCTGGCCGCCGAGCGCCCCATGATCTACACGGGCGGCGGCGTGATCCTGTCCGATGCCTCGGCCGAACTGCGCAAGCTGGCCGACCAGCTGGGCGCGCCCATCACCAACACGCTGATGGGCCTGGGCGCCACGCCCGGCTCCGACCGCCGCTTCCTGGGCATGCCGGGCATGCACGGCACGTACGAGGCCAACATGGCCATGCAGCACTGCGACGTGCTGCTGGCCATCGGCGCCCGGTTCGACGACCGTGTCATCGGCAATCCCAAGCATTTCGCGCAGAACGCCCGCAAGATCATCCACATCGACATCGATCCGTCGTCGATCTCCAAGCGCGTGCGCGTCGACGTGCCCATCGTGGGCAACGTGAAGGACGTGCTGCAGGACCTCAGCGCGCAGTACGAGGTCGCCCGCGCGGACACCAAGCCGGCCTCCATCGAGAAGTGGTGGCAGCAGGTCGAGGCCTGGCGCGAGCGCGCGTGCCTGAAGTACGCGCCGTCCGACGAGGTCATCAAGCCGCAGTTCGTGGTCGAGAAGCTGTGGGAAGTGACGGGCGGCAATGCCTTCGTTACCTCCGACGTGGGCCAGCACCAGATGTGGGCCGCGCAGTACTACCGTTTCGAGCAGCCTCGCCGCTGGATCAATTCCGGCGGCCTGGGCACCATGGGCGTGGGCCTGCCCTACGCCATGGGCGTGCAGATGGCCAATCCGGGTGCCGACGTCGCCGTCATCACCGGCGAGGCCTCCATCCAGATGAACATCCAGGAGCTCTCGACCTGCCACCAATACCACCTGACGCCCAAGATCGTCTGCCTGAACAACCGGTTCCTGGGCATGGTGCGGCAGTGGCAGCAGATCGACTACGGCTCGCGCTACTCCGAGTCGTACATGGATTCGCTGCCGGATTTCGTCAAGGTGGCCGAGGCCTACGGCCACGTGGGGCTGCGCATCGAGCGGCCGGCCGACGTCGAGCCGGCGCTGCGCGAAGCGTTCAAGAAGCACAAGGATCGCCTGGTCTTCCTGGACTTCATCACCGACCGCACCGAGAACGTGTGGCCGATGGTGAAGGCCGGCCGTGGGCTGACCGAGATGCTGCTCGGTTCGGAAGATCTGTAGGAGGCGACCAATGAAACACGTGATTTCTGTGCTGATGGAGAACGAGCCCGGCGCGCTGTCGCGCGTGGTCGGCCTGTTCTCGGCGCGCGGCTACAACATCGAGACGCTGACGGTGGCGCCTACCGAAGACGCCACGCTGTCGCGGCTGACGGTCGTCACGGTCGGGTCGGACGAGGTGATCGAGCAGATCACCAAGCACCTGAACCGGCTGGTCGACGTGGTGAAGGTGGTCGACCTGACCGAGGGCGCCCACATCGAGCGCGAGCTGATGCTGATCAAGGTGCGCGCCGTGGGCAAGGAGCGCGACGAGGTCAAGCGCATGGCGGACATCTTCCGCGGCCGCATCATCGACGTGACCGACAAGTCCTACACCATCGAACTGACCGGCGACCAGGACAAGATCCAGGCCTTCATCGGCGCCCTGGACCGCAGCGCCATCATGGAAACCGTGCGTACCGGCGTGTCGGGCATCGGCCGCGGCGAACGCATCCTCAAGCTTTGAACGGCGCTCCGCGCCTCTGCAACGCCCCTGAATTCAACCATTCCAACATTCGAGTACTGGAGCAAGACATGAAAGTTTTCTACGACAAGGACTGCGATCTCTCCCTGGTCAAGGGCAAGACGGTTGCCATCATCGGCTACGGTTCGCAGGGCCACGCCCACGCGCTGAACCTGCATGACTCGGGCGTGAAGGTCGTGGTCGGCCTGCGCAAGGGCGGCGCCTCGTGGAACAAGGCCGCCAACGCCGGCCTGGAAGTCGCCGAGGTGGCCGAGGCCGTCAAGCGCGCCGACATCGTCATGATGCTGCTGCCCGACGAGAACATCGCCGCCGTGTACCGCAACGAAGTGCACGCCAACATCAAGGCGGGCGCCGCGCTGGCCTTCGCCCACGGCTTCAACGTGCACTACGGCCAGGTCGTGCCGCGCGACGACATCGACGTCATCATGGTGGCCCCCAAGGCCCCGGGCCACACCGTGCGCTCCACCTACAGCCAGGGCGGCGGCGTGCCCCACCTGGTGGCCGTGTACCGGGACAAGTCGGGCGCCGCGCGCGACGTGGCCCTGTCGTACGCCAGCGCCAACGGCGGCGGCCGTGCCGGCATCATCGAAACCAATTTCCGCGAAGAGACCGAGACCGACCTGTTCGGCGAGCAGGCCGTGCTGTGCGGCGGCACCGTCGAGCTGATCAAGGCTGGCTTCGACACGCTGGTGGAAGCCGGCTACGCGCCCGAGATGGCCTACTTCGAGTGCCTGCACGAGCTCAAGCTGATCGTCGACCTGATCTACGAAGGCGGCATCGCCAACATGAACTACTCGATCTCGAACAACGCCGAATTCGGCGAATACGAGACCGGCCCGAAGATCGTCACCGACGAGACCCGCCAGGCCATGCGCCAGGCGCTGAAGGACATCCAGACCGGCGAATACGCCAAGCGCTTCATCCTGGAAAACGCCGCCGGCGCTCCCACGCTGACGTCGCGCCGCCGCATCAACGCCGAGTCGCAGATCGAGGTGGTCGGTGCCAAGCTGCGCGCCATGATGCCCTGGATCGCCGCCAACAAGCTGGTGGACAAGTCCAAGAACTGAGCGGGCAGGCCGGCGGACGGGCTGGCCCGTCCGCGGGTACGTTTCGTGCTGGGCCTGACTGGCCCTTTCCAAGCGGGCACGCCCTCCGGGCGTGCCCCTTTCGCTTGCGCCGCGCCATGCGCCGTGCGCCGCATATCGGTTAACCTCTCGGATATTCGAGGCTCTCGAGTATTGCCCCAGATGCCCAATTTTTCGATGCGTGATTCCGAGAATCGCCACCGCAGTATCTACCTGCTGCCCAACGCCTTCACCACCGCCGCGCTGTTCGCCGGCTTCTACGCGGTGGTGCAGGCCATGAACAACCGCTTCGAGGTCGCCGCCATCGCCATCTTCGCCGCCATGGTGCTGGACGGCATGGACGGCCGCGTGGCGCGCCTGACCAACACCCAGTCCGCCTTCGGCGAGCAGTACGACTCGCTCTCGGATATGACCTCCTTCGGCGTGGCGCCGGCGCTGGTGGCCTACGAGTGGATCCTGCAGGACCTGGGCCGCTGGGGCTGGCTGGCCGCCTTCGTGTACGTGGCCGGGGCCGCGCTGCGGCTGGCCCGCTTCAACACCAACATTGGCGTGGTCGACAAGCGCTTCTTCCAGGGCCTGCCCAGCCCCGCGGCCGCGGCGCTGGTGGCCGGCTTCGTCTGGCTGGCGGTGGACAACAAGCTGCCCATCCACGACAGCTTCATGGCCTGGACCACCTTCGTGCTGACCATGT
>Ga0182737_1002735_pt1 | contig 13860 bp, 17 predicted proteins | sample eDN5th30CBELigOP_FD_128878 | JGI IMG/M metagenome (GOLD analysis project Ga0182737, IMG submission 128878) | Enriched Organic Plus compost microbial communities from Emeryville, California, USA - eDNA 5th pass 30_C BE-Lig OP (version 2) (version 2) ... | reverse complement strand
GCAACGGTGACCGAGCTAGTCACAGCTCTGCCGCCGGTGTTTGCTTATATAATGGGTCGGCCACCGGAACCGGGATTTTGTACGGTCGCGCCGCAATCGCCCTATAGATCTCTTCATTGTTGCCAGGAAAATCGGTTGTTAATTGCTCGCGGGTCGCTCAGTTAGCTTTTGATCGCTCTTCTCCAAATTTAGTGTTCGTTTTATTGAACTCCCAATAGGGATGGTAGTATCGCCGAATCGAAAAACATGCACACCTACGTTGCTAACGACGGAGAAAAGATTTGAATTAAAGCGGTCTAGAGTACATAGTCGTGCATAGCGCATGAACTCCGAGTGAAAAAGATGCGGTTGACCGTTGGCATCAAGGTATAATGCTCGGAGTTGTAAAGCCGTGACAACGGATCTCGGGGGTCGAGCTTAATGGGCGCTCTTTCCAACGGAGTTTGTCTTGACCAAATGTTCATAAGCTGATAGACCTGAGAATATGCAGGTATGTCGAGTACTCCGTTTTTAACAAGCTTGTGCAGCCTAATTTGTGCAACCCCCCTTCGTTGGGAGCCTCATTCCTCCCTGTTCGAGACCTTTGCGTTGGCGAAAAGCTGATCAAAGCTTCCGTTATTTACTTCATCTACGACGCTTTGCGGCGCCGGACTATCTGATAGGACATGCGACATAAAAATTTGCTCCTGGAAACGTTAAGATTAAGATTTACCTGACGTAAATTTCAATCAGGTCGTGGCGGATTATTATTCTGGGGAGGAAGAACCTCCTTGGGCTAAGACGCCAAAGAATCCAATGTGTTTCGGTCACAGTGTGCATGCACGCCGAAGCCGATTAGTGTGGCAAGCCAAAGGGTAATAAAAATGTGGTCATTCGCAAACTGAACGGCATTTGCGAAAACCGAGGAGCTGGGGGTAGCAATGGGCTGCACCGCACTTACAGGGAGATTCAGTTGTTTTGAGACGATCTCTGTTGCGGAAAGAACGTCTGTTTCCAGTAATTTATTCGCCGGCCCTTCCCCTTCGCGGAGAAAGGTCTCGGCGTATAGTTTGGATTTCTTGGCTAACAACGTGTAGACTTCTGAACGGATTCCATCGGATAAAAGATAGGCAACGATTCTGAAGGGCTTCAATGAAGCGTGATTGTAGCTGGTCTAAGTCAAAGATCTGCCGAAAAATGATCTCTGAGTTTTCGTAAACTTTAGTTGTTACTGAAAAATCATCTTTGCTAAGGCCTGTAAAGAAAGAGTGCGCAGCTAACAAACTTACGGGATGTAAATAGCATTGCAAGAAAATAACGAAAGTTAAAAACAGGCTTAACCTAATACAGAAACGGGGTAAGAGCGGCCGCGAACGATATTTTCCTCAGCGACTAAGAAACAAGAAACACAACGGCAGTAAGAGCGAAATTGTTACTGCGATGTTTTTCGGCATCGTAGCATTTTGTTGCTCGTCAAGGGAGAGGTCCGTTCCGAAAAATAGGAATAGTACCGAGGCGCTATATAGTAGTAGTCCGATATGAAAGGAGTACTTGCACCAGAATTGAAAACTTTTTCTTAATGGAGTTTGAATAAGACACAGGGAGACAACTCCAAGCAGCGTATGCGTGCTTTTTGCAAGCCTCCACACAGAAGGTAAATTGTTTTTTCTTAGCGAACGGACGGGACGAGGGTTTTTCCAGGGAAGTATACCGTGGTTCTTTTCTCGTTGGTGGCTTTTCTGCGTCGGCATTGCGACGATGCTGGTCCTCCTCTTTTCACTGTGCGAATTTACGTTTGCAAGAATACTGACTAGTTTATTGAAGAATGCCATACTAGTGCGTTTGTAAGGTTTTGGAAGTTTGATCTTTGGTTTTACTAAAGGGGTCTACGACCAATGTTTCAAACCTCGTTGTTTTACTTCTGAGTGCTGCTTTCCAAACATTTTGCGGTAGCACAATACGCACTGTTTATATGGGCGCGGGCGCGCTTTTCCTAGAAAGTATAGCCTTCTTGTTTCGCGAGCTGTTTTAACGGCAGGGTTGGAACCCGGCCAATTACGCTCTCTGCGAGTGACCCTAACAGGCATGAGGAAAGGGGTAAAACGGCAATTATCAGTAGAGGAGCATAAAGTTCCTTTCCCTCTATCTAGAGCTGATTTAGAGGTCTGTTGACGATGGGCAAGGCACCAAAATTAATCTCTAGTTCAGGATAGAGGCCCCCTAGAAAGTTGCTATTAAATTAATTTTATTTTTCCAGCATTCGTACTTTCCCACGTCCCTTACCCAACCCTCGGAGCACACGATCAAACGATATCCTCCTACTGAAAGTAGAATGCCAGCTAGAAATAATGAATATAATGCTAAACAGCAATAACACGTTTTGCAGTAATCGTTAGAAGTTTTGCGGAATAACAGAAAAGTCCGGCGTGTTCCCTGTGGCCGCTGTCTCGCGTAGAACAAAAATAACTCGGCGAGCATTATGAGATCTCCCCCAGTATCTTGGCAGCGATAGCCCTGCTAATTTAAAGTAGGGCCCACAGGTTGTTTCAAGCACGTACCGTTTTTGAGATTGAACGTAAACTCCAACTAGCTTCTCGCCCGGATACACGGGTTTGAATTTTCCTAGCTCGAGAAGGCTGCCGTCTTCGGTAAGCAAGGCATTACCCTCATTAGCGCTCGTCACGACTACTTCCTTTGTTAAAGGCGGAGCGTCTTTGACCACGTTGTAAATAACTGAATCTGTGTCTACATAAATCAATTCTCCTCCTTGTTGGGTAATTAGTTCCATCGTGACCTGTAGATATGTGCGTGCGTATGCAGTCACAAAAGCCGATAACTGTGGTGCGGCAGTTGCTCAAGGAGCCCCTCATATATTACGCTGCGATTGATGGCTCCTTTGCGCAATACGTCCGAACACCGAGTTCAAAAGATGTTTTGCGATACTCCGCTTAGTTCTAGCCGGCGACGTCTCCATTAACGATTTAAAACTATACATTGTCTTAACAAATGCTGGGAAAACAGCAGCCTGCTCGCTAAATGAAACGCCGCCCAGGACTGTTACCTTATAACCTCGTTGACGGGCTTGCAAAATCTCATGCGATGTATAATACGCAATTCACGCAGAATTCGTTGGGCAGATATTTTTCTCACCTGTGTATACTAGTAAGTAGGGAATTCCGTTTACGGAGCCGGGCGGGCAGTAGATATGACATCGGTACACACCCGTATCTAGTTTGTCTTCCTGCGCGACGCGCGTGCTACGAATTGCCCCCGCAGGGCTTGAATAGTAATAGGCGACCGCGGGGTATAGGGAAGCAACATCGATAAATCGAATTTCTTTTTCTTCAGATACAAGGGCACATGGCTTAAAAGCGGCAGTGCGGCCGCCCCTATATGCAGCTCGGACAATGTTTTCGTAGTATGGTGAGGGCAGGTAAGTAATGCACTTTAACCAAAGGTTTCTCGACTCACGGAGTAATAGTCTGCGTGACATGCTGGAGAGGGTGAATGAACCCCATGGCGCGAATTCTAAGTTGTGGTATATAAAGTGGTTAAAAGTTGCTAAACAGCTGAGTAGCTGCTCGTTCTTCCTACGAGGCGAAAGAGGCACATTTGGCTCACGTAAGCGGCCGCGACCATACTCAAGAAAATCAGAAAAAATGTCAGTAAGGGCAGCTGGTAAAAACTGATGACTATCGAGAAACTGAATACGTTGCCCGCAAGGTTTTTTAATCGTAACAGCAGCTATAGTCTTTGACGTGCGGACAATCCGGACTGTGTCGATTGGTACCGCCCCTTTGTAGACCTCAAGTAATTTAGCAATTAATGCTTCGCGAAGGAGCGGAAAATCAAAGCGAAACATCCCGTGTGAAAGAACACGATAATTACCGCAGTGTTGATAAATGTACTCTGCGGCAACAGCAGTAAACTCACGTGCGGGCAGATTTTCCCGAGTAAGAATCTTGGTGTGACCGCCGTGCGAGATAACGAGCTCGCTAAGTTGGAGCTCCCCCTGCCTTTCTGACTTGGTTTTTACGCGGATGGTGGCCAACCGCGGAGAGCGCGGGGTATGCGTAAAAGCACCGGTACTCCGCATAAAATACCCGCTAGAAGACGTAGCTAGCCGAGCCGCAGTAGAAAAGTTACGGCGCAACGTACCTAGCTCTTTAGCTTGAACGGGACGAGGTTCTATCCGCCTGTGCGCAGCTGTCTCAGATTTTATAGGTATGTAAAGTCCAGCGTCATATCTGTAAAAAGTAGAGATTCCTGATGCGTTGTAGTAGTAAACTGTCGCTGGGTAAACAGAAAATTTCGACTGTGTAGGTTTATAAGCATCGCTGTTTCTAACACGGTGTTTGTCAGAGTGTGAGTTTAAACTGAAAAGTAGTGTACCATTAAATGGTTCTGGGTTGTAGTACCGTATATACCGTTTTCGTAGAGCGCTGACTGTACGAGTCAAACATCAAATGGAGGCGTTTAATCGTCGGTTATAACGGTTGTTGCCCTTAACAAGTAGGGCTATCCTTCTACTACCGCCCCCGAAAATACGGCAAGTCATTTGATTACGCGCGATGGAATAGCCAACCTTTTTGAAACTGTCAGCTTGATTTAGTAAGTATCCCCGCGCAGTAGTGAGCAGCCTATTATCGCGCTCACGAAATAGCGCAGGATTAAAGTACTCAATCCGGGCGAAAATTTTGTTAGAAGAGGCTTTTACAATGGCGCCCCGCGGCACTGGCTTGCGGCTTTTAGGAAGGGCTGTATCACCTAGGGTGGTAATTCTTTCATTGTAATAGTCATCCAGAACAAAGAAGCGTGCTAAATCAAATCTTCTAGTGGTCGCGGGGATATTTTTCAGTTTACTGTGTTCCTGCAACAATGCTTTTCGCGTACGCCCGGAGTGCTGTGCGTACTGATTCAGTATAAATTTTGTATCAGTAGGTCGTGTCCTAAATTTAAAAGTGATCGGTAATACTGCAACTAGTAATTCAGCTAATTTGGCGCAATGATTTGTAATTACTTGCAAGGGTACGCGAGTGTTTACGAGAGACGTTAGACGGGCACTCGCCAAGAACCCAGAAAGCAAGTTTCGCGGTAGCGGGTACATAACATACCGACTTCGCTTTGGTGTTCCTGAGTCTTCGCGTGAAGAACGCTTAATAATCAGGAACGAAGTAACAGAAACGGCAATAGTGATAAAATATAGAAAAAGTTTTAGTAAGCTGTATGTTGCCACTAAGTTTGTGGCTAGCGGTCGGCGTTTACACGCGGCTAGGTAGCGGGGGCATTAGTGTTCGATGAGTAGGGTCAGGGTGCTTAGAGGGTACCCTCTTGCTAATTTAGTCGGTAGTGCTGGTGGCGAGCACGATGGCGCCAATCATGGCGGTTAGGAGTAGTAAAGAAATAAGCATGAAAAGGTAGCTGTAATACGTGTAAAGAAGGTCACTGAAAATCAGAATGTCAGTAAATTTGTAAGTTACGAAGTAGGCGATGTTTTCGGCGCAAACGGTTGTTACGAACTGCAAGCGGTCAGACTCAATTAAGACTTTATCAAATCCTTTCATCCCCTCCACAAAGAATCAGGTTGCGGCAGGAACCGTTGAAAAGACAGCGTCGTCTTCAGATGGTGTAAAGCGATGTTCAGGGGCTGCAGTTAGTTCTTTAACATTCAGAAGCATAATAACGAATAGAAAAAGAATCGCGATTGCACCAACGTAAACAATAAGAAACGTGAAGGCTAAGAACTCAGCGCCTGCGTACAGATAAAGGATAACAACGCTAAAGAAAACAGCGATTAGGCTCAAAAGGTTATGCACTGGGTGAGCTAGGTAAACAACAGCGATTGCTGCAACTGTGGTAACCGAGGGCAAAAGGGTTAAAAAAACAGGAGATCAGAGCGTTCCAACTAAGGTTGTAATAGTATGCGCGAGAGCCATTAGAATTCCGTATAGAAGTGCTAGGCCGGCAACGGCAGAAAAGATTAAAAGGAAGATTGTTTCAGTAAATCGACGAGCAAAGAAAGCCATTGGTTAAAGGTGTACTTACGCAGTGGATATGTTAACAAGAGCAAGCAACATGCGTGGGTTAGGGCAACAAACAAAGGTAGGTCAGTGTAGCTAAGAGCGCTCTACGTAGTCGTAGTAGAACTTACTGTAGATGTGCTGACGATCTAAATAGGTTAAATAACAGAGGATTTAGTCGAGAGTTACGGCGAAGATCCTCCGCCGTTGGAAGGCCGGTATAAATTGCAGCCCGTACTTCAGTAAGGTATTTCACGTTACTTGGAAACGCTGTTGGACTTCGCCTTAGGCGTTTACGAAATTGCAGCGGTACATACGGTTGGAAGTTTGCTCACACATGATGAAGTCGTACTGTGTCTCAAGTTAATCGATCCCCAGCCTTTAATCGATGTGAAGGTTGTGTGACAACGTGTCCGTTAACTTTACATAGCCCTAATTGGGCAATAAGGCGTGCTCAAAAAACGGTTGGCGCCAATTTTAACAGAAGGAGAGTGACATCAAGGCGATTTCCTAGCCCCTGAAGCGAGTGAGCGAAGGCGTTCGTCCGTACCGAACGTCGCGACAGCTTATTAAAATGACGTGCAGCAACGCGCGAGTTACGCAGATGGAATAGGCTTCGAAACATACGGTTATTGTAGATACGTAATCGCGGTCACCTACGGCTTTTTAGATAAGGTTTGTCGGCCCGAGGCGCGTAAAGCATTTTACGTGCGCGTTGGAGTCAACTTAAACGCTTTTGCTCTCGTGGAAATTGGTATCGACGGTATGTATGTCGACGTGTCGAGTACAGTGCGCGTCGAAACATTAACGGCTCAAGTCACGGTGCGCGTCGACGCTCATTCGGGTACAGCCTAAACGCCATACGTCAATCCCTGCGGTGGAAGTGGCGATCAGGTTCGCGTCATTCTAGTTTTCTCAAGCGTCGGCGCATAAGTTTGTAAATTGGTTGAGGAAGGAGCCGCCAATTGAGATCCCTATGCTTTAAGTGTAATTTCATGACTTTTAATCAATTTTTCAAAATCCTTTCCTTTTTACGTCAACGTAGCGTGATGGAATCTCAGACACGGTTTCGGCTATCGACATCTGGATTTTCTAGCTGGCGTTGTCGACGCCTGCGTAGTCAGTCGCGGAATCGTAAGTCGGCTGCCGTATTTTGTGAGGCGCGGGTGACAAAACGTTGTGTTCGAAAGGTTAAAGTAGTACGTTGTTGCTGATGTTTAGGTTGGGAGCTGTATACAGATAAAGCGCGACTGGATAGTTGTAGTAATCGAAGTCGGGCTTGTGTGAACGATGTTTTAGTTTTTGCAAACAGAATCGAGGCTGTTTTGACACGAGGCACTCTTACAGGCTTGCGTTTTGATTTTGGAAGGCGTGCAGCTTTTTTCTTCGGACGGGTTACAAGGCGCAGTCGCGCAGCAGATTGCGCTTGGATAAGTCTTGCTTGGGCAGATAAGCGTACGGAGCGCGGAGCAATCATAAACTTATTGTTTGTTCGGGTGAACTTCTTTTTCATTGACAGCACCCGCGACAAAAGCAATGGGTTAACTGGCTCGGTCGATTTACCGCTTTGCTGCCCCGACACACCACAAGCGAGATCTCTACGTGTAGCAACCATAGCTTTGTAAAGAATCCTCCTTTTAGAATTATATTGACGATTAATTTTTGCCAACGGTAGCAGCCCGCGAGGGCTTCCAGTTTGAGGCGTAGCTGCTACGCGACGGGCGTAAAAAGTTCCTTTCGAGACGCCCCGTTGAAGTGCAGAAACATATTTGCGAAGAGATTGAAAATATTGGGCTGGTGCACTTGAAGCACGACGCTCTAGGTGGCGCAGCAATTGTTCTCTGGTAAGCAATGAATGGGCAGCAGCGGGTGCGTGCGGACCACGAAGCATGAACTGTCTATTTCGAACCGATTTAAGGCGAATAAGGCGAGGGTCGAGGCCGTAATCGGCGGTGGGGGTAGGAGAAATATAGCCTTTCAGTTCTTTTCGATACAAACGGATTCTAGCAACGTGATGCGCTGCACCTGCGATAGTATCTGGGACAGTGCGCCCGCCTAAGACTACCGACCTGCGCTGCGCTGCAGTTCGCTCTCCAATTAACGGGGCAGCAAAATGCCTTGCTGACGTTGAAAACTTACGAGAAAAAAATGAAGACACGTGCGTGGCTCCTAAGCGAGTACCGACGCGCGCAGGGACAGGGGCCAAGTTAGCGGGGCGGCTTGGGGCGCGGCGTGTTGTAGCCAGCATGTTCTCGAAGCGAACACTGTTGTCGTGCGAACTAAATTTTCGTAGACGTCGGGCTTGCTGCTCCAGCGATTCTACCATACTGTAAGTTCTTCGATATCCAGGGAAGTTGCGGGACGGGTGTGATCGCAGTAGTTTATTTACCGGAAAGGCAAGGGGGCTATATTGTTCAGAATCTTCAAGGAATAAGGAATGGCGTTTGGGAAAAAACATTCGAAGTCAGTTTACAGCCCCTCGTGCAAGTGAGCGGCGGGACATCAGCAGTTGTTTTTGAAAGCGGCGGCGTGCCTCAGCAGCATGCGCCGGTGTGGTAGGATGTAGTTCAGCCTCCCGCACAATTTGTGATCTTAGATACTGTAGTTTCTTAATTGCGGTGTCCCTTTCGTCAATGCGCAGATTGCGTAAATCGTGGCGAAGGTAAAATCGGACGCTTCAGTATAACGCAGCGATTGCATGGCGAACATCATCGTAGGAAGCAAGGTGTTTACAAGCTTTCTGTCCTAGCAGTGTTTGCAGAAGTTGTGGTAACAGCTTAGTAAATAAAGCCGTTAAGTGCATCAGTTCCCTGTAACGCTCTTTTTTTCTTTCCCAGACCGCATGGGTGCGGCGCCTTTTTTCTTCGTCGGACATGTAACGTAATTGCGTAGGTAATACGAAAGAGAAGGGAGCAATATCGTGTACTGTTTTACGAGCTTCTGTAGCTACTTGAGAATAGACGCTTGTAGAGGCCTGGTTTTGTTTTTTGATCAAGCCATTCACTACGGACGTCTCAACGTTACGTAGTTCCTTTTTTTTCACTATTGAACGTTTATACATATATGGCCCGAAAGCGCGTTGACGGAATAGCTGGAGTCACCTGCCCCCGCTAGCGGCGTAAGCACCGCTAACGCGACGACGACGAGTACTGAAGGGTCGGAACAGGTATTGCCCAGCCCTACTGTAGTTCATAAGTAGTTGGCGTTTACGGCGTCAACGGCGTGTGGCTGGAAGGCGAGCAATTCTTCGAAGGCTGTTTGCAGCTCGCTGTACGCGTGCAGTTAGATATCGGCGTTTATTGTGAAAGTCACGAGATCAGTAGCGGCCTCACGTGCCGTATACTGCTTGATTGCGTTGCTGCTTACGTGACACGCATCGCTGTTTTAGTACCTGGGGAGCACGGTGTTTTACTTTACGGTGGGGTGTAAAAGAAAGGCTTTTGTTTAGATCGGAAAGCTTATCAGAAGACCCGCGTCGCCCATCCTTAGTTAGGCTGCGAAGTCCTCTGCGATAATATTTACGTGATTTGATTTTATTCCTGAGGCTACGGTAGCGTCGCTTTTTGCGAGGGTTGCGACGATCGTGACGACGACGAGAATGGCGACGACGTAAGCGGCGGCGGCGTAAGCGACGACGACGTCGGTAAAGGCTTAAGCGGCGGCGAAGGTAACGGCGGCGTCAGCGAGGTAGGCGAGACCTTCGGCGGCGCTTTTCAGCGCGTGACACTCTTTTACCTCTAGGCTTGGGGGCGATAGCCTGCTGTAGCAGTCTAAAGCAACGCTTGCGTAAGGATCTGCGCATGTACCGCTTAAATGCAGTCGGATTTGCAGCAAGCGCCCGGCGAGGGGTGCAGCGGCGACGGCGACTCCTGTACCTTTTTGGAGTAACACCAACACGTTTTCTTCGTAGGCGTCGTGAAATCTTCACCTTATTTTTTACTGTCCTGTATTGCGTTTTGCGCAGTGCTTTGCGGATGAGACGCCTTCGAATGGGTTTACGGCGGGTAAAGCATGAGACGGGGCGTACTTTCATTTCCGCAACAAACTTACGGCGCATCCTTAACGCGCTACGAAACGAGGATCTTGTAGCCTTCGGTGATTGTCGCCTTGTTCAACGCAACTGTTGTCGAATATATGCTAGGTACGGCTGAGCAGCAGTAGAACAGGGCAGCCTGGCTGTGCGATAACGTAACCCGGAAGCGCTGCGCGCAAACACAGTACGGCTCGTTTGTCGATGAAGCCTTCTTACTCAATTGCGGCGGCTTTTTCGGAGCTTTTGCGTTTGATGCCCCGTAGCGCGTAGTAGCTTCTTAGCAAGTTTGGAGCGAAAGCTAGTTGTGCAGTGGTGTTTTACTTGTTTTCTGACGCGGTAGCGGCGCAAAGCGCGACGTGAGCGTCCTCTGCATGTCGCCCTTCTAAAGCGGTAACGTCTGCGTTGAAGGGGAAGTTGTCTGCGGGGGTTACGTCCAAATCGTTTTATAACCCTGCGAACGGCTTTACGCTCCAATTTGCGTTGTCAAAGAGTAGATTTGGAAATAAGACGAGGGGTGGGTTTTTTTAAGTATCAAGGCAGCTCTGTTTTTCTTCGATCTGGATATTTAAGTCGTCAAACAGCAATTTTTTCCTGACGGCGCTCTTCTTTGCGTAATTTCTGCTGAAAATGCGCTCTCGCACCACGAAGGGGGTCTTGTAAGTGAGAAGGATTTCTTACTCGAGCAGGCGTTCAGCCTTGCTTAACTCAGCGGGCGCGTTTAATTGCCGCCGCTGAAATGGCGTTAATGGGATTGCTCCTAATTTCAGCTGGGATGGTCTTATACGGCGCGGTTCGCTTGACCCTTAGTTTTGATACTGTTCCAGACCAAAGTGTTTGTCCGAGTGGGTACATTCGCGCACCTGCGCGCCATCTAGGCTCGTAGCGCGTACGTCGGGCTCATTTTTCTTGTCGCAGCAAGCGTTCCCCTTTTGCCGCCTCTCTTTTAGCCCGCAGGCGCATTCAAAGGGGTTTGATTTGTTCCTTAGGAAGTCGACGACGGCGAACAGCTGTGAGCATCTCTATAAACGCACGGGAATTCAAGCGACGCTTCAGTGCCGTTGCTAAGAGCAGTTCACTCATTACCGGGAAGGAGACTTTTCGTGTTGCTCATCGGTACTTTCTTTCTTGATGGACAATAGCCTTGGTTGGGGTAACCAGTAATCGGCGTTTCGTTTGGCCCGGACGACCGTAAAATTCGTTCGTATTCGAACGCACTAGCGGGCTATTTCGTTGCCCTTTGACTCAGTGGCTACGTCTGCGAAGTAAGCTACGTCACTGATCGGTGTAGTATCGGGCACCGTTCGCGCGGCGCGCTAGTTTTTGCTTAAAGCGTAGCTCGGCGGTAGACTTATGTTTTTGTACTAACGCAAGCAGAACACGTTTTGCCTTCGGACGGGCCTTAGTAAAGCGAAAATGTTGGGTACGGCGATACTGAGGGTAAATTGTTTTATTGTAAAACGCTTGGACTGCAGCATCGTAGCCACCGCGACGGCGGCCCGCAGCGGGAAAGCGCGGGCGTTCAGTACCAATCGTGGTTACTACGTTTTCTTCCTCGGAGTATGGAGATTGACTAGATCGGTCTTGCAGGGTAGTTTTTAAAAGCCCGCTCGCCCCGCGTAATCACGTTTGGTAACTTTTAGAAAAAGCTTCGGAGGTAACCGCGAAATTCTCAACTGACGTTGGTACTTCTCCTCGTAGCACTGATTTAGAAAGTGCTCGTTTTTCATTATCCAGCACTAAACTAACAGCAGAAAGTAAAATTGCCTTTTCATCCTCAGCAATTGCTACACTTTCCTGCTTTGCAGTCTGGGTGCCGAGTTGCTGATATTCCACGAATAAGGAGGCTACATTCTCTACCGTTGGGCTAGTTCTTAGAAAAAGTTGTTTTAATAAGTCTAATCGTCGATAAGCCTCAAGATGTCATCAGTTTGGCGTGCGTTGGAGTAAAAAGTAACGGCTAGAAATCATAAGTTCAGCGAGATGACTTTTATTGCTGCTTCCGTTTCAAAGCACCGAGGACGCTGCAATAAGCGCTTCTTGATCACGCGCACTTAGTCAGTTTTTGGCGTCAGCGATAAAACGAGCTTTAAGGTCGACCAGAAGTACGGGTGTTACCAGGGTTCATACTGAGTGTTGATTTACAATATTTGCAAGATCTTTGTTTGGTCAGTTTCATAAGGCAGTGCTCGCCACGTCGGAGCTTTGATTAAAAACTCCGGCCTCTAGCAGTTGTCAATTGTTGTTTCGTCAATCAGTATATCGTGTAATAAGCTCATTTTTTCGTGTTGCAAGTGCATTACGTTGCTGAACACGTTTTTCAGTCCTTGCGTACGCGCGATGATGTGACTTAGGCGCTGTACCACGGCGCGGTTGATCAGTTACACTAAGGGGATGTAAAACGGGAATCGGCAGGGGTGCGGGGCGTCATCATCGATTAGTATTTAGCCTGGTAAGGCTTACACGACGACGGCGTTTGTACCCCGGCAAAACTAATCCGTATTGATCCCGGAAGGTATCATAGACAACGTTTCATAGGTTAAGTGGTTTTTGAAATTTTTCTACCCGGGGTTGGTTAATCATTCGATTTCATCACAAGGTGTGCTCGCGTGTTGGTACTGGGCTAGCCGTCGGTACTTGACTGCGTCAATTTCGGCGTGGAAAATATCAACGGCGCGTTACCGCACGGTAGCGTAGCGTTAGGTATGGTCGAGCTGCTGCGGCATTCTGAGCACGACGTCGAGAGATGTTTTTCAGCACGTGCGTTGACCTTTTGCTAGAAAGTAACTGACGATACGTGATGTTGCGGTTGCGGTTGCGACGAAAAACTAAACGAACTAACGCGCGACTACGTCCCTTAAATTCAGTGTTGCGAAGGCTATTTCTAACCTTATCGGGTCATGATTTCGCCTCATAGGCGTAGTGGAGCCCGCCCGTTAGAAGATTGCGATGCGGTGCTCAAAGCACAGGTTTGCGACGGCGTAAGCGGCGCGCTGCGCCGTGTAGCAGTTTGCTGTGGGCTTTTCTTTTTACGAAATGCTCTCTGAATAAACGAAAACGATATCGAAAACGAGGTCGGATGTCATACGTACCACTTTTAGCGGCACCCGTGCGGATTGCGCGCTTTTTCGCCACCATTTTTGTATACTTAGCGGTAGTCTGTACTGGGCGCGTTAGGCGTCGGGTTCGTCTCGCGGCTCGAAGTACACGAGATGTAAATCGGCGACGTAAGCGACGTAAGCCTTTTCGACTTGTGCCCCGGATTGCAAATTGCGAAATAAGAAGTTTCTGTCGAGGACTGGCGCTGATACTTCGACCTGCAGCGGTAAGCTGAATGCGCTTGTAGTACTTATTTGTTTTCAGAAACGGTTTACTTAACAGTGGTACCGTTAGTTGTCTATACCGAAGACGACGTCCGCGGTGTACGATTGGTGTTGTTTTGGTACATACGCTTACATCTGGCTCTTCGGTGTGGATCGCACTACGTGATAAGTTAACAGCTTTGAGGGTTTTGCCGTAGTTCTGATGTAAATCGGCGGCACGCTTTTCTTGATTCATATATGAACTCTCCAAATTAAGTTTGTCTAAGCACACAAGAGCTCGTCCAAAAAAACGGCGAAAACGGCGACGGCGTCTGCGTTCTGAGCGGAGTCAACCACGATGCTTAGCTTTCAAGGCCGGGCGGATGGCGACAGGTCGCGTGTATCAAAGTTCAATTAGTTTTTTCTTAACAGGTGGGTAGTCTCGGCGTTTGGTTGCAGTAGATTCTGCTGGTTGTTCCGCAACGGATTCCTCTTCTGCGCTTTCATCTACAATAGTGCTTTCAACTCG
>Ga0182737_1002732_pt1 | contig 13881 bp, 10 predicted proteins | sample eDN5th30CBELigOP_FD_128878 | JGI IMG/M metagenome (GOLD analysis project Ga0182737, IMG submission 128878) | Enriched Organic Plus compost microbial communities from Emeryville, California, USA - eDNA 5th pass 30_C BE-Lig OP (version 2) (version 2) ... | reverse complement strand
TGGCGCTGGGCTTCTCCATCAACGTGCTGACCATGTTCGCCATGGTGCTGGCCATCGGCATCCTGGTGGACGACGCCATCGTGGTGGTCGAGAACGTCGAGCGCATCATGGCCACAGAAGGCCTGCCGCCTAAAGAGGCCACCAAGAAGGCCATGCCGCAGATCAGCGGCGCCATCATCGGCATCACGCTGGTGCTGATCGCGGTGTTCCTGCCGCTGGCCTTCATGGGCGGGTCGGTGGGCGTCATCTATCGCCAGTTCTCGGTGGCGATGGCCGTGTCGATCTTCTTCTCGGCCTTCCTGGCGCTGAGCTTCACGCCGGCGTTGTGCGCCACCATCCTCAAGCCCATTCCCAAGGGCCACCACGTCGAGAAGAAGGGCTTCTTCGGCTGGTTCAACCGCCGCTTCGACGCCACCACGCACCGCTACCAGAACTGGGTGGCGCGCATCCTGCACCGCGGCGGGCGCATGATGCTGGTGTTCGCCCTGCTGGCGGTGCTGCTGGGCTGGCTGTACCTGCGCCTGCCGTCGTCGTTCCTGCCCGAGGAAGACCAGGGCTACGTAATCAGCAACATCGAGCTGCCCACGGGCTCCTCGGCCAACCGTGCGGTCGAGGTCCTGGAAAAGGTCGAGGCCTATTTCCGCGGCCTGCCGGCAGTCGAGAACATCATCACCGTGCAGGGCTTCAGCTTCAACGGCAACGGCCTGAACGCGGCCATCGCCTTCACCACGCTGAAGGACTTCGCCGAGCGCAAGGGCGAGGGCGACTCCGCCGGCGCCATCGCGGGCGGCGCCATCGGCCGCCTGCTGTTCGGCATTCCCGACGCCATGGTCTTCACCGTGATGCCGCCGGCCATCTCGTCGCTGGGCAACGCCACGGGCTTCGACTTCCGGCTGCAGGACCGCGCCAGCGCGGGCACCGAGGCGCTGGGCGCGGCCACCGCGCAGCTCATGGGCCTGGCGATGCAGAGTCCGTTACTGGCACAGGTGCGCATCACCGGCCTGGGCCCGGGCGCGCAGCTCAGCCTGGAGATCGACCGCGACAAGGCGGCCGCGCTGGGCGTGGACTTCGCCGAGGCGGCCAACCTGATCTCCACCGCGGTGGGCTCGGCCTACATTAACAAGTTCCCCAACATGGGGCGCATGCAGAACGTCTGGGTGCAGGCCGACCAGCAGTACCGCATGCAGGTCGAGGACGTGCTCAAGCTGAACGCGCGCAACCGCGAAGGCGGCATGGTGCCGCTGTCGGCCTTCGTCACGGCCAAGTGGACGCAGGGCCCCGTGCAGATCGTGCGCTACAACAGCTACGAGTCCATCCGCATCGGCGGCGCGGCCGCGCCGGGCTACACCTCGGGCGAGGCCATGGCCGAGATGGAACGCCTGATGGCGCAGCTGCCGCCAGGCTTCGGCTACGAATGGAGCGGCCTGTCGTACCAGGAACGCGAGGCCGGCAACCAGGCTCCCATCCTGATGGGCCTGGCGCTGCTGGTGGTGTTCCTGGTGCTGGCGGCACTGTACGAAAGCTGGGCCATCCCGATATCGGTGATGCTGGTGGTGCCGCTGGGCATGCTGGGCGCGGTCGGCCTGGTCAGCGCGCTGGGCATGGCCAACGACGTCTACTTCCAGGTGGGCATGGTCACCGTGATCGGCCTGGCGGCCAAGAACGCGATCCTGATCGTCGAGTTCGCCAAGGACCAGTACGCCCGCGGCATGGGGCTGTACGAGTCCGCGGTCGAGGCGGCGCGCCTGCGCTTCCGCCCCATCCTGATGACGTCGCTGGCCTTCATCCTGGGCGTGATCCCGCTGGCGCTGGCCAGTGGCGCCGGCGCGGCCAGCCAGAAGGCGGTCGGCATCGGCGTGCTGGGGGGCATGCTGGCGGCCACGCCGTTCGCCGTGATGTTCGTGCCGACGTTCTTCGTCGTGGTGCTGGGGCTGTTCAAGACCAAGCCGCGGCTGCTGGGCGCCGAACTGAAGGCCTTCGAGGAAGAAAAGGCCGCGCGCGCCGCGGCGCAGCAGGGCGCTGCGGACGATGCCGCGCCGCCCCCGCCGCCGGGCCTGCCGCCGGCCGGTCAGGAGAACAAGTGATGAGCTCGCGCATGAACCCCGCTTTTGCGCCGCGCCGCGCGCTGCTGGCGCCGCTGGCGGCCGCCGTGCTGGCCGGCTGCTCGCTGGCACCCGACTACCAGCGCCCCGAGGCGCCCGTGGCCTCGGCCTGGCCCGACCAGCCGCGCGTACAGGCCGCCACCGAAGGGCGTCCTGCCCAGCTGGGCTCGCAGCCTGCCGCGGACGTGGCGCCGGCCGGCTCGGTGCCGGCCGCCGACATCGGCTGGCGCGAGTTCTTCCGCGACGAGCGGCTGCGCCGCCTGATCGAACTGTCGCTGCAGAACAACCGCGACCTGCGCGTGGCCGTGCAGCGCGTCGAAGAGGCGCGCGCCCAGTACGGCGTGCAGCGCGGCGAGCAATGGCCCGCCATCGGCGCGGGCGTGCAGGGCACCCGCCAGCGCCTGCCGCGCGACATGCGCATGGGCGGGCCGGATGCGCCGTCGATCAGCAGCCAGTACCAGGCCGGCATCGGCCTGACCACGTTCGAGATCGACCTGTTCGGCCGGCTGCGCAACCTGTCCGCGGCGGCATACCAGCAGTACCTGGCCAGCGAGCAGGCGCAGCGCAGCGTACACATCGCGCTGGTCAGTGCGGTGGCCGAGGCCTATTTCAACCAGCGGGCGGCCGAGGTCCAGGTCGAGCTGACGCAGCGCACGCTGGAATCTCGCCAGGCCTCGTACGATCTGGTGAAGACCCGCTTCGACGGCGGCGTGGCGTCCGAGCTGGACCTGAACCAGGCCAAGTCGCTGCTGGATTCGGCATCGTCCGATCTGGCGCAGCTGGTGCGCGTGCGCGCCCAGGCGCAGAACGCGCTGCTGGTCCTGGTGGGGCTGCCCGCGTTGCCGGCCGATCTGTCGCCGCCGGCCGAGTTCGACCGCGAGCAGATCGTGGCCTCGGTCCCGGCCGGCCTGCCGTCCGACCTGCTCGAGCGCCGTCCGGACGTGCTGGCGGCGGAAAACCAGCTGCGGGCGGCCAAGGCCAACATCGGTGCGGCGCGCGCGGCGTTCTTCCCCACCATCTCGCTGACCGGCCTGCTGGGCGCGGCCAGCCCCTCGCTGGGCGACCTGTTCAGCGGCGGGCAGGGCTACTGGAGCTTCTCGCCGTCGATCACCACCCCGATCTTCGCGGGCGGCAGCCTGCGCGAAGGGCTGAACCTGGCCCGGGCGCGCGATAATATCGCGGTGTCGCAGTACGAACAGACCATCCAGCAGGCGTTTCGCGAGGTCGCCGACGCGCTGGCCGGCGAAGCCACCTACAGCGCCCAGCTCGATGCGCAGCGTGCGCTGCAGGCCTCGTCGGCGCGTACGCTGGAGCTGTCCAACCTGCGCTACAGCGGCGGCATCGACAGCTTCCTGCAGGTGCAGACCGCGCAAGTGGATTTCTTCAACGCGCAGATCGCGCTGGTGCAGACCGGGCTGAACGCCTTGGTCAACCGCGTCGAGCTGTACAAGGCGCTGGGCGGCGGCTGGTACGAGACCACCGCGGCCGCCACGGCGCAGCAGGCACAGGCATCGCAACAAGCTCCGCAGCAATGATAGAACTCGGCGTCAATATCGATCACGTGGCCACCCTGCGCCAGCAGCGTCACACCTCCTACCCCGACCCGGTGGCGGCCGCGCTGCGCGCCGAGGATGCCGGCGCCGATCTCATCACGCTGCATCTGCGCGAGGACCGCCGCCACATCCAGGATGCCGATGTGCACGCCATCCGCCCCCGGCTGCGCACGCGCATGAACCTCGAATGCGCCGTCACGCCCGAGATGCTGAGCATCGCGTGCGAGGTGCGGCCCGACGACGTGTGCCTGGTGCCCGAGAAGCGCACCGAGCTCACTACCGAGGGCGGGCTGGACGTCGCCGGGGCGCTGCCCGCCGTGACGGACGCGGTGCGCATGCTGGCCGACGCCGGCATCCGCGTGTCGCTCTTCATCGACCCCGAGCCGGCGCAGATCGATGCCGCCGTGCGTGCGGGGGCGCCGGTGATCGAACTGCACACCGGCGCCTACGCCGAGGCGGCCGATGCCGCGCAGGCGCAGGCCGAACTGGCGCGGGTGCGCGCCGCCGTGGCGCATGGCCTGCGCGCCGGCCTGCGCGTCAACGCCGGCCATGGCCTGCACTACGGCAACGTCGGGCCGGTGGCTGCGCTGGATGGCATCTCCGAACTGAACATCGGCCATGCCATCGTGGCCCAGGCCGTGTTCGACGGCTGGGAGAAGGCAGTGCGCGACATGAAGGCGCTGATGATCCAGGCCCGGCTGCAGGCGCAGCGCGGCCGGGCATAACTCCAGGGCGGCCACCATGGCGTCCCACGTATCCGAAATCGCTACCCCCGCGTCTACGTCCGCGGCCGAGCAGGCTGGCGCCCAGTCTCCGGTGGGCGTGGCCGCGGCCGTGCGCGTGCTCGAAGAAGACATCGTGCTGGGGCGGTTGCACCCGCGCGAGCGCCTGATCGAGGACGACCTGATGCGCCGGTTCGGCTGCAAGCGCCACGCGGCGCGCGAGGTGCTGGCCGAGCTGGCGCGCATGGGGCTGGTGGATCGCCGCAAGAACATCGGCAGTGAAGTGCGCGCCTTTTCGGCGCGCGAGGTGGCCGACCTGTACCAGGTGCGCGAGCTGCTCGAGGCCGAGGCCGCTCGCCTGCTGCCGTGCCCGTTGCCGCAGCCGGCGCTGCAAGGGCTGATCGACATCCAGCGTGAGCACGATGCCGCGGTGGCGCAGCTGGATCCGCGCGCCGTGTTCCGCTGCAACCAGCGCTTCCACGAGGCACTGTTCGCGTGCTGCGAGAACGGGGTGCTGCAGAAGGCCATCCGCGAATACGCACGCCAGACCCACCCGATCCGTTTCAGTTCGCTGGCCGACGCGCGCTACCGCGAGCGTGCGCGCCAGGAGCACTGGGCCATGATCGAGGCGCTGCGCGACGGCCGCCGCGACGATCTGATCCGGCTGTGCCGCGACCATCTGGCACCGTCGCGCGACGCCTATCTGGCGATGAACCGTCACCTGTACGACCCCGCTGCCTGAAGCGCGCGGGGCCCCGCCGGCCCTGCACGGGCGCGGCGGGGAAGGCGCGCGTCAGTCCACCGTGATCTTCGCGTCCTCGATCACCTTCGCCCACTTGTCGACCTCGGCCTGCAGGCGCTGGCGCGCCTGGTCGGCAGAGGTCGGCGCGACCGCGTAGGCGCCCTGCTGCAGCAGCGCCTCCTTCGTGTCGGGCTGCTGCAGGATGACGGACATCGCCGCATTGAGCTTGTCGATCACCGGCTTGGGCGTCTTGGCCGGCACCAGGACCCCGAACATCGAGGCCACCTCGAACCCGGGCAGACCCGCCTCGGCAGCGGTGGGGGTGTCGGGCAGCATCGAAATGCGCTCGGGCATGGTCACCGCCAGGGCGCGCAGCTGGCCGCTCTTGATGAAGCCCAGCGAGGCCGGCACGGTTTCCACCATCGTCTTCACCTGGCCGCCGACGAGGTCCGTCATGGCCGGGCCGCTGCCGCGGTAGGGCACGTGCAGCATGTCGACGCCCGCCTGGCGCTTGAACAGTTCGGCCGCCATGCGCTGCGGCGCGCCGGCGCCCGAGGACGCATAGGTCAGTTCGCCGGGGTGCTTCTTGGCATAGTCGATCAGCTCCTTCAGGGTCTTCACCGGCACCTGCGGATTGACCACGAACACCAGCGGCACGGCCGCCACGGTGGCCACTGGGGTCAGGTCCTGCATCAGTTTGTACGAGATGCGCTCCTTCTCCAGCGTGGCCATGATGGAGTGCGAGGTGATGGCGCCCATCAGCAGCGTGTAGCCGTCGGGGTCCGAACGCGCCACCGCGTCGGCGCCCAGGTTTCCGCCGGCGCCGCCGCGATTCTCCACCACCACCTGCTGCTTCAGTTGTTCGCCCAGCTTGGCGGCGACCACGCGGCCCACCACGTCGGTGGCGCCGCCGGGCGGATAGGGGATCACCAGCTTCAGCGGCCGGTCGGGATAGTCGGCATGCGCGGGCAGGGCGGCCGGCAGCAGGCCGGCGGCCAGCACGGCGGCGGCCAGCAGTCGGCGCCGGGGGGCCAGGAAGAAGTGGGGCATGGTTGTCTCCGATATGTTGGTGTCTTCGGACGGGCGCCGCCCCGCCGGATGGCGGCCGCACCGTCGTGGGTGGTCGTGCTCCGGCGTAAAGATCGGTCAGTCGGCCGCTCCGCCCTCGGCCAGGCTGGCCAGGTCGCGCCCGCGCGTCTCGGGCAGCAGCAGCGCCGTCAGGAACACCACGGCGTACGCTCCGCCGGCAAACAGGCCGATGGCGGCGGCCAGGCCCATGCCCTGGCTCAGGTAGCCCACCAGGCTGGGGAACAGCGCCCCGATGCCGCGGCCGAAGTTGTAGGCGAAGCCCTGGCCGTTGGCCCGGAGTTCGGACGGGAACAGTTCGGTCAGGTAGGCGCCCAGGCCGCCGAACATGCCCGATGCCGCGAAGCCCAGCGGGAAGCCCAGGAACAGCATCTGGTGGTCGGACAGCGGCAGCTGGGTGTAGCCGTACACGCACACGCCGGACAGGGCGGCGAACAGGAAGAAGTTCAGGCGGCGCCCGAAGCGGTCGGCCAGGTACGCGCCTGAGATGTAGCCGCAGAACGATCCCACGATGATGACCAGCAGGTAGCCGCCGGTGTTCAGCACCGACAGGTGGCGTTCCGTTTTCAGGTAGGTGGGCAGCCACGTGGTGACGGCGTAGTAACCGCCCTGGATGCCGGTGCACAGCAGTGCGGTCAGTGCCGTGGTGCGCAGCAGCGCCGGCGAGAAGATGGCCCAGGGCGACACGGCCGCCTTGTCCTGGTTGCGCTGGCGCGTGGCCGTGAAGATCTCGGGCTCGGGCACGTGCTTGCGGATGTACAGCACCAGAAGCGCGGGCAGCACGCCCACCCAGAACAGGCTGCGCCACGCCCATTCCTCCGGCAGCACCGAGAAGGCCAGCGTGTAGAGCAGAGCGGCGATGCCCCAGCCCACGGCCCAGCCGCTCTGCACCGTGCCGACCGCCTTGCCGCGGTGCTTCGCCTGGATGATCTCGCCCATCAGTACCGAGCCCACGGCCCATTCGCCGCCGAAGCCCAGTCCCTGCAACGCGCGCAGCACGAAGATCTGCTCGAAGTTCTGCGTGAAGCCGATGCCCACCGTGCACACCGAGAACCACAGGATGGTGAACTGCAGCACGCGCACGCGGCCGTACTTGTCGGCCAGGATGCCCGCGCCCCAGCCGCCAAGGGCGGAGAACAGCAGCGTCACCGTGCCCAGCAGGCCCGCCTGGCCGCGGTCGATGCCCCATAAGTGGATCAGCGTGGCAATGACGAAGGTAAACACCATGTAGTCCAGCGCGTCGATCGTCCACCCCAGGAACGAGGCGTAGAACGTGCGCTTGCCTTTCTGATCGAGTTCGCCGAACCAGCTCATCGATGTCTCCGTGCGTGATTGTGGGAAGCGAGGCGACGCCGGACTCAGGCCAGCGGCGGGAAGTCGTAGAGCTTTTGCGGGTTGTCGACCAGGATGCGCCGGCGCACCCCGGGGTCGGGCGCCCACTTGGGCAGCAGGTTGCGCAGCGTGCCGGTGTCGGGCATGCGGGGAATCGCCACGTGCGGCCAGTCGCTGCCCCACACCATGCGGTCGGGGGCAGCCTCGATCAGCGCCCGGGCCCAGGGCGTGACGTCGTCGTAGGTGTCGAACTGGTCGCTGATGCGGTAGGCGCCCGAGAGCTTCGACCACCAGCCGAGGTGCTTCACGCCGTGCAGCAGGGCCTGGAAGCCGGGATGCGACAGGCCTTCGGACACGGGCATGTGGCCCATGTGGTCGAACACGCAAGGCACCGGCAGGCGCTGCATGCGCGGCATCAGCTCGGGCAGCCGGCGCACGTCCATCAACAACTGCAGGTGCCAGCCCAGTCCGGCGATGCGCGCGGCCAGGTTCTCCATTTCGTCGAAACCGATGCCGCCGCCGAACAGCACGTTCATGCGCGCGCCGCGCACGCCGGCGGCGTGCAGCGCTTCCAATTCGCGGTCGCTGGCCGTGCTGGAAACCACCGCCACGCCGCGCAGCTGCTGCGGATGCCGCCGCAGCGTGTCGACCATGCAGCGGTTGTCGGTGCCATGCACGCTGACCTGGACCAGCACGCCACGTTGCGCGCCCACGCCCCGCAGCATGGCAAGGTAGGCTTGCTCGGTGGCCGGCGGCGGCGTGTAGCTGCGGTCTGCCACATACGGATAGCGCACGCCGTCGCCGATCACGTGGGCGTGCGTGTCGCAGGCGCCGGGCGGCATGGCGAAGGTGGCGGGGGCGATGTCGGGCAGGGGGGCCAGGCAGAGGGCGGGCGTGGCACCCGGGGCGGAAGGAGTGGCGGTCATGTTTCTGCGCGTGAACGGGTCGCGAGGGACGGCTGCGAGCAGCCCGTAGGGGTCCGCGCAGGTTAGACCTGCACGCCTCTTATCGTCAATAACATTATTGATATTTGGATGGGCGATAAGTTCCGCCCCCGCTGCGGCCCGGGCGGCGGGTATCCCGGCCCGCGGAACGGGCGTGCTGGCCAGCGGGGCGAGCGGAGCCGCTCGCGTATCATTCCGTATGCACGCCGCCGTCACGCTGCCCGCGGCATGTCCGTCGTCATTCCGATCCTTTCTGCCCATGTCCGACGCTCCCTCCGCCTCCACCACCGCGCCCGGCTGCATCGCCGGCATCGGCATGGACCTGATCCGCATCGAGCGCATCGAACGGGCCCTGCAGCGCCACGGCGACCGCTTCGCCGAGAAGATCCTGGGGCCTGAGGAATTGCAGAAATTCCATGCCCGCCGCCGGCGCGACGCCGCGCGCGGCGTGCGCTTCCTGGCGACGCGCTTCGCGGCCAAGGAAGCTTTCTCCAAGGCCATCGGCCTGGGCATGCGCATGCCCATGACGTGGACGCGCGTGCAGACGCTGAACGCGCCGGGCGGCCGCCCCGTGCTGGTGATCGCGGCGGCGCTGCGCGGCTGGTATGCCGAGCGCTTCGGGGCCGCGCACGTGTCCATCACCGACGAGTCCGACATGGCCGCCGCGTACGTCATCGTCGAGCGGCGTCCCGCCGCGGCCGCCGCGCCGTCGCCCAACCAAGGAGCCGCCGATGGCGCGCCGTAAATCCAAGCATATCCTGCCGCCCGGTCCCGTCATGGTCGACGTGGAGGGCACCAAGCTGTCCAAGGCCGAAAAGCGCCGCCTGCGCCATCCGCTGGTCGGCGGGGTCATCCTGTTCGCGCGCAATTTCCAGAGCCGCGAACAGCTTTGCGCGCTGACCCGCAAGATCCATGAGGTGCGCGACGAGCCGCTGCTGATTGCCGTGGACCACGAGGGCGGCCGCGTGCAGCGCTTCCGCGAGGACGGCTTCACGCACCTGCCGCCCATGCAGGCCCTGGGCCGCGTCTGGGACGAGGACCCGCTGGGCGCCATGCGCCTGGCCACCGAGGCCGGCTACGTGCTGGCCGCCGAGCTGCGCGCCTGCGGCGTGGACTTCAGCTTCACGCCGGTGCTCGATCTGGACTACGGTGTGAGCAAGGTGATCGGCAACCGTGCCTTCCATCGCGACGCCCGCGTGGTGGCCATGCTGGCGCGCGCGCTGGCGCAAGGCCTGGCGCTGGCCGGCATGGGGGCGTGCGGCAAGCATTTCCCCGGGCATGGTTTCGTGGGCGCCGACTCGCATCTCGAGATCCCGGTCGACCCGCGTCCGCTCGAGCGCATCCTGACGGAAGACGCCGCGCCCTACGGCTGGCTGGGTGACGGCGTGCTGCCGGCGGTGATGCCGGCCCACGTGATCTATCCCAAGGTCGACGACCGGCCGGCCGGCTTCTCGCGCCGCTGGGTCCAGGAGATCCTGCGCGAGCGCCTGGCCTATGACGGCGTCGTGTTTTCCGACGATCTCACCATGGAAGGCGCGGCCGTGGCCGGCGACATCCTGGCGCGTGCCGAGGCCGCCCTATCGGCCGGCTGCGACATGGTGCTGGTGTGCAACCAGCCCGACATGGCCGACGACCTGCTCGAACGGCTGCACTTCGCGCCCGCGCCCGAGTCGGTGGCCCGCGTCCGCCGGCTTGCACCGCGCACGCCCGCGCCCGACTGGAACACCTTGCAGGCGGACTCCCGCTACCAGCATGCCCGACGACTTCAATCTCAAATCGTTCCTGGCTGACCTGCCCCACCTGCCGGGCGTGTACCGGCACCTGGACGCAGAGGGCGACGTCATGTACGTCGGCAAGGCGCGCGACCTGAAGAAGCGCGTGTCCTCGTATTTCCAGAAGAACATCGCCAGCCCGCGCATCGCGCAGATGGTGGCCAAGGTGGCGCGCGTCGAGGTGACGGTGACGCGCTCGGAGGCCGAGGCGCTGATCCTGGAAAACAACCTGATCAAGCGCCTGCGCCCGCGCTACAACATCCTGTTTCGCGACGACAAGTCGTATCCGTACCTGCAGATCAGCGCGCACCGCTTCCCCCGCATCGCCTACTACCGCGGCGCCACCAGCCGCGGTGGGCAGTATTTCGGGCCGTTTCCCAACGCCTGGGCCGTGCGCGAGACCATCCAGATCCTGCAGAAGGTGTTCCGCCTGCGCACCTGCGAAGATACGGTCTACGCCAACCGCTCGCGGCCCTGCCTGCTGCACCAGATCGGACGCTGCTCGGCGCCTTGCGTGGACGCGGTGTCCGAGGAAGACTACGGCGCCGATGTGCGGCGCGCGGTGCGTTTCCTCAACGGCGAGGCGCAGGAGGTGATGAGCGAGATCGAGGCGCGCATGCAGCAGGCCGCGGCCGAGCTGCGTTTCGAAGAGGCGGCGGCCCTGCGCGACCAGATGGGGTCGCTCGCCCGCGTCCTGCACCAGCAGACCATGGAAAGCACCTCGGGCGAGGAGGACACGGACATCATCGCGGTGGCCTCGGCCGGTGGGCGCATGTGCGTCAACCTGGCGATGGTGCGCGGCGGCCGCCACCTGGGCGACAAGCCGTTCTTTCCGGCGCACGCCGAGGGCGAGCCCGCGTCCGACGTGCTGGAGGCCTTCGTGGCCCAGCACTATGCGGACAGCGCGCTGCCCGGCGTGCTGGTCTGTAGCCATGCGCTGCCCGATGCCGGCTTGCCCGCGCTGCTCGCCGAGCAGGCCGGCATGAAGGCGCCGCGCGTGCTGACCCGGCCCCAAGGCATGCGGCGCGCCTGGCTGGAACAGGCGCAGAAGAATGCCGAGATGGCGCTGGCGCGCGCCCTGACCGAATCCGGCGCGCGCGCGGCGCGCACGCTGGCGCTGGCCGAGGCGCTGGACATGGACACCGACGAGGCGGCGCTGGATGGCCTGCGCATCGAGTGCTTCGACATCAGCCATACGGCCGGTGAAGCCACCCAGGCCTCGTGCGTGGTGTACCAGCACCACGACATGCAACCCTCGCTGTACCGGCGCTACAACATCGTGGGCATCACGCCGGGCGACGACTACGCCGCCATGCGCCAGGTGCTGACGCGCCGCTTCGGCAAGGTGGCCGACGGCGAGGCGGCCATGCCTGGACTGGTGCTCATCGACGGCGGCAAGGGCCAGGTCGAGGTGGCGCGCCAGGTGTTCGTCGAGCTGGGCCTGGACGTGCAATCGCTGGTGGGCGTGGCCAAGGGGGAGGGGCGCAAGGTCGGCCTGGAAACCCTGGTGTTCGCCGATGACCGGCTGCCGGTGGCACTGGGCAAGGAGTCGGCGGCGCTGATGCTGATCGCGCAGGTGCGCGACGAGGCCCACCGCTTCGCCATCACCGGCATGCGCGCGCGGCGCGCCAAGGCGCGTAACGTGTCGCGGCTGGAGGAAATCGAGGGCGTGGGCGCACGCCGGCGCCAGCGGCTGCTGGCCCGTTTCGGCGGGCTGTCCGGCGTCACCTCGGCCAGTGTGTCCGACCTGGCTTCGGTGGAAGGGATCTCGGAGGAACTGGCCGAGCGCATCTATGACGCGCTGCACGGCTGAGGCTGAGGTAGCATACGAGCTATGCCCATTAACATCCCTATCGTCTTGACCTGGCTGCGCATCGCCATGATTCCGCTGGTGGTGGGCCTGTTCTACATCCCCGAAAGCTGGATGTCCATGGAGACACGGGATGCGCTGGCGGCGTGCTCGTTCATCGTCGCCGCCCTGACCGACTGGTTCGACGGGTGGCTGGCACGCCGCTGGAACCAGACCTCGGCCTTCGGCGCGTTCCTCGATCCGGTCGCCGACAAGCTGATGGTCAGCGCGGCGCTGCTGGTGCTGCTGGACCTGAACCGGGTCGATGCCTTCATCGCCCTCATCATCATCGGCCGCGAGATCACCATTTCGGCGCTGCGCGAATGGATGGCCAAGATCGGCGCCAGCGCCAGCGTGGCGGTGCACCGGCTGGGCAAGTTCAAGACGGCGGCGCAGATGGTCGCCATCCCGTGCCTGCTGTACGAGCGCCCGCTGATGGGCGTCGACCTGCTTTGGCTGGGCACCTGGCTGATCGTCATCGCGGCGGTGCTCACGGTGTGGTCCATGCTGTATTACCTGCAACGCGCCTGGCCCGCCATCCGCGAGAAGGCCCAGTAACCGAAAGCCGGTATCATGTCGTGTGCCGGATGCGGCCCGCGCGTTGCGCCGGCGGCTTCGGCCATTTAGCTCGACCCACACACCGAGGCGCCACGGCCATGCACCGACGGCGCCCGCAGGTTCGGCGCAACGGCTCGCGGCCGCCGCCCGGAGACAACCCGCGCGGGCGTGCATGCCCGCACCCATCGCGGTCCGCGTGGCCGCCGCCGTCATGACTATCGCTGCAGACACCGCAATCCTCGACACTCCCCTCGTGCGCCGGCGCGACTGGCAGACCATCCTGCTGATCGGCGCGGCCCACTCCTGCTCGCACTTCTTCCAGCTGGTGCTGCCCTCGCTGTACATCCCGCTGGGCGCCGAGTTCGGCCTGGACTTCGCCGCGCTGGGCGGGCTGGTGTCGGTGTTCTACGTCGTTTCGGGCATGGGACAGGCCTCGTCGGGCTTCGTGGTCGACCGCATCGGCGCGCGGCCGGTGCTGTGGTTCGGCCTGGGCTGCTTCGTGGCCTCGGGGCTGCTGATCGGGCTGGCCAACGGCTACGCCATGCTGGTGCTGGCGGCGGCGCTGGGCGGCGTGGGCAATTCGGTCTTCCACCCGGTCGACTATTCCATCATGAACCACCGCGTCAGTCCGGCACGGCTGGGCCACGCCTTCAGCGTGCACGGCCTGACGGGCAACCTGGGCTGGGCACTGACGCCCGTGTTCATCACTACCCTGACGCTGCTGGCCGGCTGGCGCGTGGCGGCCTTCGGCGCGGCCGCGCTGGTGGCCGCGGTGCTGGCGCTGACGGTGCTGGGCCGTGGCCTGCTGGGCGACGCAGCGGCGCCACGCGGCACCGCGCCGGCGGCGACCGCTGCCGCGCAGCCCTCGGAGAGCGTGTGGCAGACGCTGCGCACGCTGCTGTCGCGCCCGGCGCTATGGGGCGCCTTTCTGTTCTTCGCCTGCTCGTCGATCGCGCTGTCGTCGGTGCAGAGCTACACCATTCCGCTGCTGGACGCGCTCTACGGCCTGTCGCGGGTGGTCGCCAGCTCGGCGCTGTCGGGCTACATGGTGGCCTCGGCCATCGGCATCGCCGCCGGCGGTTTCCTGGTGTCGGCCACGCCGCGCACCGAGCGCGTCGTCATGGCCTCGCTGGTCCTGGCCGGCCTGATGCTGGTGATCCTGTCGATGGGCTGGATCCCGGCCTCGCTGGCCGCGCCGGCCATTGCGGTGGCCGGCTTCTG
>Ga0182737_1002730_pt1 | contig 13894 bp, 13 predicted proteins | sample eDN5th30CBELigOP_FD_128878 | JGI IMG/M metagenome (GOLD analysis project Ga0182737, IMG submission 128878) | Enriched Organic Plus compost microbial communities from Emeryville, California, USA - eDNA 5th pass 30_C BE-Lig OP (version 2) (version 2) ... | reverse complement strand
CGGGTCCATGTCGTCGGAACGGTTGAGCGCGACCACGCACGGCAGGCCGCGCAGGTCCGACGCGTAGGTCCGCAGGGTTTCCTCGAACCCGTCCAGACCGGCCGGCGACGAGGCATCGACCAGGAGCACCACGCCGACCAGCCCGCTGCGCACCACCTCGAACATGAAGCGGAAGCGCGGCTGGCCCGGCAGGCCGTACAGGTCCAGGCGGCCGTGCTCGCCCAGGTCCACCACGCCGAAGTCCATCCCCACGGTGGTGGTGGCCTTGCGTTCGGCCAGTTCGTCGGTGCAACCGACGTCGGTATCCACCGGCGGCATGTCGCTCAGCGCGGCGATGCAGGTGGTCTTGCCACTTCCCGGCTCGCCGAGGAAGGCGAGCTTCATCTTCGTCATAAGGAAAATCCCAGTCGCCGGCCCAGGCCGCGCACCAGGCCGCGCCACGATGCCTGCGGCGGGGCCGGGCGCGACGCCGCGGGCGCTTCGCCGGCCACCTGCTCGACCAGGCCTTCGCGCCGCAGCGCCTCGATTTCGGACGCGAGCGCCGCCGCGTCCTCGCCAATCCGTGCCGCCAGCGTGCCCACGCTGGCCGGGGCGAAGGTCAGCACCGCAAGTACATGCAGGCGCAGCCGTGAAGCCCCTTCCAGGTCCAGCGGCCAGGCCAGCAGGCGAAGCGGCGGCCCGGCCTGCGTGTCACCGGCCGGTTGTGCCGGTGTCGCCTCCGGCCCGGCGCCCTCGGCGAACGCACGGCTCGTTTCGGACAGCACCGCCAGCAGCTGCGGCACCCGCAGCGGCCGGTACAGCGTGCCCTTGGGGAATTCGCGCGGTCGCGCGGCGCATCCCACGCGCCGCGCGCCGCCGGCGGGCGCCGAACCGGTGTCCAGGCTGACCAGGCACAGGTCCGCGTCCCGCGGGTCGTCGATCAGTTCCCAGGAAGCCCTGAGATACGGTCCCAGCCGCGCCAGCGTGCCGCGCAGCGAATCCAGGTCGGATTCGCTGAAGCCGGCGCAGGCCAGCCGCAGGGGCCGATGGCCGACGACCGGTGTCATCTCACACCGCCGCCTCGACCGCCGGCAGCGCCGCGCGGGCCTTCATCAGCACCATGCCGACGTTGGCCGAACCGCGGGTCACGAACACCGCCGCATGTTCCGGGTAGCGCCGCGAGCGCAGGAACACGTGGATCAGGTTGGTGCTGAACACCACGATCTCGTTGAAGTAGTGGCCGCCATCGTTCGGCGACAGGCCACGGGCTTTCTTGAACAGGTTCTCCACCTCGACCACGTTCCTGCCCTGGAACAGGTCCCCGGTAGCTGCCGCCACCAGGTCGAGCACTTCCGGCGGATGCGAGTCCACCGTGCGCACGCCCAGCAGCATGCCGGTGGCCATGTCGACGTAACCGGCGGCCACGCATTCGGGGATTTCGGACTGGCTGGGGGCCAGGGCTTTATCGAGCGACATCTACGACTCCTTGCTGAGGACGGGTGGGTGCCACGATGGGCGCCACGGGGTTCCAACCCGCGATGCGCCCGGAAAACGCATGGATGAACTGGAGCTGGGCGCGCGACTGGATCGCCCGCGGCTGCGCGGCGCGCACGCGGGCGATGGCGACCTCGGCGCTGTCGCCGAACCAGGCCAGCACCGCGGCGAGGGCGGCGCCGGTGCGGCCCAGCCCGCCCTGGCAGTGCATCGCCACCGCGCCGCCGCGGCGGATGCAGGCTTCCGCCGCGCGGCACAGGGCCAGGGCCTGGTCGAAACTGGGCGGCGCCATGTCCGGCACCGGCACGTGGTGCAGGGCGATGCCGCGGGCGCGCAGCGCCTCGCGGTCCCAGGCCACCTCGGTTTCCAGGCAGAACATCTCGCGCACGCCGTGCGCGGCCAGCGCGTCGAACTGCACGCCGGCATCGGCGACCAGGCCCGGGCGCGACAGCCCCGCCAGCATCCCGGGCACCGCCCACCAGATGCCGTGCTGCACCGGCCAGGCCGGCGAGGATTCGCGGCAGCTGCCGGAGGCGACGTAGTCGCGCCCGGCGGCGCTGGCGGGATTGGCGAAGAATTCGTGGACCGGCGCGACCTCGAGGACCCGGCCGCCGCCAAGCAGCACCAGCAGACCGCCCAGCGCCAGGCAATCGCGACGGTTGTGGGTCACCACCACCACCAGGGCATGGCGGGCGCGGGCGGCGATGGCCTCGCGCACGCGGGCGGCCTGGGCCTCGTCGAGGCCGGCGGTGGGTTCGTCGAGCAGGTACCAGTCGGCGTCGCGGGCCAGCGCATCGAGCACGGCGCCGGTACGGCGCTCGGCCGCGGACAGGGGCACCAGGTCCTGGGCCGCGCGGCTGTCGCGCTGGCCCAGGTAGACCGGCCGGGTCGGCACCTCGCCGGCGAGCCGCAGTTCGCCTTCCAGCGGACCGAGGCCCGCCATGCCGCGCAACAGGCTGGACTTGCCCGCCCCAGCCGGACCCACCACGAACAACAGACCAGGTGCCGGCGCCTCGAGATCGATCCCCGCCAGCAGCGGGCGACCCGATGCGCTGACCACCGCGCCCCGGCGCAGCGACAGCATGAACCACCTACCTCTGTTCGACGCGCCCCCTGACGCGTTTGCCCGATCCTAGGCACAGGCCACACTTCGAACCTATCGGGGCCCCCCCGATGCCCCACCTTCACTTAACTGTTAATGTTCGCCCTCGAAGCTGGGAGCGGAATGGATACTGGCTCGGCAGATGAAGTGCCGCACGTCGGCGCATCACGCAATGCCCGACGGCGCTGCATTCGTCCAGGTATCCCGCAATCCCGATGGCAACAGCAACATTCCGTCGTACCGTTCCGGTCCGGATCATGCTCGCCCTGCCCGGACTGCTGGCCATGCTGGGCCTGCGCCAGCTGATCGAACGCATCCCCGGCGCCGAAGTCGCTTCCACCGTCTCCACCCGCGATGCCCTGCTGCGCGTCCCGCGCCAGCAGCGCCCGGACGTGCTCGTGGCGGACCCGGGCCTGCTTGCGGAAGAGGTGTCGCCAGGCATGCTCGTCGGCATCCGCGTGCTGCACATTTCCCCGCACCCGCATGCGCGGCCGGCGACGCGCAACCACGCCTGCGGCTTCGTCAGCGAGCGCAGCGACCTGGAGCGGGTCTGCGAGGCGCTGGAAATCATCACCGACTGCACGGTCGCCCACGGCCAGCGCGGCGACTGCGTGTCCTGCCCGCTGAGCAAGTCGCTCAAGCCGGCGCCGCTGCCGGTGCTGACCCGCCGCGAATCGGAAGTGTTCGCCCTGATCAGCCGGGGCAAGGGCCCGACCGCCATCGGCCAGGAGCTGGGCCTGAGCATCAAGACCATCGAAACCCATCGCGAGAACATCAAGCGCAAGCTCGGCCTCTCCTGCTCGATGGACCTGGTCGACCTGGCGCGGCGCTGGAGCCGCGGCGAATCGATCGACGATGCGTTCCCGGCGCGGCCGGCGCCCAACGGCGTGCGGCGGCCGCCGGCCTGAGCGTCAGCGCGTAGCGCAACCGGCCGCATCCCAGGCAGCGCGGCGCCGCTTTGATCAGCGGTAAGGCCCCGGCCCGCGCCAGACCAGCTCGCCCAGGTGGTAGACGGCGATCACCACCACCACCTGGCGCGCATCGCCGATGCCCTGCATCTGCGGGTCGGTGGGATCCAGCAGGCGGCACTTGCCCGAACCGCGGCGCAGCGCGATCTCCAGCGGGCACACCATCCGCGACCGCATGCCCGGCAGCGGGAAGGAGATCTCCTCCATTCCCTGCTCCTTCCACGAACGCAGGCGCTCCTCGGCCAGCAGGTCGTAGATGATCTGGTAACCGCCGACCTCGACGCTGGGCTCGGCCGCGTCCAGGTCGTGTCCCCGGCCCGGTTTGTTGGCCGGCCCGCGCGCGGGGCCGCTGACCGCCGGGCCGGTTTCCTCCTCCAGCATGCCCGGCGGGCGCCCGGTCCATTCGTGCGGGCGGCGCTGCGCCTGTGCGGGGCTGGAGGCCGGCGGGCGCACCGCCTCCCTGCCCGCGGTATCGCTCGGGCGGGTGCCGGCCTCCGGCTGCGGCTCTTCCTCGCGCAGGATGTACTTCGCCTGCGCGACCGGCTTGCGTGGAGGCTGGGGCTTGCGGGCTTCGCGGATCGCCGGCTTCGGTGGCGCGCTCGGCGCCGGGCTCGGCGGGGCCTGCGTTTCCGGGGACTCCGCCGGCTCGCCGAGGAAGTTGACCCGCACCCGCCCGCCGCCGGCCGCGCCCTGCGGCGTGGTCACCACCTCCTGGCGCGCCGCATGCAGCACCAGCAGCAGGAACAGCACATGCAGCAGCACGCTCAGCAGCGCGGCGATCCAGCGCTGCAGGCGTTCGTTGCGTGGCGTCGTGTCCGCCGTCGGCGTGGGGGTGCGATCGGTCATGCCGCCATGCGGGCGTGGGAACTGCGGGCCCTCATGCGGGAACCACGGAGCGAGGGGGGAGCTGTGCATGGTAACGCCTGCGACGGCGCAGGCCGCGGCATACAGCATCCCGCCGACGCAGCCCCGGCGTCCGGGGCGGCATCACCCGTGCCTCACCCCGCGCCAACGCGACCTTGCAGCGGCCGGTGCTAACAGCGGACGCATGGCACGTTCCCGCATCCTCCCCGCCCCGCCCTCCGGCCTGCCCGGCGCGCTGCGCTGCCGGCGCAAGTTCCTGCGCCAATTCCCGGGCGGCTTCCGGGACCCCACCTACCTGGACTGGGAACGCGACTACAAGGTCGAGAGCCATCGCCGCTGGCGCGAAGCGCTGCCGCGCGCTACCTTCCGCGCCCTGCTCGACGCCGGCCAGGAAGCGGAGGTGGCGGCGCGCGCGGTTCGGGTGGAACAGCGTTCGCGCCACAGCATGCTGTTCTCGTTCGAGAAGATGGCCCTGCGCGACGCCCTGCGCGATCCGGACGGCGCCCATGCCTTCGCGCATGGCCTGTACGACTTCCTGCACGGCCGCAGCGCGCTGGCGGTGCGCTTCGACCGCTGGGTCGCGACCCTGGACCGCCTCCCGCGCCGGCAGACCCGCGTGCTGACCTGGCCGCTGGCGACCGTGTTCGGCTTCATCGCCCAGCCGCGCACGCACATGTTCATGAAACCCAACACGGTGCGCGCCGCGGCCCGCGCCTACGGCTACGACCTGCCCTACCGGTCGCGCCCCTCCTGGGAGATCTACCAGGGCCTGCTCGATTTCGCCGATCTCGTGCGGCGCGACCTTGCCGACCTGCAGCCGCGCGACATGATCGACGTGCAGTCGTTCCTGTGGGTGCAGGGTTCCGACGAGTACTGATCAGGGGGTTGGAGACGTGTACTGGCGAAGCGCCCCGCCCGCGGATAGTCTGGAGGCGTCCGTTTTGGGGGGAACGAGATGGCGTTGGTTCACTGCAAAGAATGCGGAAGGGAAATCAGCGATCAGGCCCCATCCTGCCCCGGCTGCGGTGCACCAATGCACGTGGCGTTGGGCGTGCCGCAGGCTTGGGTACAGCCCCACCCCCCGCCGCCTCCCCAGCCAGCACCGACACCCGGCGCACCCCAGCCCGTCCAGCCACCGAAGAAGAACAGCGGGTGCGGAACCCTCGTCGCGATCGCATTTGCGATTTTGGCCGTGCTTTTCCTGCTCGGGCAATGTACCGATAGAAGCAGTCAGCCCGCCCCATCAAAGACTTCGAAACAGACAAGCCCCCCCAAGCCGCAGGCTACCGAGGCCGACAAGCAACGTCTGGCCATGGAGTTGCTCCAGCGCGTAGAGGATCCAAACGTGTCCACTGCAGGCCGGATCGCCACGGCACAGGCACTTGTTCGGAATTACTCCGGCTCTGCGCAAGCAGCGAAGGCAGCGGCGCTGTTGCCGAAGCTGCAGGCTGAGCAGGCTGAGGAGGAGAAGGGCAAACAATGGAAGTACGACAGCTACGAAGACAGCATGTCTGGGAAGCAAGTCTTCACTGCCACGGTCAACAGTACGAACTCGTTCCAGTTCGATTTTCCGTATCAGGGGATCCAACACGCGAGACTGACGCTGCGCCGACATCCCAGATGGGGCAACGACGTCATATTTGCGATTGAGAAAGGACAGATTCTCTGCCACACCTACAATTGCAGGATCCGGGTCCGGTTTGATGACGCGCCCGCGCAGACGTTCACCGGCAACGAGCCGGAGGATAACAGTAGCGAACTTGTGTTCATCCCGGCCTACAGCACCTTCGCGAAGAAGCTCCCACAGGCCAAACGGGTTCGTATAGAAGTTGCGATCTTCCAGCAAGGCAACATAATCGCCGACTTCGATGTCAGTGGCTTCAAACCCGAAAAGCTTCAAGCCTCCAAATGAGTAGCTGAGGCCTCTCTGAAGGACGAACGCTCCACCCGAGGCCACCCGCCACATCAGTTCTGGGTGGCACCGACGATGGTGCTCCGCTCGAGGTACGCCTCCGCTTCCTCCGCGTACGCCTCGTGGCCCGGCGCCAGGTACGGCAGCAGCAGGCGCACCCAGGCGCGGCTGGCGCGGCGGGTTTCGCGCGGACAGCCGGCGGCGCGGGCGGCGGTCAGGTCGCCGGCCTCGACCATCCCGGCGAAACCTTCCGGGTCGGTGCCGTAGACCAGGCATTGCAGGTTGAAGTAGCGCTGCTCGCCCAGCGCGTGCTCGTCGGCGTAGGCGTCCAGGTTGTAGGCGCCGGTGCTGCGCGAGAGCAGCCAGTTCGCGGCCAGCTCCAGGTTCTCCGCCACCTCTTCCGGCGACTCGTCCAGGCCGGCGAAGCGCAGCATCAGGATCGCCGCCAGCTGGTCGACCGCGTCCTCCTGGCGCCCGGTCACCGGCAGGTCCAGCAGGTCGACCAGGGCATGGCCGGTCTCGTGCAGGACGATGAAACGCACGTTGGCGCGCACGTAGCGCAGCGGATGGTCCGGGCCCAGGCCAAGGGCCTGCTGGTGGGCCTGGCCATGCTCGTACAGCGTGCGCAGGGTCTCGTAGCACAGCACAACCTCGGTGCTGTCCGGATGGTAAAAGGCGCCAAACTCGCCGCACTCGGCGGTGACGAAACGCAGCCGTCGCGGCAGCTCGAACATGCCGTCGATGGCCTGCACTTCGGGCAGTCGCCGCAGCAGGTCCACCTCGCGGACGCGGCGGTAGATCGTCTGCAGATCCTCCGCGGCGGGCGGCTCGTAGACGTACTCGAAGGCATAGGTCGCCTTGCTGCCCTCTCCGGTGGCCTGCACCACCGAGCGTGGCAGCGGCGCCGCGCTGTCTTCCGCTGCCGGGGCGTCCGTGACCGTCGCGGCGACGGCAACAGGACTGGCGCAGGCCAGCGCCAGCAGCATCAGCCATCCGGTCATGCAGTTTCTGGTGGCCATCTCGCAGCCTGTTTCCCCGATCGCCCAAGCTTAGGCGATCAGCGGCCCGGCGCGGCGGCCGTGGGAGGTATCAGGTCTGCAGCATCCAGTGTTCCGGCCGCGCAGCCATGCGCCCGGATGCACCGGGCGACGGAACTGTGCGCTGGCTCACCTCGACGGTTCGGCGTCCGCTTCGCGGCTGTAGATCGGTTCGCCCGCGCGCAGGGTATGGACCACGTCGGCAAAGGCGGTGGCGTCCTGTTCGGGCGAGGTGCCGAGGATGACCAGGTCGGCCACCGCGCCCGGTTCGATCCGCCCGCGCTGGCTGCCTTCCCCGAAGAACCCGGCGGGTGCGGTAGTCAGGCTGGCGAGGATCTGCCGCCAGTCCAGGCCGCCCGCGGCCAGCAGCTGCAGCTCGCGGGTGGTGTCGAAGGCCTCGACGTAACCGGCATCGGTGCCGAACAGGATGGTGCCGCCCGCCCCGGCCAGCGCCGCGACCTGCTGTTGGCCGTTGCCGACGAAGCGCTCCACCACCGCCGGCGGTGCCTGCTCGCGCTGGATCTCGATCTCGAACATCGCCAGCGTCGGCACCACGGCGACGCCGTCGCGGACCAGCCGCGCCACGACCCCGTCGTCCCAGGGCCCATCGGCCGGCGCGGTATGGGCCAGCACGTTCGCCCCGCCGTCGATCGCGATCTCCATACCGCGCACCGTTGTCGGATGGGCGAAGACGGGCTTGTCGCGCGCACGCGCAACCCCGGCGACTGCCGCGGCTACCGGCGCGTCCATCAGCTTGACCCCGTCGCGGCCGAGGATGGCGCCTGTAAACAGCTTCACCCCGTCCAGGCCCTCGTCCAGCTGGCGGGTCGCGCGCGCGCGGCCTTCCTCGGCGGTGGCCACCTCGGGGCTGGGCACGCCGGCCTCCTCCAGCAGCTGGCGGGTGTAGACCGGCGTGCCATCCAGCGGGAAGAACGGCATGCCCACGCTGAGCACGCGCGGGCCGCGCACCTCGCCGGCCGCGATGCGCTGCTTCAGCACCGGCGCATCGCCGCCGAACGAGGCCAGGTCGAACACGGTGGTGAAGCCCCAGCGGCCGTACTGCTCCTGCAGGACAACGGCGAGCCTGCCGGCCGACTGGCCGGCCACGTCCCGGTAAGGTTCGCCGAGCAGGTGCATGTGGCTGTTCCAGAACCCGGCCACGACCACCTGGCCGCCGGCTTCCAGACGCGGCGTGCCGTCGGGCACGGCGATCTCACCAGCGCGCCCGATGGCCTCGATGCGGCCATCGTCGACCAGGATGACGCCATCCTCGATCGGTGCCGTGTCCGGCGTGGGAATGATCCTGGCGCCGACGATGGCCAGGTCGGTGGCGCCGGCCGGCGCCGCGCATGCCAGGGCCCCAAGCAGTAGCGCCAGCAGAATCCCCGTCCGCATGTCCATCCTCCTCGTGTCCGCAGCGCCCAAGGCGGCCCCGCGGCCCGGATTATCGAAGCGCGTGGGGGGCCTGCAAACCCGCCTTACGGCACGGTAAGGCGGCTGCTGGCTGAACGGTCGCAGCGCACCACCCCGCCCGCTCACGGTGCCGCGACGGCCGCTGTCGGAAGGTCTGCGCTCCCACCGAGCAAGCGGACACGATCATGGCGACGCGCAACATCCTCAAGACCCTCAAGGCCGAACACGACGAGCTGCGTGGCCTGTTCGAGGAAATGGAATCCACCACCGATCGCGCCGCCAAGCGCCGCACCGAGCTGCTGGCGAAGATCGAGGCCAACCTGCTGCCGCACGCCAAGTGGGAAGAGACCGTGTTCTACCCGCAGTTCGCCGAGCGCGCGGACCGCGAGGGCCTGAAGATCCACGCCGAGGCGGTGGAGGAGCACCGCGCGGTCGAGAAGACAGTGATTCCGGATGTCCACGCCGCGGACGTGGCCACCCCGCAGTTCGCCGGGCGGGTGAAGGTGTTCGGCGAGCTGATCGACCACCACGCCAGGGACGAGGAAACCGAGATGTTCGAGCAGGCGCGCCAGCTGTTCACCGCCGAGGAGCTGGCGGAGCTGGACGAAGCCTACGAGGAATGGAAGGCCTCCTCCGCTTCGAAGCTGGTGTCGGCGATGGCGGCGGCCAAGACTGAGGCCAAGGCGACCGTGCGCAAGGTGACGCGGCGCGCGCAGTAACCGCGCCGCACCCGGCGATGCAAGGACGCCCGGCAATGCCGTGCGTCCTTGTTTGTGCATCGCCTGGATGGATCAGAGGTCCCGGATCACATGTGCCCTGCGATCCTCCCACAATGTCATGAAGTCGACGTCGGGGCGCTGCCAGCCATGGCGGAGTACCTGGGCCAGCAAGTGCTCGCGTGCCTGCTCTTCAAGGCCCGTGCCCGTATGGCACGCATCGCGGACGGTCCTGGCCACCGCAACCTCGGGGTGCCCGGCTCCACGGAACCCTTCGATGACAGCGAGCGCTTCATCCAGGCTCGCCTTCTCTTCCATCTCCTCGCCCGCCATCAGACGGGCGGCGGCACGGGCCCAGACCGTGCGTGCGTGCAATTCCGGTCGCGTGTCTGCGCCGTCCCAGAACCCCATGGCCTCATCGAAATACCTCAACGTTTCCGCCAGAGGCCCTCGCGCCTGCTCCCGACCGACCGCGGCCACGGCCTTGATGACACCGAGCATGCCGGTGTCGTGCCTGATGCACGCACGGAGCCATGCGGGTGTGTCATCCCGAACGGCCACACCTGCCAGCGCACGGGCCGTGGTAAGGGCACGGGCGTACCCCACGGCGTGCTGCAGGTACTCTTCGTCCCAACGGTCCAGGCCGCTTTCCAGCAGCGCGCAAAGCCACCCCACCACCGCGGCGTGCAGATACGCCCCCCACTTCTTGTCCTCCTGCTTCAGCTGATCTACCAGCGGCTCGTAGATGTCGAGGGCTTCTTCCGTTCGGCCAAGCGCATTGAGCGCGTCGGCCGCGCGCAGTGACAGCCGGGCCGCCTGGATGCCGCCCACCCGCTTCAAGGAGAGACCGGACTCCAGGGCCAGTCGAACAACGTCCTCGTACCGTCCTTCCGCCGCCAGTGCGTCCGCATGCACGCGCGCTGCGAAGACCTGCAGTGCCTCGTCGCCCAATGCCCGGGCAAGCGCCTGGCACGCGGGGGCGTACTGGAGCGCAACTGCTGAATGGTCGGTCCCCAGCAGGCCATCCAGCAGCCGCAGGCACAAGCCAAGCATCCTGCCTGCCTGTGGGAAGTCCGACACGGAGGGCGAGGCTCCGATGAACTCCAGCACGCGCGGCGCCAGCTCCTTCGCGTCGCGGAACTCGCCCGCGAGCTCCCTCTGCTCCACCAGGAATTCCAGCAGCGCCAGGACATCCTCCCGCGCCCCGGCCGCCAGGAACGTGGCCAATGCCGCATGCACCTGGGCAAACATCATGTCGCGCCGCATCCGGCCCATCCTGCCCGCCGCGATCCATTCCTTCACCGTCCCGGCGCGCGCCATCTCCACCGCGCCCCCCTGCGCAACGCGGGCTCGCAGGTACTTTTCTGACTTCGAGTAGATCGTGCTCGACCTGAACTCCATGCGCGCGTCGTCCAGCGATGCCGCCAGCACGAACGGGCGCTCGGCCTCGGCCAAGGCCTGCGGAGGCAGGCGTTCGTCGGGCAGTTTCTGCGCCACATCCAAGGTGAACTCCCGTACGAACTGGTCTCCCTGCAAGCTGGACAGGCCCAAGGCCAGGCGCACCTCGCTGCTGGCCCGGTCGAAGCGCTTTGCCTCCAGTTCTTCGATGGCCAATCCGGGCTTGCGGTTCTCCTGGAATCCGAAATCGGTCAGGGGCCCTCGTACGTCGCCACCCACGAACATCTCCGGCTGCCCGCGCAGGTACAGGCCCAGCTCCACCACGAACCTCGGGTTGCCCGACGCCGCACGCAGGAAATGCTCCCTCTGCTCCGGGGTGAGCCCCGGCAACTCCCGCTCCAGCAGTTGGGCCATCTCCGCCTGTCCCAGCTTCGGCAGCGGCACAACCTCCAACTCTGCGCTGCTGCCGCCGCGCGACAGGAACCAGGAGGCGAAACCCTCCGCCTGCCCTTCCGCCTTGTCGCGCAGCAGCCATTCCCGCTCCCAGTGGGTCACCACCACCAGGAGCCGCCATTTCCGCTCCGTGGCGGCGTTCCACAGGTCGCCGAGGATGCGGACCGTCAGGGGATCCATCCACTGCGCATCGTCCAGGAACAGGACTACCGGCAAGCCCCCGCCGTCTTCGCCGACCTTCTCGAGCATCGTGGCAAAGACAGCGACGATCTGGGCCGCTTCCTCGGCGTAGCGCCTGTCCGCGTCCTGTCCGCGCTCGATCCTTGCCCGGTAGTCCCGGCCGATGTTCACGGCCTCGACGATATCCAGGGCCGCGTTGACAGCCGACGATAGCGGGCCGAGGACGGGGATCGCACCGAGAATTGCCTTGCCCATGCTGCGAGCGGCAGCCTGCGCACTGGCGCGCCTCTCCAGGTGGAACCGCAAGGCATCGATGTGGTGCCGCATCGCCGGGTCCGCATACGACTCCAGCAGGCGCCCCCTGCTGACCGACGCGTTGTGCATGGCCGGGTCAGGCCATCTCACCCCCCACCAGAACCAGGGCATGTCGGCGCGTTCGGTGACCGACTCGAGCGCTGGCATCACCCGCAGGCTGTTCTGGTCGGCGAGCAGGTGGGGCGGCCAGTAATCCCGGGGGTCGTAATCCGTACTGAGCCGGGAGTACAGGGCCTGCACGAGTCGCGTCTTCCCGTAACCGGAGTCCGCAACCACCACCCGTATCTGCGGCTTCCCCTGCAACGCCTGCTTCCATGCCTCTTCCAGTACCGCCAGCTCCTGCTCGCGCCCCAGCAGCTCCGATGCCGTCACGACTCCCCCCCTGTCCTTCAGTAGTCAGCAACCACCGCTGCGGCGAACGCCATCCGATCGTGCGAGCGGCCCCCTCGTGCCCCGCAGCATAGAATCGATCCTTGCCCCCGGAAAAGGAGCAGCGTCATGTCCAGGCAGATGCGCAGCGCCAGCAGCAGCCGCAAGCCGCCGGAACCTTCCGATGACCACGCCCCCATCGCGGACTGGATGAAGACCGCGATGCCGGCCCTCCAGCCGATCCTCGAGCACCTGGACGGACAGATCCGCAAGACGCTGCCCGGGGCGAAGTACGCGTTGAAGTGGAAGAAGGCCTACTACGGCCTGCCCGACCGCGGCTGGGTCATCGAGGTGGTGGCCTACGACGTGTCGGTGAACATCGTGTTCTTCGCCGGCGCGAAGTTCGATCCGCCGCCGCCACAGGGCGAGGGCTCGCGTTACGTCAAGCTCAGGTCGCTGGAAGAGGCGCAAGCGCCCGAACTCCAGGACTGGATCGGACAGGCCCGCAAGCATGACGGGTGGCGGTGGGAGTAAACCGTCGGCGCAGCTGATGCCGCGACGCGCACGAGGACGGCCCCTACCCGCGCCCTGGGGCGCGATGTCCTGGATCCTGGCGGCGCCGCCGCCACCGCATCGCGGCTCCGCCCAGATCTCCACAGAAGCGGCGTCTCGAAGCCTGGCTCTCGCCGGTGCGGCGGGGCGACCATGCCCCCGGTCCCTGTGACCTTCGGCCCGTGATCCGTGTCGGGCGCTGCGGAAGGATGCCCGGACCACTGCAACGGAGAGGCCGCCATGCACACCGCGCGTTCCCTGTTGCCCGCCACAGCGTCGCCCGCATGGACGCTTGCCGCGGCGGTGGCCTATAGCATCGCCACCGGGCTGTTCGTGTTCTCGCCGGTGTTCCCGATGCACAGGCTGCAGGGGCTGCACCAAGCCACCGGCGGCTGGATCAATCCCACCCTGCTGCTCGCTGCGCTGCTGGGTGCCGGCACCTTCTTCCTTGCCTTCGGCCCGGGACGGCAGCGGCCGGCGGACCTGGGCCTGCGCTGGGCGGCGCTGCCGTTCGGCCTGGCGGCCACGTTCGCCATATGGCTGGCGATGAACGCATCGACCGCGTTGGCCACCCATGCCGCAGGCCTTCCGCTGGCGCTGCATGCGGACTGGTCCAGCGGTGGCCTGCTGCCCGGCAGGCTGCTGGCCCAGCTGCTGGGCACCGCACTGGTGGAGGAAACGGTGTTCCGCGCGTGGTTGTGGCCGCAGCTGGCATTGCGCGTTGGCCGCGGTGCGCCGCGCTGGCCGGCCTGGGCCGCGGCCCTGCTGGCATCGCAGGTCATGTTCGCGCTGCTGCATGTGCCGATGCTGGTGTCGGCTGGCACCCCTGGGCCTGCACTGGCCGGCGTGCTGGTGAACCTGTTCGTGTTCGGCGTGGTCGCGGCGCTGCTGTACGCGGCCACGCGCAACCTGTTCTTCGTGGTCGGCCTGCACGCGCTGGGCAACGCGCCGACACTGCTGATGGAGGTCCGTGGCCCGGCACCGACGCTGGTGATGCTTGGCGCCGCTATCCTGATCGCCGCGGGTACGTACGCGGCACGTCGCAGACGTGGGCTGCCGCATCAGGCACAGCCGGCCGGCGCCTGACTGGCACCGGCAGGGTTGCCATGCTTCAGGCCCGCCGGACTCAGGCGCAGACACCT
>Ga0182737_1002726_pt1 | contig 13925 bp, 16 predicted proteins | sample eDN5th30CBELigOP_FD_128878 | JGI IMG/M metagenome (GOLD analysis project Ga0182737, IMG submission 128878) | Enriched Organic Plus compost microbial communities from Emeryville, California, USA - eDNA 5th pass 30_C BE-Lig OP (version 2) (version 2) ... | reverse complement strand
CGAACGGGTCCGAGGTGCGGCCACGGCATGGGTTCCGGGGGCCCCGGCGGGGGCGTTCGACGTCGTGTTCCTCGACCCGCCATACCGCGAGGCGGCCGGGGTCGCGCGCGAGCTCGACCCCGAGCTCGGCCGCATCCTGAGGCCCGGCGGCAGGGTCGTGGCGGAGTCCGATGCCCGCCGTCCCCTGGAATTTCCATCCCTCGAGAGCGTGCGCGAGCGACGTTACGGACGCACGGTGGTTACATTCCATCGGGTTCCAGTCCCGTCCAACGGAGAATCCCCCAATACCTGATGAACGAACCGTCCGAGCGAATCGCCGTCTGTCCCGGAAGCTACGACCCGGTCACGAACGGGCACCTCGACATCATCGGCCGCGCCGCCAAGGTCTTCGACAAGGTCGTGGTCGGCGTCGTCAACCAGCCGATCCGCAAGAAGAAGACCCTGTTCACGGCCGAGGAACGGATCGCGTTCATCGAGGACGCGACGAGCTCACTCGACAACGTCGAGGTGATCGCCTTCTACACGCTCCTCGTCGAGTTCGCCCGGGAGCACGGGGCGACCTCGATCGTCAAGGGGCTCCGCGCGATCTCCGACTTCGAGTACGAGAACGAGATGGCCCAGCTCAACTCGAAGCTCGATCCCGGGGTCGAGAGCTTCTACGTGTTCGCCCGCCCCGAATACAGCTTCCTCTCCTCGACTGGGGTGAAGGAGATGGCCACGTTCAACGGCGACACCAGCGATCTGGTGCCGGCCCCGGTGGCAGCCGCCTTGGCGGATAGACTGGGGCGCAGTTAGTGTCAATTCGGCACGGACAAGGAATGGAAGATTCCATGCAGAATCTTCACCACATGGCCACATTTCCCCCGCAAATCGACGGAGACGCATAAGGTTTCCCCCGCATGGATGTCCTCGTTCTCATAGACAAGCTCGACGACCTCGTCCACAACGCCCGGCCGGTCCCGCTGACCGACCAGGTCCGCGTGGATCGTGAGGAGATCTACGACCTGCTCGACCAGATGCGGGCGACCATCCCCGAGGAGATCAAGCAGGCCCGGTGGATCGTCAAGGAGCGTCAGGAGATGCTCGAGGAGGCCAAGCGCGAATCCGAGCGGGTGATCCGCGAGGCCCGCGAGCAGCAGGCCCGTCTCGTATCCGACGAAGAGGTCACCAAGCAGGCCGAGCGTGCCGCCGACGAGATCGTCGAGGACGCCCGTGCCCGCGAGCGCGAGATCAGGCTCGGCGCGGAGGACTACGCGGACGAGATCCTCAACACCCTCGAGGTGAACCTCCAGAAGTTCACCGCCGCCGTCCAGCGCGGCCGCGACCGCCTCGCGGGCCGCGACGAACCGATCGACGAGATCGAGGAATAGCGGCGGGCCGCCGACCGGGCCCTGGTCGGCGCTTCGTCACCCCTCCGCCGGCGATCTCGTCAGGCGCGGTAGTCGGCGACTATCACCACGAGGTCGTCCCGTTGCCAGACGACCTCCCCGTCGCACCACTCGGCCAGCTCCTCCGCCGTGTCCGGGTAGGCCTCGCCCGGGACCTGGGTTTCGCCGCGGTCGTCCCCGAGCGAGACGAAGTCCCCGATCACCAGCGCCCTGGACTGCTCCCGGACCCGCCGGAACAGGGTCCGCTTCTGGTCGTCGGTCAGGCGGTGAACCGAAAGCACGGAGAGGATCAGGTCCCAGGGCCCGTCGGGCAGCGGGTCCTCCATGCGGGCGAGGCTGACCTCCTCGACCACCTCCCTCGCCTTGAAGAGCATGTCCGGGTCGGCGTCGAGCCCGGTGATCCTGGCGTTCGGGAAGCGGGAGAGCAGGCGAGAGGCGGTCTCGCCGGTGCCGATGCCGAGCTCGAGCACGGCGCTCGGCTCGAACGGCACGGCGGCCACGGTGGCGTCCTGGAGGGCGTCGTAGTAGGGAACCTGGCCGCGGACTGACTCGAGATAGCTGGCGTCTTCGGGGGAGCTCATCGGGGGCATCGTATTGGAGGCCGTGGGCGCGACCCGTCGGTCTGCCATGCTGGAACGGATGATGATCGACAAAGTTGATCTCGACGCCCTCGGCCTGACCCACGGAGACGCGACCCGCATCACCGGCGAGGTCGCCCCCGAGCAGGTTTCGCTGGGCGGACAGACCTACGAACCGCAGCCGGCCGAACCCGAGGTGACCCTGGACGTGTCCCGGACCAGCGCCGGCTACGCGCTGAGGCTCCGCTTCGAGGTGGGGCTGTCCGGTCCCTGTTTCCGATGCCTTGAGGGCGCGACCGCCCGGGTCGAGGTGGACGCCCGCGAGGTGGACCAGCCGGTCGAGCCGATCCCGGTCCAGGGGCGCATCGCCGACGACGAGGAAGACGAGGACGAGAGCAGCGCCGCCGAGCTCACGAGCCCGTACGTCGAGGAGGGGACGCTGGACCTGACTGCCTGGACCCACGACGCGCTGATCCTGTCCCTGCCGGAGCAGATCCTCTGCCGGGAGGATTGCCTCGGACTCTGCCCGGTCTGCGGCGAGTCGCTCAACGGGGCCGATCCGGCCCATCACGATCACGGGCAGAACCTGGACCCGCGCTGGGCCAAGCTGCGCGAGCTCGAGTAGGAGCGGCCGCGACGCGCCCGCTTCGTCTAGACTGCTCCTCCTTATGGCCGTACCGAAGAAACGAACCTCCAGGACCCGCCGGGACAAGCGACGCGCCACCCACAAGGCCGCCAAGGCCCGCGTCAACCACTGCCCGCAGTGCCACTCGCCGAGGCTGCCGCACCGCGTCTGCCCGAACTGTGGCCAGTACAAGGGCCGCGAGATCGTCGCTCCCAAGGAGCAGCCCTTCGGCACCGTCACTCCCGACGCCTAGCGGGAAATCTTGAATCTCGGCGGGACCACGGTCGCGCTCGACGGGCTCGGGGTCGAGAAGGGCTTCGACGTCCTCGAGGCGGGGATCCGGCTCGCGGCCGCCGACGGCATCGCCCTGAGGGTCTTCGGGCCCGCCGCGCGGATCGATGTCGCCGGCCTCGACGGGGTCGAGGTGATCGACTCCACGGAGCAGATCACGAACGACGACGACCCGGTCCCCTCGGTTAGGTCCCGACCCGATGCCTCGGTCGTCCGCGCGGTCGCGGACGTCGCGGACGGGAACGCGGAGGCGGTGGTCAGCCTCGGCTCGACCGGCGCCACCATGGCGGCGGCCACCTTCGGGCTGAAGCGCTCCAAGGGGGTCAAGCGTCCCGCGCTGGCCGCCCAGCTGCCGCTGCCCGGGCGGACCACCGTCTTCCTCGACGTCGGCGCGAACGTCGAGGTCCGCGCCCAGCACCTCGTCCAGTTCGCCTGGCTGGGCGCGTCGTTCGCCAAGTCCGTCCTCGGGGTCCCGAGGCCCGAGGTGGGCCTGCTGTCGGTGGGCGAAGAGGCCGGCAAGGGCCGGGACGAGGTCGTCGAGGCCCACGCGGCCCTGGTCGGGGCCGAGGAGTTCGAGTTCGTGGGCATGGTCGAGGGGACCGACGTACCCGCCGGGCGGGCCGACGTGATCGTGACCGACGGGTTCACGGGCAACGTGGTGACCAAGACCCTCGAGGGGACGGTCAAGACCCTGGTCGGCGCGATCTCCGACGCGGCCCGGAAGAACCCCCTCTCGGCCGCGGGAGGCCTGATGCTGAAGCCGGCCCTGGGTGGCCTGAGGCGCGACCTCCATCCCGACACGACGGGCGGGGCGATCCTGCTGGGCCTGCGCAAGACCGCCGTGGTCGGTCACGGCAGCTCCGGCCCCGAGGGCGTCGCGAACGCGATCCGCGTCGCCGCCCGCGCCGCCCGGGTCGACGTTCCCGGGCTGACCGAGGAGATGCTCCACCGGGTCGGTGCGAACCGGGGCGCGATCGACCCGGGACCGGACGTCTGATAGGAAACCCGGGATGAATCGCGACGAAGTAATGGACCTTGTGCGCAACCACCTGGTCGCCGAGCTGGAACTGAACGCCGACCAGGTCACGCCCGAAGCGAGGTTCAAGGAGGACTTCGACGCCGACTCGCTCGACCTGTACGAACTCGTCATGGAGCTGGAGGACCAGTACGGGATCACGGTTTCCGAGCAGGAGGCGGGAGAGATCAAGACCGTGGGGGATGCGGTTGACTTTGTCGTGGCTAAGACGGGGGCGTGAAGGGGCCGGCGGCCCCGACCGAGCCGGCACCGCCGGCCAATCGAATCTGGAAGGGGCCGGCCTTGGCGAGCTGATCGGGGCCCTGCCTGACGAGCTCAGGCGCGAGGCGCTGACCCACTCCTCCTGGACGGAGGAGAGGACCGATTCCTACGAACGGCTTGCCCTGCTGGGCGACAGCGTGCTGGGACTCTCGGTGGCCGACGAGCTCTACCGCACGCTCCCGGACCTGAACGCCGGTGCCCTGACCAAGATCCTCAACCAGGTCGTGAGCGGCGCCTCCTGCGCCGAGGTCGGGCGCGAGCTGGGGATCCCCGACATGCTGCTCGCCGCCGACCCGGGCGTCACCGACGGCAAGCAGACCCCCGCGCGGCTGCTCCTCGAGGGCGAGCGGCCCCTGCCCGAGATCACCGAGGCGATGATCGGCGCCTGCTACCTCCACCACGGGTTCCTGCTCACGGCGGCGGCCGTCACCGCGGCCTTCCGTCCGAAGATGGCCTCGGTTCAGGAGAACCAGACCGACTTCAAGTCCGCCCTCCAGGAGGAGGCGGCCCGGCGGGGCGAGACCGTCGCCTACGAGGTGGTCGGCTCGACCGGGCCGGCCCACCAACGCATCTACGAGGTGGCGGTCATCTACCGCGGCGAGGAGATCGGCAGGGGCGAGGGCCGGAGCAAGAAGGCGGCCGGCCAGGCCGCCGCCCAGGTGGGCCTGGAACGCCTCCTCGGCTGATTTCCCCTGCACTTTGCGGGCTTCCGCTTTTTTCCGCTCCGGGCGCGGAGTTTCGCGGTCGGGGACGGTGCCGCCATCCGTCCGGCGGAACCGGCAGTCTGTAGGGCGAATGTACCTTCGCTCAGTGACCATGAAGGGCTTCAAGTCCTTCCCCGAGAAGACGGAGCTGGCGTTCTCGCCCGGCGTCAGCGTGATCGTCGGCCCGAACGGCTCGGGCAAGTCGAACATCACCGACGCCGTCCTCTGGGCCCTGGGCGAGCAGAGCCCCGGGGCGATCCGCGGCAACTCGATGCAGGACGTGATCTCCGTCGGGGGCAAGAACGTCGGCGCCCGCTCCGAGGCCGAGGTGGAGGTCGTCATCGACAACTCCGAGGGGCATCTCGGGGACGACTTCTCCGAGATCTCGATCACCCGGCGCCTCGACCGCAACGGTGACGGCGGCTACTGGATGAACGGGGCCCGCTGTCGGCTGGCCGACATCATCGAGCTCCTCTCCGACGCCAACCTCGGTCGTGAGATGCACTCGGTGATCAGCCAGGGCAGGGTCGACTCGATCGTCCATTCGAAGCCCCGCGAGCGGCGGCTGCTGATCGAGGAGGCCGCGGGCCTGGGAAAGTTCCGCAAGCGCCGCCGCCGCGCCGAGCTCAAGCTGATGGCGACCCGGGACAACCTCGACCGCGCCCTCGACGTGGAGCGGGAGGCGCGCAAGTCCCTGCGGCCGCTGAAGCAGCAGGCGAACTCGGCCGAGATCGGCGCCAGGATCGAGCGGCAGGAACTCGAGCTGCGCAGCCGCCTCGTGGCGGAGGAGCTCCGCTTCGGCGAGGCCCGCCTCGAGCAGGCGCGGCTCGCCGCCGAGAAGGCGCGCAAGGTCCGGGAGGGGCTCGAGAAGGAACTCGCGACGGTCTCGGAGCGCCGGCGAGCGGCCGAGGAGCGCTTCGCGGAGCGCGACCGTGAGCGGACCGCGATCTGGGGGATACTGAACGGCCTGCGGGCGGGCCAGGAGAAGATCGCCATCGAGGCATCCCGCATCGCGGAGCAGGGGCGCGCCCTCGCCGGCAGGCTCGAGGAGCTGAGGCTGGAGCTGGCTCCGCTCACGCTGGACGTGGGCACCAGCGGCAGCGCGAGCGAACGGGCCAAGCGGCTGGTCGAGGAGCTCTCGGAGGTGGACGCGGGCCTCGCCACGGCGGCCGCGGGGCTGCGTCAGGCCAAGGCCGACGGCCCCGAGTCGAAGCGGCTCGAGGCGCTGGGCGACGTGCACGCCGGCGCCGAGCGGGCGACCCGCCACGCCCGGCGGGCGGAAGGTCTGCTGGGCGAGCGGCACCGCGAGCGTCTCGGAGAGAAGATGGCGGAGGTCGAGAGCCTGGCCGGCATGGTCGAGGCGCTCGGCATCGCGGCCGGCGAGGCGGGCCAGGCGATCCGCGACCGGGTAGCGCGGGCCGAGCGAACGGTCATCGGCGACCAGGGCGACGCGGACGAGATCTCGGCCGAGCTCAAGGCCTGTTCCGACCTGGAGGTCGGAATCCAGAGCAAGCTGCGGGCGGTCGCCGAGCAGGTGACGAGCGCCGAGGTCGAGGCTGCCCACCTGGGCGACCGGAGGGCCGAGGCCGCGGGCGAGCTCGCGCGGATCGCGGAGAAGCTCGAAGAGGAGGTTCCCGAGCCGGAGGAGCCCCTCTCGGACGAGGAGCGGGAGCAGATCGAGAAGCGGCTCTCCGGCCTGCGGGCGCGACGCGAGCGGCTCGGGCCGGTGAACCCGCTCGCGAAGAAGGAATACGAGGAGGCCCTGGAGCACGTCGAGCAGCTGGTCGCCCAGCGCGAGGACGCCGAGCGGGCGATGCGCGAGCTCGAGGGCGTGATCCGGGACATCGACGCGGAGATAAAGCGGTCGTTCGACGAGACCTTCGAGGCGACCGCGAAGAACTTCGAGGAGATGATCGCGCAGCTCTTCCCCGGCGGCTCGGGGCGGCTCCGGTCCGTGGACCTGAAGCCGGTGCCGAAGCCGGCGGCGGAGGGCGAGGGGCAGGAGGTCGAGGAGGACGGCGACGACGAGGAGGAGCCCGGCAAGCCGAACGAGTCCGACTTCGGCGTCGAGCTGGAGGTGACCCCGCAGGGCAAGCGGATGCGCCAGATGAGCCTGCTCTCCGGCGGCGAGAAGGCGATGACCGCGCTCGCGTTCGTGTTCGCGGTGTTCCTCGCCCGGCCCTGCCCGTTCTACATCCTGGACGAGGTCGAGGCCGCGCTCGACGACGCCAACATCAACCGCTTCCTGGAGCTCGTCAAGCGCTTCTCCGACCGGACCCAGTTCGTGATCGTGACCCACCAGAAGCTGACCATGGACGCGGCCGACGTGCTCTACGGGGTCAGCATGGGTGGTGACGGCGTGACGAAGGTGATCTCCCGCCGCCTGCCGAAGGGCGTGACGGCCCTCGACGGGACCTCGCTCGAAGCGGCCTGATCCCCGCCCGCCCCGACCGGTAGTTTTCGGCGCCGATGGCGACCACCTGGAACGACATTCTCGATCTCGGCGACCGGGCAGTGCCCGACACCGCACCCCCGCCGGCCGCGGAGGAGGAGGCCCCGAAGAGGATGGGGGCGTTCCGGCGCCTCCGGGAGAGCCTCTCCAAGAGCCGCCGGGCGCTGACGGAGGAGATCGGGTCGAGCCTCTTCGACCGGATCGACGACGAGACCTGGGAGCGACTCGAGGAGGCGCTGATCCTGGCCGACGCCGGGGCGACCACCACGGCGCAGGTCGTCGAGCGCCTCGAGCACGAGGTCGACTCCGGGGCCGTCGCCCCCGAGGGGGCGGCGATCAAGGAGCGCCTGATCGGGCTCCTGACCGAGATCGCCTCGACGAACCGGGCGCCGATCAACCTCAGCCAGGAGCCGGCGGTCGTGCTCATGACCGGCGTGAACGGAACCGGCAAGACGACCTCGATCGGCAAGATCGCCTGGCACCTGAAGAACGAGTTCGGTCTCTCGGTCCTGCTCGGCGCCGCCGACACGTACCGGGCCGCCGCCGCCGAGCAGCTCTCGACCTGGGCCGACCGGGCCGGGGCGGACCTGGTCCGCTCGAACGAGGGCGCCGACCCCGGATCAGTGGCCTACGACGCGATCAGCGCCGCCCGCGCCCGGGGCTCCGACGTGGTGATCATCGACACGGCCGGCCGGCTCCACACCCAGTCGAACCTGATGGACGAGCTCGGCAAGGTCCGCCGCGTGATCGACAAGCAGATCCCCGGCGCGCCGCACGAGACCCTGATCTCGATCGACGCGACCACCGGCCAGAACGGCCTGCGTCAGGCCAAGGCGTTCGCGGAGGCAACCGACGTGTCCGGGGTAGTGCTCACCAAGCTGGACGGGACGGCCAAGGGCGGCATCACCCTCGCCATCGCCACCGAGCTCGGTATCCCGGTCAAGCTGATCGGGGTGGGCGAAGCGCTGGAGGACCTTCGCCCGTTCGACCCCGAAGACTTCAGCCGCGCACTGCTCGCCGACGAGTAGACCTCACCGCCGCCTCGTCGCCTCCGGCCCGGATACGTCCGTGACCCTGACCCGGACCGACCGTACCCCCGACTGCCGGAAGCAGTTCTGACGGTCGCCGCGTGCCTTGACCCGCGCCCGCAGGCGAAAGATGATCCGGTTGCCGTAGACCGAACCGGTCTCCCGCCGCATCTGCCTCTTCAACCTTGACGGCAGCCGGAAACGCAGCTCGCGGCTGCGGTTGATCCGGAGAGACCTTCTCTTCAGGGAGATGAACCCCGCCCGGTTGCCAGAAACAAACGAGATGCGGGGATCGATTTTCGCGATGACGTTCCGACCCGTCCTGATCTCGATCCGGACTCCAGGGACGCGGCGCACGTTCCCGTGGGACGGTGCCCGCTGGACTCCCCGCACCCGGAAGCGCCCGACCTTTCGGCAGGCTGGCTGCGAATTCGGGGACACAACGTAGGAGAGCGAGGCGGTGCCGGTCTGGCCGTCGACGGCGGTCGCAGTGACCTTGTAAACGTGCGACCCGGCGGTCGACGTGTCCAGGGTCCCGGTCGATGAATCACTGCCCGAATCGACGCAGGTATCGACCGGGGGCCCGAGGGGCGCTGCGGAGCAGGCGAAGCTGACCGGCACCCGCTCCCCGATCTCGAGCGGCTCCCCGTCGAGAGGTGAGGAAACCGTCGCAATCGGGGCCTGGTCGGTCTGGACCCCGAAGGTCCAGGTATCGGCCAGGGTCTGGCCCTCCATCTCGAAACCGCCGAAGAGGACGAGCTTCTCGTTCGCCTCGTCCAGTGCCAGCGTGTACGCGACACGGGGGGCGGGGGGATTCCCGAAGGTGCTTATCCGGGTCCAGTCGGTGCCGTCCCAGCCCCAGGTTTCCGTCTCGCCGGAGAAAGTTGCCGCCAGCTTGATAACCGATCCGGTCGTCGGGCTGTAGGCCATGGGCAGCCCGAACCCGAGCGGGGGAGCGTGCGAAGGTGATTGCTCGGTCCAGGTGGTCCCGTCCCACGTCCAGGTGTCGGGATAGCCCGGTCCTGTGGTCCCACCGATCCCTCCGAACAGCACCATCTGCTCGTTCTCGGGGTCGTAGGCCATGGGGCCTCCCCACCGCGGTGGCGGGCTCGAAACCGGCGCAAGGTCGCTCCAGGTGGTCCCGTTCCAGGCCCAGGTCGAGTTCACGGTGTCTCCGTTGAGGGCCATTCCTCCGAATAGAAAGACCACCTCCCGTTCCGAGTCGTAGGCGATCGACGGGTTGGAGACCGCGGGTGCCGGCGTGGCAGGGGTGAGCTCCTTCCATGTCGACCCGTCCCACGCCCAGGTCTCGGTCTCGACTCCGTCTTGCGTATGACCCCCGACCAGGATCATCTGTCCGGATGCTTTGTGAAAGGCCAGGCCCGCCCCCGATCTCGGGGAGGGGCTGTTCTCTGGTGACTCCAGAGTCCACTCGGCACCGTCCCAGGTCCAGGTGTCACCGAGTGGGTGGCCGTTCTCGGTCTGGCCGCCGAAGAGAACGACTTCTTCGCGAACGGCGTCATAGGCCATCGCCGCCGCCTGGCGGGCGGGTGGCGTAACCAGGGGATCCTCCTCGCCCCAGTTTGGTGCGGGGTCAGCCTGGACGGCCGGGGCGAACGACAACAGGGCGATCAGCGAGGCGATGGCGACCGTAATCTTTGCCGACCGTGCGTTCATGGGTTCTCCCCCGTTCCGATTGCGCGTCGGCAAGCGCCGAGGCTGTTACAAACCTAACGCCTGTAGGCTCCTTGGCCAATGTTTGATCAGCTTTCAGACCGCCTGCAGTCGACGCTTTCGGATGTCCGCAAACGCGGCAAGCTGACCGAAGCCGATGTCGACAAGGCGATGCGGGAGATCCGGCTCGCCCTGCTCGAGGCCGACGTCAATTTCAAGGTCGTGAAGGCGTTCACCGCGAAGGTGAAGGAGCGCTGCCTCGGCGCCGACGTGCTCGGCAGCCTGAACCCGGGCCAGCAGGTGGTGAAGATCGTCAACGACGAACTGACCGAACTGATGGGCGGTGCGAGCCGGGACCTCGTCTTCAGCAACCGCGGCCCGACGGTGATCCTGATGGCCGGCCTCCAGGGCTCGGGCAAGACGACCGCCACCGCCAAGCTCGCCCAGCTCCTGAAGAAGGAGGGCAAGCGGGTCGCCCTGGCCGCCTGCGACGTCTACAGGCCGGCGGCGATCAAGCAGCTCGAGACCGTGGGCAAGCGAGCCGGGGCGGTCGTCTACCAGCAGGGGACGGACGCGGACCCGGTCGAGATCGCCTCGTGGGCGCTCGACAAGGCCCGGGACGAGAACCGCGACGTCCTGATCGTCGACACCGCGGGCCGGCTCCACATCGACAGCGAGCTCATGGCCGAGCTGGCCAGGATCCGCAAGAAGGTGAAGCCCCACAACGTCCTGCTCGTGGTCGACGCGATGACCGGCCAGGACGCGGTCGGGGTCGCCGAGTCCTTTTCGGAGGCGGCCGAGTTCGACGGCGTGATCATCTCGAAGCTCGACGGGGACGCCCGCGGAGGCGCGGCCCTCTCGGTCAAGGCGGTCACCGGCAAACCGATCCTGTTCGCCTCGACCGGCGAGAAGCTCGGTGACTTCGAGCACTTCCACCCGGACCGCATGTCCAGCCGCATCCTCGGCATGGGAGACGTCCTCAGCCTGATCGAGAAGGCCGAGGAGCAGGTCTCCGAGGAGGAAGCGGAAGAGCTCCAGCGCAAGATGGAGGAGGGGCAGTTCACCCTCGAGGACTTTCTCAAGCAGATGCGCCAGATCCGCAAGATGGGGCCGATCGGGAACCTGCTCGGGATGATGCCCGGCATGGGGGCCATGAAGAAGCTCAAGGACGTCGAGGTCGACGACGGGGAACTCGACCGGGTCGAGGCGATCATCCTCTCGATGACCCCGCACGAGCGGGCGATGCCGCAGATCATCAAGGGGTCGCGGCGCCGCCGGATCGCCGAGGGCTCCGGCACGAAGATCCAGCAGGTGAACAACCTGGTCAAGCAGTTCGACCAGATGAAGAAGCTGATGAAGCACATGGCCAACGGGCAGATGCCGGACCCGCAGCAGCTCGCGAAGATCACCGGCCAGCAGCCGCAGCGGCCGAAGATGCGGCGGCGGTAGGGCCGAAGCGGCCCACGGAGCCGTGCGCCCCGCCAGCACGCAACGCCCCCGGCAAACCTGTACGATTCCGCGTCCAATGGCAGTCCGCATCAGACTTAGAAGAGTTGGTTCCAAGAAGAACCCGATCTGGCGAATCGTTGTCGCCGACAAGCGTGCGCCGCGCGACGGCCGCACCATCGAGACGATCGGCCAGTACAACGCCCAGACGGACCCGTCGACCATCGTGATCGACGAGGAGCGCGCCAACTACTGGCTCGAGAAGGGCGCGCAGCCCTCCGAGCGCGTCGCGGGCCTGCTGCGCATCAAGGGCATCAAGGCGACCGGCAGCTGAGCCGACTCGTCCCCGGGCCGATGCAGGAGATGCTTCTCTACATCACGCGGGCCCTGGTCGAGGATCCCGAGGCCGTCGAGGTCGAGGAACTCGAGGAAGACGGCGACCTGGTCTACGAGATCACGGTCGGCGAGGACGACCTCGGCCGCGTGATCGGCCGGGGCGGGCGGGTCGCCAACGCGATCCGCACCGTTGCCAAGGCCGCCGCGGTGCGCGAAGAGCGTCGCGTGCTGGTCGACATCCTGGACTGATTCGAGCTGGCCGAGACCGGGCCGCCATGAAGCTCGACATCTTCACTCTCTTTCCCGAGGCGTTCGAGTGGTTCGGGCGCCAGCGCCCGGTCCGGAAGGCCATCGAGCACGGCGCCGAGCTCAACCTGCGCGACTACCGCGATTGGACCCCGCTCAAGGGAGGTCGGGTAGACGACGCGCCGTACGGAGGCGGGGCCGGGATGGTGATCCGGGTAGACGTGGTCGACGCCGCGCTCCGCGGGGTCTACGGCGAGGGCGAGCGCCCTCGCACCGTGGTGCTGAGTCCGGCGGGACGGGTGCTCGACGACGCCCTGGTCAAGGAACTCGCGGCCGAGCCGGGCCTCGCGCTCCTCTGCGGCCGCTACGAGGGATTCGACCACCGGGTCCACGAGCATCTCGCCGACGACGAGGTCTCGATCGGGCGATACGTCCTGGCGGGCGGGGAGCTTCCGGCGATGGTCGTCGCCGACGCCCTCATGCGGCGGCAGCCCGGCGCCCTGGGCGACGAGGAGAGCGCGGTCGAGGAATCGTGGAGCGAGGCGCTGGACGGCTTGCCGGAGTACCCGCACTACACCCGCCCCGCGGAGTACGGGGGGTGGGGCATCCCGGAGGTGCTGATCTCGGGCGATCACGCCAAGGTCCGGGAGTGGCGGCTCAGCCAGAGCCGGAGGCGCGCCGGGCTGGAGGACGCCGGGAGCGACCCGGAGTGACGTCCTTCGCCATCCTCCGGTAGGATTGCGCGTCCGCGGGCCCGAACCGGCCCGTCTTTTTGAGCCATGAGCACCGTAATCCAGGACATCGAGAACAGCCAGCTGAGGCAGGGACTTCCGTCCTTTGCCCCGGGAGACCGCGTACGCGTACATTTCCTCGTCATCGAGGGGAACCGCAAGCGCCCGCAGGTATTCGAGGGCGTGGTGATCAAGCGCCAGGGCTCGGGTGTCCGGGAGACCTTCACGGTCAGGAAGCAGTCGTTCGGCGTTGGCGTCGAGCGGACCTTCCCGCTGCATTCGCCGAAGATCGAGAAGCTCGAGGTCGCCTCGCGCGGCCGCGTGCGTCGCGCCAAGCTCTACTACCTGCGCGGACGCGTCGGCAAGGCCGCGCGCGTCGCCGAGCGGCGCTGGGGCATCGACGAGGACATGGTCGGCACGTCGGCCGCGGTCGATGCCTCGGGCGAGGCCCAGGAGCCGGTCGAGGAGCTGGAGGCTACCGGCGAGGTGACCGAGGCCACGGAGGCCGAGGCCGCCGAGACCGACGCCCCCGAGGCCGAGGCCGCCGTCGAAGAGGCTCCGGCCGAGGAGACCCCGGAGGCCGAGGCTCCCGAGGAGGCCCCGGAGGCCGAGGCGAGCGAGGAAGCCCCCGAGGCCGAGGCGACCGAAGCGCCCGCCGAAGACGGCGAGCAGGAAAAGAAGGAAGAAGCCTGAGCCCGAAGATCCCCAAGCCGAAAACGGCCGGGGGGAGCTTCGTCGAACTGGTCGTGATCGTGGCGCTGGCCCTCGGGCTCGCGCTGCTCATCCAGGCCTTCCTCATCAAGCCGTACCAGATCCCATCGGGCTCGATGGAACCCACGCTGGACATCAACCAGCGGATCCTGGTCAACCGCTTCGTCTACCACTTCACAGATCCCAAGCCGGGCGACGTCGTCGTGTTCCACCCGCCCGCCGGCGTGGACCGCGGCAACGGCTTCGACTGCGGCGTCGAGCGTTCAGCCGACCAGCCCTGCCCCGAGGCCACCCCCGAGAAGTCGAGCGAGACCTTCATCAAGCGGATCGTCGCCGGGCCGGGGGACACGGTCTCGGTCCGCAACGGCCTGCCGGTCGTCAACGGAGAGGTCGTCAAGCCCGATGGCTACGAGATCAT
>Ga0182737_1002723_pt1 | contig 13933 bp, 13 predicted proteins | sample eDN5th30CBELigOP_FD_128878 | JGI IMG/M metagenome (GOLD analysis project Ga0182737, IMG submission 128878) | Enriched Organic Plus compost microbial communities from Emeryville, California, USA - eDNA 5th pass 30_C BE-Lig OP (version 2) (version 2) ... | reverse complement strand
CGTCAGGCGCGGGTGGTCTCCTCGGCGATCGCGGCGAGGAACGCATCCACGTCGTCCTCGGTCGTGTCGAAGGTGCAGAGCCAGCGCACCTCGCCGATCGTGGCGTCCCAGTCGTAGAACCGGAAGCGGGTGCGCAGCCGGTCCGCGACGCCCTCGGGGAGGGTCGCGAACACGCCGTTGGCCTGCGTGGGCTGCGTGAACGCCACGCCCCGGATGGCGCCGTCGGCCAGGCCATGTTCGATCCCGGCGCGCAGGCGTGCCGCCATCGCGTTCGCGTGGCGGGCGTTGCGCAGCCACAGGTCGTCGCCGTAGAGGGCGATGAGCTGCGCCGAGACGAACCGCATCTTCGAGGCGAGCTGCATGCTGCCCTTGCGGATGTAGGGGAGCACCTTCGCGTCGGCGTCGTCGAACACGACGACCGCCTCCGCGGCGAGGGCGCCGTTCTTCGTGCCGCCCAGGCTCAGCACGTCCACGCCGGCGTCGCGGGTGAACGCGCGCAGCGGCACGTCGAGCGCGGCGGCCGCGTTCGCGATCCGCGAGCCGTCCATGTGCAGGCGCATGCCGAGCCCGTGGACGTGGTCGGCGATCGCGCGCACCTCGTCGGGGGTGTAGAGGGTGCCGAGCTCGGTCGACTGGGTGATCGACACGGCCAGCGGCTGCGAGCGGTGCTCGTCGTCCCAGCCCCAGGCCTGCAGGTCGATGAGCTCGGGGGTGAGCTTGCCGTCGGGTGCGGGCACGGTGTGGATCTTGATGCCGCGCTGCTCGGGTGCGCCGCCCTCGTCCACGTTGATGTGCGCGGTCTCGGCGGTGATGACCGAACCCCAGCGGGGGAGCAGGGTCTGCAGCGCGATGACGTTCGCGCCGGTGCCGTTGAAGACCGGGAAGGCGCGGGCGCCCTCGCCGAAGTGGGTCGTGACGACCTCGGCCAGGTGCTCGGTGTACGGGTCGTCGCCGTACCCGGGCACGTGGCCCTCGTTCGCCGCGACGATCGCGGTCATGATCTCGGGGTGGACTCCGGAATAGTTGTCGCTGCCGAACTCGCGGGCAGCGACGTCGTGAAGTGTGTGCATCGTCCTTCCAGGGTATGACCGCGGTCGGACCGCCGATGACGGGGCGGTCAGTCGGTGCCACGGATCCCACTGGTCGAGGCGATCACCGGACGGAGCTTCTTCTCCAGCGCCTCGAAGAACATCGACAGCGGGAACTCGTCGTCCAGCACCGCGTCGGTGTACCCCGACGGCGGGCCGGCGAGCACCTCTTCCGGCAGGCCACGGGCCCATTTCGAGGCCGGATGCGGGGTGAGCACCGAGCGCACGAGTTCGTACGCCGCGAGCCAGTGGGCGGTCTTGGGTCGGTCGATGGACTCCCAGTACAGTCGGTCGATCGCGTCGCCCAGCGCGGTCACCGCATCCGGCACCGCGTCCCAGTCGATCGTGAGCTTCGTGTCCGTCCAGTGGAGCACCCCGCGGCGGTGGAGCCAGGCGAACAGGAGCTGCCCGCCCAGCCCGTCGTAGTTGCGCACCCGGGAGCCGGTCATCGCGAACCGGAAGATGCGGTCGAACAGGACGGCGTCCTGCACGAGGCCCGCGTGCTCGAGGATGGCGGCCTCGGTCGCATCGAGCTCGTCACCGGCGTCGAGCCGGGCGCGCAGGCGCCGCTCCATGCCCACGCACTCGCGGAAGGCGGTGAGGTCGCAGCGCAGCTCCTCCAGCGAGTAGAGGAAGTACGGCATCCGCTGCTTGATCATGAACGGGTCGAAGGGGAGGTCGCCGCGCATGTGGCTGCGGTCGTGGATGAGGTCCCACATGACGAACACCCGTTCCGCGAGTGCCTGGTCGGCGAGCATGCGGCGGCTGCGCTCGGGGAGGTCGAGCTTGGTGATCTCGGCGGCCGCGCCGACCACGCGGCGGTAGCGGGCGGCCTCGCGGTCCTGGAAGATCGCGCCCCAGGTGAACGGCGGCACCTCGCGCATCGCGACGGTCTCGGGGAACAGGACGGCGGAGTTCGTGTCGTAGCCGGCGGTGAAATCCAGCAGGCGGAGCGAGACGAACAGGCCGTTCGTGTACTCGGCCTCCACATGCCCGATGAACTCGGGCCAGATGACCTCGACGAGCACGGCCTCCAGGTGCCGGTCGGGCGAGCCGTTCTGCGTGTACATCGGGAAGACGACGAGGTGCCGCAGGCCGTCGACGCGGTGCTGCTGCGGCTGGAAGGCGAGCAGGGCGTCGAGGAAGTCCGGCACGCCGAAGCCCTCGTCCCGCCAGCGGCGCAGGTCCGCGACGACTGCGTCGAGGTACGCGGCGTCGTGCGGGAAGCGGGGGGCGAGGGCGGTGATCGCCTCGGCGACCGTGTCGACGAGCTCGGCGGCGCGCGGGTGCGCGGCCGCATCCGGGATCGAGCCGTCATGGACCTGCAGCGTCTGGACCTCGGTGACGGCGTTCTTCAGTGCGAGCCAGGCGGCGTCGGTCTCGACGGGGGTGTCGACCGCGAGTGTCGTGGGCATCGGTGCTCCTCCGCATCCGTAGTTCTTCCGGTGAATCGCAAAGATAACAGGAAAAAGTCCGGTGGAGAAGGGTGTGCGCGCCCGGTACGGTTGGTCCATGACCGACACCAGCCGCCTCGACGACGACGCCGACGCCGCGATCGTCCGGGTCGTCTCGGCGGACGGGCGTGCGACGCTCGCCCAGCTCGCGCAGGAGGTCGGCCTCTCCGTCTCGGCCGTGCAGTCGCGCCTGCGCAAGCTCGAGCAGCGCGGCGTCATCACCGGCTACCGCGCGATCGTCGACCCGGAGGCGGTCGGCAAGCCGCTCGCCGCGCTCGTGGAGATCACGCCGCTCGACCCCGCGCAGGCCGACGACGCACCGGAGCGTCTCGCGCACCTGGATGCGATCGAGGCCTGCCACTCCGTCGCGGGGGAGGCCAGCTACATCCTGTTCGTACGGGTCGCGACCCCCCGCGCGCTGGAGGAGCTCATCCGCGACATCCGCCAGGCCGCGAACGTCCGCACCCGCACCACCGTCGTGCTGCAGACCTTCTACGAGCACCGCCCCCTGCTCCCCTGACCCCCGCCGCCCGCGCACGCGCACGGGCCGCGAGACTGCATCTGCACCACGAGACTGCTGACATCGGATGCAGTCTGGTGTCGGAGATGCAGTCTCGCGGCCCTCAGCGGCCGGAGACGGCGCGGCTCACTGGCCGCCCTCGGTGAGCGTCACCTCGATCGGGGTGTACGTGCCCTCGACGTCGACGCCGTCGGCGGCGAGCTCGTCCAGCGCCTTCTGGATGTAGTCGTTCGTGTAGGCGGATGCGGGCGGTGCCGCGGTGATGAGGTTCTGGCCGTCCTGGTTGACCGCCTCGAGGGCGCCGGCGACCGTCTTGTCCCACGCCTCCCGGTCGACGAGGCCGAAGCTGCCGCCGTCCCAGATGAGCTTGTTGACCTCGTTCATCTGCCACAGCTGGTGCACCGGGCCGACCGGGAACGCGAGCTCGGCGTTCGAGGCGACGTCCCAGACCAGCTCGGCCGCCTCCTCCGGGTTGTCCCGGGCGAACAACCAGCCCTTGATGACGGCCTTGAGGAACCGCACGGCCGCGTCGGCGTAGGCCGGGTCGTCCGCCAGGCGCTGCGTGTCGGCCCAGATCGCGTCCTGCAGCATCGCGCCGTCGGTGTCCTCGTAGTAGATGACGTCGAGGTCGTCGAGCGTGTACAGCTCGCCGGTCTCCGGGTTGACGGTCTCGAGCACCATCGCGAGTTCGTTGTAGGTCATCGCCTGGGCGGCGTCCACGTCGCCGTCGAGCAGGGCGTTCATGGAGAAGTCCTGCGTCGTGATCGACACGGTGGTCGAGTCGAGGCCCTCGGCGGCCATCGCCGCGAAGATCTCCCACTCGTTGCCGAAGCCCCACGATCCGATCCGCTTGCCCTCGAAGTCGGCGACCTCGCTGATGCCGGAGTCGGCCCACGACACCTGCGTCGTGCCCGAGATCTGGAACACCTGCGCGATGTCGGTCAGCTCGATGCCGCTGGACTCGATCGTGCCGAGGACCTTCGGGACCCACGCGATCGCGAAGTCGACGTCGCCGGCGGCGAGGGCGTCCTGCGGCACGATGTCGCCGCCGGAGGGGAGGATCTCGACATCCTCGAAGCCCTCCTCCTCGAAGTAGCCCTTCTCCAGCGCCACGTAGTAGCCCGCGAACTGGGCCTGCGGCAGCCACTGCAGCTGCAGCTTGATCTCCTTCAGGGGTTCGAAGTCGCCCGACGCGCTGTCGGAGGAGTCCGAGGACGTGCCGGAACACGCCGTGAGGGCGAGCGCCGCCGTGGTCGCGGCCGCGGCCGCGACGAGGACGCGCCTGGTGCTGTGTCGCATGTCGTTCCTTTCGTTCGGGTGGTGCGCGGGGTGTCGGGCGGACCGGCGGGTCAGCTCGAGTTGCGTCTCGTCGTGAGGCGCTCCAGGAGCACCGTGACGAGGAAGAAGATGAGGCCGAGGACGATCGAGGCACCGACGTACGCCCAGGCCAGGGCCGCATTGCCGGACTTGGAGTACCCGGCGATCGCGGTGCCGAGGCCGTCCGCGGGGCCGCCGAAGTACTCCGCGACGAGGGCGGAGATGACCGCGAGCGAGCTCGCGATCCGCACCCCGGTGACCAGGTACGGCAGTGCGGTGGGGAAGGTGAGCTTGCGGAACTGCTGCGACCCGCTGGCCGCGTAGGCGGTGAACAGGTCGCGCTGCACCGGCCGGGCCTGGCGCAGGCCGCGCAGCACGTTCACGAACACCGGCACGAACGAGGCGATCCCGGCGACGATCTCGCGACCGAACTGGCTGGAGGCCCCGAACATCGTGTTGAGGATCGGGGTGAGCGCCACGATCGGCACCACTGCGATCGCCGCGACCACCGGTGCGACCATCGCGTCCACGGGTCGCAGCCACGCGGCGACACCGGCCAGCAGCACGCCCACGACCGTGCCGGCGACGAGGCCGACGAGGGCGTTGCCGCCGGTGACGAGCGCGTCCTCGGCGATGATGCCGAGGTTCGCGAAGAACGCCGAGAGCACCTCGACCGGTCCGGGCACGAGCCGGGCACGCCCCGTCGGGATGAGCGACAGTCCCAGCCAGGCGAGCAGGAGCAGCAGCCCCGCCACCACCGGGGCGACGATGCGCAGCAGGCGCTCGGTCGAGGCGGTCACCGCTCGTTCGCCCGTTCCACGGGGGTGCCGTGCAGCGCCTCGCGCACCGCGGTGACCCGTTCGAAGAACTCCGGCGCCTCGCGGAGGGTCTCGCCGCGGTCACGGCCGAAGGGCACCTCCAGCACCTGGGTGATCCGGCCCGGCCGCGGCGACATCACCACGACCCGGTCGGAGAGGTAGACCGCCTCCGGGATGGAATGGGTGACGAACACGACGGCCGCCGCGGTCTCCTTCGCGATCCGGATGAGCTCGGTCTGCATCCGCTCGCGGGTCATCTCGTCGAGCGCACCGAACGGCTCGTCCATGAGGAGGAGCTTCGGCTGCGTGGCGAGCGAGCGGGCGATCGCGACGCGCTGCTGCATGCCGCCGGACAGCTCATCCGGGTAGCGCCCGCCGAAATCCCCCAGCCCCACCATCTCGGCCAACTCCGCTGCCCGCTTGGACCGCTCGGCCGAAGGGACCCCGTGGAGCTCCAGCGGCAGCGCGATGTTCGCGAGCACGGTGCGCCAGGGCAGCAGGCCGGACTGCTGGAACGCGATCCCGTAGTCCTGATCGAGACGCGCCTGCCGCGGCGACTTGCCGAACACCTCCAGCGTGCCGCCCGTGGGCTGGTCGAGGTCGGCGATGAGCCGCATGAGCGTGGACTTGCCGCATCCGGACGGGCCGATGAGCGAGACGAACTCACCCGCCGCGACTTCAAGGTGCACGTCGGTGAGCGCCTGCACGGACCGCTTGGCGGTCCCGAACACGCGCTCCACCCCGGTGGCGCGAACGGCGGTCGATTCGGATGCGGTCATACCTGGGCCTCTCCACGGCGGTAGGTCTTCAGCGATGCGCCGAGCAGCGCGACGGAGCCGGCGGCGATGAGTCCGAGCAGCACGGCGCCGAAGATCGGCGCCCACGGCAGGGCGGGGTCGGCGGATGCGGATTGGGCCAGCTGCAGCAGCATCCGCCCGAGGCCGCCGCGCATGCCGATCGACACCTCCGCCACGACGGCGCCGACGACGGCGTTCGCCGCGGCGAGCCGGAGCGCCGGCAGGAGGTAGGGCACTGCGGCGGGCAGGCGCAGCTTGAACAGGGACTGCCGGTAGCCGGCGGCGTAGCTGCGCATGAGGTCCTGGTGGATCGCGTCCGGTGCGTTGAGGCCCCGGAGGGCGCCGATCGCGACCGGGAAGAACGCGAGGTAGGACGCGATGACCGCGACCGAGATCCACCCCGGCCAGGGGAACAGGTTCCGGTCGATCTGGTTGCCGATCCGCGACACGAGCGGCGCGAACGCGATGAGCGGCACGGTCTGCGACACCACGATCCACGGCAGCAGACCCCACTCCGCGATCCGCCACCGCTGCATGACCAGGGCCAGCAGCATCCCGACCGCGACGCCGATCACCCAGCCCGCGGCGGCGATGCCGAGCGTCGTGAGCACGCCGCCCGCCACGGTGAGCCACAGCGGCGGGGTGTTCGCGCCGCTCGTCGCCTCGAACAGCCGCGCCACCATGGTCCACACGTGCGGCATGGCGCGGTCGTGGGTGCGGGGGAGGATGCGGAGGCCGTCGCGTTCCGAGCCGATGACCACGCCGTCGGCCGGCCCGAGGAGCTTGTACAGCTCCCACAGCAGCACGAGTGCGACGATCCCGGCCGCACCCCACGCCCACACCGCCCAGCGCGGCATGCCGGCACCGGTGGTGCGGCGGCGCGGGGCGGGTGCGACGGGATCGGTCGCGGTCATCGCTTGGCCGTGATGTGCTCGGACAGCGCGGGGATGACGGTCTCGCCGTACACCCGCATCGTCTCCTCCTTGTTGTCGTGCTGGAGGTATCCGGCGAACTGGGTCACGCCGAGCTCGCGCAGCTGCTCGAGCTTGGCGATGTGGTCCGCAGCCGTGCCGAGCACGCAGAACCGGTCGACGATCTCGTCGGGCACGAAGTCGACGTGGTCGTTGTCGGCCTTGCCGTGGGTGTTGTAGTCGTAGCCCTGCCGCCCGGCGATGTACGAGGTGAGCGCCTCGGGCACCTCGCCGTGCATGCCGTACTTGGCGACGATGTCGGCGACGTGGTTGCCGACCATGCCGCCGAACCAGCGGCACTGCTCGCGCATGTGCTCCCAGTCGTCGCCGATGTACATGGGTGCCGCGACGCAGAACTTCACCTCGTCGGGGTCGCGGCCGGCGGCGGCCGCCGCATCCCGCACGACCTTGATCATCCAGGCCGCGATGTCGACGTCGGCCAGCTGCAGGATGAACCCGTCGCCGACCTCGCCGGTGAGCTTCAGCGCGAGCGGGCCGTATGCGGCCACCCACACCTCCAGCTCCGAGCCGCGGCTCCACGGGAACTGCAGGGTCGCGCCGTTGTACTCGACCGCGCGGGAGTTCCCGAGCTCGCGGATGACGTGCACCGCCTCGCGCAGCTCCTTCAGCGAGGTGGGCTTGCCGTTGGTGACGCGCACGGCCGAGTCGCCGCGGCCGATGCCGCAGATCGTGCGGTTGCCGTACATCTCGTTCAGCGTCGCGAACACCGACGCGGTCACGGTCCAGTCGCGGGTGGCCGGGTTCGTGACGAACGGGCCCACCGTGATCCGCTTGGTCGCGTTCAGGATCGCCGAGTGGATGACGTACGGCTCCTCCCACAGCAGGTGCGAGTCGAAGGTCCAGACGTGGCTGAAGCCGTGCGCCTCGGCCAGCTGCGAGAGCTGGACGGTGCGGGATGCGGGCGGGTTGGTCTGCAGGACGACACCGAAATCCATGGGTTCCCCTCTCCCCTCAGACGAGGTACTGGCTCAGTTCGCGTTTGACGAAGCGCCCGTCGCCCTTGGCGCCCAGGTACTGTCCGCCGTCGACGATGACCTTGCCGCGGGAGATGACGGTGTCGACGTGCCCGTCGACCTCGAAGCCCTCCCACGCGGAGTGGTCCATGTGCATGTGGTGGGTCTTGCCGACGCCGATCGAGGTGTGCCCGTTCGGGTCGTAGACGACGATGTCGGCATCCGCGCCCGGCTGGATGACCCCCTTCCTGCCGTACATGCCGAACATGCGGGCGGGGGTGGTGCTGGTGAGCTCCACCCAGCGCTCCAACGTGATCTGGCCGGTGACGACGCCCTGGTACATGAGGTCCATGCGGTGCTCGACCGAGCCGATGCCGTTCGGGATGGCGCGGAAGTCGCCGAGACCGAGGGTCTTCTGGTCCTTCATGCAGAACGGGCAGTGGTCGGTGGAGACCATCTGCAGGTCGTTCGTGCGCAGGGCCTGCCACATGTGGTCCTGGTGCCCCTCGGCGCGGGAGCGCAGCGGCGTGGAGCACACCCACTTCGCGCCCTCGAACGCGCCCCACTCCGGGCTGGACGCCCCGAGCTGCTCCTCGAGCGAGAGGTACAGGTACTGCGGACAGGTCTCGCCGAACACGTTCTGGCCCTTGTCGCGGGCCGCGGCGAGCTGCTCGACCGCCTGCTTCGCGCTCACGTGCACGACGTACAGCGGCGCGCCGGTGAGGTTCGCGATCATGATCGCGCGATGGGTGGCCTCCTCCTCGGCCTGCCAGGCGCGGGCGATGCCGTGGAAGAACGGGTCGGTCTTGCCCTCCTCGACCAGCTGTTCGGCGAGGACGTCGATGACCGGGCCGTTCTCCGCGTGCATCATCGTGAGCAGGCCGGTGTCGCGGGCGACCTGCATCGCCCGGAGCACCTGCGCGTCGTCGGAGTAGAAGACGCCGGGGTAGGCCATGAAGAGCTTGAAGCTCGTGATGCCCTCGTCGATGAGTCCCGGGAGGGCGGCGAGCGCGTCCTTGTCGACGCCGCCCACGATCTGGTGGAAGCCGTAGTCGACCGCGCAGTTGCCGGCGGCCTTCTCGTGCCATGCGGCCAGGCCGTCCTGGATGCGTTCGCCGGAACGCTGCACCGCGAAGTCGACGATCGTCGTGGTGCCGCCCCAGGCGGCGGCGCGGGTGCCGGTCTCGAAGGTGTCCGAGGCCTCGGTGCCGCCGAAGGGCAGCTGCATGTGCGTGTGCGCGTCGATGCCGCCGGGGATGACGTACTTGCCGGTCGCGTCGATCACGGTGTCGACGGATGCGGCGAGGTCCGTGCCGAGGAGCTCGGAGCCGGGTGCGAGCACTGCGACGATGCGCTCGCCGTCGACGAGGACGTCCGCTGCGGTGCGGCCGGTCGCCGAGACGACGGTGCCGCCGGTGATGAGTGTGGTCGCCATGTCCTCCCCCTTACGGCTTCGCGATCCGGGTGTAGCTGTCGGGCCGGCGGTCGCGGTAGAACTGCCAGTCGTCGCGCATCTCGCGCACCATGTCGAGGTCGAGGTCGCGCACCAGGATCTCCTCGTGCTCGCTGGAGCCGCGCTCGCCGACGAAGTTGCCGCGCGGGTCGATGACCTGGCTGGTGCCGTAGAACTCGACGGCGAGGTCGCCGTACTCGTTGTCCTCGCGGCCGACGCGGTTCGGCTGCAGCACGAAGTAGCCGTTCGCGACCGCGGCGGCCGGGCCCTCGACCTCCCACAGGCGATTCGACAGGCCGGGCTTGGTGGCGTTCGGGTTGAAGACCATGTGGGCGTCGTTCAGGCCGAGTTCACGCCATCCTTCGGGGAAGTGGCGGTCGTAGCAGATGTACATGCCGATCCGGCCGACGGCGGTCTCGAACACCGGGTAGCCGAGGTTGCCGGGACGGAAGTAGAACTTCTCCCAGAACCGGTCGAGGTGCGGCAGGTGGTGCTTGCGGTAGGTGCCGAGGATCGTGCCGTCGGCGTCGACGAGCACGGCGGAGTTGTAGTACACGCCGGTCTCGGCCTCCTCGTAGATCGGGAGGACCATGACCGCCCCGAGCTCCTTGGCCAGGGATGCGAACCGCTGCACGATGGGGCCGTCCGCGGGCTCCGCGAACCGGTAGTACTTCTTGTCCTGCGTGATCCCGAAGTAGGGCCCGTAGAAGAGTTCCTGGAAGCAGATCACCTGCGCGCCCTGCGCGGCGGCGTCCCTCGCGAACCCCTCGTGCTTGTCGAGCATGGATGCCTTGTCCCCGGTCCATGTCGTCTGCGTGATCGCAGCTCGTACGGTCGTCATCATTGCCTCCCGATCGTGGGTGTTGGCGTGGAGCTTAGAGCCGCGGAACGGTGTTCCGGAAGGTTTCGCGCCAGTTCTGTTACTGTTCCGGCTGAACATTTCTCGGCAATTTCCGGACATGTCCACGCCGTAACGTTTACGGCTGATCGGCGGGAGAAACGGATGCTGCGCCCCGAGGCGTTGACCGAGCGCACCCCGCAGGGGCTCGCCGGGGAGATCTCGCGCCTGGTGGCCGACGGGGTACTCGCACCCGGCGACCGGATGCCGACCGTCCGCGACGTCGCCGCCGTCCTCGGCGTCTCCGCGGGGACGGTGAGCGCAGCCTGGCGGGCGCTCGCGGCGGCCGGGGTCATCGTCACCCGGGGGCGGGCCGGCACGTTCGTGCGCGACGACCGCAGCGAGTGGCTGAGCCCGCGGGTGAGCACGCTCGTCACGAGCGCCGACGGCTCCCGGCTCGACCTCTCGCTCGGCACTCCCGACCCCGCCCTGCTGCCCTCGCTGGCACCGGCGCTCGCGCGGGTGACGCCGCGCGCCGACACCGGCCGCTACCACGACCTGCCGGTGCTCCCGGAGCTGTTGCGGGTGCTGCGGGAGAGCTGGCCGAGCTCCGGGGTGGGCGCGATCACCGTGGTGGACGGCGCCCTCGACGGCATCGTGCGGGTGCTGGAACAGGTGGTGCGCTTCGGCGACCGGGTCGCGGTCGAATCCCCCGGGTTCCCCTACTTCTTCGACCTCCTCGACGTGCTCGGTGCCGAACCCGTGCCGCTGGCCGTCGACGGGGAGGGCGTGGTCCCGGCATCCCTCGCCCGGGCGCTGGCCCGCCGGCCGGTCGCGGTCGTGCTGCAGCCGCGGGCGCAGAACCCGACCGGGGCGTCGATGTCGCCCGACCGCGCCCGCGCGCTCGTGCGGGTGCTGCGGACGGTACCCGGCGGCGACCGGGTCACGGTCGTCGAGGACGACCACTCCGCGCTCATCGGCTCGGCGCCGGACGTGACCCTCTCGAGGTGGCTGCCCGAGCAGGTCGTGCACGTGCGGAGCTTCTCGAAGTCGCACGGCCCCGACCTGCGGATCGCGGCGATGGGCGGGCCCGCCCGGCTCATCGAGCGGACGGTCGCCCGCCGCATGCTCGGCCCCGGCTGGACTTCACGGCTGCTGCAGGCGGTGCTGCTCGACCTCCTCACCGACCCGGCCGCCGTCGCGAAGGTGCGCGCCGCCCGGCTCGTCTACCGGGACCGGCTCGACCGGGTCGCCGACGGCCTCCGCCGCCACGGCATCGACGTGGGCGAACCGGACGGGGTGAACCTGTGGCTGCCGGTGAAGGACGAGCGGGCCGCGCTCGTGCAGCTCGCCGCATCCGGGATCGTCGCCGCCTCCGGCTCGGCGTTCGTGATCGACGACACCACCGGCCCGCACCTGCGGGTGACGGCGGGCGCCGCGGCGGAGAACCTCGCGATGGTCGCCGACGCGCTCGCCGACGCCGCCGTCGCCGAACCCCTCGCCTGAGCGTTCACAATTCAGGCGGAACCGCCGCTTCCCGCCGCCCCGGCCGCTGCCGGGCACGATCTGCCTGAATTGTGCGCACCGCCGGCCGGATACATCTCGCGGATGACGCCCCGGTCCGTCGCTCGCCGTAGCGTAAAGAGGTGCTCCGCCGCCTGACCCGAACGCAGCTCACGGTCGACATCGTCGCCGCGGTGCTCTACCTGTTCCTGTTCCTCGCCCTGCCGGGTGAGCGCCGGGTCTCGGTGCTGCTCGTCGTGCTGACCCTCGGCGTCGCGCTCGCCGTGCGCCGCCTCGCCCCCGGCCTCGCGCTCGCGATCGCCTGGGTCGCCGCGATCGTGCAGATGGCGTCGGCGCTCGAACCGATGGGCGCCGACGTCGCGATCCTCGCGGTGCTCTACGTGACCGCCGCGTACGGCACGCGCGTGGAGTACTGGCTCGGGTTCGCGTCGTCGTTCCTCGGCGCGGCGACCATCACGGTGTACCTGCTCGTCGTCATGCCCGGCATCGTCGGCGGCATCGGCTTCACGATCAGCGACCTGCCGATCCTGCTCATCCTCATGACGACCTGGACGTTCTCGCTGCTGCTGGCGTGGACGGTCGGGGCACTCGTGCGCACCACCCGCAGGGCGCGTGCGAACCGCATCGCGCAGCGGCTCGCCGAGGCCGAGGCCGCGGTGGAGCAGGAGCGGGTGCGGATCGCCCGGGACATGCACGACGTCGTCGCGCATTCGCTCGCGGTCGTCATCGCCCAGGCCGACGGCGCCCGTTACGCGGCGGCGGCGGACCCGGATGCGGCGACCACCGCGCTCGCGACGATCTCCGGCACCGCGCGGGCCGCCCTCGCCGACGTGCGGATGCTGCTCACCCAGCTCCGGCACCGGGAGGGCGACGGGCCGCAGCCGACCCTCCCCGACCTCGACGGACTGTTCGCGCAGTCGCGGGACGCCGGGCTCGACCTGCGCGTGCGCGTGACCTCGCCGCCTGCGCAGGTGTCTGCGGCGGTGCAGCTCGCGGTCTACCGCATCCTGCAGGAGGCGCTCACGAACGCGCTGCGCCACGGCGACCGGTCCGCGCCGGTGGAGGTCGCGCTGGACTGGCAGGATGGCGCGGTGGAACTCCGCGTACGAAACCGGCTCGCATCGGCATCCGCCCCCGCCCCGGGCGGGCACGGCCTCGTCGGCATGGGGGAGCGCGCGTCGCTCGTGGGCGGCTCGCTGCAGGCCGCGCCCGACGGCGAGGGGTCGTTCGCGGTGACTGCCCGCATCCCCACCGGGATCGCGGCGTGACCGGGCCGGTGCGCATCGTCCTGGTGGACGATCAGGCGCTCTTCCGTGCGGGCATCCGCATGGTGATCGATTCGCAGCCCGACCTCGAGGTGGTCGGGGAGGCGGGCGACGGCCGCGAGGCGCTGGACGTGGTCGCGCGGACCGCGCCGGACCTCGTGCTCATGGACGTGCGGATGCCCGTCATGGACGGCCTCACCGCGACCGCCGAGCTGCTGCAGCGGCCGGAGCCGCCGCGGATCATCGTGCTCACCACCTTCGACCTCGACGAGGCCGCCGCCCGCGCGATCCGCCAGGGCGCGAGCGGGTTCCTGCTGAAGGACGCGCAACCGGAGTTCCTGCTCGCCGCGATCCGCACGGTGCATGCCGGGTCCTCGGTGATCGCCGCCGGGGCCACCGCCGACCTCTTCCGCGCGCACCCGGCGCCGGCGGCCGAACCGCCCGCCGCGTACCGCGAGCTCACCGACCGGGAACGGGAGATCTTCGCCCTCGCCGCGAAGGGCCTCTCGAACAGCGAGATCGCCGAGCAGGAGTTCCTCTCCGAGGCGACGGTGAAGACGCACATCAGCCGCATCCTGGCCAAGCTCGGCCTGCGCGACCGGGTGCAGCTCGTCGTCTTCGCGCACGATCACCGTCTGGTCTGAGCGGAGGATCATCCCGCGGTCGGATGCGGATCAGCCTCCGGGCCGACGCGGCAGAGGGGGCGCGGTCCATAGCGTCGGAGGCATGCAGACGAACGCCATGGAATCCGGGATCGCAGCCCGGGTCGAACACCTCTCGAAGCACTACGGCGCGGGCGACGGCGCCGTCCGCGCCCTCGACGGCGTGAGCGTCGGCATCCGCGCCGGCGAGTTCACCGCGATCATGGGCCCGTCCGGCTCGGGCAAGTCCACGCTCATGCACATCATGGCCGG
>Ga0182737_1002722_pt1 | contig 13934 bp, 4 predicted proteins | sample eDN5th30CBELigOP_FD_128878 | JGI IMG/M metagenome (GOLD analysis project Ga0182737, IMG submission 128878) | Enriched Organic Plus compost microbial communities from Emeryville, California, USA - eDNA 5th pass 30_C BE-Lig OP (version 2) (version 2) ... | reverse complement strand
TGCCGAACCGCCCTTGGGATTTTTCGATCCAGGCCAGCGACTGTTTGAGCAGGTCGACGTCTTCCGCCCGATCGGCTGCCAGGCACAACCGGTAATAGAACTCGCCCAGGTTGTCGTGCTGCCGAGGCTCGATCGTTAGCAGATGCCGAGCAGCCTGCACGGCCACTTCCGGCGGGCTGTAGCTGGCCGCCGTGACGAGATAGTTCGTGGCCAGGTCAAAATCTTGCGGGTACTTGAGGGCCAATTCGCCATACAGCTCGGCGCCGCGGGCACGCTGTTCACTGCTGCCACGCGAAATGTGGCTGCTGGCCAGCCGCAGCTTCAACTGCTTCACCGATTCATCGGAAAGGCGTTTGACCAAGTCCGAGCTTAACAACCGCTCGGAGGCTGCCTGCAACTCGGTATGGCGGGGCGACTCGGTCTCCAGCCACAGCTTAACCAGCGGATCTTCGTCGGCCTTTTGCAGACGCTGCTGAGCCAACTCCGCACGCTGCTTGTGATCCTTGTTGCGGCTAGCTTCGCGAATCCACGAGGCCAACAGCCCGCGGTACGTGGGCCAATGCAGATGCTGCACCCGCGTTTGCAAGTAGCGATCCACATCGGCCAGGAACGCGGCTTCATCCGTCGGGTTGTACAGCAGCCACCAGAGGGCCTGCTGCGTGTGACCGTCGTTGCTGGGCGATTGGAACACCAGATCGCGCAGCGTGGCGCGGCACTTGGCCTCGTCTTTGAGTCGGTCGCGATACAGGTCCAGCCCCAATGCAAACCGCAGGTACGCGCCGTGCTGCGGGTTCTGCCGCAACGCTTCTTGCAGCGATTGCTCGACCTGCTTGTTCGCTTGCTCTTCGTTGGGCGAATAGCGCACCAGCGTGCTAGCCAAGCTATGCGATTGGGCATCGTGCGGCAGAATCTGACGGATGAGCGCCAGGGCTTTGTCTTTTCCGTCTTCTTCCCGCAGGTAAGCCAGCGCGGCGTAGCCCTGCAACTGGAAGCGGTCTTGGCGGTCCGGGTAGTTCTTGAAGTACCGCTCGACCTCGGCTTGGATCTCCGAGCCCTTGGCGTTGGCCGAGTACATCTCGCCAATCTGACGGGCGTGTACATAGTGCGAGTCGGCGATGGCCCGGACGGCCTTCCAGCTTTCGACCGCGTTGGCCCGCTGGCCGATCCGGCCGTAATTCTCGGCCATGTAGTAGTGCAATTGGCGGCGGGTGGTCTCGTCCAGCGGCAATTTAGCATCGAGCAGTTTCTTGCCGGCCAGGTTGCTCTTGGCCCACTCGCCCGCGTAGTTCCAGTTCAGCACCGCCTGCCAGGCAACGCTCGCCGCCTGTTCGCCGGCGGGCAGCTTGGCAGCCATGGCTTCGGCCAGCTCGGCGGCGGCCGTGTAGCCGGGGCGGTTCTGGAGGGCGTTGTACAGCGTGATCGCGCGCACGCCGGCGGCAATGCCTTCAGGCGTGGTGGGTTGCATCGCCCACAACTGGGCGTAGGCCTCGGCCGTTTTCTGGCGGTCGCCCATCTGGCCCAGCGTTTGAGCCAGCGTGGTTTGCACGGCCAGACATGCTTTGTGTTCGGGGTAACGCACCAGGAACTGGCGGCACATCGCCACGGTATCGCTGTTTCGCGACGCCGCTTGCAGCCCATCGATCAGCTTGAGCATCACCTCGGCATGCTGCGGGTGCGAGGCGTGGCTGTTGATGAAGATCTGCCCAGCCCGAATCAAACCAAATAACCGGCCATGCTCGTGGTACAAGTCGACCAGTTGCAGCAGCAGTTGCGCGGCCTCGGGCGTGGTTTCCTTGAGCTTGCCCAGCTCGGCTTCGAGCTGCGACGCCTGCCGGCTCACGTCGTCCAAGGTTCCCTGGCCGGCGGCGGGTGCGACCGCTTCGCTGGCGGCGTTTTCCTGAGCGCCAGCCTGCGGCAAGGCATCGGCCGGCAGCAGCCACGAAGCCAAGGCGATCCACAGAGCCGCGGACCAGGACGGCAACCGCCACGAATAGGCTGGAGGCAGCGTGCGCATCGTCGTCATTCCCTCAAGGGAGCTAGAAAGTCGGGAGCAAGGGCAGGGGGGCAGCCGCGCGCCCTTAGCCTCCGGTCTTGGCCAACGCTTCCGAAATCTTCTTGGCATCGCCCGCCAGCGGGCTTTCCGGGAAGTCGGCAATCAGTTGATCAAACTGACGCTTGGCGTCGGCCAGGCGGTTCATGCGGTACAGGCATCGCCCGTAGTTGAACAGAATCACATCCAAATACTGGGCGTCCGGATGATCGTTGAGCACAGTTTCAAAGGTGTCGATCGCCCGGGCGTAATCGCGCTGCTGGTAGTAGTAGTTGGCCATCTTGGCGACGGCTTCGCCCACCCGGCCGCTGTCGGGGAACTGGTCGAACACCTTCTTGTATTCCTGGAAGGCGCGGTCAAAAAGTTGGGGGGCGCCGTTGCTGTTGGCCGTGGCCGCTTCGTTGGCCATGGCCTCGTAGCACAGGGCGATGCCAAACTGAGCCTCGCCGCGCAGTTGGCTGGTTTGCATGGCCACCAGCCGCTGGTAGATGGAGATTGCCCGGCCGTACTCGCGCTGCGTGCGCGAGACATCGGCCAATTGCAGCAGCGCGTCGTCGACGTAGGCGCTGTTGGGAAACTCTTGTTGGAGCCGCTGGGCCATGGCTGCCGCCAGCGGCAAGCGATCCATCTCGTAATAGATCCGCCAAAGCTGGACGTAGGTTTCTTCCAGCAGCCGGCCGCCCAGTTGCCGGGCCAGCCCACTGATCTCCTCGCACACGGTCAGGGCTTCCTGGTACTTGACCTCGGCGTTGGTCTTGAGGCCAAACTCCTTGTAGCGGTTGCCGATGTTGGTCAGGGCACTGGCCGTCTTGAGCTTGGTGCGAACCAGCAGTTCCTGGTCCGAGATCTCCGAACGCGTGACACGCACCGCGCCCAAGTTGCCTTCCACACAGCGAACCTCGGTGACTAGGGAGCGGGTGCCTTCGCCGCGATGCCGCTCGTCAAGGTACAGCACGCGGACCAGGTCGCCCGGCATGGCTTGCAGGATGTTGTCATCGGGGATGGGTTCGGCCGCTTTCACCAGCGACACCGACGCACGAAACACGCCGCTGTGCGTGGAGTCGTCGGCTGTCGTTGGCGAGGTTTGCGAGGGCTTTTGGGCATCGTCGGGCGGTTGGTTAGACGCGTCGGCTGGGGCCGCCGTGGGCTGGGTTGGCATCGGCTCGGTAGTGCCAGGCTCGGCGGCGCTCGCCGGATCGGCCGAATCGATTTGCTCCTCTGGCGTGCTGCTGCGCGGCAGCCGGGCTTCGGCCAGTACTACGTCCAACCGGTCGATCTCCTGGTAGGGATCGACCTTGATTTCCAGCGTGTCCAGGTCGCGGCCTTCTTGAATGGCCTTGGCCCGGGCAGCCGCCGTTTCCGACTCGATCTGCTCGGGCGATTTTTCGCGGTACACGGCGACCACGGCCTTGAGCGTGTCGGCGGCATCGGTCAGGTCGAGATCGGCATCGGTGATTTGCAGATGCACCTCGCGGCCTAGCACCACGCCTTGCAGGGCGTCGCGGTAGGCGCCATCGGTCACGCGCACAATGGCGTTGCCCACCACGGCCACGTTCTTGGTGCGGGGCTGATCGAACTTGCGATCGGCGGTGTGGGCGTCGGTGTAGGTGACGATGACTTCGTCCTCACCCTTCACCTCGAGGATGCCGTTGCCCGGCCGCGGCTTGCCCAGCTCGGTGACGATCGAGCCGAGGATTACCCGCACATTGCGGCCCACCGGGTAGCAGACCACGGTTTCTTCGTCGCCCTGGCTGGTCTTGCACACCACTTTGACTTCGGCCCCGGCTTCCAGGGCGGCCAGGTCGGCGTCTTCCACCTTGACGAACAGCCGCTTGCCGGCCTCGACCTTTTCCACCGTATTGTCGCTGGCCGAGAACGCGGTGCCGACCTTCTGCAAGGCATCGATCGCCCGGCTGTAATGCCCTAGCTGGTAATGGCCCAGGCCGATGTAGTAGTAGGCTTCGTTGACTTGTGGGCTGACGGGGAAGATCTCGATCACGTCGCGCATGACCTGGAAGCTCTTGCCGTAGTTGCGAGCTTCGTAGAAGCAGATGCCCATCTTGAGCATGGCTTCCGCCCGCTGCTCATCGTCGCGGTTGTCTTCCGAGGCCGCGGCGGCAAAGTGACCTCGCGCGCGGTCGTAAGCCCGATCGCGCTCGAGGTAGAAGTTGCCCAGCCGCATGTGGGCAAGAAAGCGAACTCGGCTGCGCGGGTAGCGTTCAATCACCGACTGCCAGATTTCCACGGCCTTGGCGTGTTCGTCGGCGTCGAATCGGGCATCGCCGGCCTCGATCAGCTTCCGGGCAGCCCGGTCTTCCACCAGGGAGCCGCGCACCGGCCCGGCGGAATCTTCTGCTTCGTCCTGAGCCAGGGCGGCAGGTCCCCAGGCCGCGGTCGCAAGCAGCGATAACAGCAATGCCCCGGACAGCGCAGCGGCTGCCTGCCTGAAGTTCGCAAAGCGCGTCATGTCCAACCTACCGGCGAGGAGGATGGTGAAGTTGTTGTTTGCAGTGCCGCCCGCCAAACCGTCGCGATTGCTCGGCGGCGGACCTTCCCCGCCTGGCCCTGGGAGGGCGACGACGCCTGCCTGATCAATCGCAGGCAGTCGAGCCGCCGCTGGGGAGTAGCATCCTGCTAGAGAAGTGCGGCGGCCTCACCGCTAACAGCCCGCACGGAGCGGTTGCCGCGCTGGGGTCGCCGCGTTGGTTTCTGACACGCCATGTTGTTCAAGCATCTTGCCGGTTTGGCGGTCGCTCCCACTGGGTCGCCACGGGGATCGGTTCTGGTTGTCGGGGGCAAACTCCTGTTGTCGCAATCTGAGTCAAACCGAACCGCCGGCTAAAGCGGCTGGATAGCTGGCCTGGCAGCGTGCCATATGCGGCACGCTGCCGGGCTGATGTTTCTTAGGCAAACAGTTCTGAGACCGGCTCGCCGCCTTCGACCAGCTTCATGGGACGCTGCAGCGGGGTCATCACTTCTTTGCGGTAATCGATGCCCAGCGCGTGGCAGATGCTGGCGTGAATGCTGGGGACTTCCACCGGACGGTCCTTGGGTCGGTAGCCGTCTTCGTCCGACGAACCGATCACTTGGCCGCCGCGAATGCCGCCGCCCGCCATGAAGCAACTGAACACGCCCGGGTGATGGTCGCGGCCAGCGTCCGGATTGATCCGCGGAGTGCGGCCAAACTCGCTGAGCATGACCACCAGGGTCTTCTCCAGCAGGCCGCTCGCGGCCAGGTCTTCGATCAGCGCGGCCAGGGCGGGATCCATGGTTTCGCCGTGGTTCCGCATGGCCGGGAAGTTGTTGCTGTGGGTATCAAACCCACCGCGATTGACCTGCACAAAGCGGACACCATTTTCCACCAGCCGCTTGGCCATCAGGGCGCCACGGCCAAAAGCGGTTTCGCCGTAGCGTTCCACAATCCGCTGATCGAGGCTCCGCAGGTCGAACGCTTCCAACGCGGGGCTGCGCATCAGGGCCACCGCCTCATCGACCGCGGTGCTGGTGGCATCGAACTTATCGCTGGGGAAACGCGAGGCGTACCGCTGGTTCACCCGCGACAGGATCTCCAGCCGCTTGTTGCCGCGGACCTCGGCAATGCCGGCGGGGAACGCCAGGTACGGGTCTTTCTCGCCCGGCTGGCCCACGTAGTAGGCCTCACAACGCTGGCCCAGGTAGCTGGCGCCGCGGGCCTGGCCGCTGATCGAGACAAACGCCGGCAGGTCGCCCAGCTTGGGCAGCTCGTGAACCACCACCGAGCCGATGCCCGGGTGCCGCACGTTGCCCGACTGGTTGTAACTGGTCTGCAACTGATACGTGGCCCGGCCGTGATCGCCGTTCTGACCGGCGATGGAGCGGATGATGGCACAGTGGTGCATCTGCTTGGCCAGCAGCGGGAAGATCTCACTGATGGCGATGCCGGAGACCGAAGTATCGATCGGCTGGAACTCGCCCTGGGTGGGCCGCCCCGGCTTGGGATCAAAGGTATCGATATGGCTCATGCCGCCGCCGTTCCAGAACAGGATGACGTGCTCGGCGGTGGGCTTGTGATCCTTGCCGGCCTCGGCCAGCAGGTTCCGCACACTCATGCCCAAGAGCGTCGCGCCGCCCGCACCCAGCAAGGCACGCCGCGAAAACTGGTGTCCGGCACACGGCTTGGTCTTCATCGGTTGCTCCTTAACGGTTGGCTGGCAGGGTAGCCTGCGACATGAAGGCGAGAGACGTGGTTGGGGACCGGCTCCGCGCCTTACGGCAAAAAGCGGAACTCGTGGCAGTTGAACAGCACCCACCGCAGATCGGCCATGCCTTCGCGGGGGCTATCAGCGGCGGCAATGATCTCTTGAGCCTCGGCCAGTTCTTCGGCCGTGGGAACGCGGGTCAGAATCTCCTGGTATGCCAGGCGAATGGCGGCCGGGACGTCGGTCTTATTGCCCACCAGGAGCGGATAGATCGGCTCGAACTCGCCCACCCGAGCGGCCTCGTGGGTGAGCTTGCCGTTGAGCATCATCAGGGCTTGCCGCATCGAGGCCGAATCGTCGCGATGGTCGCCCAGGTCCACCCGGGCCGGCTGACCAAACACGCGGAGAAAATGCGCCGGCGGGGCAGGCGTTTGCATCCGCGTGGCACTGACGAACTTGGGATTGTCGTCGATGGTTTGCTCCACGTACCGCTCGACATAGCGGACGCGCGGGTTCTGCGTGCGGCGCTGCTCCATCATCCGCATCGCTTCCAACTCCTCATTGGACATAACCCGCATCTGGTCCACCTGCGGTGCGCCGTCGTTCTGCTTGAGGGCTGCGGCAAAATCCAGCTCGATGGCGGTTTCCAGGTCGTAACCGCCGCCTGCCATCATCGGCTTGCCCATGGCTGGCTTGGCGGACGAGGTGATACTGGCCAGCGGCGCACCTTCGGCCTGCGGCGCCGAACCAGCCGGGGCGTCATCACGCGGAATGGCCACGCGCACCAGTTGCGTGACGGTCTTGGTGTTGGCGCCGGCCGGGTACTTATGCTCAAACAGGTGCCCCGCCTGTACGATGCTGTCGTACAGCGTTTCGGCAATCATCCGCCGCACGGGCGATGAGACGAACGCGGCCTCGGCGGCCTCACGCACGTCGGGAGCCACGTTCACCAGCCGGCCGCGCTGATACGCCTGGGTGTTGGCGATCGTGGCGATCAGGTGGCGGATGTCGTACCCGCTGGCCACGAACTCCTCGGCCAGCGCGTCGAGCGTGTCCGGGTGGCTGGGCGGGTTAGCTTCGCTGAAATCGTCCACCGGCTCCACAAAGCCGCGTCCGACCATTTCCTTCCACACCCGATTGGTAAAGCTGCGGGCGAAGTAGCGACTGCGGGGGCTGGTGATCAACTCGGCCAGCTTGATCCGCAGTTCGCTGGTGCGATACAGGTCGCCTTTGACGTCGATCTTGGAGCGATCCTGGGTGGCCTCCGAAGCGACATCGAAGAACTCGCGGCCCTGGCCGTTAACGGTTTTCTGAGCCCGACTGTCGGCCGCGGCCAGCAGATCGTCGAGCGAGTCACCCTTGGGCTTCTCGGCCTGGCGGCGTTTGGCCGCCCGCAGCGACTCGAACCGGGCAATGAACTCCGGCTGTTCGTTGGCCGCCACCGTGGTGAACGGGAACGAGGGCGTCATCGGGGTGCGCGTTCCGCCCCGGGCTACGTCGGCCGGCGGCCACAGCACGGCGGTTTGCGAGGCTTCGGTGGTGAAGATCAGGCCGGTCAACTCGCTTTCCACCCGGCGGGTCCGGCCAAAGTAGGCGGCAAAGCCGTAAAACTGCTCGCGGGTCCAGACATCGAACGGATGATCGTGGCACTCAGCACACGCAATGCGAATCCCCATGAATACCTGCGACGTGGTGCCGGCCAACGCCATCGGGTCGGCGTTGTCGCCCAGGATGAAGCCGACCTCGGGCGTGGCTCCCGGCTTGCCGTTGGCCGAAATCAGCCGCCGGCACAGCTCGTCGTAGGGAACGTTTTCCGAAAGCGCCTGGTGGACGTATGCCAGAAGCTGCGTGCCGCCATCGGCATTACTGCGAATCCGCAGCAGGTCGGCCATGAAGACCGTCCAGCGGTCGGTGAACCGTTCATCGCCAATCAGCCGCTGCACCAGACGCTGGCGACGCTGCCCCTCGGGCCAGGCGAAAAACTCGCGGTATTCGGCGGCCGTGGGAATCCGGCCAATCAAGTCGACCGTAGCCCGGCGGAGAAAGCCGGCATCGTCCACGGTGGGCGCGGCAGTGAGCTCTTGCCCCTGGTTCTCGGCAGCCAGTGCGGCGTCGATCCGCGTGGCAACCTGCTGCGGCGGCAGTACTTGGGCTTCTTCGGCCAGCGCTGACTGGCAGATGCTGCCTATTACGCCACCGACGATCACCGTCGCCACGACCAATGCGTCTCGCAATTCCCGACTCCTGGCGAATCGAAAGCAGTTCACGGGCTGCTCCTTTCCGAGATGTTCGGGCTAACGGCCATTTGAGGACCGCCGCCGGCGTGCCAACGGCCCACGACGGTCATACCGATGCGCCCAACCTGGCTGCCACCGGCTGCGGCGAGTGCCGGCTGCCGAAGCGGTATCGCCTGCGGCTACCAGCACTTGGAACTTTCAGAACCTTGCATTTGTCGCAGACATGCCGGCGTTCAGGGCGAACCTAACCCGGCTTAAGTCATGCGGCGCTAAAGCGTTTTCCGCCGCCCACGAAGCGAAATGAACAAGCGATCCCCCACGGCGGCGAAAAGCCTCGAGGACATGTCCCCACAACGGGACCTGGAATTGTCGTCTGGCCCGATTTGGTTACAGGCGAACTATTTGCGAGGCCGGCGGCTGTGAGAGTGCGAGATGCCCTGGTGCTTCCTGCCGCAGCCGGCCGCGCTTGCTCTTCATTCCGCGATTCGTGGGCGGACTATTCCGCGGAGCCGTTTTTCACGGCCCACGTTCATACATTGCACCCTGGCGGCAAATCGTTCCGCGCTGCGTGGCAGTCAGCCGGAAAATATCAACCATCCCCGCGGCAGCGCCGATAAGAGCGCAGCAGCGGCAAGCGTTTCACCGCGGCCGCATCAACTGCCACTCGGCCCGGCTACCACACCGCCCGAAAGGGCGCCAGCGCAGCTTGCGGCTGGCGCTAAACCGGCGAGCGTTGGCACGGCATTTGTTTAGAAGCGGTTTGGCCGAGCAAAACGGCGGGGAGCGCAACCGCAATCGCCTTCACATCTAAGCCCGTCAACGTACCGGCCAAAAGAGCTGGCTGCGCAGCGTAACCATTCCCCGCTGAACGACTTTGACTAGATTGACGCTGGAGAGTCGGCTACCTATAGTGGTGTGAGTCCACCTCCCCTTGATTTCCGCACGTCTTTTTGTTTGGGAGGCTCTGTCGCATACCCAATGGAGTCGGGCAGCGACAGAACGGCCGAGCCCACCCGCTTCGGTCGTATCAGGAACAGAGGTACACCAAAAACGTCCACGCAGGGGACCTGTCGCGACCATGGCTGAGTCGTCCGCATACGGTCCAAAGACTTCTGGCCACGCGCCGGAAGAATCTTCTACCGGGCTGGCCGGAAACGAGGCCAGTGCGCACGCTCCCGGTGCATCCGATGCCAGCGACCGAACCGTCGTCCAGGGCGGTCAGGCTCCCGAATTGCTCGATGATTTAGACCGCACCATCACCGCGGCGGGACCGCCGCCCAGGGTGCTGGGCATCCAAGCGGCTGTTTCCGATGGTTCGCACGGCAGCGCCCGCCCCCCCAGCCGGCCGAACGACGACCGCACCGTTATTTCCAGCCAACCGCCGCTGCCGGCCCCCGGCGCAGCCACCGGTTCGCCCATCACCGAAGCCCTGCTGGGCGAATGGCTCGACCACTTCGAGCTGCTGGAGTGCGTGGGCGGTGGCGGCATGGGCGTGGTGTTCCGGGCACGCGACTCGCGTTTGGACCGGATCGTTGCCCTGAAGATTCTGTCTTCCGACCGGGCACGCGACCGCGAAACCGTCCGCCGGTTCCAAAACGAAGCCCAATCGGCCGCCCGGCTCGATCACGAAAACATTGCCCGCGTGTACTACGTGGGCGAAGACCGCGGCCTGAACTACATCGCCTTTGAGTTTGTCGACGGCGTCAACATCCGCGACATGGTGATGGAGCGGGGGCCGCTGCCGGTGGCCGAAGCCGTCAGCTACATGATGCAACTGGCGCACGCCCTGGCCCACGCCAGCGGCCGCAATGTGATCCACCGCGACATCAAGCCGTCGAACGTGCTGGTCACCCGCGATGGCCGCGTGAAGCTGGTCGACATGGGCTTGGCCCGGCTTTCGCAAGTCGAACATACCGAAGACATTACCGCCAGTGGCGTCACGCTGGGCACGTTCGATTACATTTCGCCCGAACAAGCCCGCGACCCCCGCAATGCCGATGTGCGCAGCGACATTTACTCGCTAGGCTGCACGTTCTACTTCATGCTGACCGGGCGGCCGCCGTTCCCGCACGGCAACGTGCTGCAGAAGCTATTACAGCACCAGGGCGAAACCCCGCCCGACCCGCGCGATACCAACCCCGAAATCCCCGAGGACGTGGTTCGGGTGTTGCGGCGGCTGCTGGTCAAAGACCCGGCCCGGCGTTACCAGGACGCCGAAGCCCTGATTGCCGATCTGGCGCGGCTGGCCGACCAGTTGGGGATCGATCTCTCCAACCTGGGCTCTGCCTATGTGGCCCGGCAGCCTTCGGTGTGGCGGCGGGCTGCCTACCGGCACTTGCCTTGGCTGGTGCCAGTGACCTCGCTGGTGGTGGCGCTCTTGGTGCTCGATGCCCATTGGCGGAACGAAGCCGTTGCACCGGAGCCGTTTGTACCGGCTCCGCATCTGTCGCGGCCGGTGAAGGCCTCGGACCTTCAGCCAACGGACAACAGAACAGCGTCTGGCACCGCCACACGCGATCCGGCGCCGGTGAGCTTGCGTCAGGTGGTGAACAACCTGCTGCCGCCCTTGGAAGTGCAGGTGCTGGCCCCGATCGGCGATGCCAACCTGAACCCAGCCGAACAAGTCGCCGAGCTGGCGATGCCCTCGGCCAGCACCGCCCTGACCGTAGCCGCTTTTTCCAGCGATAGCCCGGCCGCCGCCGCGGGTACAGCTACCGGCGGCACCGAGGATTCCGCGGCCGCCGGCATGTTGGCGTTGGCCGATGCGGGCGTTGGCTTTGCTTTGAACTATCCCGATCAGCTTGCCGGCGGCATGGCCGCCGCGGCCCAGCCGCATCCTGATGGCGTGCTGATCGTTCGCCCCGATCCCGATCCCGCGCTGTCCTACCAGTTCGCCTCGTTGGCCGAAGCCTGCAACGCGGCCGACGCCGGCGACATCATCGAACTGCATTACTCCGGCCGCCGCCGTGAAATGCCAGTCCGCATCGCACGTGGACTGACCATTCGGGCTGGGCTGAAATCCTCCGGCGAGCCGTATCGGCCGGTCGTGGTATTCTCACCCGACGCCGTGGATACCGCGCGGAGCATGGTCAGCGTTTCCGGCACACGGCTCAGCCTGCAAAACGTGGCGTTTGAGATGAAGCTGCCGGCGGGCGGCCTCAACGGTGCCTGGACCATGGCCGAGTTGCAGCAGGCCGAACTGGACGCCGAGAACTGCACCTTCACGCTCTCGCGGCCCCAAGGCCACGAAACGCCCAGCTTCTTCCGCGTGCGGTCGGACCAGCGGGCGGAAACCATGATGATGAGCTCGGCCATGTTCGATCCGGCGCCACGCCGGGGCTTGGGCCGAGTCAAACTGGTGAACTGCATCGCCCGTGGCGAAGCCGTGCTGGTGTTTGCCGAGCAGATGGCGCCACTGACGCTTGAATGGCGCAACGGCCTGTTCGCCAGCATCGAGGCGTTGCTTTCCGCCTCGGGCGGCGTGCTGGAACAGGGCAGCAGCCGGCTCTCGATCACGCTCGACCACGTCACGGCCTTGATCCCCGGCGGCCTGTGCGTGCTGGAAACCAGCGACGACTACCCGCGTTCGCTGCCGCTGGAAGTGCAATGCACCAACAGCGTGCTGGTCGGCTCCGGCGGCAATCCGCTGATCGAGGTTTCAGCCGCCGAATCGGTCAGTTGGCAAAAGAGCCAGGTTTCGTGGCAGGGCAGCCGCAACATTTACGACGGCTTCACCACATTCTGGCGGATCCGCGACCGTTCGCTGAGCGATCCGCCGGTGGATATCAACGCAGCCAGTTGGCAGACCTACTGGGACAATCGCGAGCAATCGCCGATTGTCGGCCCCGTGGCGTGGAAGAGCCGCTCACCGCTGACGCTGGGCGTCTCGCTCGATCAGCACTCGCCGCGCGATTACCAGTTCGACGAGCAGTTCCAGCTCGAGCACACCAACGCCGACCAGGGACCGATCGGTTTTCAGTCGGATCGGCTGCCGGCAGCGGAACCGCCCGTCGACGCACCGCCGGAGCCGTCGACCGCCGTCAGTTCATCGATGCTACCGCTCGATTGAACGCCCCCCGAGTCACTGCCCCTCGCGTCCACGCCTCATCGACTTGCCGCAGCCATGGGCCTTACCCATACGCAAAGCGGCGGCGCATCGGCTTTCGTCACTGATGAAGCGTGAGCATGGGCCGCTATATTGTCCGGTGCGTGCATGGCCTGACCAGAACTCACCGGCTCTTACCGCTGAAATAACTTCATGGTTAGCGATTCTGTTGCCCAGGCGGTGTCCGCGAGCCTTCTGCCGCGCGCATTCTTCGCTCCAGCGGAAGCGCCCCTAACGTTCACGTTTGAGCCCCAGGTGACTTGGCGGTGGGAGATCCTGGCGGGCAGGCTGCTCGATCCGGCGTTAACGCGCGAAGAACGGACATTCGCCGCATGGCACGTGCAGCAGCAGGTGGGCGACCGGCTCGAGCCGCGCGTAAGTATCCTGCTGGACGAACACGAACAGGCAATCCACGTAGTGCGGCACGTGGAGATCCGCGGCTTCGAAGCCTACGAGTCGCAGCCCAACGTGATCGAAAGCCGCCCGGTGCGCAAGTGGACGCGGGAACGGATTCGCTCCGCTTCGCTCACTGATCTGACCGCTGAACCAAGCAGCGATTCTTTGACCGCCTGGTGTGCCGAAGGCGTGTGCCATGCCCTATGCGGCACCAGCCGGCTACCGATCGCATCGCACGAATCGCAGTTGCCGGCATTCGCTTTGGGCCTGATCGGCTATTGGCCGGCGCTGGCCGTACCATGTGAGCAGGGCAGGGGAGTTGCCGCCCAAACAGTTGCCGGCGCGCTCACCTCGGCGGCGCCCAATGAACCGATGGCTAGTCCTCGTTACCTGGCTGCATTGGCACTGCAAGGACAGTTGCCGCGCAATCAACGAGCCAAGCTGCTGGAAACGGCGCTGCGCGCGGCCACCGCGCAGCAGTGGGAAGAAGTACTGGCCTATTGTGCCCGAGTGGTTAGCGCGTACGAGGCCGCGGCCCAGGAGTTCCCGCGGCTACTCCGCGTGCTGTTTAACGGCCTGGGCCTCACGCCCTATATCCCGCTGGAAACGCGGCTGGTTGAACTGCTGGAACGTGTCGCCCAGGAAAGCGGAAGCGTCGCGCCGCTGCTCGATACGGCAGCCTGGATGCTGTTGCAGCTTGCGCGGCATCTTACGGCGTTCGACCTGCGCACCTTCCACAACTACGGGGCAGACTATCCAGACCTGCTGCTGTTGGACACCCTGCTGGGCTGGATGACCTCGTGGCTGGAGCGTCAGCCTGATTGCTTCTTCGGTGCGGACGCAAGCAACCGGCGCACAGCCTGGCTGCTGGCCTCGCTGCTGCGTAAAGAACACGAAGGGTTGCCGATCACGCCGATTCCGACCTCGCCGGGCGAGAATCAGCGCGTGCTGCCCGAGGTGCCCCAGGC
>Ga0182737_1002720_pt1 | contig 13936 bp, 18 predicted proteins | sample eDN5th30CBELigOP_FD_128878 | JGI IMG/M metagenome (GOLD analysis project Ga0182737, IMG submission 128878) | Enriched Organic Plus compost microbial communities from Emeryville, California, USA - eDNA 5th pass 30_C BE-Lig OP (version 2) (version 2) ... | reverse complement strand
TGTTCGCCCTGTCCGGCTCGCTGATGATCAGCAAGACCCTGCGCATTCCGAAGCCCTGACGAGGCCCCCGCGTACCGCCCGGCGGCGCTAGAATCGACCGGGCATACCGGAGGGTCCATGGCCAACGCACCGTTCCCACCTTTCCAGGGCGACTTCGAATCGCTGGCCCGGCAGTACTGGAACACCTGGAACGAGCTGCTTGGCCGCAGCGGCACCTTCGACGGCTGGGGACTGGGTGGAGTGGGCGCGACGATGCCGCCCGGACTGGGCCACCTGGACCCGACCGCCTTCGACTGGTACCAGCGCATGCAGCGCCTGGCCTCCGACTTCAGTGGCGGCGGCAGTTCCGCGGACGTGGCCGCGGCGTGGCGCACCCTGATGGGCGGCGAGGGCACGGAGCCGTTCGTGGCCACGCTGCGCGCGATGCACGGCGGCCTGGCCGGTGGGCAATGGATCGAACAGGTGCGGCCGATGCTGGAAGCGCTGCTGCGGCCGCTGCGCCAGCAGAACGCCGAGTGGCTGCAGCGGCCGACCTTCGGCCCGGCGCGCGAGCACCAGGAGCGCCTGCAGGCGCTGGCCCTGGCATGGCAGGAGTGGGAGGAGCGCAACGACGCCTTCAACGCGCTGCTGTCGAAGGTGGGGCAGGAGGCGTTCGCGCGCTTCGAGCGGATGCTCGAGGGTTGCGAGAAGAACGGCCGCAGCCTCGAATCGGCGCGGGCGCTGTTCGACCTGTGGATCGACGCGGCCGAGGAAGCCTGGGCCGAGCTGGCGCTGTCGGACGAGTACCGCCGCGCCTATGGCGAGATGACCAATGCGTTGATGCGGCTGCGCCTGGGCCTGCAACGCGAGGCCGAGCAGTTCGCCAGCCTGCTGGGCCTGCCCGGCCGCACCGAAGTGGATGCGCTGGCGCGCAAGGTCGCCGACCTGGAGCGCGCGCTGCACGCGGCGCGTCGCGGGGCGGCGAAGCCGGCCGCCGCGCAGGCGTCGCAGCAGACGAAGGGCAAGGTGCCGGTTGCGAAGCCTGCACGTCAGCAAGCACCGGCGAAGGCGGCGGCGAAGGAGCTAGCAACGGCTGCCATCGCCGACGCGAAGCCAGCGCCTGCAAAGGCGGGCAAGCGCAAGGCCCGGGCCCCGGGCAAGGTGCGGAAGGCGGCGACGGTGGCGAAGAAGACGACTGCCAGGCGCGCCGTTTCCGAGACCGTCGCCAGCGGCGCCTCGCTGAAGGCCCCGGCCAAGGCCGCGCCGAAGAGCGCTGCGCAGGCGAAGCCGAAACCCGCGCCCAAGTCGCAGGCGGCGGCAAAGGCCCGGCCGAAGGCGCAGGCCGTTGTCGCGACGGAAGCCGGCGCCACTACCCGGCAGACGGTGGCGAAGCCGGCCGCACGCAAGGCGGCGCAGCAACCGAAGGCCGTCGCCGCCAGGAGTCCGCGCCCGGCCAGCTCTGCCGCCAAGCGTGCGACTGGCAAGGTCGCGGGCAAGCGCACGGCAGCCCCTGCCTCGCGCGGCAAGGCCAGCGTCAAACCCGCGGGAGCTGCGCCGGCCACCGGCAAGACCGCCGGCAGGCCGGCCCGCCGCGCGGCTGCCGAAGCCGCGCCCGCGGCCAAGGTCGTCTCGATCAAGGACTGGGTCAGCCGCAACCTGGCGGCCACCTCCACCGGCGAGCGCGGAGGTAATCGATGAGTCCCGGCCCGCTGCAGTTCGACCCGCTGGACCTGGCCCGCGAGGCCTGGGAGTTCCAGAAGCACCTGGCCGACGGCGTGCGCGTGCTTGGCGAGGTCGCTGACGTGGACTACGGCGCCACCGAACGCGAGGAAGTCTGGCGCGACGGCAAGACCGTGCTGTACCGCTTCGTGGGCGAGGGCACGACGGCGGCGAAAGGCCCGCCGCTGCTGATCGTCTACGCGCTGGTCAACCGCCCGTACATGGTCGACCTGCAGCACGACCGCTCGCTGGTGAAAGGCCTCCTGGCGCTGGGCCAGGACGTGTACGTGATCGACTGGGGCTACCCCGACCGCTCCGACCGCTACCTGACCCTGGACGACTACATCAACCGCTTCATCGACGGCGCGGTCGACCATCTGGTCGAGGCTTCCGGGGGCCCGATCAACCTGCTCGGCGTGTGCCAGGGCGGTTCGTTCTCGCTGTGCTACTCGGCGCTGCACCCGGAGAAGGTGCGCAACCTGGTCACCATGGTTACCCCGGTCGACTTCCAGACCCCGGACAACATGCTGTCCGGCTGGGTGCGCGACCTGGACGTGGACCTGTTCGTCGACGCGCTGGGCAACGTCCCGGCCGACCTGATGAACGCCAGCTACCTGATGCTCAAGCCGTTCCGGCTGAACCTGCAGAAGTACGTGGGCATGGTCGACACCTTCGGGAACCCGAAGGCGCTCGAGGACTTCCTGCGCATGGAGAAGTGGATCTTCGACTCGCCCGACCAGGCGGGCGAGGCGTTCCGCGACTTCATCAAGCAGTTCTACCAGGGCAACGCCTTCGTCAACGGCACCGCCAGCATCGGCGGCCAGAAGGTCGACCTGGGCTTCGTCGACATGCCGGTGCTGAACATCTACGCCGAGCAGGACCACCTGGTGCCGCCGGCGGCCTCGCGCGCGCTGGCCAGCCTGGTCGGCAGCGACGACTACACCGAGCTGGGCTTCAAGGGCGGCCACATAGGCATCTACGTGTCCAGTCGCGCCCAGCGCGAGGTGCCGGCCACCATCCATCGCTGGCTCGCCGAGCGCTGAGCCGAGCGCATGGCGGGGAGTGCGCGCCAACCGGATGCACGACGCCGTTCCATGCCCCGTGTCCCTGGCCGCGCCTGCCTCGCGGCTGGACTCATGCTCGCGCTGCATATCGCCGCCGCACAGGCGGGAGAGGGCGCGCCTGCCGCTGCCAGCGCCGAGATCCAGTCCCTGATCGCCCGCATCGGCGAATCGGGCTGCCGCTTCCAGCGCAACGGCCGCTGGCACGACGCCGCCGAGGCGCAGGCCCACCTGCAGCGCAAGTACGACTGGGCGCGGCGCCGCGGCATGTCCGGCGACGCCGAGGCGTTCATCGAGCGCGCCGCCAGCCGCAGCAGCCTCACCGGCCGTCCCTACAGGGTCGCCTGCGCCGGGCAGCCGGAAACCGACGCCGGCGAGTGGTTCCGCGCACAGCTGCGCGACCTGCGGGCCGATCACCAGTCCGCAACGCAGCCGCGCTAGACTGGCCGCGCCAGCCCCCTACAAGGAGCCAGCGCATGAATGCCAGCAACCCCACCACCGGCCTTTCCCGGTCGCTCAACGACCGCATGATCGCAGGCGTGATGGGCGGCATCGCCCACCGCTACGGCTGGAGTTCCACCTGGCTGCGGATCATCTACGTGGTCGTGTCGGTGCTGTCGGCGGCCTTCCCCGGCATCCTCGTCTACCTGCTGCTGTGGCTGCTGATCCCGAACGAGGCCGATTGAGCACCGCTACCCGGACGCTGCCGGCCTGGCTGCGCGCCACCGGAATGCTGCTGGGCATCCTGTGGGCCTTGCCCTGGAGCATCGCCGGGCTGCTCGCCGGCCTTGCCGCGATGCCGGCCGGTGCGCGCTTGCGCCTGGGTCGGCGCGACCGCGCGCTGGTATTCGTGCGCTGGCCGTGGGGACCGGGCGGGGCGATGACCCTGGGCAACGTGAGCCTCGCCACCGGCAAGGACCTGGACGTCTCGTGCATCACCTACGAACACCGCGCCGGCCGCTGCTCGCATCCGCCGGTGCGGCTGGGCGACCACGAACGCGCGCACGTCTACCAGTACATGCTGCTGGGCCCGCTGTTCGTGCCGCTGTACTTCCTCTGCGGCGGCATCTCGGTGCGCAATCCGTTCGAACGCGCGGCCGACCGCTACGCGATGTCCGGGCGCGGCTGGTGGCCGTGGTCGAAGCCGCCGCTGGCCTGAACGCAACCTGCACCGGTCAGCCGATCGCAACCTGCACGACGCACCTCGGCAACGCCTGGTTGCCACGTTCTATACGACCTTCTAACGGCTCGCCGCGCACACTGCGCGGCATCGACCGAAGGGCAGTACAGAACAAGAGGAAACGGCCGAATGAGCATCGTTCTTTACGTGGGTGGCAGCAAGGATGGCACCCGCGGTCATGTCCCCAATGGATTCACCAAGACCATGCTGGAAACCGTCGAGCATGGCTGCGAGATCTACGTCGAGCGCTTCGTCCGCCTGGCCCGTTACGGCACGGTGCGGATCATGGCGCTGGAATCGCTGTGCGAGGAGATCCTCGCCGGCCTGGTGAGCCGCCACTTCGGCGGAGAACCCGCCGCCGCGTGACGGCGCGGCGGCAACCCTCGTGACGCATGCGACCGACGCGCGGGATTCCCGCGCGTCTTCGCTGGTGCCTCAGTCGCTACCCAGGCGGAACACTTCCACCACGCGGTCCAGCCACAGATAACGCGGCGGCATATCGCCCTCCAGCGGGTCGAGCCGCAGCAGTGCGTTCATGCCCGATCCCGCGTCATCGCGGAACAGCTGCACCGCAGGCCGCACCGCCACCACGCCCTCGACGACCGTGCCGTCGTCCAGCGTCAGCCGCACCTGTTCCTCGTCGTCCAGTTCCTTGACCAGCTGCGTGAGCCGCGCGATCTCGGTGTCGTCGACCAGCAGGCGGTCGGGTTGCTCGTTCATGCCTGTGCTCCGCGTGTCGGGCGATGCGATCAGGATGGAACAGCCGCGGACGTCGTCGCGTGAAACACGAAGGCCCGCTTGCGCGGGCCTGTGTTCTGGTGCCGAAGGTGGGACTTGAGGCAGGCCACGCACTAGATGCCATGCGCTACGGCGTCCATCGCATCGACTGGCGAGCGATATCAAGGTGAAGTGGCGGAAAAGAGAAGTCGCCAGGACGGTTCTTCCTCCCGACCGGCGCTAGCACGAGGTGGCGGGCCGCAGGGCCGGCATTCCCCCGGGGCGCGGCCCCTGCTTTCTGTCTCATGCCCCCTTGAAAACCATGTCTGAAGTCACAATGACGCCTCGGTGGCTCATGTTCAGGGGACAAGGACTCGGGGCTCGCGAGTCGTGCGTGGGCGTCCGTGCATGTCCGTATTGTTCCACGGGCGTCACCATTGGTTGTGGTGTCTCATCTGGTGAGGCCACTACATCTTGTGGATATTGCGCCTCTCAAGCCTTGCACAAACTGGAAACAGTCGTAGAATTGAAACAGTTCATCTTGGGGAACCTCCCAAAAAAAACGCCCCGCGAGAGGCGGGGCGCTTCGGTACAACTGACAGCAAGGAGGTAAGACAACCGAGAACGCGATGAACCTGAACAAGCTGTCCAGCGGTTCGGACGGTGGAAGCACCTGCTAGCTGCCCGTCCTGGCAGACGCGAAAGTATAGGCCTCGGTGCCCACTTTCGTAAAGCATCTACGTAGGTCTTCCACCTCTCCGGCCATGTGGCCATCTTCAATCCCTTTGCGGGGAGCGGAGGTGTTCCGTTGGGTAGTCGCAACGACTCAATCCAACTACCAAGAGGTGAACAGCAATGGCTGAAAGGAAGATCACTCAGTACCGCAGTGCTGTCTCGGGCGAGTTCGTGACGAAGCAGTACGCCGAGAAGCACAAGTCAACGACTGTCAAGGAGCGTAATGACGCTCCGAAACCGTCGTCGCCGAAGTCGCGCGGTAAATGAGGAAACCGGAGGGGTGGCCGCAAGGTCACCCCTCTTTTCATTCGTAGATTGCAAGAGGAAATAGAAACAAGATGAGTGCCATTCCTAGACTCTCCCCCGTTGTTACGAAACCGCGTCTTTCTGTTCGCGGTGCAGCCGCTTTTATTCGTCTGCCGGCAGTAGAGCAGATGCGGTTGCTCCACGACCAGAAGTACCCAAAGCAAGAACCTCAGGTATTCAAGCAGCCGTACTACGCACCTCCCATCAAGGGCATCAAGGAATTTCTTGAACGTGGTGCTCAGGGCTTGATTGACGCTCGTGCGCAGTTGCAAGGCATCAAGGTTTCGTCTCGGCGTATGCACTGCATGCGCGTGCTGGAAAGTTTTGTGCAGTCAGAGCATGCAGACCGCGGTTTGAAGCCGATTGCCATCCAAAGGCTGTACGCGCATGTGCGTGGGCTGGAGTTGCGGCTTTCGCCAGACCTTGTTGCCTTGGAGGGCAACGAGGAGCGGTACATCTATTTCAATGCCAGTGCAAAGCAGTACGACCCGGAAACGGCTCGACTTACCTTGGAGTTCGCATACTGGCTGCTCCGTGAAAATGGAGTTGAGGTAAAGCCCCGGCAAGTGGAGTTCATCGACCTGTTTTCCAATGTGCTGTATCCGGGGCGTGCGCCACGGAAGTCAACGCTGCGGGACCTGGACGAGAACGCGCGGCTGATCGAAAGCCTGTGGCCAACGATCGAGCCGTAAGCCGATGGCGCGCTATCCCGTCTCAGTCCGTGCGACTGGGGCGGGATAGCGTCTGGTACAAGGAGGCGTCATGGACTGGTTCAACACGATTCGCGCGTACTGGCCTGCAATTGTGGCCACAGTGGTGTCATTCCTCGTGATGGCTGTCTTGGCTCCGTTGAAGGGCAGTCCTTTCACCGTCGAGATGTTCGACATGCTGCGCTGGGTGCCGCTGGCCGGCTTGGGGTTCGCGCTGCTCTACGGTGGTTGGGTCACTTATCGGCTTGTGCAGGCCGCGCGTGGCGAAGGCCACCAGTGCCCGCGTTGCGGCGGCCCCTTGGGGATAGAAAAGTACGAGCCGTACAGCCCGCACCGCACTTGCTTGGCCTGTGGCAAGCACGCCAACGAACGGTACTACCGGTAATTCCGCGGCATTCGGCCACAGTTCGCCCGGGCGCAAATACCGCCCAAGACCAGGCAAAACAAAAGGGTTAGGCTGATAAGCCTAACCCTTTGTTTTTTATTCCAATTTTAACTGGTGCCGAAGGAGGGACTCGAACCCTCACGGTGTCACCACCGGCGGATTTTGAGTCCGCTGCGTCTACCATTCCGCCACTTCGGCAAGGGCGTGGAGTATAGCCGCCGGGGCAGGGGTCGGCTATCAGGCTGCGTCGGTGGCCAGCACGCGTTCCTCGCGACGCATCCAGCCTTCGGTCGCGCCCGGCTTCTCGGGGACGAAGACCCGGCAGCGCACCAGCGGGCGCTGGTAGACGTGCACGGACACGGCGACGGACGCGTCGCAGGCGTTGCGGATGGCGTGGTACTCGTGCGGCGGGATCAGGCTGCCGGCGGTGCCGGGGCTGGCCTCGATGGTGCCCATCGCGTCGAAGCGCCAGCGTTCGCCGTCGCGCTCGGCCGGCTCATACTGGGTGATCGCCAGGCGGCCCTGCCACACGCTTTCCACGCACCAGGAATGGTCGTGGTCGTGCACCTGCGTGCCCTGGCCGGGGCCCCAGGTCATGGCGACCACGCTGTAGCCCAGCTCCGGGCTGACGTACAGCTCGCGGCGGGCGTAGTGGTCATGGATCGGCTGCAGCACGCCGGCCGGCAGCTGCACTTCCGGGTCGTGGAAGAGCGCGACCAGCGCTTCGCGCAGCGCGGCGGTGATGGCGGCTTCGTCCTGCAGCCGGACGGCGGCGTCCAGGGTGCTGACGAGCTTCGGCTTGCCGGGGAAATCCACGCGGGCGGCCTCTTCCTGAATAGGCGTCAAGGGTAGTCCCGCGGCCGTTAGAAAAGTGTTTCCTGTGAAACCGCTCACATCAGCCCGTCGAGGAAGCCGCGCACGGCCGGCCCGAAGCGGTCGAAGTCGACGAGGAAGGCGTCGTGGCCCTGCGGCGAATCCATCCCGACGAACTGCGCCTGCGCGCCGCCGCGGCCCAGGCCCTCGGCGACTTCCTGCTGCTGCTGCACCGGGAACAGGATGTCGGTGCTGGCGCCGATGGCGAGCGCGCGCTCGACCTTGATCTTCGCCAGCCCGGCCAGCACGTCGCCGCCGGCGTACTCGGCCAGGTCGAACCAGTCCATCGAGCGGCTGAGGTAGAGGTAGCAGTTCGGGTCGTAGCGGCGAACGAAGCGGCGCGCGTGGCCTTCCAGGTAGCTCTCGACCTGGAACTCCAGCCCGAACGGATCCTCCTCGCCGGCGCCGGCCACCGGGATGGCCTCGTCCAGGCGCACGCGGCCGAAGCGGCCGTCCCATTCCAGCGCCGAGCGGTAGGTGATCACGCCCAGCTTGCGGGCGATGCGCATGCCCGATTCGGGGTAGGTGGCGTCGTCGTACTCGCCGTTGTTCCAGTTCGGGTCCAGGCGGATCGCCTCGCGCTGCAGCGAGCGCACGGCGATCGAGAACGGCAGGGCGCGGGCGCTGCCGGAGATGTTGATGTGCGCGCGGGCGATGCCCGGATGGTGCAGCAGCAGGGCCAGGGCGACCATGCCGCCCATCGAGTTGCCGACCACGCAGGCCAGCCGGTCGATGCCGAGGCCGCGTACGACTTCGGCCGCGGCGTCGCCGATGTCTTCCACCGACAGTTCCGGGAAGGACAGCCCGTAGGGCAGGCCGGTGGACGGATCCAGCGAGGCCGGGCCGGTGGAGCCCTTGCAGCTGCCCAGCGAGTTCACGCAGACCACGAACCAGCAGTCGGTGTCGATCGGCTTGCCCGGGCCGACCATGTTTTCCCACCAGCCCGGGGTCGGGTCGGCGGCGCTGGAGGCGGCGTGCGCGTCCGGCGACAGGCCGGTGAGGATCAGCAGCGCGTTGTCCTTGCCGGGGGCGAGCGTGCCCCAGGTCTCGTAGGCCACGCGGGCGCCGTGCAGGACGCCGCCGCGCTTCATCGGGAAGGGCGAGGGCAGGGCGTGGAACTGCGTGCCCGGCGGAATGAATTCGTGGGGGGAGGCGACCATAGGGGCCGGAGTTTACCGGCATCGGCCGCCACGCCCCATCGTCGGGGCGTGGCCCGGGTCAGGGCGCGGGCGCGCCCAGGACCAGTTCGACCGGACCGGAGGCCGGCAGGGCCACGCGCACCGGCGCCGATTCCAGGTCGCCTTCGCCGCGGGCGGCGCTGCCGCTGGCGGAAATGCGAGCCAGCACTTCCACTTCCTGCAGCGCCGAAAGCTTCTGCGTGGGCATCGGGCTGTCGCCGTCGTCCAGCACCACTTCCAGCGGCAGGTCCTGCAGTGCATGGCGTTCCACCGCCACCGGCATCGGCGGGCCGTCGGGCAGGCGCGCGATCACGAACACGGTGGCGTCGCCGCGCAGGCGCACGCGTTCGGCAAAGGACGGATCCAGCGCGACCTTGACCGTCAGCGCATGCGCGCCGGCGGGCGTGGCCGCGGCGCCTTCGGCACTGGCCGGCAACGGCGGCAGGCCGGCTTCGGCGCGGGCCTCGTCGATCTGCACGCGCAGGCTGCGCGCGGTGGCCGCGTCGACCACCGGCAGCAGCGATTCCCAGGTCTTCGCCGCTTCGGCCGGCTGCCGCGCCTGGCGCTGGGCCACGCCCAGGAACCAGGTCGCGCGCTGGTGCGCCGGTTCGAGTTCCAGCGCCCGGTGCAGCCAGGCCACGGCCTGGTCGTCGAAGTGGCGCTGCGGATCGGCCAGGGCACGCGACTCGGCGGCGTCGACCAGCAGGCCGGGTTCGTCCGGCGCCAGTTCCACCGCGCGGGCGTAGGCGTTGCGCGCCGCGACCGGATTGCCCATCGCCGCCTGCGAGCGGGCCAGCAGGGCCCAGCCGTCCGGCTGCGCGGGATTGCGCTGCAGTTCGGCTTCCAGCTGCCTGACCGCTTCCTCCAGGCTTTCCGGCGCCTCGAAGACCGGGGCGTCCAGCGCGGCCGGGGTGCCGACCACGCGGTACAGCGCCAGCGTCGCCAGGCCCAGGGCGAGCACGCCGGCGATCCAGGTGCGGCGCGTGCGCCACAGCGGATGCAGCACCCACGCCAGCACGCCGAAGGTCAGCAGCGTGGCCACGGCCGCGAACAGCGCGGTCGGCGGAATCACCATTCCTGTTCTCCATCGTCGCCGCCAGCCGGCGGCGGCGCCTGCCGCGCGCGGCGGCGGACCACGTGCCAGACCACGCCGGCGCCCAGCATCAGCACCAGGCCCGGGCCGAACCACAGCAGCCAGGTGTGGGCACCCACTTCGGGCCGGTACAGCACGAACTCGCCGTAGCGGTCGACGAGGAACTGCTTGATCTCCGCGTCGGTGCGGCCCTGGCGCATCAGCGCCAGCACTTCGCGGCGCATGTCCTGGGCGATCTGCGCGTTGGAATCGGCCAGCGACTGGTTCTGGCACATCACGCAGCGCAGCTCGGAAGTCAGCGCGTGGAAGCGCGCTTCCTCGGCGGCGTCGGCGAACTGCAGCGGCGCCGGGTTGCCGGCCGGCTGCGCGTGCACGCCCGCCACCGGCAGGGCCAGCGCCAGCCCGAGCAGCAGGGCGCGCGCGAAGCGGATCATTGCTGGCGCTCCACCTGTTCCAGCGCCGGCAGCAGGCGCTCGGCCACGATCTGTTCGGTCAGCGGGCCGGTGTGCTTCCAGCGGACGATGCCGTTGCCGTCGACCAGGAAGGTCTCCGGCGCACCGGCCACGCCCCAGTCCAGCGCGTAGCGGCCTTCCTGGTCGGCGAGGACGACGAAGAACGGATTGCCGAACTGCTCCAGCCAGCGCAGCGCGTCGGCCGGTTCGTCCTTCCAGTTGTAGCCGACCACGCGCACGCGGCGGGTCTCGGCGAACTTCGTCAGCACCGGGTGCTCGTCGCGGCAGGCCGCGCACCAGCTGCCCCATACGTTGAGCAGGTAGGGCGCGCCGCGCAGTTCGGCCGAGCCGACCTGGACCGACGGGTCGTGCAGGATCGGCAGGGTGAATTCCGGCGCCGGCCGGTCGATCAGCGCCGACGGCAGCACGTCGCGCTCGGCGTCGCCGGAGCGCATCACGCCGTACAGCATCAGCCCGACCAGGCCGACGAAGAACAGCGCGCCGATCACCACGGCGACGACGGGCAGGCCCTGCTGCGGAGCCGGTTCGCGGTTCGGGGTGGTCATGGGGATTTCTCCTGCGGAATGCGGCGGAAGCGGCGGTCGGTCGCGGTGACCACGCCGCCCAGCGCCATCAGGAACGCGCCGCCCCAGATCCAGCGCACGAAAGGCTTGATGTGCACGCGCACCGCCCAGGCGCCGTCGCCCAGCGACTCGCCCAGGGCCACGTAGACGTCGCCGAACAGGCCCGGGCGGATGCCGGCCTCGGTCATCACCTGGCCGCCGCTGGCGTAGGCGCGCTTCTCCGGGTGCAGCAGGGTAAGCTCGCGGCCGCCGCGCCTGACCAGCACGTGGCCGCGGTCGGCCAGGTAGTTCGGTCCGCGCAGCTGGTCCACGCCCTGGAACACGAATTCATGGCGGCCGACCTGCAGCGACTCGCCCGGGCGCAGCGCGACCTCGCGCTGCACGTTCTGCGCTTCCACCAGCAGCGCGCCGGCGAGGAACACGCCGATGCCGACGTGGGCCAGGACCATGCCCCACATCTCCGGGGTCATGCGCCCGCCGTTGCCCAGCCGGCTCCACACGAAGCGCGCCGTGCCGAGGATCACCCAGGCCGCGCCGGCCACGCCGAACGCGCTCTTCCACGCGCCCTGCGGTGCCATGAAGAAGGCGACCACGCCCGCCGCCAGCGCCACCAGCAGCCACGGCAGCAGCATCGCCACCACCCGCGAGGCCTGGTCGCGCTGCCAGCGCGCCAGCGGCCCGAACGGCACCAGCGCCACCAGCGGCGCCATCAGCACGAAGAACAGCAGGCCGAAGTAGGGCGGGCCGACCGAGATCTTGCCCAGGTCCAGCGCGTCGGCCAGCAGCGGGTACAGCGTGCCCAGCAGGATCATCGCGCAGGCGCTGGCCAGCAGCAGGTTGTTGAGCAGCAGCAGGGTCTCGCGCGAGGCCGGCTGGAACCCGGCGCCGGCTTCGAGGCGGCCGGCGCGCAGCGCGTACAGCAGCAGCGAGCCGCCGATCACCAGGCCCAGGAACACCAGGATGAACAGGCCGCGCGCCGGATCGGAGGCGAATGCGTGCACGCTGGTCAGCACGCCCGAGCGCACCAGGAAGGTCCCCATCAGCGACAGCGAGAACGCGGCGATCGCCAGCAGCAGGGTCCAGCCGGCGAAGCTGCCGCGCTTCTCGGTCACCGCCTGCGAGTGGATCAGCGCCGCGCCAACCAGCCACGGCATGAACGCCGCGTTCTCCACCGGGTCCCAGAACCACCAGCCGCCCCAGCCCAGCTCGTAGTACGCCCACCAGCTGCCCAAGGCGATGCCCACGCTGAGGAAGGCCCAGGCGATGTTGGTCCACGGCCGGGTCCAGCGCAGCCAGCGCGCATCGATACGCCCGTCCAGCAGCGCGGCGATGGCGAAGGCGAACGGCACCGAGAACCCGGCCCAGCCGACGTACTGCATCGGCGGGTGGATGATCATGCCCGGGTCCTGCAGCAGCGGATTGAGGTCGCGGCCCTCGGCCGCGGCGGGGATCAGCCGCTCGAACGGGTTGGAGGTAAAGATCAGGAAGGCGAGGAAGCCGAAGGCGACGATGCCCATCACCCCGAGCACGCGCGCCATCACCGGTTCCGGCAGGCGCCGCGAGAACAGCGCCACCGCGCCGTTCCAGCAGGCCAGCACCAGGGTCCACAGCAGCAGCGAGCCCTCGTGCGAGCCCCACACCGCGGTGTAGCGGTAGACCAGCGGCAGCAGCGAGTTGGAGTTGGTCGCCACGTAGCGGACCGAGAAGTCCTGGCTGACGAAGGCGTACGTCAGCAGCGCGAAGGCGCCGGCCACCAGCGCCAGCTGGGCGAAGCTGGCCGGACGCGCCACCGCCATCCACGCGGCGTTGCCGCGCTGGGCGCCGGCGATCGGCAGCACCGCCTGCAGCAGGGCCACCAGCAGCGCCAGGACCAGCAGGACCTGGCCGAGTTCAGGAAGCATGGTCGCCTCCATGCACGCCCGCGTGGCGGTCCGCGCCACCGCGCGGCGCGGTCAAGGCGTGGCCTCCGCCGCCGGCACCTGCACGTCGTGCTTCTGGTGGGCGACGCCCATCTTGTCGGCCACTTCCTTGGGCATGTAGGTCTCGTCGTGCTTGGCCAGCACGTTCTCGGCGACGAACACGCCGTCCTGCATGCGCCCGGTGGCGACCACCGCCTGGCCCTCGCGGAACAGGTCGGGGAGGATGCCGGTATAGACCACCGGCAGCTGCGCATCGCCGTCGGTGACCTTGAAGCGGGCGTCCATCGAGCCGGGCGCGCGCTCGAACGAACCCTTCTCGACCATGCCGCCGAGGCGGAAGCGGGCGTGGTCGCCGGCCTCGCCACGCAGCACTTCGGCCGGGGTGTACAGGTAGGCGACATTGCGCTGCAGGGCCAGCGCGACCAGCGTGGTGACCACGCCCGAGGCGAGCACCAGCACGGCCACGAACAGCAGCCGGCGGCGACGGACCGGATTCATCGATTCAACTCCGTGGCCGCACCGCGGGTGGCGGCCGGCTTGCGTTCGCGCCGCGCACGCAGGCGCGCGGCACGCAGTTCGCGCCGCACCTGCAGGCGCGGCGCCAGGAAATCCCACAGGAACACCAGCGCGAACACCGCGTAGGCGCCGATCACGTAGGGCAGGTAGCTCATGCGCCTTCCCCGGCCAGCTTGCGCACCCAGTCCTTGCCGGCCTCGCGGCGCAGGTTGTCGGCGCGGGCGCGCGACAGCAGCGAGCCGGCGAACCAGAACTTGGTGCCGATCACCATCCACCACAGCGGCGCCATCATGCTGGCGTCCATGCTGGACTGGCCGAACACGCGGATGGTCTGGCCCTGGTGCAGCGAATCCCACCACTCGACCGAGTAGCGGATCACCGGCAGCAGGGCGACGCCGACGATGGCCAGCAGGCCGGCGGCGCGCGCGGAGGCGCGGCGGTCGTCGCCGGCGTGGTAAAGGCCGATCACGCCCAGGTACAGGAACAGCAGGATCAGCTCGGTGGTCAGGCGCGGGTCCCAGTCCCACCA
>Ga0182737_1002718_pt1 | contig 13943 bp, 15 predicted proteins | sample eDN5th30CBELigOP_FD_128878 | JGI IMG/M metagenome (GOLD analysis project Ga0182737, IMG submission 128878) | Enriched Organic Plus compost microbial communities from Emeryville, California, USA - eDNA 5th pass 30_C BE-Lig OP (version 2) (version 2) ... | reverse complement strand
GGTCGCCAACCGCATCGGCTATCCGGTGCTGATGCGTCCTTCCTATGTGCTGGGTGGCCGGGCGATGGAGATTGTCGACGGGCAGGCGCAGCTTGAGGAATATATCGCCACCGCCGTGCAGGTGTCGGGGGATTCCCCGGTGCTGATCGACCAGTATCTGCGCGACGCGACCGAGGTGGATGTCGATGCGCTGTGCGACGGCGAGGATGTGGTCGTCGCGGGCGTGCTCCAGCATATCGAGGAAGCGGGCGTCCATTCGGGCGACAGCGCCTGCTCGCTGCCGCCCTACAGCCTGCCTCAGGTCATCATCGAGGAAATCGAGCGGCAGGCGGACCTGCTTGCCCGTGCCCTGAAGGTGCGGGGGCTGATGAACGTGCAGTTCGCGGTCAAGGACGGCGTCGTCTACCTGATCGAGGTCAACCCGCGCGCCAGCCGCACCGTGCCGTTCGTCGCCAAGGCCATCGGCGCGCCCATCGCGAAGATCGCCGCGCGCGTCATGGCGGGGGAGAAACTGGCCGACCTGCCGAAGATCGACCGCAACGCGATCAACCATATCGCGGTGAAGGAGGCGGTGTTCCCGTTCAATCGCTTCCCCGGCGTCGATCCGGTGCTCTCACCGGAAATGAAGTCCACCGGTGAAGTTATGGGAATCGATAGCGATTTCGCCACGGCCTTCGCCAAGGCGCAGATCGGCGCGGGGACCAGCCTGCCGCGTTCGGGCGCGATCTTCGTGTCGGTGAAGGACAGCGACAAGCCGGTCGTGCTGCCGGCCGTGAAGAAGGCATGCGAGCTGGGCTTCACCATCGTCGCGACCGGCGGCACCGCGCGTTATCTGGAAGAGCATGGCCTGGCGGTCGAAACGGTCAACAAGGTGGCGCAGGGCCGCCCGCATATCGTCGACCGCATCACGGACGGCGATATCGCGATGATCGTCAACACGACAGAGGGGTGGCAGTCGCTGAAGGACAGCCATTCCATCCGCGCCAGCGCGCTGCGGTTCAAGGTGCCCAGCTTCACCACGGCGGCGGCAAGCGTCGCGGCGGTGGACGCGATCGAGGCATTGCGGTCGCATCCTCTTGAAGTGAAGGCGCTGCAATCCTATTATATCTGATCCAGTCTCTTGAGTTCCGGTCAGGGATGAAAGGTTCGATCCGGGTCGCCTTGCGGGCCGGTAGAGGAAAATATTGGGGATTTACGGATGGCAACTGTTGAAAAAATGCCGATGCTCGCCATCGGGTATGAAAAGCTGAACGAGCAGCTTCGTGCCCTGAAAGCGGAGCGCCCCCAGATCGTGGACGCGATCGAGGAAGCGCGCGCGCATGGCGATCTTTCCGAAAATGCCGAATATCATGCCGCGAAGGAGCGTCAGGGCCAGGTCGAGGCGACGATTGCCGATCTGGAGGACAAGCTTTCCCGCGCGCAGGTGATCGACCCGACGACCCTTTCCGGCGACAAGATCGTTTTCGGCGCGACCGTCACCCTGCTGGACGAGGACGACAAGCCCGTCCGCTACCAGATCGTGGGGCAGGCCGAGGCGGACGCGAAAGCGGGGATGATCTCCTACAACAGCCCGCTGGGCCGCGCGCTGATCGGCAAGCAGGTAGGCGACGATGTGGAAGTGATCGTGCCTTCCGGCGAGAAATATTACAGCGTCGACAAGATCGAATTCATCTGAGATCGCCGTGACCGGGACGGATGGGGCTGCCTGATGCCTGCGATACGAGGGGCCGGCGGGCGTTATACCCATTTCCTGGCGGGCATCACCGCGCTGTTGTTTCTATTCACCTCGTTCAGCGGGATGGGCGATCTGCTGGTCTATGCCGGGGGTTTCATCCCGGCGCGGTTCGATCATCCCGATCTGCTCGATAATGCCGGGATCGGCATTCCGGTCGTCCCGTTCCTGCTGACCCCACTCAGTTCCGCGCTGCTGCATGGCGGCTGGCTGCATCTGGGCTTCAATCTGCTGATCCTGCTGTTTTGCGGACGGCAGGTGGAAATGGTGCTGGGCGGCCGCCTGCTCCTGCTGCTCTATGGCGCGGGTGCCTATGCCGCCGCACTGGGGCAGTGGGTGATCGATCCGGATGCCGTGGTGCCCATGATCGGGGCAAGCGGAGCGATATCCGCGGTCCTCGGGGCCTATGCCCTGTTGTTCAGCAATCGCGAGGTAAAGCCGCTGGGGCCGATCCCCGCCAATATCGTCCGCATGGTCTGGCTGGGCGCGGGCTGGATCATGCTCCAGTTCCTGGTCGGTCTTGCCTCGGGACTGGACAGTCAGGCGTTGGGGGCAGGGAATGGCGCCATCGCGATCGGCGCGCATATCGGCGGCTTCCTCGCCGGCATGGTGCTGACGCGGCCGCTGCTCAGGCTGAGGTTCGGCAACGCGCGCGCGAGCGGCCTTTTCTAAGGCGCGCGCGACCGGAGCAGGCCGGGGCCGCGCGTCTATCCCCGAGGAGGGAGAAGCCCCCCATAATGCCGTCAGGCGTTGGCGGGCGGCGCGTCGTGCTCGGGATCGAGAAGCCTGTGAAGATGCACGATCACATATTTCATCTCGGCATCGTCCACCGTGCGCTGGGCCGCGCCGCGCCACGCCTTTTCGGCGGACGCATAATCCGGAAAGACACCGACGAACTCGATCGCGTTGAGGTCATCGAAATTGGTGGTGCGGGGGTCGGAAACGCGTCCGCCCATCACGAGATGCAGCTTGCTCATGGACGATCCCCTTACGGCAAGGCGGGCCCCGAAATCAACCGCCGACATGCAGATACTTTGGTCTGATGCGAAGGGATTTGGCGTGCCCGCCAGTCTGCCGGACAGGGAAGGCGGTCAGCCTTCATCCAGATTGCGGCGGGCATGATCGCGCACCTTGGAAGCCATTTTCGAGGCGGCCTCGCTCGCCGCGTCCAGCAGCTTGCCCGCGCGTTCTTCCAGTTCCGCCTTGCGGGCGGCTTCCACGGCGAACGCACGGGCCGTTTCTATGCCGGAACGGGCGGTTTCGAGACCGGTACGGGCCGCTTCGACCGCGCTGCCGGGGGCCTTGCGGGCGGCATCGCCGAATTTCTCCAGCAGATGCCCGGTTTCCTCGACCGGCAGATGCGCCTTGCTCTTTGCCTGTTCGGCGAGCGTCTGGGTGACCTTCTGCCCGGCCGCAGCGGCCGCGCCGAGCAATTTGGGAGCAGCGGTACGAAGCTTGCGGCTGCTCTTGGGGAACATATAGGCCACCACCGCGCCGACCGCCACCGCCGCCGCGGCGGCCGCCAGGGGATGTTCGGTGATGATGCGGTTGGCCTGCCCGGCGGCCTTGCCCGCCTGTTCCCGCGCCTTGCCGAGCGTTTCCCCCGCCTCGCTGCCCGCCGCGCGGGCGCGTTCGCCCACGCGCTCGGCGCCGTCGCGGAGGCCCGCCGCCGCGCGCTTCACATTGTCGGTCGCGAAGGTCCGCGCCCGGTCGAGCTTGTCGTTAAGGTCCTTTTCCATCTCAATCCTCATCAGTTGCGGTCGAGCTATTTTTTCTGACCATCCGGCCTGAGCAGGTCGCGCAGGCGGCGGTAGCCGGACATGGACAGCCGCCACAAAGGCTTGCGCGCGATCACGGCTCCGATCGCCGCCGCGAGGCCCGCCGTCTTCAACGGATGGGCACGCGCGAACGTCCGGGCTTTCTCCATTGCATCCAACCCCAGATCAAGGGCGCGGTTCCCTGCATCCTGCGCGATACGGGCCGGGCGGAGGCGCTCGACGGTCAGTCCGGCGAGGCGGCGGATGCGCATTCGCTGGTCCCCGGTGACGGCATCCAGCGCGGCGAGACGCTGGGCGGGTTTCTCGTGCGGATGGTTCATTCGGCCGCCTCCTTGGGGAAGGACTGACGCAGCGCGCTCTTCACCCGCGCTCTTGCCACCAGCAGCAGGATGAGGATCAGCAGCAGCGCGCCGCCGATCACGATCCCCGTCGCGGCCAGCGCTCCGCTCACCAGCGGCGCGAGCGCCATGATAAGGCCGATCAGCCCGGCGATCAGCGCGCCCATCAACAGGAACAGCGCGATAACACCCAATATCGCCGCATCGCGCGCGGCCTTGCCCAATATGGTTGCGCGCAGCTTCTGGCGCTCAACCTCATTGGCGGCATAGTCGCGCCCTTCGGCGATCAGGAGGCGGACAACCTCAACGGTGGAAAGATCCTCGTCCGACCCGGAAGGGAAAGACGAGGCCCCACCGCCGCTGGTTCCGTTCTCCTGATCGAAAGGCCGTTCGGCCTCCTGCTCCGGTTGCCAGCCGGTCTTGTCTGTCACGCTATGCGCTCCCCCGAATTGGTTCCTGGAGTGGCGGTCGGGCGGTGGCCATGTTTCCGGGGCGGGCAGGCGCCGCCCCGGTCCGGCTCATTCGCCGTCGGCGTCGTTTCCGCCGCCCTTGGCGAGGCGCATCAGCACATAGCCCGCCACGGCCGCCGCACCGATGGCGACAGCGGGGCTCTTGCGCACGAAATCGCGGGCTTCGCCGAGCAACTGGTCCACATCCTTGTCGTCCAGCGTCTTGGCGGCGCTGGCGACCGCGCTCGCGGCCTGCCGGGCATAGTCGCCATATTGCGGGCCGAGCTTGGTATCCACCGTTTCGGCGGTTTCCTGAATGAGGCGGGCAAGACTCTGCATCGCGGTGCCGGTGTGGGATTTGGCGGTGTCGGCGGTTTCCTGCGCCATCTTGCTCGCCTTGTCGCGAAGCTGCCCGCCCTGCGCCTTGACCTTTTCGCCCTGGGCCTTCCAATCCGAGGATGCCTTGTCGGTGAGTTCCTTCACCTTGGCACGCGCGGCAGCGGTGGCGGTGTTGAGGGCGGCGCGGGCCTGGCTGGCGGATTCGGCGAAGGTCGGCGCGGCGCCCTGTGTCGCGGCGGCGGCCTTGCGGGGGCGGGTAGCGGTCGCGGCCTTGGCCCCGGCGGCCTTCGTTGTCCGGCTGGCCGTCGCCTTGCTCTCCGTAGCCTTGCGCGCGGGGGTTCTGCGCGTCTTCTTCGCGGGCGTGGTCGTGAGATCGGGGGTGTCGGCCATGGCGGTTCCCTTTGCTTTTGACGTTCGAAGGCATGCCTTTTGAAGGACAATGCTTCAGGCTAGATAACAGTTCCCATCGTCGATTTCACCCTGTGCCCGCGAAATTTTACGTAACGAAAGATTGCACGGCCGATCGCGAGCGCGCCGTCTTATCCGTTGCCTTCTGCCCGCGCGCTGGCTAAGCGGGCGCCGTACATCAGGCGTTCCCCCGGTGCCAATAGTCCGTGCAGACAGAAGGAAGTGACGATGACCGCCATTCTCGATATCCATGCCCGCCAGATCCTGGACAGCCGGGGCAACCCGACCGTCGAAGTGGACGTGCTGCTGGAAGACGGCAGCTTCGGCCGCGCCGCCGTGCCTTCGGGCGCCTCGACCGGCGCCTATGAGGCGGTGGAGAAGCGCGATGGCGACAAGAGCGTCTATCTGGGCAAGGGCGTCCTGCAGGCGGTCGAGGCCGTCAACAGCGACATCGCGGAGGCGGTGATCGGCCTCGACGCGGAGGATCAGGCCGAGGTCGACGCGGCGATGATCGAGCTGGACGGCACGGAGAACAAGAGCAACCTGGGCGCCAACGCCATTCTCGGCGTCAGCCTTGCGGTAGCGAAGGCGGCGGCGGACGCGCGCGGCCTGCCGCTCTATCGCTATATCGGGGGCGTGTCCGCGCATGTGCTGCCGGTGCCGATGATGAACATCATCAACGGCGGCGAGCATGCCGACAACCCGATCGACTTTCAGGAGTTCATGATCATGCCCGTCGGCGCGGAGAGCATCGCCGATGCCGTGCGCATGGGCTCGGAAATCTTTCACACGCTGAAGAAGGGCCTGCATGACAAGGGCCTTGCCACCTCGGTCGGCGACGAAGGCGGGTTCGCGCCCGCCCTGGCCTCCACCACGGACGCGCTGGACTTCATCATGGCCTCGATCGAGAAGGCCGGCTACACGCCGGGCGACGATGTGGTGCTGGCGCTCGACTGCGCCTCGACCGAATTTTTCAAGAACGGCAAATATGAGATGGTGGGCGAGGGCAAGAGCCTGACGCCCGCCGAGATGGCCGATTATCTGGCCGATCTCGTCGCGCGCTATCCGATCAGGTCGATCGAGGACGGCATGGGCGAGGACGATTTCGAAGGCTGGAAAATCCTCACCGACAGGATTGGCGACCGGTGCCAGCTCGTCGGCGACGATCTGTTCGTCACCAACCCCAAGCGTCTTGCCATGGGTATCGAGCAGGGTCTCGCCAATTCCTTGCTGGTGAAGGTTAACCAGATAGGTTCGCTGACAGAGACTCTGGCGGCGGTCGATATGGCCCATCGCGCGCGCTATACGGCGGTGATGTCGCATCGCTCGGGAGAGACGGAGGACGCCACCATCGCGGACCTCGCCGTCGCCACCAATTGTGGGCAGATCAAGACCGGATCGCTGGCGCGTTCCGACCGGCTCGCCAAGTACAACCAGCTGATCCGTATCGAGGAAGAACTGGGCAACGTCGCGGTTTATGCGGGGCGCGGCATCTTCCGCTGACCCCGATCCCCCGTTTCGGAGCCCCGGAGACGGCGGCGAAAGAGATTTCGTCGCAATTTCCGGGGTTTCTCCATTTTTCTGTTGCGTCTCCGAATCGAACGTGATTCAAGGGCTTTATGGCTCATATCGCTAAACTTCGCATGTTGTTCGCTTCGGCCTTCGGGCCGGCGATCGCGGTGCTGCTGTTCGCGCTGCTCATCGGCTACGCGATTTTGGGGCCGAACGGCATATTGGCGTGGGGCGACTATACCCACCAGCTGCGCGACAGCAGGGCGGAACTGAAGGTGGTGCAGGCCGAGCGGGACAGGATTTCCAATCGCGTGAACCTGCTCAACCCGCGCCATGTAGACCCTGACATGGCCGACGAGATGATCCGCAAGGAACTGAATGTGGGCCACCCGGACGAGGTCGTCGTCCCGCTGAAGTGATTTTGGGGATCGTGCCCGCCGAAAAACCGGAAATCATCATATAGGTTCGTTTGTGCATCCCTTTTCATTGGCTTTTGGCGGGCGCCCGGCTATATTCGGCGCTCCTCCCTGTGAAACCAAAGAAGGATGCGCTCTTGGTAAAACCAGCAACGCCGCGGACGAGAGGCAAGTCGTCCGCCCGTAGCGCGGCCGCGCCGGCCCGGCCCGATCATAATGAGGCCAAGCCCGTACTGCCGACGAAGGACTATGACGCGAGCAAGGACGAACTGCTCGAATTCTACCGGCAAATGACATTGATCCGCCGTTTCGAGGAAAAAGCGGGGCAGCTTTACGGCCTCGGCCTGATCGGCGGTTTCTGCCATCTCTATATCGGTCAGGAAGCGGTCGCCGTGGGCATCCAGTCGGCGCTCACCCCCGGCAAGGACAGCGTCATCACCGGCTATCGCGACCATGGCCACATGCTCGCCTACGGCATCGATCCCAAGCTCATCATGGCGGAGCTGACGGGCCGTGCCGCCGGTATTTCCAAGGGCAAGGGCGGCTCGATGCACATGTTCAGCGTCGAGCATAAATTCTTCGGCGGCCATGGCATTGTCGGCGCGCAGGTTTCGCTCGGCACCGGCCTCGGCTTCGCGCACAAATATAATAACGACGGCGGCGTGTGCGTCGCCTATTTCGGCGACGGCGCCAGCAACCAGGGCCAGGTCTACGAAAGCTTCAACATGGCCGAGCTGTGGAAGCTGCCGATCATCTACGTGATCGAGAACAACCAATATGCGATGGGCACCTCGGTCAACCGCTCGTCCGCCGAGGACCAGCTTTTCCGCCGTGGCGAATCCTTCCGCATCCCCGGCTTGCAGGTGAACGGCATGGACGTGCTCGCCGTGCGCGCCGCGACCGAGGAAGCGCTGAAATGGGTGCAGTCCGGCAAGGGCCCGATCCTGCTGGAGATGAAGACCTACCGCTATCGCGGCCACTCCATGTCCGACCCGGCGAAATATCGTTCGCGCGAGGAAGTGCAGGAGATGCGCGAGAAGTCCGATCCCATCGAGGGGATCAAGAAACATCTGGAAGCCGCCGGCATCAGCGCCGACGAGATCAAGGCCATCGATCAGGACATCCGCAAGATCGTCAACGAAAGCGCCGATTTCGCGGAAACCTCTCCCGAGCCGGAGGGGACTGAACTCTATACCGACGTGCTGGTGGAGCAATATTGATGGCAGTGGAAATCAAGATGCCGGCGCTGTCCCCCACGATGGAGGAAGGCACGCTGGCCAAGTGGCTGGTCAAGGAAGGTGACGAGGTCAAGTCCGGCGATATCCTGGCCGAGATCGAAACCGACAAGGCGACGATGGAATTCGAGGCGGTCGACGAAGGCGTCGTCGGCAAGATCCTCGTTCCCGAGGGCAGCGAGAATGTGAAGGTCGGCACGGTCATCGCGACCATGGCTGGCGAGGATGGCGAGGCCGAAAGCGCCGCGCCCGCTTCGGCTCCTGCTGCCGGGCAGGCGGCGGAGGCTCCGGCGAAGGGTACGGCGGAAGCGGAAGCCCCGCTCGCGAAGCCCGCCCCGGCGGAAATCCGGATCGCGGCCGATCCGGCGGTTCCGGAGGGCACCGAATATGCCAGGATCACTGTCCGCGAGGCATTGCGCGATGCGATGGCGGAGGAAATGCGCAAGGACGAGCGCGTTTTCGTGATGGGCGAAGAGGTCGCCGAATATCAGGGCGCCTACAAGGTCACGCAGGGCCTGTTGCAGGAATTCGGCGACAAGCGCGTCATCGACACGCCGATCACCGAACATGGCTTTGCCGGCGTCGGCGCGGGCGCCGCGATGGGCGGCCTGCGTCCGGTCATCGAATTCATGACCTTCAACTTCGCGATGCAGGCGATCGACCAGATCATCAACTCGGCGGCCAAGACCAACTATATGTCCGGCGGCCAGATGCGCTGCCCGATCGTGTTCCGTGGCCCCAACGGCGCGGCGAGCCGCGTCGCGGCCCAGCACAGCCAGAATTACGGCCCCTGGTATGCGGCGGTTCCGGGTCTGATCGTCATCTCGCCCTATGACGCGGCGGATGCGAAGGGCCTGCTGAAGGCGGCGATCCGCTCCACCGATCCGGTCGTGTTCCTCGAAAACGAGTTGCTCTACGGCCGCAGCTTCGACGTGCCGGTGCTCGACGATTATGTTCTGCCCATCGGCAAGGCGCGGATCATGCGCGAGGGCAAGGACGTGACGCTGGTCAGCTATTCGATCAGCGTCGGCGTCGCGCTGGACGCGGCCCAGCAACTGGCGGACGAGGGCATAGAGGCGGAGGTCATCGACCTGCGCACGCTGCGCCCGCTCGACACGGGCACGGTGCTGGCGAGCCTCAAGAAAACCAACCGCCTTGTCGTGGTGGAGGAAGGCTGGCCGGTCTGCTCCATCGCCAGCGAGATCGCGGCGGTGGTGATGGAACAGGGCTTCGACGATCTCGACGCCCCGGTGCTGCGCGTGACCAATGAGGACGTGCCGCTGCCTTACGCCGCCAATCTCGAGAAGGCGGCGCTGATCGACGCCGCGAAGGTCATCGCGGCGGTGAAGAAGGTCTGTTATCGCTGACACGGCGGGGAAGGGGCTTCGGCTCCTTCCCCATCATCGCCTAGGATGCGGGCGAAGGCGGGGGGCAGTTGGAAACCGGGACGTCCTCTATATTGTAGAGCCGCGTCAGGTCTCGTGTGTCGCGGACATTGAAGGCGGCGCTTTCCCTGATGTCCTTGAGCGGCATGAAGAGAAACGGCATCACGCGCTTATAGTGGTAGCTTATCTCCACCACCATGACGGCGGTGCCGCTGGACGCCGTGACGCGGGCCGTTTCCGGTCCCATGCCGGGGAAATCGGTTCCCGTCTCGCCGTCTCCCTCCTCTCCCCATGATGAGTTATAGTCGAGGGCCCCATAGCATCTCTGCCAGGCGATCGTCTGCCCGCCCTCCACATTCTGCTGAAGGCTGGAAAGGATGATCCTGCCATTATGCTCGATATCCAGATTGCGGCCCTGCATGCTGGCGCCGATGAATACGTCGTTGATTTCCGCTTCGCTGACGGGCTTGTCGTTGATGACGTTCTGCGCGCCCATGCGCGAGGCGTTGTCCGCGACCAGCGTGGCGATTTCCCCGACCTGCTTCATGGTCAGCACATAATTGGCCAGTTCCAGACCGGCCGATGCCACGAGCAGCAGCAGCGGCAGCGAAATCGCGAATTCGACCAGCGCAAGGCCGCTCTGATCCTTGAAGACGGCCCGGCCGCGTCCATGCGGGCGTAGGGCGCGGGTGAAAAAGGCGGGGCCGGTCATGGGCAGTTTCTCTCCGGTGGCGCGGATTGCTTGTCATAGGGCTGGTTGCGCAGGATGGTGCTGGAGGAGATGGATACCGTATCGCTCCACCCCAACAGGCGCGCCATCGGGAAGATGCGGTTATATTCCAGCGTGACGCTGTAGATCGTCACGTCCCTCGCATTGCCTTGTCCGTCTTTCCCGCCGTCGGCGTCATAGACATTGTTGTTGTTGGAATCCTCGTACACCTCACCATTATCGCAGACGCCGTTGTTATTGGCGTCGATGAAGGGCTCCGCTTTCGCTTGCGCGCGGGCATAGGAGCCATAGGCTTTTCGCGAAAAATGAAGCACGCCATGGGGGACCACGCGTTGAACGGCCGCTTCGACATGCTCGTCCAGATCGGTCTGCGCCTCTTCGGAGGCGGTTTCCAGCGTGGAGGAACGCCCCGCCGCCTGGATCTCCCCGCTCAGCACCGCGCGGGCATAGAGATAATAGCTCGTGTCGAACAGGAACATGAGGATCATGAGCAGGACCGGCAGGACGATCGCGAATTCGATGATCGTCGCGCCGCGCCTGTCCTTGCGCAGGGCCCCAAGCAGGTGCGGGAACGCCTTCGTCACCGGGTGATCCGCAACTGGGCGATCTGCGACGCGATTTCGGAGAAGGTTGTCGTCAACTCCGACGCATTGTCGGCCTGATAGGCGCGATTGGGCGAGGCGCAGTTGCTGAGCAGCGGCGTCAGCGTCGTGCCGAAGGCGATGACCCAGACGGTGATGTTCTTCTGGCTCTTCGCGATGGTGCAGAGCGTTGTCAGTCGTGTTTCCGTAAGGGTGTTCTGCGCGTCATCGGTCGGGACGGAATCGGTCGCTGTGCGTCGTCTCGTCATGGCCGAAACACCCCAGGCGTCATAGGCGCCGATGCGGGTATCGGTATCGCCGTCCGTCATGAAGATGAGGTGGCGGGCAACACGGCCGGATGCCTCCGCCGCGCGGTTTTCCGCCGCGAACAGCCCGTCCCGCGACATCAGGCGAAGGCCCCACACCATACCGATGTCGTGATAGGTGAAGCCGGCGGGTGTCAGGCTGTTGAGATAGCTGACGAGCGTGTTCCTGTTGATTGCCTGCAACTTGCGGGCATATGTGGGGCAGGCGCCCGATTGCGTGGTGTCTCCTGACGGCGTGAAATAGTTTGTGGTCGCGTTGATGTTGACATCGCGGGTTTTGGTTTCCGCCGCTCCGCTGTATTTCCACCGGTTCAACCAGGCAGCCGCATATCTCGTCCCGGTGAGCGAGGGTTTCTGATATCCTGTCGTCGTCTGGTCCCGGCCATAGACGACGCCGGGCAGATAGGGCTTCCACTGCGTTTCCGGTTTGGTGGGATCGGGCACCAGGTCGATGTCCATATCATAGGCCACGACGCTGGCGGGATCGTCCGGGCGGCGCGTGCCGCGCTCCTCGATGCAGGCGTTGTTCTGGTTCCAGGTGATGGTCCGGTCCACCGGGTGGATTTTCTTTGACGTGTTCGGGTTGGCTACCGGGGCCGTGAAGCTTCCGCCCTTCACATATCCGTTTGCATCCGTCGCCTTCAGATTGGCGATATCATAGGCAATCGGTTTGTATATCCAGTGATAATAGGTGTTGGTGGTCGTGGTCGTGGTCGTGGTCGTGGGGATCGGCTCACCGGCGTTCGGATGCTTGTCGATCGTTTCCGTTTGGGTGTCGACCACATTGACGTAATTGGTCTCCGTGATCGTGCACACGCCTTTGGGCGAACTGGGCGAAAAGGTTTTGCCATTGCGGGTGCGCGTATGGGTGCGGGTACGCGGCAGGGCGCTTCCGCTGGGGGACCACGCGGATTGCGTCGTTTTGGTGTTCAGCGTGTTGGCCGGAGCGACGCAGTTTTCCGATGGCCCCGGATAGGTCGTGACTGTGCCGACACCCCCTGTCCATGGACCCCATGTCGTAATCGTATCGGGATACTTGCCGCCGCCTGTCGTGGTGGTGACGATCTGCTCGGATGTGCCATCCTCTATGCGCGAGTCATAGACGGGCTTGCTTTGAAGCCAATCGGGTCTCAGCAACGTGCCGACATTGACGGTTCCCGAATAGGGGACGAAGCCATAGCGGATTACGCTGCCCGCCGGCCTTACATGCTCCAGGGTATCGTAGAAGTCCGTCACGGCGTCCTTCAGCACGAGGATCCGGCTCTGGCTGTCCCCCGGATTGGCGTCGTTCATCGACAGGGTGGTGTCGAGCACGAACATGATGTCCGTATTGGGAAGCTGCAAATCGGCGGAGCAATTGACGCTTATGTTCAGGGTCGGCATGTTGAACAGCGACATCAGCGTCATCGGCACGCCGACGCCCGCCGTGCCGTTCACCGCGCCCGCGCCGGTTGCCGAAAAATTGACCTCCGGCGGATTTGTCCCATATTTCCCGTCCGGGAAGTTCATGTGGAAAAACTGCTCGGCCGTCTGCCCATTGGCGGCGGTCCAGGTGATGCCGCTCATGGATTTGCGTCCAGCCAGCACGCCCGCGTCGCATGCCTGTTGCAACCGGGTGCGGGTGAGATAGGCGCGGCTGATATCCACGGCGGATCCGACGATACCGATCAGCGGGACGATCGCGGCGGCGGTCAGCAAAAGGGCATTGCCTGCTTCGTTGTGTAGCAGGCGGGCCAGGAACCCTTTGTGTCCGGTCGATTGTGACGCCATTTCCGAACCCACTTTCCTAATAGTTGCCGTGGGTGTACCGCGCGCAATCATGAAGCAACGGCGCGTGCAGGCGGACCCCCACGCTCGACGGACATAAGGGAAAGACATTAAAAAATGGTAAGATCGCTCCCCCGCGCCTTTGGGGAGGCATGATGGAAACGCCGGAAAACTCGCCGATTCAGCGTCTTGCCTTATCCGTCGCGGGCGCGCGGGCGGGGCGCGCGCGCCTGGTGTTCGCGCTCGACAATGAATGCGCGCGGATCGCCCGAGTGGCGCGGGAACCGATGATGGCGCAGATTCGCCTCGCCTGGTGGCGGGACGGACTGGCGTCGGCCGATGCGTTGCCCGCGCACCGTTCGCCGGTGATGGATGCGCTGCGGGCGATGGAGGGCTTCCCGGCGGTTCGGGACCACCTGATCGCCCTCATCGACGGCTGGGAGGAGTTGATCCTCTGGGACGGGGGCGAGCGGGAGGCGATGCTGCGCGTTTATGCGGAAGGGCGGGGCGGCGGCCTGTTCGCGGCCATCGCGCCGGAACGGGAGGAAGAGGCGCGGCTCTGGGGCGGGCTATGGGCGCTGTGGGACCTGGCCGGTCATCTGGACGATGCCGACCTTGCCCGCGCCGCGATCGACCGGGGAAGCGAGCGGGCGCGCGGCCTTCCGTCGCATCCGTCCCTGCCGCGCCTGCTCGCCATGCTGGGCGGGGCGGCCCGCGCGGATCTGGCGCGTGGCAGGGGGATGCCCGCCGCGCTGACGCCGGGGCTTTACATGCGGCTGCTGCGGCTCCAGATTTTCGGACGATGAGGGGGAGGGCGCGGACAGGAATCGTTTCGTGGCGGGGGCGGCGGCCTGCCTGTTGCTGGTGACGGCGGGGCTGTTCTGGTGGCAGATCAGGGCCGAGAAGGCCGGGCCGGCGATGCAGAAGCCGGTGACTGTCGCGGCGGT
>Ga0182737_1002716_pt1 | contig 13955 bp, 11 predicted proteins | sample eDN5th30CBELigOP_FD_128878 | JGI IMG/M metagenome (GOLD analysis project Ga0182737, IMG submission 128878) | Enriched Organic Plus compost microbial communities from Emeryville, California, USA - eDNA 5th pass 30_C BE-Lig OP (version 2) (version 2) ... | reverse complement strand
ATGGCGGCCCACAGCCATGCCGCCGAGCGCGTGGCGGCCAGCAGGGCGGTCGCGGCGGAGCCGATTAGTATCACGACGAAGGCCGTGTAGCGGCCGGCGATCAAGCGCATTGCCGTCTCTCCTGGATGACGATGGGCGTCACCATAACAGATGCCCAAGGCCGCCGGTACGCCGCCGGGGGCGACACACTGTCCCGTTGCCGCAAGCGCCGTTCAGGCCTGCAGCCGCCACGCCAGGGCCGCCAGCGTGACCAGCAGCACGGGCAGCGTCAGCACGATACCGATGCGGAAGTAGTAGCCCCAACCGATGCGCAGCCCTTTACGGGCCAGCACGTGCAGCCACAGCAGCGTGGCCAGGCTGCCGATCGGGGTGATCTTCGGCCCCAGGTCGCTGCCGATCACGTTGGCGTAGATCATCGCGTCGCGCACGGCGCCGGTGGCGCTCGTGTCGGCCACCGACAGCGCGCCCACCAGCACGGTGGGCAGGTTGTTCATCACCGAGGACAGCAATGCCGTGGCCAGCCCGGTGCCCATGGCCGCGCCCCAAACGCCGTATTCGGCGCATCGTTCCAGCAGCTGGGTCAGGTATTGGGTCAGGCCGGCATTGCGCAGGCCGTACACCACCAGATACATGCCCAGCGAGAACACCACGATGTGCCATGGGGCCTCGCGCATGATGCGGCGCGTGCCCACGACATGGTGGCGGCCCGCCACCAGCAGCAGGCAGGCCGCGCCGGCGGCGGCGATGGCGCTGATCGGGATGCCCAAGGGCTCGAGCACGAAGAAACCGGCCAGCAGCAGCGTCAGCACGGCCCAGCCGGCGCGGAACGTGGCGCGGTCGCGGATGGCGCTGGCGGGCGTGGGTAGCTGCGCCACGTCGTAGGTCCGCGGCACGCTGCGGCCGTAGCACAGCAGCAACACGGCCAGCGTGGCGCCCACCGCCGCGACGTTCACCGGCACCATCACCGCGGCATAGCGCCCGAAGCCGATGCCGAAGAAATCGGCCGTGACGATGTTGACCAGGTTGGAGATGATGAGAGGAATGCTGGCCGTGTCGGCCACGAAGCCGGCGGCCATGACGAAGGCCAGCGTGGCCGCCGGCGCGAAGCCCAGGGCCAGCAGCATCTCCATCACGATGGGGGTGAGGATCAGCGCGGCGCCGTCATTGGCGAACAGCGCCGTCACCCCGGCGCCCAGCAGAATGATCAGGACGAACAGCCGCAGCCCGCTGCCGCGGCCCCAGCGCGCCACGTGCAGGGCAGCCCATTCGAAGAAGCCGGCCTGGTCCAGCACCAGACTGGTGATGATGATGGCGATGAAGGTAGCCGTGGCGTTCCAGACGATGTGCCAGACGGCGCCGATGTCCGCCGGCTGCACCACGCCGGTCAGCAGGGCCAGCGCCGCACCCAGCGAGGCACTCCAGCCGATGCCCAGGCCGCGCGGCTGGGCGATGACCAGAACCAGCGTGAACACGAAGATGGCGACGGCGAGCGACATGGGGCAGGAAGGGGGAAATTGGCCAGCCGCGATCGTACCGTGTTCCGTACCCGCGCTTTGCCTGTCACAATTCCAGGCAGGCGCCGGGCGTTTCCCGTCCGGCGGAAATCGAAGGAACCCCCATGCAGAATCCTCCCGCCGTGCGCATCGTGATCGGTACCTGGGATCGGCTGCGGGATGATGCCTGCACCGTACGCAACGAGGTGTTCGTGGTCGAGCAGGCGGTGCCGCCCGAGATCGAACAAGACGATGGCGACGCGGTGGCGGTGCATGCGGTGGCCTATGGCGCCGATGGCAGACCGGTGGCCACCGGCCGGCTGATGCCGGACGGCCACATCGGCCGCATGGCGGTAGTGGCGTCCCTGCGCGGGACGGGCGTGGGCGGCCAGGTGCTGCAGGCCCTGATCCGCCAGGCCCGCGGTGACGGCCACCGCATGCTGGTGCTGCATGCGCAGGCCCATGCGCGGGCCTTCTACGAGGCCCACGGTTTCCAGGCCGAGGGCGACGAATTCATGGAGGCCGGCATTCTCCACGTGGCGATGTCGCTGGTTCTGCAGCCCTGAAGCGGGCGTCGCGCGGCGCTAGTTGGCCGTTGCCGCGTCCCGCGCGCGCTTGACCTCCAGCGGCGTAGCCGCGCTGGCCGCATTGCCCCAGTTGTGGCGAATGTACGAAACCACCAGCGCCACGTCGTTGTCGCTGAGCACCTGGCCGAACGGCGGCATGCCGTGCGGCCGCGGGTTGGCCGCGGTGGCGGGCGCGAAGCCGCCATCGAGCACGACGCGGATGGCATTGACCGGCGAGGGCGCGGTTACCGTCGGATTGCCGGCCAGCGCGGGCCAGGCCTGGTCCGCGCCGCGGCCGTCGTCGCGATGGCATTGCGCGCAATGCTGCGCATACAGCTTGCCGCCCAGCTGCAGCGCGGCGGGCGATGCGGCTGCGCCGCTGTCCGGGGCGGCGGGACGCGTGGCCGGCAGGCTCTTCAAATAGGTGCCGATCGCCAGCGCATCCTCGTCGCTGAGGTACTGCGAACTGCCCTGCACGACTTCGGCCATCGGGCCGCTGGCGGCGGAGTGCGCCGCCGTGCCCGACTGCAGCAGTGCGGCGATGTCCTGTGCCGACCACTTGCCCAGTCCCGCCTCGGCATCGCCCGACAGCGGCGGTGCGTACCAGCCCAGCATGGGAATGGTGCCGCCAGCCAGTGCGTCGGGATCGATGCTGGCGCCCAGGCTGTTGCGCGGCGCATGGCAGGCGGCGCAGTGGCCCGGTCCGTTGACCAGGTAGCGGCCGCGATTCCATTGCAGGGACTGGCCTGGATCGTCCTGTTGCACGCCGGGACGAAAGTACAACGCGCGCCATGCGGCCAGCAGCGGCCGCTGGTCGTACGGAAAGCGCAACTCGGGCGGCCGGCTGGGCTGGCTGACCGGCTCGACGGTGCGCAGGAAGGCGTACAGCGCGTCGGCGTCGGCGCGCGTCATGCGCGTGTATTCCGTGTACGGGAAGGCCGGATAGAGCAGGCTGCCGTCGCGCGACTTGCCGTTGTGCAGCGCCTGCCAGAAGTCGTCGGCGCTCCAGGTGCCGATGCCGGTCCGGGCGTCGGGGGTGATGTTGGGACCGTACAGCGTGCCGAAGGGCGTGGGAATGGGCGTGCCGCCGGCATAGGCGGGGCCGCCGCGCGCGGTGTGGCAGGCCATGCAGTTGCCGGCGCGCGCCAGGTAGCGGCCGCGCTCGACCAGGGCAGCAGGTTCGGACTGCGCAGCGGCCGGGCCGGTGCCGTCGTCGCTGCGCGTGCCCAGCCAGTACAGCGCGCCCACGGCGATGGCACACAGGACCACCAGGGCCAGCAGGATGCGGAGAATCAGGGTCTTCATGGCGGGGTCAGCGTTGGGCCTGGCTGCCGCATTCGGCGGGCAGCGTGACGGAGTCCGCGGGTTCGGGGGCATAGGGCTCGGTTACCGGCTGCGCGGCCAGCCACGCCGAGACGGCACCGATGTCGGCGGGGGTGAGGCGGTTGGCCACCTCGGCCATGCAGTCGGGCGCGGCGGCACGGCGGCGGTCGTACTTCCAGCCGCCGATCTGCGAGACGAGGTAGTCGCGCGGCAGGCCTAGCAGGCCCGGGATGGCAGGCTGCACGCCAGCCAGCGATGCGCCGTGACAGGCGGTGCAGGCGGGCAGGCCGCGCGCGGGATCGCCCTGCAGCGCCAGCACGCGGCCCTGGTCCAGCACCGCGGCCGGAGCGGCTGGCGCCGGCGCGGGCGGATACGGAACGTGCTGGCCGGCGAAGTAGCCGGCGATCTCGTACAGATAGGCGTCGGGCAGGTTGGCCAGCAGGTGCTGCATGGGCCGGTACTGGCGACGATCGTCGCGGAAATTGAGCAACTGGTGGTACAGGTATTCCTGTGGCTTGCCGGCCAGCCGGGGGTAGTAGCCGTCGGTGCCGGCGCGGCCCTGGTCGCCGTGACAGGCCGTGCAGGCGGCCACGCGCGCGGCCATGGTGCCGGGTTGCAGTTCGGAAGGGGCATCGGCCGCATGCACGGGGGCGGGCACGGCGAGCCAGGCCAGCGCCAGCCAGGCGGTACAGGCGGCCGCCGCGGCGGGGAGCTTGCGCCGCACAGCGCCGCGCGGAGGATCGGAAATCGACATGGAGAGCAGATCTAGGTGCCCGCACCGCCAGGGTGCGGGCACATTGAAGAAAACTTGCTGGGTTGCAAGCATACGCCGCCCGCGCGCCGCAAGTACAGGCGCAAGTGCGCCGCGAAAGCACGTATCAGGTTCGCGGCGGCCCGCGGCGAGGTCATCATGCGGCGGCCAGCAGCTTGCTCAGCGTCACCATCGCCGCTTTCATGCGCGCATTCCAGGGGTGGCCGAAGTTCAGGCGCAGGCAATTGCGGTATGCGTCCTGCGCCGAGAATAGCGCGCCCGGGGCGATGTTGATGCCGTGGCCCAGCGCGGCCTGGTGCACGCGCAGCACGTCGATGTGCGGCGGCAGCTCCACCCAGGTGAAATAGCCTCCCACCGGGCGGGTGGCGCGGGTGCCTTTGGGAAAGTAGCGCGCCACGGCCTGCAGGAATTCGCTCTGCTGCAGGGCCAGTGTCTGGCGCAGCTGGCGCAGGTGGCGGTCGAAGCCACCACGCTGCAGGTAGGCCGCCAGCGTGGCCTGGGTGGGCGCGGCCGTGGCGAGGCTGGTGCTCAGCTTGTTGCGCAGGATGGCATGCGTATGGCGCCCGCCGACCACCCAACCTACGCGGTAGCCCGGCGCCAGGCTCTTGGAGAACGACGAGCAGTGCATCACGTTGCCTTCCTCGTCATAGGCCTTGGCCGGCCGCGGCCGCCGCGTACCGAAATACAGTTCGCCATACACGTCGTCCTCGATCAGCGGCACGCCGTGCCGGGCAAGCAGATGCACCAGCGCCGCTTTCTTGTCGTCGGGCATCAGGCTGCCCAGCGGGTTCTGGAAGTTCGTCATGAGCCAGCACGCGGCCGGCTTGTGGTGGCGGATGGCCTGCGCCAGCGCGTCCAGCTCGATGCCCTCGCGTGGGTGCGTAGCCACTTCGATGGCGTGCAGCCCGCAGCGCTCGAGCGACTGCAGCGCGGCGTAGAACGTGGGCGATTCGACGATGACGGCGTCGCCGGGCCGCGTTACCGCCGCCAGGCACAGGTTCAGCGCCTCGAGTGCGCCGTTGGTGATGACGATGTCGTCGGTATGTGTCGCGATGCCGTCGGCGAGATAGCGCAGCGCGATGGCGCGGCGCAGCGCCGCGTTGCCCGGACTGAGATCGTCGATCGAACTCCATGGATCCAGGCGTTGCACCGTGGCGGCCATGACCTGCGCCAGCCGCGCATGAGGGAACAGCGTCGGGCAGGGGAACGCCGAGCCGAAGGGCACCATGTCGCGCTGCATCGTGGCGTTCAGCACCTGCAGCACGCGGTCGCTGACGTCGACGGGCGCGCGCCGCGCCTCGGCCGCGGCCGCCGTGTCCAGTTCGGGCGGCAGCTTGTCCGGGCGGCCCACCACGTAGTAGCCCGAACGGTCGCGTGCCCGGATGATGCCGCGGGCCTCCAGCAGGTAGTAGGCCTTGAACACCGTGGACGGGCTGACGCCGCGCGTGGCGCTGGCCTTGCGCACGGGCGGCAGCCGGTCGCCGACCTGCAGGACACCCGACAGGATCGACGCGGCGATCTCGTCGGCCAGCCGTTCGTAGCGTTTCATGGGGGACGCCGGGATCGGGGTGGGCATGCGGGCGACGGCCCCCGCCTACCGCGTCATCCCGGCCAGTCCCATCAGCAGGCGCAGGGCCCAGGCCACCAGGCCCAGGACGGCCACGCTGGCTGCCCAGATCGCCAGCAGCCACAGCATCCGCCGCACCCAGCGCGATCGGGAGGTGGCGGGCGCGCGCATCAGTGGTACCCCTCGCCGGCACGCACCTTGCCGCGGAACACGTAGTACGACCAGGCCGTGTACATCAGGATGATCGGGATGATGAGCAGCGCGCCCACCAGCGCGAAGCCCTGGCTCTGCGGCGGCGCGGAAGCTTCCCAGATGGAGATGCGGGGCGGGATGATGGCTGGCCACAGGCTGATGCCCAGTCCGCTGTAGCCCAGGAATACCAGCCCCAGCGACAACAGGAAGGGGCCGGCGTGCGGGGTGCCGTCCAGCTGGCGCAGCAGGGCCCAGCCGGCTGCGGCCACCAGCAGCGGTACCGGCGCGAACCAGAACAGGTTGGGCAGGCTGAACCAGCGCTGCGCGATGTCCGACTGCGACAGCGGCGTCCAGATGCTGATGACGACGATCACGGCCAGCAGGCCGAGCGTCAGCGGCCGGGCGTTGCGGCACATGCGGCGCTGCAGGCCGCCCTCGGTCTTGAGGATGAGCCAGGTGCAGCCCAGCAGCGCATAGGCCACCACCAGCCCCGCGCCGGTGAACACCGAGAAGGGCGTCAGCCAGTCCATCGGGCCGCCGGCGTAGGCGCGCTCCGTCACTGGGATGCCCTGCAGGTAGGCGCCCAGCGCGGCGCCCTGGAAGAAGGCGGCGGCGATCGAGCCGCCCGCGAAGGCGCGGTCCCAGAACGGACGGTGGCGCTCGTCGGCCTTGAAGCGGAATTCGAAGGCGACGCCGCGGAAGATCAGGCCCAGCAGCATGAAGATCAACGGCAGGTACAGCGCGCTGAGGACCACCGCGTAGGCCAGCGGGAAGGCGGCCAGCAGGCCCGCGCCGCCGAGCACGAGCCACGTCTCGTTGCCGTCCCAGACCGGCGCCACGGTGTTGACCATGACGTCGCGATCCTCGCGCTCCGGCGTGAACGGGAAAAGGATGCCGATGCCGAGGTCGAAGCCGTCCATCACCACGTACATCATGATGCCGAAGAGAATGATGACGGCCCAGATCAGTGCGAGATCGATGCCCATGGTGTCAGCCTCCCGGTTGCGTGGTAGGGCGGGCCGGCGCGCCGTTGGCCGGACCGGTTTCGCTGGACGAGGCGGCCGACAGGGGGCGCGCCGGACTGCGCGGCTCGCCCGGGCCGCCCGACAGCGGTGCGTGCCCGGGCGCGGGCGTGGGGCCCACGCTGATCAGCCGCAGGATGTACAGGGCGCCGGCGCCGAACACCAGGAAATAGGTGATCACGAAGATGCCCAGTGTCACACTCAATTCCGGTACGCCATGGCGCGTGGCGGCGTCGGCGGTGCGCATCACACCGTATACGATCCATGGCTGGCGACCGATCTCGGTGGTGTACCAGCCGGCCAGGATGGCGACGAGCCCGGCCGGTCCCATCCACAGCGCAAAGCGGTGCAGGCCGCGCAGGTCGTACAGGCGGCGGCGCCAGCGCGCCCAGGCGGCCCACAGGCCCAGTGCAATCATCAGCAGCCCCAGGCCCACCATGATGCGGAAGGTCCAGAACACGATGGTGGAATTGGGCCGGTCTTGTGCGGGATAGGATTTCAGGCCCGGGAACTGGCCATCCCAGCTGTGCGTCAGGATGAGGCTGCCCAGCCGCGGCACGCTGAGGGCGTAGCGCGTCGTTTCCTGTTCCATATCGGGAATGCCGAACAGCGTCAGCGGCACGCCCGCGCCGGGTTCGTTCTGCCAGTGGCCTTCGATGGCGGCGATCTTGGCGGGCTGGTGCTGCAGCGTGTTCAGGCCATGCATGTCGCCCACGAGAGCCTGCAGCGGCGCCACCAGCACCAGCATGCCCATGGCCATGGCGAACATCTTGCGTACGGCGGGGCTGCGGTCGCCGCGCAGCAGGTGCCACGCACCCGAAGCGCCCACCATCAGGGCCGTGGCAAGGAAGGCGGCGATGCCCATGTGCGCCAGCCGGTACGGAAAGGAGGGATTGAGGATGACGGCCAGCCAGTCGGTGGGCACGACGCGCCCATCGATGATCTCGTAGCCGGCCGGGGTCTGCATCCAGCTGTTGGACGCGAGGATCCAGGTGGCCGATATCAGGGTGCCCAGCGCCACCATCACGGTGGAGAAGAAGTGCAGGCCGGGGCCCACGCGGCTCCAGCCGAACAGCATCACGCCGAGAAAGCCGGCCTCGAGGAAGAAGGCGGTGAGGACTTCGTAGGCCAGCAGCGGCCCGGTGACGCTGCCGGCGAAGTCGGAAAAATAGCTCCAGTTGGTCCCGAACTGGTAGGCCATCACCAGGCCCGAGACCACGCCCATGCCGAAGTTCACGGCGAAGATCCGCAGCCAGAAATGGTACAGGTCGCGGTAGACGGTCTCGCGGGTGCGCAGCCAGCAGGCTTCCAGTACGGCCAGGTAGCTGGCCAGGCCGATGGTGATGGCCGGGAAGATGATGTGGAAGGAGATCGTGAAACCGAACTGTATGCGGGCCAGCAATAGGGCGTCGCTGCTCATGAAAGGCTCCTGGCGTTGCGCGCGGGGGGCTGCCGCAAGAACGGTGCCCATGGTCGCCACGATAGTCCGCGGCGGCATTTCAGTACAGATTCAAGAGCGGGGGAAAAGAGCGTATCAGTTGGGGGCGGCCCCCCGGGCGCGGGCGGGCGCCGGGGTGTCAGTATGGCATGGTGAAGCCGGATGGGAACTGCTGCGGGACTTGCAAAGGAGTAGGGCGGGGCAAAATCCCCATAAGTTGCCGGGGCCAGCCTGGGCGGGCGTGTGCGGGGATTGGGAAAAAACAAAAAACCCGCCGAAAGGCGGGTTTTTGCGTTCGAAGACTTGGTAGGGACGTTGGACGTCGTCTTCGGGAAAACTTTGGTGCCCAGGAGAGGACTCGAACCTCCACACCTTGCGGCACATGGACCTGAACCATGCGCGTCTACCAATTCCGCCACCTGGGCCCTGCACCGTTGCCGCCCCAAATGCGTAGCAGCAACGAAGACGCGCATTATGCATAAGTTTTTTCGTGTGCGCAAGTCGGTGGGCGCAGAGGGGATAATGGCGCATGCCCCGCCTTGCCTGTCCCCGTTGCCTGCGTCCTGTCGCGCAGTGCCTGTGCCCCTTGGTTCCCGCGCTGACGTCCCGAACGCGGGTGCTGATCCTGCAGCATCCGGCGGAGGCTCGCCATCCTTTGAATACGGGGCGGCTGGCGGCGTTGGCGTTGGCTCAGGCGGAGCTGCGCGTGGGCACGGCGTTCGGGGAGGGCGACTGGGCGAGGCCGGGGCGGCGGGCCTGGCTGCTGTTTCCGGGGCCGCAGGCGCGGGTGCTGGGGGCCGGGGATGGGCCGGATCCGGACGCGTGTACGCTGGTCGTACCGGACGCCACGTGGCGCCAGGCGCGTGGGATGCTGCATGCCAATCCGGAACTGGCCGCGCTGCCGCGGCTGATGCTGCCGCCCGGTGCGGCCGGGGCATATCGTGTGCGGCATGCGCGCGAGCCGGGAGCGGTGGCCACGATCGAGGCGGTTGCGCAAGCGCTGGAGATGCTGGAGGCGCCGGCGCGGTTCGACGCGATGCTGCGCCCCTTCGAGGCGCTGGTGCAGGGGCAGATCGCGGCGATGGGCCAAGCGCGCTATGAGCGCGAGCACGTGCTGCGGCAGGGAAGCCGGACAGCCCGACGGACGGCGCGGGAGAAATGCGAAGGAGAGGCAGGCGGGCCTATGCCGCAGGCCTGCGGGGAAACGCGCCGGTAGGGCATCCGGTAGTGGAATTGGCGCCGCGGCCGGGGTACTGGCAGAAACGGGACGTGGCTACAAAACCGGCCCGAAAAACAAATCCCCCGGAACCATGCGGTTTTCGGGGGATTTGCCGGTGGAGGGATTATTTATTAATCCCGCCGCCTTGAATTCCGTGGTGCCCAGGAGAGGACTCGAACCTCCACACCTTGCGGCACATGGACCTGAACCATGCGCGTCTACCAATTCCGCCACCTGGGCACTGTGAGGGAGAGCCTTGAAACCACCGCGCTTCGCATCGAGCTTGTGCTGCTTTGCACGTTGCTTCAGCGCTGTGTTACATCGCCTTTGTGATACGCTTTCCGCTTGGGTTTGCAGTGATAAAAACCGCTGCATCGCTTAGTTGCGTATCATTCATTGCGTATCATTCAGTTCCCTGCTCAGTGTCTAGCCTTGGGCGAGCCACAGAAGTTGCGCATTATAAACAGGATTTTTACCGTTGGCAAAACGACCGAACAACGACGCGAATAACCGATCCACGTCTGTCTTGCCTGATGCGCCGCCCGATTTCGATCCCGACGTTCCGTCGCGCGAGGCCATCCTGACTGCGTTGCGCTCGGCTGCCGCGCCGCTGTCGCCCGATGAACTGGCCGAACGCATGGGCGTGGAGCGCCCCGCCACCCGTGTGGGGTTCGACCGGCGCCTGGGTGCCATGGAACGCGACGGCCAGTTGCTGCCGAACCGCAAGGGCGTGTTGTTGCTGGCCACGAAGCTGGATTTCGTCGCCGGCAAGGTGCAGGGCCATCGCGACGGCTTCGGCTTCCTGCTGCGCGACGACGGCGGACCGGACCTGTTCCTGGCGCCGCGCGAGATGCTCAAGGTGCTGCATGGCGACCGCGTGCTGGCCAAGCCGGCCGGCGAATACCGCGGCAAGCCGGAAGGCACCATTGTCGAGGTCATCGAACGCCGCACCAACAAGCTGGTTGGGCGCTTCCTGCACGAGCACGGGCTGTCCATCGTGGTGCCCGAAGACCAGCGCATCAAGCACGACATCCTCATCCCGCCTGGCGACACCAACGGCGCACAGCACGGGCAGGTGGTGTCGGTCGAGATCATCGAGCAGCCCACGCGCCACACGCAGCCGCTGGGCCGCGTCTACGAGGTGCTGGGCGAGATCGACGATCCCGGCATGGAGATCGAGATCGCGGTGCGCAAGTTCGACGTGCCAGTCGATTTCAGCGAGCCGGCCGCGCGCCAGGCTGCGCGCCTGCCCGACATCGTGCGCAAGTCCGACCTGAAGAACCGGGTCGACCTGCGCGACGTGCCCCTCATCACCATCGATGGGGAAGACGCGCGCGACTTCGACGATGCGGTCTATTGCGAGCCGGTGGAACTGGGCACCGGCCAGCGCAAGCGTCCGGCCTGGCGCCTGCTGGTGGCCATCGCCGACGTCAGCCACTATGTGCGGCCGCAGGATCCGCTGGACGACGATGCGCTGGAGCGGGGCACCAGCGTGTACTTCCCGCGCCGCGTCATCCCGATGCTGCCCGAGTCGCTTTCCAACGGGCTGTGTTCGCTCAATCCTCACGTCGATCGCCTGGTGCTGGTGTGCGACATGGTGATTCCGGCCAGCGGCGCCAAGGCCGGCACCGTCACGGCCTACCAGTTCTATGAAGCGGTGATGCACTCGCAGGCCCGCACCACCTACACCAGCATCTGGGAGGCCCTGCAGCAACCGGGCGGCCCGGCGGCCAATGCACTGGGCAGCGTGCTGCCGCACGTGCAGCACCTGTACGAGCTGTTCCAGTTGCTGGTGCAGTCGCGCCGCAAGCGCGGCGCCATCGACTTCGACACGGTCGAGACCAAGATCGTCTGCAACCAGCTGGGGCGCATCGAGCAGATCGTGCCCATGGTGCGCAACGACGCGCACAAGCTGATCGAGGAGTGCATGCTGGCCGCCAATACCTGCGCGGCCGACTTCATGGCCCGCAGCAAGCATCCTGGCCTGTACCGCATCCACGAGGGGCCCACCCCCGAGCGCCTGCAGTCGCTGCGCGAGTTCCTGCGCACGCTGGGCCTGTCGCTGGGCGGGGGCGACGAGCCCACCGCCGCCGATTACGGCGAGTTCCTCGACTCCGTGCGCGGCCGGCCCGATTTCCCGCTGCTGCAGACCATGTGCCTGCGCTCGATGCAGCAGGCCATCTACAGCCCCGACAACGTCGGCCACTTCGGTCTGGCATACCCGGGCTACACGCACTTCACCTCGCCGATCCGGCGCTACCCCGACCTGCTGACGCATCGTGTCATCAAGGCGCTGCTCAACGGCGGGCGCTACGTGCCGCATCTCGAGGACCAGCCCATCGTCATCGGAGGCACGCAACACGAGCACGAGCACGCGGTGTGGGAAAAGATCGGCCTGCTCCTGTCGGCCAGCGAGCGCCGCGCCGACGAGGCGTCGCGCGACGTCGAAGCCTGGCTGAAGTGCTGGTTCGTGAAGGAGCGCGTGGGCGAGGATTTCAGCGGCACGGTCACGGGCGTGGCCAGCTTCGGCATCTTCGTTACGCTGGACACGCTGCACGTCGAGGGTCTGGTGCACGTTTCCGAACTGGGGGGCGAGTACTTCCAGTTCAACGACGCGCTGCACGAGCTGCGCGGCGAGCGCACCGGCATGCGCTACCGCCTCACCGACAAGGTGCAGGTACAGGTGGCCCGAGTGGACCTGGAAGCGCGCCGCATCGAGTTCCGGCTGGTCAAGGGCACCAGCTTCGACGCGTTGCGCAAGGCGGCCGCGAAGGGGCCTGATGAGCCGCGCCGGGTGAAGCGCGCGGCCGCGCCCAAGCCGGCCGCGCTGAAAGGCCAGACCGCCAAACAGCGCCGCGCCGAGGCTAAGAAGGCCTCGAAGCAGGCGGCTCGCCCGGTCAAGGCCGCGCGGCCTGCCAAGAAGTCGACGCGCGCCGGGCGCTAGTCCGCGGGCGGCACGGCCCGGCGGGGTTTCGTGCCGCGCTTGCGGGCGCCGCGCCGCGTCGGCGGCCATGGCGGTAACATTGCGGGATCGGCGGCTTCGCGCCGCGCCAACGCGCGGCCCCGCATTTCCCATTCTTCCAAAGGTATTGCATCTATGGCTTCGGCCCAAGTCCTGGCGGGCTTTCACGCGGTGGTCGCGCGCCTGCGCCACGCTCCCGACTCCATCCGGGAGATCTACGTCGAGGCGTCGCGGCGCGACAAGCGCATGCAGACGTTCATCGAGCAGGCCGAGCGCGCCGGCCGGCGCGTGCATCCGGTGGCCATCGACCGGCTGGACGGCCTGGCCCGCGGCACCCGCCACCAGGGTGTGGTGGCGTTGGCCGACGAGCGCCAGCTGGCCGTCGATGTGGACGAGGTGCTCGATACCGTCGAGGGCCCGGCGTTGCTGCTGGTGCTCGACGGCGTCACCGACCCGCACAACCTGGGCGCCTGCCTGCGTACGGCCGACGCGGCCGGCGTGCATGCGGTGATCGCCCCGCGCGACCGCGCGGTGGGCCTGAACAGCACCGTGCAGCGCGTGGCCTGCGGCGCCGCCGACACCGTGCCGTACCTGACCGTGACGAACCTGGCGCGCACGCTGCGCAGCCTGAAAGAGCGCGGCGTGTGGGTGGTCGGCACCGACGACCAGGCGGCCGATGGCCTGCACGCCGTCGACGCCCGCCAGTCCATGGCCTGGGTGATGGGCGCCGAAGGCGAGGGCATGCGGCGCCTGACGCGCGAGACCTGCGACCAGCTGGTGCACATTCCCATGCTGGGCTCCGTCGAGAGCCTGAACGTCAGCGTGGCCAGCGCCGTGTGCCTGTACGAATCGGTGCGCCAGCGCCAGGGGTAAACTGCCCGGCAGCGCCTTTCCCATCTTCCATCGCCATCCAGAATCATGCACGAGAACGGCTTCACTACCGCCATCCTCCATTCCGACCGCAAGCAGTCCGTCGAGCACGGCGCCGTGCACAAGCCCATGCATCCGTCGTCGGAGTTCGCCTACGACGACGCGCGCGAGCTGGCCGCGGTTTTCCAGGGCAAGGCCGGCTTCACGTACGCGCGGCAGGGCACGCCCACCACCACCGCGCTCGAGGCCAAGATCACCCTGATGGAAGGCGGCAAGGGCTCGGTCAGTTTCGCCACCGGCATGGCCGCGCTGGCCGCGGTCTTCAGCACGTTGCTGCGCCGCGGCGACCACCTCGTCACCAGCCAGTACATCTTCGGCAATACCAACAGCCTGCTCGGAACCCTGGCAGGGCTGGGCGTTGAGGTGACTTTCGTCGACGCAACCGATGTCGAAAGCGTCAAGGCGGCATGGCGGCCCGAGACCCGCATGGTGTTTGTCGAATCCATCGCCAACCCGGGAACGCAGGTGGCT
>Ga0182737_1002715_pt1 | contig 13961 bp, 10 predicted proteins | sample eDN5th30CBELigOP_FD_128878 | JGI IMG/M metagenome (GOLD analysis project Ga0182737, IMG submission 128878) | Enriched Organic Plus compost microbial communities from Emeryville, California, USA - eDNA 5th pass 30_C BE-Lig OP (version 2) (version 2) ... | reverse complement strand
TGTAGTCTGGCCACCGTCACCTCCCAGGATAGAGCCCGTATTTGTCACAGTTCCCCCGGCTCCAAAGATAACCGCGTTTCCGCCATTACCGCCTACCTGACTTGAGAAACCGTTGCCACCTTGAATGGTGCCTTCATTGGTCAAAGTGCCCCCGCCAGTCACTTCCACACCTACACCGCCGCCTCCATTCAAGTTTTCTCCACCGGAAGTGGGGCCCCCAAGACCCCCAATGATTTTCGAATTGGCGCCAAGATTCTCAACATTGCCAACACCGCCTATAAATAGTGCACTGCCCCCAAGGCCTATGTTAGCTATGTCAGGCACTTCGCCCCCCGCTCCTCCTTGTATGGAACCTGTGTTGGTTACGGTCCCTCCGGCACCAAAGATGACGGCTTCGCCTCCATTCGAACCCTGAATTAGACCCTCATTAAGCAAAGAACCTCCGCCAGTTATTTCCAGCCCGACAGCTTCTCCTCCTAAAACGCCGTTTTCAAAAGTGGGGCCCCCAGTGCCAGCTAGAATTTTGGATTCCGCCCCGAGATTTTGTACTGTGCCGACGCCATTAATCCGTATGGCATTTCCGGCAGCACCAGCGATATTTGCCTGTTCCGACGAGCCGCCCGTGCCTCCTATGATGGAACCTGTATTGATGATTGTTCCGTCATTTCCAAAAATTACTGCATCACCTCCACCGCCCCCAATCGCCCCGATGCCACCAATTCCGCCTCGGATCAGACCATCATTGGTTAAGGTGCCGCCAGCAACAAATTCCACACTAACACCACCGCTCCCCCCAATTGCTCCTTGTCCTGAATTAAGTCCGCCGGTGCCACCCGTAATTGTGCCCAAGCCACCCACAATGACGCTTGCAGTATCTGCAGCCACGACAGCCAGTCCTCCATTTGTTCCAGTCGCGCCACTAGCACCTGTCAAGCTGCCTACCGTGGTGTCCGTGCCCACTTGCAGAGTGGTGCCGGGATCTACATAGGTTCCTCCAGTATAAGATTGTACTCCGGTAAGCGTGAGGACGCCAGCACCCTGAACAGTCAATCCGCCGCTACCTGTAATCGCCGTGCCTATGCCTATATTATTTCCTTGGGTGTCGATAAAACCGCCGCCAGAATTGAGCACCACATCCCCCGACTCAAAGCTGCGCAGGAAGTTGGACTGGTTCGATGTGGCACGCAGGATACCGCCATTTAACACAATTGAAGACGTGCCGTTTGACTCTTCGAGATAGCCCGCACTCAACACCCCACGACTGCCGGAGTTACCATTGATCGTGAGCGCACCCTGAGTCGAACCCTGGCCAAAAACTAACGTATTCACCGTCAGCGAGCCACTGGCATCTATCCTTAGTGCGCCGTTCGTGCCTGAATTGCCGCCGAGGTAAAGTGTTCCGCTGACAGCACCTAACTGATTTATTACAGCCGTTGTATTATTGCTAATGGAGGTGGCGTCATTGGCGCCATCGGTTGGAAGGGCTCCTGTGTTCCAGTTTCCTGAAGTAAACCAGCTTCCATTATTTGCGCCAGTCCAGGTGGTTGTCACCTGGGCGGACAGCGATGGGCTTGCGAAATTCAGGCCTACCACCGCCAGAAGCAGGCTGGTAGGTCGCCACTTAATTCCTGTTAATTTCCGCTTCTGACATAACCAGACAAAAAGGATGCGGGAGTCCATGGCATTACGTGGGGTTAGTGGCTAACACTTGGGGTTTCTTCAACACCATTGAAACCAAAAGGACAGGATGTGCAAAGTGCAAAGTGTTGTATGTTAGCACATTATACGCTGTGTGAGCCAAGATCGGCCGTGTGGATCACCTGCTTTTATTGCATGGCATCCACCTTGATGCTGAACAGTGTCGAAGCCAGCCAGCTTTGGATATCGGAATCATGAAGAAGGAAGAGAAACCTTCGTCGTTCCGCGGCTTTCTTCCCTAAATCAAAACTTCACGCTGCGCGAGTTGCGCGTTTTTTATGCGAGCCCCGCAGTTTACGAATCAGCGCCACTGTTTCACGGCGATTAATCACGATGGCCCCAAGTGTTATGGCGATCGCACGGGTGTCCTGACATACATCATAATGCGGCGTACTACGAGGTTGAAACCACTCCCGGAGCATGCCGATCTTTTCAGCCATGGCGTGCAGTTCCTCAGGCGTGTCTGCCAGCATGTGGCTCATGAGCATGCCTTTGTAGGGGTTTTTCTGCTGATCCACGTAAACGGCCATCGTGAAACTGGTGCACGCACCACAAATTCTACGTTTTTACAACACCATCAGACACTCTTTTTCCAACTGCAAAACGTCCATTAACTCACAGCATAGGCCCCGCATGAACTTCTAACCACCAGATGTGGGGATAACAGCACCTGCCTGGGCGGTAGAGTGGGATCTGACATGCGCTGCACCATGGTATAAAAAGCCATGTGCGCAATATCCCGGCAGGGCTGGTGCATGGTGGTCAGTGGAACGGAGAGCAGGGAGGCGATGCGAACATCATCAAAGCCCACCACCCGCATGTCACGCGGCACGTTAATATGCAGGCGTGCCAAGGATTGCAACAGCATGGCGGCTACAAGATCAGTGGTGCACATAAGGGCGTCCAGCTTGCTGCCAGCGGTGAATTTGCGCACAAACTTTACATCGCTGGGATCGCCGATTTGCACAAAATCTCGCGGCACCTCCAGACCGTGCGCCAGCATGGCGGCACGAGCGCCGGCAATGCGCGCATCTGCTGGCGTGGCGGAGTAGGGGAGGGCGACATAGCCCAGGTGTTTCGCGCCCAGTTTGATCAGATGTTCTGCCAGGAAGTACCCGCCAGCGAAGTTGTCCAAGCCCACCAAATCCCAGGAGCTGCGTGTGGGAAATGCGCCAATATCACGATCAATCAGCACGACGGGGATGCCTTCTTGATGCAGGCGTTCCACAATGCGGTTGTTCACATCCTCATTATAGGGCCGATGCTCAAAGGGCACAAAAAACACCCCAGCCACACCTTTTTCAATAAACTGCTCACAGAGTTCCTCCACCTCCTCCACGCGGGAGTCTACTTCTGTTTTGGCTCTGGCGGTGCCGCCCCACCATAATCCGTAGTCGTGTACACGGGCGATACTGGATAATTCGCCGCAAATACTCTCGAAAATTTCGGGTTTTCCGTGGCTGGTGAAAATTAATCCGAGTTGTTTGAAGGAAGTTCGTGCTCCCGGCAGGCTGGCAGAGTTGACAGCTTCCTTGACATATGTTCCGGAGCCTGCGCGGCGCTCAATCAAACCCTGGTCCTGGAGATCACGCAACGCTCTGCCGACGGTGGGTCGGGAGACCTGAAATCTTGATACAAGTTGCGCCTCACTCGGCAGCCGACGGTTCGTTCCGAACTTACCGGCGGCGATTTCAGTGGCGAGCTGGCGTGAAATTTCACGGTGTTTCATGGTGGTCTGAAGAGGATATTTGTCACTATCTAATTTGCGATTGGTTATGTCAAGTTTGTGATAATCAGACATGACAGAAACTTCACAAAGCAGCCGTGTTTTTCTTAACATGAAATTATTCACCCCGGCTGACAGCCCGTTCCGCGCTGCTGGCCGGCTCATTTCAAGTCTTCCAAATCCATCCACCCGAACTGAACCATGCACATTTCCTCACTCCGTCATTTAACCCTGGCTGCTGTCTCTGCGGCAGCCTTCTGCATGCCGGGCGCATCCGCGCATGCAGAGTCCAACTATTGGGAAGGCGACCACGCTTTTGGCAATCTTTTTGGGATTCGTGATGCCATGGAAGCCTCTGGCGTCGAATTTTTCGGCAGTTACGAAGCGAACATAGGCGCCAATGTCAGCGGCGGTCGTGAACGTGGTGAAGCCTACTCGGACAACTTTGACTTCGGACTGCGCTTTGATCTGGAGCAACTGTTTGGCTGGGAGGGAGCCAAGTTCACGGTGCAGGGCGTGCAGCGAAATGGCCGCAGCCTGACTGACGACTACGTGGGCAACTTCTACCAGGTGCAGCAGAACTTCGGCGTACAGACAACGATGTTCTACGGTTTCTATCTGGAGCAAAAGTTCCTGGATGACCGTGCTTCCCTGAAGATTGGTCGCTTTGCCACCAACGAGGATTTTGCCACCTCACCGATCTACGGTCTGTACATGGGCAATGCGATTGATGGCAACCCAAAATCCCTGGTGTCCAGCGGAGCATTCACCTCCTACCCTGGTTCCACCTGGGCAGCGCGTTTCCGTATGGACACTTCAGCCGAGACGAATTTCTCGCTGGGGGTTTATCAGAACAACACCTGGCTGTACGACGACAGCAAGAACGGCCTCGACTGGGGCATTCGTGATGAAGATGGCGTGATGTTCATCAGCCAGTTTGGCTGGACGCCTGAGTTTAGAAAACGTCCCGTGGCTTCCAACAGCCCAAGTGTCAGCGGAAAATCCGGCAAAGATGTGAACCCAGGCTCCACGGAGATGGTGGGCCTTCCAGGACACTACTGGATCGGCGCCTACTACTCCACCTGGGAGACGCCTGCCTTTGACACAGGCGAAATGCGCGATGGCAAGTATGGGTTCTACCTGCATGCCGACCAGATGGTATTCCAGGAGGCGCTTGATCCAGAGCAGGGTCTGACCGTGTGGACGGCGCTGGTTTATCATCCTGACGAGCGGGTCAACATCATCCCGTTCCAAGTCAATGCCGGTCTGGTTTACAAGGGGCTGTTTCCTGGCCGCGAAGAAGACTCCACCATCTTTGGCGCAACCTACGGCAGCTTCAGCAGCGACTATGCGCGTGAGCAGAACCGCCTGGGCAACGGAGAGCCCGACTATGAAACAGTGTTTGAGCTGGGTCATCGTTTCCAACTGACCAAGTTCGCCTACGTGATGCCTGAGCTGCAATACATCATGAACCCTGCAGGCACGGAGCGCTTTGATGACGCCCTGATCGTGGGCCTGCGCATCGGTGTGACCTTCTAAGCCGCGAGAGCTCAGCGCCGCCCAAAAAACCTCATCTGCTGCTGATGCTCATGTCAGCAGCAAGCCCCCAACTTTTTTGATCCTCATGACCACCACCACCCTGCATGAACAAGCCTGTCGCGAAACGCGTTCTGGCCACGCCCATGCCGATGCCCACACTCAGGAGAAGACTCTGCTGTTAAGTGCGGAAGGCGTGCAGAAATCCTACAACGGAGTTCCTGCGTTGCGTCATGGACACCTGCGGCTGCGTGCAGGTTCCGTGCATGCCCTGTGCGGCGGGAACGGGGCAGGGAAGTCCACCTTCCTTACGATTTTGATGGGCATGCAGCAGGCTGATGCCGGGAGCATTCAGGTCGGCGGGCAGGAAGTTCATTTCAAGAGTCCAAAACAGGCGCTGGATGCCGGAATCTCCATCATCACGCAAGAGTTAAGTCCAGTGAAGGGCATGACGGTTGCCGAGAATCTTTATCTGGGTCGCGAACCCAAACGTCTCGGCGTTTTTGTTGACTACCAACAACTGAACCAACAGGCAGCCGACTTGCTGACCCGGCTGGGATTTAACATCAATCCCACCCACTTGATGAGCCGCCTGAGTCTGGCGGAAACCCAGCTTGTCGAGATAGCCAAGGCGCTGACGCATGAGTCCCGCATCATCATCATGGATGAGCCGACTTCTGCCATCGGCCAGCATGAAACGGAGTTGCTATTTAAAGCCGTGCGCCAGCTCACCTCCATGGGCGCCGGCATCATTTATGTGACGCACCGCATGTCTGAAATTTTTGAACTGGCCGATGACTACACGGTTTTCAGAGATGGGCAGTTTATAGAAGAGGGACGCGTTGCAGACATAGATCGCCGCCATTTGATTCGCCGGATCATAGGTCGTGAGAGCACCGCGCAAACACGAGTTGGGATGGCAGCGCTTATTGATGAAGCCGCCACTCCTGTACTGGAAGTGCGTAAGGTGGCCCAAAAGACTGGCTTTGGTGAAGTGAACCTGAAGCTGCACGCGGGTGAGATTGTCGGCCTCTATGGGCTGCTGGGTTCAGGGCGCAGTGAGTTCCTGCAAGCTTTGTTTGGCCTGGAGGAAAAAGTCACCGGCAGCCTATTGCGCCATGGCCAGAGCATTCAAATACGCAGTCCTCGCGATGCCATGCGCCAGGGTATGGCACTGGTCACGGAAGACCGCAAGGCCTCAGGCCTGGTGCTGCCCCTTTCCGTAAAGCAGAACATTGCCCTCTCATCACTGGATCGCTGGTCCAATGGCGGATTTGTGGATCACAAATCCGAGCGCCGCGGTGTGCAGGACATGATTGATAAATTCAGCATCCGCACCGCTGGCATGGACATGCCGGTGCAGAACATGAGCGGCGGCAACCAGCAGAAAGTGGTGCTGGGACGCTGGCTGCAAACCCGGCCCAGCATCCTGCTGCTGGATGAACCAACGCGCGGCATAGATGAAGGCGCGAAGCAGGAAATCTACCGCTTCATGAGCGAGTTCGTTCGCGATGGCGGTGCCATCATCATGGTGTCTTCAGAGATCGATGAAGTGCTGGCGATGAGCGACCGCATTCTGGTTTTTCGCCGCGGTCAGCCTGCCCAGGCAAGCGCCAAAGGTCAGCTCACCAAAGAAGAGCTGGTCCACCTGGCCGTGTGATCCTGAACTCAATTTCAATCCTTTCCTCATTCCTTTTCCGCCCCCCGATATCATGAATGCCTCCACCACCGCTTCACTCAATTCTGATCCGCAACAAGAAGCCAACGTACTGGCGCGCCGCCAGGCGATGCGCAGCTACATTCACCAGTACGGCATCATAGTCGCCTTCTTCCTGCTGTGCCTGACGCTGTCCTTTGCGAGCGAGTATTTTCTTACCACCAAGAACATCGTCAACGTGCTGCGCCAGACGGCGATCAACGGCATCCTGGCCATTGGCATGACGCTGGTGATTCTGGCGCGTGGCATTGATCTTTCTGTAGGTTCAGTGCTTGCGTTATCAGGCATTGTAGCCGCCAGCTTTGCCACGGGTGAAACACCTAGCCCTGCATGGGTGGCCTGTGCAGCAGGTTTAGGTGTGGGTCTCGCCTGCGGTCTGGTGAACGGCGTTGTGATCAGCAAGCTGGGGGTGCCGCCATTCGTCGCCACCTTAGGCATGCTGAGTGTCGCACGCGGTATGACTTATATCTACAGTGAGGGCATGCCGATCCCTGATCTGAGCAAGGGGTTTCTGTGGATCGGTCAAGGCCGTGTGGCGGGTGTTCCTGTGCCTGTGCTGTTCTTTGCAGCGGCTTTCATCCTCTTCTGGGTTGTCCTGAACAGAACCACTTTTGGCCGCTACATCTATGCGGTTGGGGGTAATGAACGGAGCGCCCGCACTGCTGGCATCAACACCAGGAAGGTGCTGGTTTCAGTCTATGCCCTGGCAGGACTGCTAGCCGGTCTTGGCGGCTTGATCCTGACCGCACGAACCACCGCGGGTCTGCCGCAGGCGGGTCAATCTTATGAGCTTGATGCCATCGCCGCTGTGGTGATTGGCGGCACCAGCCTGAGCGGAGGCGTGGGCACCATTCGCGGCACACTCTTTGGCGCGCTGATCATTGGCGTGATCAACAACGGTCTCGACCTGCTGGGCGTGTCCTCCTTTTACCAACAGGTCGTCAAGGGCGCCATCATTGTCTGCGCCGTGCTTCTCGATCCCGCGCGACGCTCCCGAGATTGAGACCTTATGGAAAAACTTTTTGCCAAACTACCCAACATTAAAACTCAAACCACCACCACAAACACGCCCTATGAAATTGATTAAAAACACACTTGCCGCGCTGCTTGCAGGCGCAACCTTGCTGGGTGGAGCCAGCAACTCCATGGCCGCTGACAAGCCTGTGCGGATTGCCGCGCCTGTTTACGGCCTGCGCTCTGAGTTCATGAAAGTCTGGACCGACTGGCTGATGGAACACCCTGCTGTGAAGAGTGGTGAAGCCAAGGTCACCATCTTTGACGGACGCTATGATCCAAACGTGCAGAACGATCAGTTCGACACCATCATTGTACAGCAGTTTGACGCCATTGTATTTGTGCCGCTGGATATTGAAGCTGGCGGCCGCACGCTGGAGAAAGCCATTGCCGCAGGCATCCCGGTGGTAGGGGCAAATGCACGCGCCAACTCGAAGATGCTGACCTCCTACATCGGCAGCAATGATGATGTCGGCGGTTCGATTGAAGCCCAATACGTGGTGGATAAACTCGGCGGAAAAGGCAACGTCGTGATCCTTGAAGGACCGATTGGCCAGTCCGGTCAGGTGGAGCGTCTGAAAGGCATCAACAAAGTGCTGGAGAAGAATCCGGAGATCAAGGTGCTGGATAAAAAGACCGCCAACTGGTCACGTGCCGAGGCGCTGGCGCTAATGGAAAACTGGCTGACCGCCCATCCTGGAAAAATCCAGGGCGTGATCGCTGAGAACGATGAAATGGCGATTGGCGCGATCCAGGCCATCAAAGCCGCTGGTCTTAATGTGAAAGACTTCGCCATTGTGGGTGTGGACGGCGTTAAAGACGCCATCAAGGCTGCCAAAGACGGCGAGATGGTTAGCATCCTGCAAGACGGCAAGGCCCAGGCGCAAGGTGCGCTGGACATCGCCCTGCGTGCGGTAAAAGGCGAAGGCTACCAGCCACAGTCTGAGATCTGGAAGCACTATGGCGAGAAGCTGCCATGGGCTGACGGCACGGCCAAAAACTACGATGTTCCCTGGACCATCATTGATGAGAAAAGCGCTGACGACGTGATGAAAATGATCAGCAAATAACGCGACGGGCAGCGTCAACAACTGAGCTGCCTGATTTCAAAATTTTGCCGGATCTACGAGCCAGCCGTCGTCTGCTCCGCGATCCGGCACCCCCCAACCTAATCTTAAATTCCTGTGAATCCCTCCCTGCCAAAAGAAATGAAAGCTGTTGTCGCCTATGCACCTGGTGACTACCGGCTGGAAACAATACCGACTCCGACCGCCGGCCCTGGTGAAGTGGTCGTGAAAGTGAAGAGCACCGGCATCTGCGCCAGCGACATCAAATGCTATACCGGCGCACCCATGTTCTGGGGTGATGAATCACGCGCCGGATACTGCCAGCCGCCGATTACCCCTGGTCACGAATTCATTGGTGAAGTGGTGGCGCTGGGTGAAGGCGCGGCTGAAAAGTATAAGCTTGAGATCGGTGATCATGCCATTAGCGAGCAGATCGTGCCGTGCTGGAACTGCCGCTACTGTGACCGCGGCCAGTACTGGATGTGCGCCACGCATGACATCTATGGATTTCGCCAACGGACACCTGGCTCGTGGGCTGAGTACATGAAGTTTCCGGTCGGTGCACTGAATTACAAAGTGCCCAAAAGCATTCCACTTCATCATGCGGTGTTCATTGAACCGCTGGCCTGTTCCATTCATGCCGTTGAGCGCGGCAACATTCAGTATCAAGATACTGTTGTTATTGCTGGCTGCGGTCCGTTGGGCCTTGGTATGATAGCGGCAGCAAAAATGAAAGGGCCGGCCACCATCATTGCCATGGATCTGAGCGATGAGCGTCTGGACATAGCCAAACGCACGGGAGCTGACATCGGCATCAACCCACGCACACAGGATGTGGTGCAGGTGGTGAAAGACCTTACGGATGGCTATGGCTGTGATGTTTACATTGAGGCCACCGGACATCCCGCAGCGGTTGAGCAGGGTCTGAACATGATCCGCAAGCTGGGCACCTTTGTCGAATTCAGTGTGATGCGTGAGAAGGTAACCGTGGACTGGACCATCATCGGGGATACGAAGGAACTGAACGTGCATGGCTCCCATCTGGGGCCGCATTGTTATCCGGTGGCCATCCGCATGATTGAAGAAGGCCTGCTGCCGATGGAGGAGATCGTCACCCATCGCCTGCCGCTGACTGATTTCCAGGGCGGCATAGACAAAGTTTTGAGTGGCCTGACCTCGGTGAAGGTCACTCTGGAACCGTGACAGACGTATTCTTTTTTCTCAACTCTTTCACCCATGTGACCGGGCCGGGGCATGTGTGGAGCACCAGTTCCCCCGGCCCAAGTTTTTCCAACCCAAATCAAAACCATGCTTCACTTAAAGACTACCACCCGGCGCCTGTTGGGCGCATCCCTGCTTGCGGCTGGCGCGCTGTTCTTCGGCGCCTCCTGTTCCAAAAATGCATCTGCCACTGGCAACCCTGAAAGCGCGATCAAAATCGGCATTTCTTTTCAGGAGATGAACAACCCCTACTTCGTTACGATGAAGGAGTCGGCTGAAGAAGCCGCAGCAAGCATCGGGGCCAAGCTGTATGTGGTGGATGCCGCGCATGACATCACCAAACAGATCAATGACATTGAAGACCTGATTCAAAAAGGCATTCAAATCCTGATCATCAATCCGACGGATTCTGCTGGTGTGGAATCTGCCGTTCAGGCAGCGAAAAAGGCGGGCATCGTTGTTGTGGCTGTGGATGCGCAGGCGAACGGACCGCTGGATTCTTTTGTAGGCTCCAAGAACTACGATGCAGGTTTTAAGGTGGGCGAATATCTGGCTGAATATCTGAAAGGTCAGGGCAAGGTGGCGATCCTGGATGGTATTCCTGTAGTGCCTATTCTTGAGCGGGTGCGCGGCTTTAAAGATGCTGTGGGTAAACATCCTGGCATCAGCATTGTAGCAACGCAAAATGGTAAACAGGAACGCGCCACCTCCCTGTCTGTGACGGAGAACATGATTCAGGCAACGCCTGATCTGGCAGCCATCTTCAGTGTGAATGATGGGGGTGGCATGGGCGCACTGGCGGCGATTGAAGCTTCCAAGAAAGATATTGCCCTGGTGAGTGTGGATGGTTTTTCCGAGGCAGTGGATGCAATCCTTAAAGGAGGACCGTTCAAAGCAACCTCTGCGCAGTTCCCACGCGACCAAATGCGCATAGCTCTGGGGATGGCGCTGGCAAAATACTGGGGCGCCAACGTCCCAGAAACCGTGCCTGTGGATGTGAAGCTGCTGACCAAGGAGAATGCTGAGGGCTTCTCCTGGTAAACAAAGTGGCACGGATGGCCTTCTTTTCCACACCACTCAAACGCCCTGACCCGCCAACAAAACCAAAAGGTTATGATTGCCCAAGCTTCCGTTCAAGATCCTCCGCCAGCGTCCCATGATGGAAAGAACTTGCTGGAGTTGCGCAGCATCAACAAACGTTTTGCTGGCGTGCGTGCCCTGGGTGGTGTGGATCTGGACCTGCGCCATGGAGAGATTCTTGCCCTGCTGGGTGAGAATGGCGCAGGCAAGTCCACGCTGATGAAAATCCTTTCCGGCGTGTACCAGCCGGATGAAGGAAGCATTGAGTTTGATGGAGATACTGTCGTGCTGGACAACCCTCGCCATGCACAGGATCTGGGCATCAGCATTATCTATCAGGAGTTCAGCCTGGCTCCCCACCTGCCTGCTTATGAGAATGTGTTTCTAGGCAGTGAACTGCGCAACAGGCTGGGCATGCTGGATCGCCGCCGTATGAAACAGCGCACGATAGAATTGCTGGCGCGACTGGGTGTGATGATTGATGTGACGCTGCCTGTATCACAACTGAGCATAGCGGAGCAGCAGTTTGTGGAGATTGCCAAAGCGCTGACAAGAAACACGCGCATTCTGATTCTGGATGAACCCACCGCGACGCTGACGCCTCTGGAAGTCGGACGTCTGTTTGATGTGATGCTCGAACTCAAGAAACAGGGTGTTTCGATGATATTCATCTCCCATCATCTGGAGGAGATATTTCAAATTGCAGACCGTGTGCAGTGTCTGCGGGATGGCCAGCACATTGGCACGAAGGACACCAAGGATGTCACGCCTGCGGAACTGGTGAAGATGATCGCGGGCAGGGACATTGAACATGCCTACCCCCCACGTCGCGGCGGTGTGGCTGGCGATGTGGTGCTGAATGTAAAGCGGCTGCGGCGCGGGCGAGATTTTCCTGAAGTGCGCTTTCATCTCTGTGCAGGTGAGATTCTTGGCTTTGCCGGGTTGATTGGTTCAGGCCGTACAGAGATTATTCGCGCCTTGATTGGCGCTGATGCCGCGCTGATTCATGAGGCTGATTTTGAGGGTAAAAAGTTTTCCCCATCTTCGCCTGCGGATGCACGCAAGGCAGGCATTGGGCTACTACCGGAAGATCGCAAACAGCAGGGATTGATCCTGCCTTTTGAAGTCGGCCAAAACATTGTGCTGAGCAATCTGCGTCCGCTGTGCAACACCACGACGCGGCTGCTGGACAGCGGTCGCTGTGATGCTGTGGCACGCGAGTTCATTGAAAATGTTCGTATCAAAACGCCATCCTCCTACCAACTGGTGCGCAACCTGAGCGGCGGGAACCAGCAGAAGGTGGTCATAGCCAAATGGCTGCATGCAGGCTGCCATGTGCTGATTTTTGATGAGCCAACGCGTGGCATTGATGTTGGCGCGAAGGCAGAGATTTATGAGCTGATGCGCAAGCTGACAGCGCAGGGTGTGGCCATCATCATGATCTCCTCTGAGCTGCCGGAAGTGGTGGGCATGAGTGATCGTGTGATCGTGATGCGGAATCACCGCATTGAGACAACCCTGGATGATCCAGAAGAGATCACGGCTGAGAACATCATGCTGTATGCCACAGGCGGGCATCAGACCCAGGCTTGATTAAGCTCGGGCCGCTTTCCTTCCCCCTCCCCTTTTCAACCCCTTCGAGTCCCATGACCAAACCTTCCCAACTTACCTCGATCCAACATTTTTTTTCGCGAAATCCGCACATGTTTTCGCTCATCGGCCTGGTGATGCTGTGCCTGGTGATGATGATCATTTCAGATGAATTTCTGACAACATCCAACCTGAGTAATGTGCTGCGTCAGGTGTCTGTGAACGCCATCATCGCCGTGGGCATGACGATGGTGATTCTGACCGGTGGCATAGACCTGTCTGTGGGCTCCGTAATGGCGCTAAGCATGACGGGTGCGGCAGGGGCCATGATTTCCGGCGTTCCACCGACGCTGGCCATACCGATTGCGCTTGGAGTCGGCTTGATCTGCGGGGCCATCAATGGATTCCTGGTCGCGTATTTGAAACTGCCGGCCATTATCGTGACACTGGCGACGATGGAGATTCCACGCGGGTTGGGCCTGCTTTATACCAAAGGGTATCCGCTAACAGGGCTGCCCGCGTCCTTCTCCTTTTGGGGTCAGGGGCAGATTTTTGGGATTGAGGCGCCGATTGTGATCATGTTTCTGGTGTTTATCGCGGCTTATCTGCTGCTAAATCACTATCCGGTGGGACGCTACCTGTACGGCATTGGCGGTAATGAAGAGGCAGTGCGTCTATCTGGTATTCGGGTAAAACGCTACAAATTTCTGGCCTATCTGCTGAGCGGTCTGACGGCCTCCATCGCCGGAATTGTGCTGGCCTCGCGCCTGATGTCTGGACAGCCGACAGCGGGTGAGGGTTTTGAACTGGACGCGATTGCCGCTGTGGTGCTGGGCGGCACCAGCATTGCAGGCGGCAGGGGGCACATTATTGGCACGCTGATCGGCGCACTGACGCTCGGGGTGCTAAACAACGGCCTGAACATGATGGAGGTGTCCCCCTACATGCAGAAAGTCCTGAAAGGCTGCATCATCCTGCTGGCGATCTACGCGGGGAGTCTGAAGAAGGAACGCTGAGGCAAGTCAGGGCAACTGGAGGAAAAAAATACCATGAGTTCACGATCATTTTCGCTGGCAGGCAAGACGGCCATCGTCACGGCTGCCGGCGGCGGCATTGGCAAAGCGATTGCTGAGTGTTATGTGGCTGCCGGAGCCAATGTGGCGCTGCTGGGCAGAGGCAGCAGCGTGCATGAAGCCGCCGCGCTTTTGCCATCAGAGCAGGCGAAGGGCTTTATCTGGGATGTGCAGGATTTTGAGCGTATCCCTGCGGTGCTGGATGAAGTGGTGATGCACTTTGGCGCGCTGGATATTCT
>Ga0182737_1002714_pt1 | contig 13970 bp, 15 predicted proteins | sample eDN5th30CBELigOP_FD_128878 | JGI IMG/M metagenome (GOLD analysis project Ga0182737, IMG submission 128878) | Enriched Organic Plus compost microbial communities from Emeryville, California, USA - eDNA 5th pass 30_C BE-Lig OP (version 2) (version 2) ... | reverse complement strand
GCTGAAGCAATCGTCAATATCCGAACCTATTTTATGCCGAAGCGGGCAAAGCAAAAGTTTTGACTGCCAGCCGGAAACCCATTCCGTCAATCACGAAAGACGTGGGCTATTCGTTGCGCTCACGATCGATATGTAGAAAGCATTAAAATTATGCCTAAAGATTTGATCTCCAGTTATCGTTATAAGGAGATTAAGAGCGCATGGGATATGGGAGCTATAAACTATCTAAGCGAATTATGCTTTGAGTCTAACTGTAATCTCATTGAGGCTCTTGAGATGATGGCAATCAATAGTATTGACGATCTCAAACCTCAACAGCCCACAACCACGACTCAAATTCTTCTGAACATGGACCCAGAAACTCGTTGGTCATATTGGATCTCTGCGGCGGACATCGTTAAAAGCGTGAAAGAATTTCGCGGATTAAAGGTCGTCTAGCATTCCTGTTCTTCACCCTATCGCGATCAAAAATACTGCCGCCGAAGCCGCCGTTTCTTTAGTATTATGCATATTCGTCTTTGATGGAGTTGTTCCATGCAAACCAACGAGCGACGATATCTTTATGTGAGGCAACCGATCCTCACCCAAACCGAAAACGATATCACAAGGAGAAAAATCGATGTCTGATACTGCTTACTACAATGACCCTTATTCCCAATCTGGATTCCCGACTGTTGGAACATACGCGATCTCAATGCTGTCTTGCGTGGTAATCCTGTTGTCGATCCTGAAGGCCGCAACGCTGTTTGGAGCCGACTTCAATCCTTCAATCATCATGTATGCAATTGTTTGTTTTGTCGGCGTAATTGCTGGTCTGACAATCGCTCATATTGATAATCGTTGAGTCATTGCCGTCATGAATACAGATAAATTTTGCAATAGACCCACACCTTTTGGGTACGGCACAAAACGGAAGCGGAAGCTAAAGCGAAAACAAAACTCGATAGAAGCTGACCTCGATTTGGTGAACGCGTACCTACAAGGCGGCGGGTCGATTACAAAACTTCCGAACGGGCATGCTGAAGACTATTTCCTGACTGAGCATGCAGCCGAATTCCGATAGGCCCCTCCCCTGCCCCAGCAATTGAGAGTTCATATGATAGAAAAAATACGAAACCGATTCCGACAAAAACCAAAGGTCGAAGCCCCTCAACAGACCGCTGAGATGTCAAAAATCCTTAAAGACCATGAGGATCAAGAGAGGATTACAGCTACGCTTAAAACGATGTCCGCTCAAGAATTCGAGGATAGCATTGATCCTGTAACACCTTGTGACAGGAAGACTTTTGACGAAAAATACGTGTTTGGCTATGCCTTGGAATGCGCTGGATCTGTAGTCACTTCGTTGAAGTGGGAATATAAAACTGGTTCATGTCAGTCCAACAAGATTGGCCTAGCGTTGGTGCTTTTGGCCGATATTGATGCTGCTTGTCTGATTATAGCTGATCTCGCAAAATATGCCCCTGGATTACTATCGCGGGATTTTACCGACCGGATCGACAGGCATTTACATATATTCGTCATCAAGAATATCGTTATGGATATGATTTCAGAGACCCCCGAGGGCAGATTCATCGTTCACGAGTGGCCGAAAAAACCGTTGCTTGAGAAAGCTAAAATCTTGGCATTCTTCACAAACCGAGCCCGACACAGACAGCTGGCTATCCAAAAGCTCGCGAGTACTGCACCAGATATCTATGATCTGGAAGACTGGGATCTGCGATACCCTGACGACTTCCTATCCGATATGGCTCTCCAACTGTATCCAGTACGCTACTGGATGCGCTTAAAGGATGTCGCATTCACTGATGAATTGGACGTCGTTTGCGCTGGCAGCGAGCTCCCACCTTTTTATCGGCTATTTCTTCCAATTGAAGCCCTATCCTGGTCTGAAGCAGTTATCAAAATTAAATCTGACGCCCCGCGTTCAATACCGAAATCCATCGAGATCGACGGCATCAGATGTTTTATTCCAAACTCAATTATTGGGCCACGGACGGCTGAACTCTTTCGTGTTGCACGCGTTGAACATCGAATGAAACCACGTCTTTCCGACCTCCCCCACATTTGGTGACTTGCGAGCCGTTGGGCTATTATGATCATCTGCACATTTTAGGGAAGCAACATGACTAATAAAATTGATTTCAGCAGCTGGCGAACGACGAAGTCGTCTCCAAACGTATTTGGAAAAACGATAAAAATCGATGGCGATAGTTACTCGATTGAGATTAGCCGCACGAATGAGGGCCGTGGTTTATGGCTGTTCCAGCGCGGGAAATACGATGCAGGCCACGGCAAGTTTGACAAGCAAATAAAAGGTGGATTAGCCGATAGTTTTGAGGACGGATATCATGAGTTGATGACGACCGTGCACGCATAAGCGTCCTTCATGCACGACGTCGATCTTTCAGGTTGGCAGAGAAATCTAAATTCCCCAGTTGAAACGTATTTCAAAACTGTCGAGATTGGAGACCAAGAGTACGCCGTTGAAATCCGCCGCATATCTGATACGAAATCGGCATGGCGGATCACCCAGGGTGACTATGACGGCTCGGCGGATAATTTGGATGCTGAAATTATGTCTGGGAAGGCAAGGACGCTGAAAGATGCCTTCGTCTCGGCGTTAGAGGCATGTGAGAATTACGAGCCGCCTGCATCGCACAGGTTTTAAGCTTTCCTATGCGTTCCCATCGAAATGCCACTTCACCATATCGTGGGTTTCGAGAGCCAATCTAAGTATCGCGATGCCTTGCGATAGCAGTTCCTGGTCTCGGTCGTTGAAGGGGTTCTCGTGTTTTCCACCGTGGAACAGGTTGTTTCGGATTCGGCGGATCGCGACGAATAGATCGACGGTATTCTCAGGCGGTTTACAAGCTTTCCAACCCAATTCACCGCCTTCGTCTACAACCTGCTTGTTTGGTGGCTGCTGAATAATTGTATCAGCGACATGGATTTCTTTCACAACATCGAAAAACCGTACGCCGATATCGCTGGCAAACTTGTCCCAGTGAGCTGATATACGGCCTGCTCTTACTCGCAAGTAGCCCGCTTTTTTCAGTGCGAATTCGAAACGTGAAAACAATTTAAAGAACTGAATTTCAAGGTCAGCTGCGATAACGGCTCCAGACGGTTCTGACTTCCGCTCGTTGACTTGCATTGTGTCTTCCGCAATCGGCATCCTATACGGCCCTCCCCTACCCGCCTTTTGGCATCATTATCAGAATCAAAGTCCCTGGTTTCTCGACCATTTTATGACTCTTTCGATCCGATTCTGTCAGAATGTCCTCTGGCTTGGCTTAATTTCATGAGCCGCAGTCAATCTGGACCATTTTTTTTCATTGGTCATAGGTTCATCCTTGTAGCTTTAACGTATTGATAACGTTAACTGTTCGCTTCTGCGAGGTTCTCGTGTTAACCGTCTGTTAACGAATAATTTCTTGCAGCAAAAGACCTTCTTGCTATCATCACGGCAAACGACCCATTTCCATTGATTTCGCGTGATGAAAGATTTCTCTGTGAACACACAATCTCAGCCTGCACGTCAGGATGTCTACAATTCCATCGGCGATCAAGCTGAAATTCTAAGCTCGTCTCTTCAAGCGATGAGCGAAGCCCTGTTTCCGCCAACGGCATCGAAAGAGCTTCGCCGTTTCACGTCGACTGAGGCTGCCAAATTGATTGGCGTGTCGGATTCTCATCTTCGGAAAATGAGCATTGCAGGCGATGGCCCGCAACCTGAAACTTCAAGTAATGGACGTCGACTATACACGCTTGGCGATATCAATGCGCTTCGTCGCTTGCTGGCGGACAACATTCGTGGCCGCGATCCAATCGAGTTGCTTCCTCGCCGCCGTGCACATGAACACCTTCAGGTTCTGGCAGTTACGAATTTCAAAGGTGGCTCCGGCAAGACAACAACGTCGGCCCACCTCGCTCAATACCTGGCAATGCAAGGCTATCGTGTGCTGGCCATCGATCTCGATCCTCAGGCATCCCTTTCTGCACTGCTAGGTGTTATGCCAGAAGTAGACGTCCATTCCAATCAGACACTGTATGCAGCTATTCGTTACGACGACGAGAAGCGCCCGTTATCTGACGTCATTCGCAAGACCTATTTCGATGGTCTTGACCTGGTTCCGGGAAATCTGGAGCTAATGGAATTCGAACACACGACACCTAAGGCTCTCACGTCGGGTGACCGCAGCCAGCCGCTGTTCTTTATGCGGATTGCTGATGCGATAGATCAGGTCGCCGATGATTACGACATTGTCGTTGTTGACTGCCCTCCTCAGCTCGGCTTCCTGACATTGTCGGGTTTGTGTGCAGCAACTTCGATGATCGTCACGGTTCATCCCCAGATGCTGGATATCTCATCGATGTCGCAGTTCCTGCTGATGACACGCGATCTGCTGGGTGTCGTCAAAGAGGCTGGTGGCAATCTGCAATACGACTTCATCCGCTATCTGCTGACCCGTTATGAGCCTCAGGACGCTCCACAGACGAAGGTGGCTGCCCTACTCCGAAACCTTTTCGACGACAGTGTTCTCGTTAACCCGATGCTGAAATCCGCAGCGGTTTCGGATGCAGGCCTTTCGAAGCAGACCCTTTATGAAATCGGCCGAGAGAACCTGACTCGCTCAACATATGACCGCGCGATGGAAGCGTTGGATGCTGTTAATGGAGAGATTGAGGATCTCGTCAAAGCCGCTTGGGGGCGGAAATGATGCGCTTCCCCATCCTGCTGTTGGGACGTCCCAACAGCCAGTTGATCAGTATCTCGTTTGTTGGGACGTCCCAACAGTGCGAAACCCAGAATGGAGGATAAAGTGAGCCGTAAAGAAACCCTCAGCAATCTTTTCCTTCAGAAACGTGAGGCCCCTGCCCCATCCAAGTCTCTGGATACGGATCGCGTACGCACCGGTGCTATCGGAGCCATGGGTGCTTCACTTAAAGAAATGGCCGAAACCGCTAGACAAGCTTCCGATCTCCAGAAGCAATTGGAAGAAGCCAACTCCATTGTGGAGATTGACCCAACACTTGTAGACCCCTCGCGTATTGCTGACCGAATCTCCATTGATGTCGATCCTGCGTTCGATGGATTGGTGGAAAGCATTCGTGAGAGCGGCCAGCAGGTACCCGTTCTGTTGCGACCGCATCCAGACAACGCTTCACGCTTCCAGATCGCTTATGGCCGCCGTCGCCTTCGAGCAGCCCAAGCTTTGGGGATCAAAGTTCGCGCAATCGTAAGGAAGCTGACTGACGACGAACTTATCGTTGCGCAGGGACGTGAAAATCTGGATCGGCAGGATCTGTCATTCATCGAAAAGGCATTTTTCGCAAAGAATCTGGAAGACGAAGGCGTGGAAAGAGCTGTCGTCATTTCAGCATTGGGAATGGATAAATCCGATGTCAGTCGCCTTATCTCGATTGCACGGAAGGTTCCACTCAATCTGATCCGCGTCATCGGTTCAGCCCCAAAGGCGGGTCGCAAAAGATGGATGGAGTTACTCGAACAGATTGATGACGAGAAGAAATTAGAAGCTGCCGAAAGCCTCTTGAACAACGATGATGTAAAATCGCTTGATAGTGATCAGCGTTTTGCAAAGCTCATGTCGGCGCTCCGTAAACATGATAGCGACTCCAAGAACACAGAAACTGACATCGAAAATGGTTCTGCAGCTAAAGCCTGGAGATCTAAGGATAATTCAGTTAGCCTATCCATGAATCAGAAGCCAAAAATGGTTGCGATCAAGCTCGAAGAAAAGAACGCAAAACCATTCAGCGATTGGCTGACAACGCGCTTGGATCGTCTCTACGACGAGTTCGAACAGTCAATGAATAAGGAAACAGGAGACTAAACCGCAAAAGAAAAAGGCCCCCAAACGTCACCGCGTGGAAGCCCTTCTCATAAGTCTAAGCAGCTAGAGAATCGCATTTCCATGAATCACTGTCAAGAGTCGTTGGCGTCGTTTTGGCGAGCGGAAATCTTTTGCCTTTAGAAAGGTGAAGGGAAATGCAAGTTCTGGAGACTGTTACGTCCGCATTTCGCGGTCGAATACAGAACCGTGCCCAAAATTTAGAAAAGGGCAGGGGTCTCAATCGTTGGACAATCTATAAGCAGCTATGCATCGCAAAGTCGGAATTCGGTCTGAATGACCGTTGTCTGGCGGTGTTGAGCTCGTTGCTGTCATTCCTGCCTGAAGACGAGCTCAATGAGAAGAATGGCCTTGTCGTCTTCCCATCCAATCGTCAGCTTTCATTGCGCGCTCATGGAATGCCCGAAAGCACCCTACGGCGTCATCTGGCATCACTGGTTGAAGCAGGGATTATCGAACGCAAAGACAGTCCAACCCGAAAGCGGTATGCCCATAAGGATAACGAAGGAACTGTTGAGGTTGCCTTCGGTTTCTCCTTCGCGCCAATGGTTTCCCGTTCAATAGAGATTGAGCAGGCAGCCGAACGCATTGTAGCCGATCAGAAGGTCCTGAAACGCCTCAGGGACGAGGTTTCCGTCATCCGACGCGAGATTGCATCTGGCTTCGTTGATAGCGCTCCAGACGTCCTTTCTGACGATCTGGAAGGCCTGTTTCTCAAGTTCAGGGAAATCGTTGATGGTCTGCCACGGCGTGCCACAGTGCAAGAACTGCAGGCCATAAAAGCCAATTTGGAAGCCATTTGCTCGGAATTGGATAACCTGCTGAAAAATAATGATATTGCAGAAAAAATGAGCGCCAGCGACGCTCAAATTGAGCGGCACCATTATGAATCCCTACCAGAATCCCTTTTTGAATCTAAATCAGTTCAAAAGATTGATTTGAAGGCGAATAATCCGGAGAAGCAGGCACCTGTGTCCAACCTTCCTGAGAGCATTCCACTCGACATGGTGCTCCGAGCCTGTCCGGACATCAGGGAGTATGCATCAGACGGCATCAAGTCCTGGAGAGACCTCGTTGACGCCAGCACCCTAGTTTCAAGATTTCTCGGCATCACACAGTCGGCCTATGACGATGCCCGACAGACATTGGGCATGGAAGGCGTTTCTGCAGTCATTGCGTGGCTTCTGCACCGAGCAGGAGACATCCAGTCGGCAGGTGGATATCTGCGGTCTCTGACCCAGAAGGCGAGGGGAGGGGGCTTTTCGATCTCGCAGCTGTTGATGTCGACTTTGATGGGAAGTCGGGCTGCGGTGACTGCTAATTGACGTCGGAGTTGGGAACATGGACAATAGGTTTATCACCACTAGCCGATTGATTCGATGAGCGGATGGCAGTCCAAAAATCAATCGGTAGTGCCCAAAGCTAAAGCCGTATTAGGTTTTGTTAACAGAATTTTAATAGCTCTTAACAATGGGTTAACCGTCTGGAAGTCGACGTCCAGTTTTCTCGATTTTGTACCAAAACAAAAAGGAGGCCGAAGCCTCCCTTGAGAGTGGTTGGATGTCGAAGTTATCGGAACAAGGACAGGATCGACTGCGGAGCCTGGTTTGCAATAGACAGAGCCTGCGTGGCCAGCTGTTCTTGAACCTGGAGAGCCGATAGACGAGCTGCTTCCTTGTTCATATCGGCGTCAACAAGCGCGCCAACGCCAGTATCGAACTTATCGACCAGCTTACTAATGAAGTTCTGCTGGTTCTCGATACGCTTTTCGACCATACCGAAATTTGCTTCGGCCTCGGTTATCTTCGCCATTTCGCCTTCGACATTTATCATCAAAATGCCAAGAGCGGCGGCGTCAGTTGCGGCGGCAACGTCGATAGCAGCAAGTGCCGTCGACACAGCACCTGCATCAAATTTGTCGAAATTGAAACTAGTCGTTTGGAAAACACCACCATCGCGGGTTACACCGGTTGCAACCGTCACAGTATCCGTACCATCAATCATCGACTGACCATTATATGAAGACTGAGAGATAGTGGAATTGAACTGGCTAACGAGGTCCTCGATATCCTTCTGGATGAGAGTGCGATCAACGGACTCGTTTGCCTGAGCAAGAGATACCTTTTCGAGGATTTGCTTGGTGATTTTCCCGAGTTCCTCAGTACCCTGCCGAGCAACGGATACCGAAGCACCAATGATCGAGAGGTTTTCACTTAGAGCGTTGAATGCAGCAGAGTCACCACGCATCGTCTGAGCGATGGAGTAGTAAGCAGCATTGTCTTTTGCGCTCTGAACCTTAAGGCCAGTCGATACTCGACCCTGCGTTTCAGTCAGATTGCTCTGGACTGTTTTAAGTGTCTGAAGAGCGGTCATGGATGCATTGTTAGTAATAATAGACGCCATATTGGACGTACTCCTTTTCTGAGTTGATTTTTGAGAAAACGGCGACTTTCTGCCACCAAAAGGGCGCTAGCGAGTAGCGCACGAGAACAAGCTTAGATGGCCGACGTTCAGATCAAGTTCAGAAAAATGAGATTGTCTTAAGAGAGTAGTAAAAGCAGAAATGATAATTTCAATGATAAAATTTGGACGGAGAACAACCGGAGTAGATGCACTCAAATTTTGTCAGTTCCTAAAAATAAAGCCCCTGAATGGGGCCTTACGCTGACGGATTTTTACTTTTATGAGCATACCGATGCAGGTTGATATCGGAATACGAACTTTGCGCCATTTGAGGGCAAAGGCATCGGTTTACATGCCGTCTTTTCTTCATCTTCGGGCTTTGGTATTTCCGGCTCAATCACTTCCTCGACTTCAAAAACTTCCATCACGGAGCCGCCGTATAATGCAAAATCTCGCGTAGAAAGAGCTACGCCTAACGCTATCATAAACCCTCCAGCATCAATATCCGCCTGTCTTACGGTGTAAGATCCAGTACATGCGAATGATCCACCTACAGGCATGCCAGAGCCTACGCTTGGGCACGTGAGGCCGAAATCGACATAGCTATCGAGTGAGCCGTCATTCCGCACGATGTCGGTTGCGCCGTAATCAACCCGAACATAATCCCCCGCAGGAATTGAGCGCGTCAGGCCGGATATGTTGAAAGCGAAGGTGATAACTTCACCAGCATTCCTAACTTTCTGGTCTGCGTGGCTGGTTAGCACGCCTTCCACAGTTGCGTGCTGGCTGTCATCAAACGGCAGATCTTCTGCCTGCACTTGAATTGCGCTGAATGCTAAAATCGCAGCGGCTAAGACTGTTTTCTTAAACATTATCACTCACCACCGACTTCACTATTACGCTCATTCGAAATCAATTCTTTGATGACATCGCAGGCCGACTTAGACCCAAAACGCTTGCTGAAAATCTCGGCCCGGTCAGCCATCGACCAGGCACCGACAGACAGAAATTCATCATCAAATGCGATGACTCTAAGTCGGGCTTCGAGGTCAACAATAATCTGATCTGCGATTTCCAATTCGTCATCTGTCAGATCGCAGTTTCTGGATTCCATGCGCAGGGCGATGGTCTCAATTGCGATATCCCTGATGGCCGCATCGGCGATCTTGGATTTCAATGTTTCTTTGAAATCGGTAGGAATTGGAGAGACTGCGATGGATGGTCTTTTCAGATCGCAGAGTGCGCTATAGAGATTGGCATGCTGATAAGCGCCGCCTTTTGAGTGCTCGATCTTCTCGGATTCCTGATGAGCGAAATACATGATTTCGCCAACACTCATGTCCAGTTCTCTTGCAGATGAATGGGCAGCCACGCGAAGGTCTTGATAAGCCGATTTGTCATCGCATACCTTGACCTTTAGCATCCCACCGACAACTCTCGAATAGTCCTCCTGGCCTGCCAGAAGCTCAACGGGAGCTGCCGATACGGAAAAAGTCGATGCCAGAATGGTTGCAGAGGCGAGGGCGGATAAAATTGTGTTTTTCATATCCACCCTCCTTATTTCGATGCCGCATCAGCAGGTATCTGAGACCAAGTGAAGGTGCTGAAGCTTCTGAATTCATCGACACTGGCGGTATCGCAAACCCACGAAACATCGGCTCCGGCCTTTGTAAAACTGGCATCAATGTTTTTGGCACGGGCATCCACCAGCACCAGAAGCTTGCCAGACTCAATTCCGGTTTTCGCGGAAGCATCGAGAATATCAGCTTCGATTTCTGCCTTCAGGGCCTCAGAGTCCAAATCGGCGCAATGCTTGAGCTTATAGGAATTGGCAGCGGCATTCCTGAATTCATCAGACTGGATGCCAACCTGACCTTTCCCATCAAAACCGTCAGGCGAGGTGCCTGCAGTTGCAAAAGATGCGGTCGCCAATAGTGCGCTTGCCGCGACCATTGTAAATTTCGTGAACATGTATCTCTCCTTTTAATGACGGCAGTTTTTTGCCGGATGCCATCATTGTTGGAGAGGTGGTTGCATAGCACAAACGGGGAAAAAATTCGGCCGACAGAAATAAAAGGGGCGACCGAAGCCGCCCCATTTGGATGTCAATATTGGAAGGTTAGCGCTTGCGCTTTCCCTTGCCTGATATCGTGTCTACGAACTGCGTGTTCATATCCGGCACCGGAGTCAGCTTTGCCGAAAGAGCATTCCATTTGCGAAGATCGGCTTCCGCCTTTGCCAAAAGCTTTTTGAATTCGGCGATTTTCTTCGCGTCCTTGTTCTTTTCTGCCTTGGCCAGCTCGCCCTTGAAGAACGTCACCCGCTGCTCACGCGTCATGCAGTCCGTTTTCTTGAAACCGATACCGCAGATTTCCCAATTGGCGCGAACCGCATAGGTCATCGTCGGCTTGCCGGAACCAGACATGCTGGCCTGCGCAGATGCTTCTACCGAGAGATTGGATGCCTTCGGTTTCACACGGACACCCACGGAAGCAACCACGCTGCTGGTTTCTGACGGATCGGTCATCACCAAGTATGGCATGGTACCGAGATCCGCATATCCGAGAGCGGTGTTAGTTCCACTTGCAAGTTCATGGCGGTATTCGACTTTGGCATTTGGAGTGATCAGAAAATCATCCGTCTCATACTGCTTTTCCAGTCGAATGCCAGCAACAGCTTTGAGGGAACGAATGTCAGTGGTGCCGTATGCCAGATTTGTCCAGTCGTTACCGTGTTCCGTAAAGCCGTTCAGCTTTCCAACAACACCACGGAAGCCTGCGTAAGGCTCAATCTTGAGACCCTTATCCGTCTCAAAGCGATACCCGCCGATGATCGATCCGAAGACGGTGGTACCATCACGGGAGCCGTATGCCAGTTCACCAGTAGACGTCACATAACGCGTGCTATCCATGGTCAAGTGGGAGAAGCCGATGATGCCATCAACAAAGGCACCATTGCGATTGTGCCAGGTGCCATAGAGTGCGCCTGAAATCGCCTTGGCTTCATTTTCGGTGCCGTTAGAGCCGATTTCCGACATCTCACGACCGAAACCGATAGCAACACCACCAACGAAGGCGTCTGAGAAACGATAATCGACTCCAGCCGTTCCACCTACCGCAGTCGACTTCATTTCTATGCTGCCCAGTTCACTACTCTCACCCAATCGGACATAACCCGTCGTCCAGACTGCAAGAGGATTTGAAGACTCGAACGTTCCACGAGCATTCAGACTGTTCTGCGCGCTGATGTCATTGCCTTCGTGATCGTAACGAGCGCCGTCCTTAGGATCGACACCGAGCTGCCAATCAAACGAATTCTGACGTGCGCCTGGAGCTTCCGCACGGATTTGTTCAAGACGGCGGGTGATGTTGGCGACCTGATCATCAGCAAGCCTGATTGCAGCATCCACCTGAGCCTTCAGCAATGCAGCCACTTCGGCGTCCTTGGATGGATCAGGGCGTTCAGCTACAACAAACGTTGCCGTCGCAATGGCCGAGCGACCCCATTTGTTTTCAAGCTGATAGCTGATCACAGCATTTCCTGCGAAGGTCTTATTTGGCTGGAATCCGAGATGCGTATCAGCCAGGTACGAAATACCAATTTCATCCGAGATCGACGTCAGGATGTGCACTCTGGTGATCGGGTCTTTCGACACCGCACCTTCGGTCAAATTCACGTCGCCTGCCTGCATTGGCTGAAGGCGGATGAAATGGTTCTTGGCAATCGGTGCTTCACCAAAAGGTTCCTTGATGGAAATTGCGATGTTTGCAGTCGCAGAACCACCAGCATTCGACACCATGAAGCTGAACAGGTCGGAACCCGTTGCGCCTTCATTCGGCACGTAAGTAACGGTGTTGCTTTCCAGCTTGATGCTGCCCTTGGATGGCTGCGAAACAATGGCAATCGTGTCCACGTCACCGGAAATCAACTGAGCCAAATCAACGGTGCCGGACTGACCAAAGTCGAGATCGAGCGAGCCATTTTCAGCCTTCGGAGCTTCGATTACGGCCTCAGCAGAGGAGATTGTGATACTGAATATGCCGGACCCGAAAGTTCCCTCAGCATCGATAGCGGTGACCTGAACCAGCTGGCTTCCCTCAGCAGTTGGCGTGCCTTCGATCTTGCCGTCATTGAGAGCAAGTCCGTCCGGCAGAGCAGGCGACACGGTTAGGGTATATGGTGCCACACCGCCTGTGACGACGACCTGGTATTCAAGTTTCTCGCCGACTTTGCCGTTCAATGCACTGCCTTGGACGTAGATCATTTTCTGCGCAGGTATCGAAATGCGAAGAGTGGCACGGTTCGATTGCTCACCGAAGATATCCGTAGCGTAAAACTGGATGATTTCTTCTCTTGCGATGTCCAATATATCGTACTGAACGTGCCACGTGGTCGGCGACGTGTTGACGATATTCAGGCTGGTGCTTTCGAAAACAACATCCATGATGTCAAACGAGCCTTTGGTGATGACTGAAGCGAAATCGATATCAATGGCACCAGAATGGTCGGCAGAAACGCTGAGGTCTGACACCGTGGGTGCCGCGATCACGAGATTGATCGTAAGGGTGCCTGATGCTGAACCACCGTTCGCACCAAAAACCATATAAGGGATCGTGAAAGAACGTGGTGGATTACCGCCGTCAATCATGGAATGAATTGTAACTACACTCCCATTCAGGTCGGCACGATAATAGCTCGTATCAATCCAGCTTTTGTCGAATGTAGAGACATCACCTGTCACTAAGGTAGACAGATCGACATCGAGTGAGCCGCCGTAAGGCAGATCGAAAGTTGCGTCGGATGCGATAACGGGATCAAAACCTTTAATAATTTCAATCGCATAGGACTTAGTTGCAGAAACACCAACAGAATCCGTCGCAATGACTTCCGCTGTAAAATTCCCTTCCGTGGTCGGGGTGCCTGATATCTGATTACCTGAAGCGGTGATGCCGCTTGCAATAGCATCCGAACTCAAATTGATTTGATAGGAAATTGCACCCGTACCTCCAGTAGCATCGAAGGTTTGGAAGAAATACTGGCCAGTCATAGCCGAAATGGTTAAATCAGGCAGCTCGACGGCTACAGGATCAACATCTCCCAGATCGATGGTGTGCGAAATCGACTTCGACTGTCCAAGAGCATCCGTGATGGTGACCGTTATCGGGTAAACCCCATTGTTCGGCAGCGTGCCACGAAGCGTGAAAATTGCGCTTTCTGGGAATTCAGTACCAGAACCGTTATGGTCCTCCTCCCATACAAGCCCGGCAGGTATCTTGCCGGAATACGAATACGTGAAAGGACCGACGCCGTTTTCAGCAATAAAGCTTACGCCATACCCTTTGCCGCTAGCTGGGGGCGTAGACTCGTTGAAACGAAGCGCCATTTCAGGGCGAGCGATGTTAAAAGTGATGGTTGCGATATTGGATTCAACGCCATTGAGAATATCGACGGCCGCATATTGGACGACCAAGTCACCACGAACAGCGAAGGGAAGATAAAGATAGACCGGACGAATGCCCGAGCCAGGACTAATTGTAGCCCGCGAATCTGATACGGATTTGATAACGATTTGTCCGACATCAGCGCCTTTGAGACAAAACTGGTTTAATTAAGAAGAGAGGATTTTCGGCTCATCATAGCTTTATCAAAGGACGCAAAGATGAGACAGAAACCCGTTCCCCAAACGTTTTC
>Ga0182737_1002713_pt1 | contig 13985 bp, 13 predicted proteins | sample eDN5th30CBELigOP_FD_128878 | JGI IMG/M metagenome (GOLD analysis project Ga0182737, IMG submission 128878) | Enriched Organic Plus compost microbial communities from Emeryville, California, USA - eDNA 5th pass 30_C BE-Lig OP (version 2) (version 2) ... | reverse complement strand
GGCCGGCCACGTGCGCGTGCCCGACCAGTCCGGCGCGACCGTGGAAGGCCGCTTCAGCCGCTTCCACTGGCAGCCGCCGGCCAGCGCGGCGAAGGCTTCGGCCGGCCAGGTCGCGCGCGATGCGGTGGCCGCGGCCAACGACGCCGACGGCGCCGGCACCGACGTGCCGAAGCCGGCCGACGACGGCTTCGATCCGGCGGCGATCCCGCCGCTGGCCATGGACATCGAGGACCTGCGCTACCGCGACGCGGCGATGGGCCGCGCGGTGCTGCGCACCCGCCCGGTTCCGGGCGGACTGCGGGTGGAGCAGCTGCAGGTGCAGGCCGGCGAACAGAAGATCGAGGCCAGCGGCGAATGGCTGGGCCGTGGCGAGGGCGCGCGCACCCACCTGGCGCTGACCGTCGACAGCCGCGACATGGGCGCGCTGATGGACAGCCTGGGCTACCGCAACTGGCTGGCACGCGGCGAAGGCCGGGTCAGCTTCGACGCCAGTTGGCCGGGGACGCCGGCCGGATTCCGCCTCGGCGGGCTGCAGGGCAGCCTGCGCATCGCCACCCGCGACGGCCAGCTGCTGGAAGTGGAACCCGGCGCCGGCCGCGTGCTCGGCCTCTTCAGCCTGGCCCAGCTGCCGCGCCGGCTGATGCTCGACTTCCGCGACTTCTTCTCGCGCGGTTTCGCCTTCGATCGCCTGGAAGGCAACGTCCGCTTCGCCGACGGCCAGGCCCGGACCGACGACATGCTGATCGAAGGCCCGGCCGCCGACATCCGCATCCGCGGCACTACCGACCTGCGCGCGCAGCGTTTCGACCAGACCATCGACGTGCTGCCCAAGTCCGGCAACCTGCTGACCGTGGTCGGCGCGGTGGCCGGCGGCCCGGTCGGCGCGGCGGTGGGCGCGGCGGCCAATGCGGTGCTGTCCAAGCCGCTGGGCGGCATCGGCGCCAAGACCTACAAGGTCAGCGGGCCGTGGAAGGAACCGAAGGTCGAGGTGATCGGCCGCGAGCAGTCGCGCCGCGAGCAGGAAGAGGCCGGGGCGCAGGACGCCGGCTAGCACGACCGACCCCTTCCGATATTACGTCCCGAAGGGGGCGTTGCCGAAAGCTTGCGCGCGGCATGCGATTTATCTACTGTCTCACTCGGGAAAAGCGTTGCGAGGCGCAGCGGCAATAGTCCGAAAGGTGCGGTCGCGGGGGCGATCGTGCCAGTACGGTCGGGTAATTCTTATCCTGCCCGTAAACTGCGCAGCACGCTTGTAGGTGTACTACAGGGGGAAAAATGGCGCCACAGGGGTGGTTTGGGCGCGTTGTCTGCGTGTGCCGGTACGTAGTAGTTGTGGCAGTCCTTGGGCTGTCGGGTGTTGGCTCTGTTAATGCCGCCGACTCTACGGGTTCGGTTTATTGGGCTGGTTTCGCATTTACCGGGGAGGCTTCTTCCAAAGAGGAGCTCGCGCCCCACGTTAGTTCTGTACTTGAGCGGCGAGGTATAGAGCCACTCAACCAACTTCTCTATGGTGAGTTCGCCAAGCAGCCTCCTAAAAACCTAGCTCTTGTCGCCGACCGCCTGGCATCGCTCGATGGGAGTACCAGTGCCGTGGTCCTTGCCGCGGCCCTCGATCGCGAACTTGTTTCCATCGAGCGTATTGGGGGGCAGTACAAGGTTCTCGTCGAGCTGGCGTTGCAAGGCTTGTTCTTCGATTTTCGAGAACGGCAGGTCATCGCAGCCTACCCTTTGACCTTGCAGCGAATCGACTTGATGTCCGAGCGCCCAGATACCGGGCGAATCCAGTCGATCGTCGAAGGGTTGCTATACGGCCCCTCAGCTACGGACCTCCCCACGGCATTTGCTGGGCTGTTGGCAAATGCAAGGCTCGCAGGAGCCGCTGCCAAGCGCATACAGGTTGCCGAGGTCGAGATCGATGCCACGGTCTTGCAGAAATTGGGTGATGCGTCTCGCGCATCGGCTCTTGGCGCAAGCCTCGCGCATGAGCTAACCAAGGCCCTCTCATCGTCGACAGGCCTTGGCCTGCTACCGCCTGCGAGTGGCCAGGCTATCGGTGGCGCGATGGCGGCGCGCTTCTCGGATGGCAAGGTTTACCAGTTGAAGATCCCCGAGGCTGACTACCTCGTGAGGGCCAAGGTCGATGGAATGAAAAGCGGCGTCGTCGACGAGTCGCCGGCCATGCGGCAGATGCTCTTCGGCGCCTTCTTCACTGTATCAGTCGTCGAGCCCTACTCCGGGAAAACTTTCTTCCAGCAGCCGCTGCGCAAAGGAGCCTTCAAAGTAGTTCCGGTCACCCAAGTCGATGTCGATCAGCGGTCTGCAGGTTACGAAACCTTGCTCGCCGGTTTCGACTCGTTTGCAGGAATCGCTGCCGCTCGAGCCGGTCATGCGGCTTGGCTGTCGGAGCAGAAGCCGGGTGGACGGTCGTTGCAACAGGAAACAAAAGCCCTTCAGGAGTTGATCGCCTCATGCCGCTAATGCGTCTTTTGATCGTGCTTTTCGCACTGTTTTTTCATGCAATACCTGCAGCCGCCCAGCCTGTAAGCGCCCGTGGTACCGGAACGGCCAGTTATGGCCTCCGGGCGGGGCCCGATGCGCGTGCCGAAGCTCTGGAGAACGCGAAGATCAATGCGTTGGAGGCCTATGTTGCAGAGACGGGGCCTGCCAAGCTTCGTCTGTTCGAAGCGCGACGGGACGAGATCGTCGGGCAGATCGATCGTTATGTGCTCTCGTCGGTCCTGCTGGCCGAGAACCACGACAAGAAGGCGAAGACCTATACGGTAAGCATTCGCGCCGAGATCAACGCGACCCTTCTCCAAGCCAAGCTCGATTCCGGTTCGGCAGTGGTTGCTGCGAATCCCGCGCAGAAGTCGTTGATCACGTTTCTCTTCATGGCGCGATCCCAGGATGCCATCCAGTCATTCCAGGACAAGGAGTATCGCCGCGTCGACGTCAGCGCGACCCATGACGAACGAACCAGCGAAGGCGAGTCTTTCGGCGCCAACACGATCGGCACCAGCGGCAGCATCCGGACGGACAGCTCCGTCGCCGTCACTTCCGGGGGGAGTACCACCCGCCGCAGCGACAACGTGACATGGAAGGTGGCGAATATGGCCGAGGTAAATACAGCCATGACGGGCGCCTTCAGCGCCGCAGGATACGAGGTCGTAGAGGCGGAGTACGTGGAGGGTGAGAGTGGCGGACTGCTCAGGACGGACCGTATCCGCGCCGACTTCAGCACGGGTAATGATCTTTCTGCCGCCACGCTGAGGGACACCGCCAATGGGGTGCGCGCCGCCGGGATCCCCTACATTGCCATCGGCACGCTGGACGTCGGCCTGCGTGACCGGGACCCCGTCACGGGGAACACCCGTGTTTACGTCACCGTGACGGGAAAAGTTCTGGACGTTTCCGGGCGCTTCCCGCGAACCGTCTCGTCGGTCGGCCCGGTCCAAGTTGCCGGGCTAGGGCCCAACGAGACGGTCGCTCGTACAAACGCCCTGCGCGAAGCGGCGGAAAAGGCGTCCGAGCAGATGATCAACGAGCTGAATCTCAAGTCCGTACGCTGAGCCGGTTCAGGTTGGCGGCTACTTTCTTCCGCCATGCCGAAAGGCTGGCTCGTCATGTTGAAAACAGGGGGAATATCAATGATTCGAGGCAGTGCGGTTGTTCTCGCTATTGCAGTCATGTCCTTCGCCGGTGTGGCAAACGCCCAGCTCGGAAAGCTTAAGGCCTTGGTGGGCGGGGCGGAGTCCGGTGAGCCGGCCGCCGTGGCGGCCCCGGATGGGGCCATGCAGGATGCCCTGGTAAACCGTTTTGTGACGTCGCAATCCCATTCGTTGAAGGCACAGGCCGAGTTTGCCAAGGCTTTCGGACTGGCCGAGCAGGTGCAGATGCTGGAGGCAGAGCGGATCGCACTTTCTTCCGGTGCCGTGGACCTCGCACAGATGAAGAAGACGGTATCTGTGAGCGAAAGCGCCCAGGTCGCCATCGATGAGCGACTTGCCGCCCAGCCGGAACTCAGCGCCGAGGCTAAGGCCCACTACGCCGAGGGGCTTGTCGCCCTGCTGCAGGCCGTGATGGAAGGCAGGAAGCTCGCCACCGAGGCGAGCAACTTCACCGCCGGCATGAAGACTCTGGGGGCTGTCCAGCTCGCGACCATGAACCGCAAGTTGGCTGTCGGGGCGTGGGTGGCCAAGGAATCGCCTGGTTACGTCAAGGGCCTCTATGGCTCTAGCCGTTCCGCGCTCACGTTCGCGCGCGCGGCGAAGATCAAGACGCCGGGCAACGCTGAATCCATGCTCGACGGGCTGGAATGAGGCCCATATGACCTTTTATGCGCGTCTGGTCCTGTTGTTCGTCGGGGTAGTAACAGTGGCGGGGTGCGGGAAGGAGTCTGCGCCCCCGGGCGGGACCGAAACTGCGCCAGTCCCCGCCGAGGAAGCCGTTGCGGATGCCGGAGGTGGGCGCGGCGTTCCGGACTTCGGCGGCGTCATCCGTGTGTCTCGCGAAGTCGAGGGAGTCGGCAGTACACCCGAGCTGGCCACGCTGGCGGCGTTGCAATCCGCGGTTGCCCAGGTTAACGGCGTTCGCGTGGCGACGGGGCTCGAGACGGTCCGCGCGGACCTCTCTGTGTCGACCGAAAGGCAGACGGCCGCCGTCGAAGGCGAAGCGTTCATGCAGCAGGTCCGAGCGGCCTCCGGGGGCGCAATCCTGGGGTATGAGGTTCTCTCCCAAGAGGAAATAGACAAGGTCGATGCGGAGATCGTAAGCAGGGTCCGCGCAAGCGACGAAGGGTACAGCCTTTCCGCCGCTGCCTCCGAAAGTGGACGGGCGGAAGCCTCCGCACGCGCGGGGGATGCGGCGGCGAGGGCGTCAGCCAGGTACGATCAGTCCGCTAAGCTTTCGGTCGATCGCGGGCCAAGCAGCTTCGAGTCTGATGTTTCGTATAGAAGCATGCGAAGCTACTGGAAGGTCAGGCTCAGGGCGGATGTCGCCCAGTACAACGCGCCCAAGGAAGATGGACGGCCAAGGATTGTCGTCGCCTTGCCCAGAGTTGCCTCGGACAGCTATTTGGTCGGGGACGACCGCGTTGCGTCGCAGGAGGTTGCGGGAGCGATCCGTGCACGCCTTTCGGACACACTAACCAAGACGCAACGTTTCGTCGTCCTCGATCGCGAATTTGGCGACGAGCTGCAGGCTGAGCTCGACCATATCGCAAGCGGCAATGTGCGGCTGGAGGACACGGCGCGGTTGGGTCAGCAACTGGCGACCGACCTGATATTGACGTCGGTCGTAGAGCGATTCGAGTATCCGCGCAGCAGCCGGCAATTGCGTATGTCCGGACGAGAGGTTAGTAGTTACTCGGGCGGTGGCCGGATCACGCTTCGACTGTTGAACGTCGCCACCGGCGAGGTGGTCTTGTCAGACCGGTTTGAGCACGAGCTGGATGCGACTGCTCCGAGTACGCTCCCCCGCATCGTGGACGGTAAGGGCATGGCCGCAGCGATGATGGATTCTTTGTCGGAACGAATTGGTTCCGCCGTCGTGACTGGGACTTTCCCGATTTCGATCGTGGCCGTGGACGGCAATCAGGCCGTGCTTAGTCAGGGCGGTGATCTCCTGAAGCCGGGCGAGATCTATCAGGCAGTGCATCTTGGCCGGGAGCTCAGGGATCCACAAACGGGTCGGTCGCTCGGGCGGCACGAGGCCCACTGTTGCACGATTCGCATCGATCGTGTCGCGCAGCAGACCGCGTATGGGACTATCGAGGGCGCGACCCTTGACCCTTCGGCCTTCGTTCCAGGCTCCGTGGAACTGCGTTCCCGGCTTGAGCAGCCCCGCGTAAGCACCACGGTGAAGAAGTCAGACGCACCATCGTCCGGGCAGCCGGCCGCTGCTGGACGCTCGGCCAGGAAAGAGGCGGCGCCCACCGCCGGTGCCGGCCAGGAGGACGATCCGAACTGGTAAGGACGCCGGAGACGGCGACAAGCCGTCTCCGGTTACCCGGCGCGGGTGAACTTGGGCAGCCGCAGCTTCACCCGGTGGCCTTCGGCCGGGCAGCCGCGCACGTCGACGCCGCGGAAGTAGCCGCGCTGCCACTGCTCGCGCGCCGCCTCCGATTCCGGATCCGGCAGTTCCTGCAGGAAGTGGCCGCGGCTGTGGGTCCAGGCGTGGTACTGCGAGTGCAGGTCCGGCGCCTCCGACAGCGGCCGCCATTCGGCGCTCACGTCCTCCAGCAGCGGCCGGTGCAGCGGCAGCAGGTGGCAGAACGGTTCGCCGGCCTCGAAGCGCACCTTGCCCGGCCGGGTGAATTTCCAGTTCATGGTGAACGGGTAGGGGCTCCAGCCGGTCTCGACCACCCCGGTCAGCGCGGCAATGCCGTCGCGCGGGCGGTTGATCGGGCCGGTGACCATCAGTTCCACGGCCGCGTCGCTGCGGAACAGGCAGGGCACGTGGAAGGTCAGCACGCCGTAACCGAAATGGCTCACCGCCGGCGCCGAGGTGCCCGGATCGGGCGTGACCTTCACGTCCTCCAGGGCGTCGCCGCCGCTCCATTCGGCGCTGAAGCCGGTCTGGCACAGCAGTTCCCAGCCGTGCACGTTGGCCATGTCCAGCGGCAGGCAGCGGTAGGCGTAGCGCTGGTCGGTGCGCTCCATCCAGTCGCGCTCGCGCGGCGCCGGGCGGATGTCCAGGGTGTGGCCGTCGATCACGTAGGCGGTCAGCTTCATCGGGCGGGGCGGGCGGGTCCGGAAGAGGGCGGTTAAGGCCGCCGGGCGGCCAGCTGTCATCATAGGCATGCTTGCCATCCCCGGCGCCCGCCCCCATCCCCCGTACATGACCTCGACCACGCTCGCCCTCGCCGAAAACCGCCTGCTCGTCCCCGGCGGCCTGGACCCGTCCGGGCTGGACCACGCCTTCTCGACCCTGCTGGGCCCGGGCATCGACTTCGGCGACCTGTATTTCCAGCACTCGCGCCGCGAGAGCTGGACGGTGGAGGACGGCATCGTCAAGGACGGCGCCCACTCGATCGAGCAGGGCGTGGGCGTGCGCGCCATCTCCGGCGAGAAGACCGGCTTCGCCTATTCGGACGACATCAACGCCGAGGCGCTGCGCCTGGCCGCCGGTTCGGCGCGGGCGATCGCCCGCGATGGCGCGCGGGTGGAACGGCAGCTGGTGCGCACCGGCGCGCCGGTGGTGCGCGACCTGTACCCGGCGCTGGATCCGGTCGACGGCATGGGCAACGAGGACAAGGTCGAGCTGCTGCGTTCGCTGGACCGCCTGCTGCGCGCGTCCGACCCGCGCGTGGCGCAGGTCTCGGTGAGCCTGTCCGGCGGCGTCGACACGGTGCTGGTGGCGCGCAGCGACGGCGTGCTCGCCGCCGACGTGCGCCCGCTGGTGCGGCTCAACGTGCAGGTGATCGTCGAACACGGCGGGCGCCGCGAGTCCGGCTACGCCGGCGGCGGCGGACGCTATTCCTATGCCGAGCTGTTCTCCGGCGGCCGTCCCGAGGCGCTGGCGCGCGAGGCGCTGCGCCAGGCGCTGGTCAACCTCGATGCGGTCGATGCGCCGGCCGGCACGATGCCGGTAGTGCTCGGCGCCGGCTGGCCGGGCGTGCTGCTGCACGAAGCCGTCGGCCACGGCCTGGAAGGCGACTTCAACCGCAAGGGCACCTCGACCTACGCCGGCCGCCTCGGCCAGCGCGTGGCCGCGCCGGGCGTGACCATCGTCGACGACGGCACCCTGGAAGGTCGCCGCGGTTCGCTCAACGTCGACGACGAGGGCGAGCCGACGCGCTGCACCACGCTGATCGAGGACGGCGTGCTGGTCGGCTACATGCAGGACTCGCTCAACGCGCGGCTGATGGGCATGGCGCCCACCGGCAATGGCAGGCGCGAATCGTTCGCGCACCTGGTGATGCCGCGCATGACCAATACCTACATGCTCGCCGGCACGCACGACCCGGAGGAGATGATCCGCTCGGTGAAGAAGGGCCTGTACGCGGTCAACTTCGGCGGCGGCCAGGTCGACATCACCAGCGGCAAGTACGTGTTCTCGGCCACCGAGGCCTACCTGATCGAGGACGGCAAGGTGACCGCGCCGGTGAAGGGCGCGACCCTGATCGGCAACGGCCCGGAGACCATGCAGAAGGTGCGCATGGTCGGCCACGACCTGGCCCTGGACGAGGGCGTGGGCGTGTGCGGCAAGGACGGGCAGAGCGTGCCGGTGGGCGTGGGCCAGCCGTCGCTGCTGATCGACGGCCTCACCGTCGGCGGAACGCGGGCGTGAGGGCCGGCGCGTGAGCCCGGCGGCGCGGCCGCCGGCAGCGCACGGCCCGGCGCGCTCAGTCTTCGTCGCCGGGGTCGAAGCCTTCGCCGGCCTCGTCGAAATCGAACCCGTCGCTGTCCGCGGCGTCGTCGGCGTGAGCATGCGCGGCGGCTTCGCCGGCGCCGCCGGCCAGCAGCAGCGCGCGCAGTTCGCGGAACAGTTCGCGGAAGGCGCGCGGCGGCTTGTTGCGCTTGCGCTCCTCCAGTGTGCTGCGGACCAGCTGGCGCAGGCGCTGGCGGTCGGCACCCGGATGCTCGTCGAGCAGCTCGGCCAGCGCCGCGTCGCCCTCGGCCAGCAGGCGTTCGCGCCAGGCCTCGACCCGGTGCATGGCGGCGACTTCGCGACGCGCGGCCTTGCCGTCCTCGTCCAGCGCGTCGCGGATCGCGTCGAGGGTCTCGTCGTCCTCGCGCCGCATCTGCTTGGCCAGGTAGGCCAGCTGGCGCTTGCGGGCGATGTGCGCGGTGATCTTCCGGGTGTGCTCCAGGTGCGGCAGCAGGTCCTCCGGGATCGGCAATTTTGCCAGCTGGCTCGGCGTCAGGCTGGCGAGCTTCTCGGCCAGCTCCAGCACGCCCAGCGCCTCGCGGCGCTGCTGGCTGCGGCTGGGGGAAAGGTACTCGCCGGTTTCTTCGTCGCGTCCGCGCATGGGGCTGGGGCTCTGTTCGGTGCGGAGGATTCTACCCGCCCGGCCATGAATACCGCGGGGCCGGCGCGTCGCCGGCGCCTGCTGGCGCGGATCCCGGCAGGCCGCCGGACGCGCCGCCCGCGTCGCGCGGGCACGCAGACAGCATTCGCAACTTGAAGGTGGAACCTTGAACGACATCGTGCACAACGACGACAGCCAGCAGCGCCTGGACCGGCTGGCGGACATCTCGCAGCGCCTGCTGGACCGCGCCCGCGCGCTGGGCGCCAGCCAGGCCGAGGTGAGCTGCAGCGAGGAACGCGGGCTCAACGTCTCGGTGCGGATGGGCGAGGTGGAGACGGTCGAATCGACCCGCGACCGCGGCATCGCCGTGACCGTGTACTTCGGCAAGCGCAAGGGCAGCGCCAGCACCGCTGACCTGCAGGAATCCAGCCTCGACGCCACCGTCGAGCAGGCCTGCGCGATCGCCCGCCACACCGAGGACGACGCGGCCGCCGGCCTGGCCGACGCGGAGCTGATGGCCACGGCCTTCCCCGACCTGGATACCTGGCATCCGTGGGCGCTGGAAGCCGACGAGGCGATCGACCTGTGCCTGGCCTGCGAGGCCGCCGGCCGCGACGCCGACGCGCGGGTGACCAACTCCGATGGCGCCTCGCTGGGCAGCGGCGAGAGCCTGTCGGTCTACGCCAACAGCCACGGCTTCATCGGCCGCGAACGCGAGACCCAGCATTCGCTGGGCGTGGCGCTGATCGCCGGGCAGGGCGAAGGTATGCAGCGCGACGGCTGGTACAGCATCGGCCTGGCGCAACGCGACCTGGAAGCGGCGGCGGCCATCGGCCGGCGCGCCGCCGAACGCGCGGTGTCGCGGCTGGCCCCGCGCAGCGCGCCGACCGGCGAGTTCCCGGTGCTGTTCTCGGCCGAGGTCGCCCGTTCGCTGGTCGGCCACCTGCTCAACGCGGTGTCCGGCGGGGCGCTGTACCGGCGCGCCAGCTTCCTGCTCGACAGCCTGGGCACGCGCCTGTTCCCGGAGTGGTTCTCCATCGACGAGCGGCCGCTGATGCCGCACGGCCTGCGTTCCACCGCGTTCGACGCCGACGGCGTGGCCACCCGCGACAGCGCCCTGGTGTCCGGCGGCGTGCTGCAGCGCTACGTGCTGGGCAGCTATTCGGCGCGCCGGCTGGGCCTGCAGACCACCGCCAATGCCGGGGGCGTGCATAACCTGGAAGTGGCGGCCAACGCCGGCACCCTGCAGGAGCTGCTGGCCGGGATGGGCCGCGGCCTGCTGGTCACCGAGCTGATGGGGCAGGGCGTCAACGGCGTCACCGGCGACTATTCGCGCGGCGCGGCCGGGTTCTGGGTGGAGGACGGGCAGCTGGCCTACCCGGTCGACGAGCTGACCATCGCCGGCAACCTGCGCGCCATGTTCGCCGGGATCGAGGAGGTGGGCCGGGAGGTGGACCCGCGCTCGCACATCCGCACCGGTCCGGTCCTGGTGGGGCGGATGACCGTGGCCGGGGGGGATTGATATGCTCGGGCCGGCTACACCACTACTTGCGGTGCCCGGCACCGCTTCGCCATGGGGGAACACCAATGAACGACTACAACACCACCGCCCAGTCGCAGAACGATGACCGCACCATCGCGATGCTGGTGCACCTGTCGGGCATCCTGCTCGGCTTCATCGTTCCGCTGATCGTGTGGCTGATCCACAAGGACCGCCCCGAAAAGGCCTTCCTGAACGACCAGTCCAAGGAAGCGCTGAACTTCCAGATCACCCTGCTGTTCGTCTACATCATCGGCACGGTCCTGACCATCATCCTGATCGGCGCGCTGATCAACTTCCTGGCCTGGATCGCCTGCATCATCCTGAGCATCATCGCCGGCCTGGCCGCCAACCGTGGCGAGGAGTACCGCTATCCGTTCGCGATCCGGCTGATCAAGTAAGTCGTATCCCATCGCAGATGGACGAAGGGCCCGGCATCGACCGGGCCCTTCGCGTTCCTGCATCCTGTGCGGCACCGCGTCAGTGGTTGCGGCGCACCGCCATTTCGCCCAGCGCGTCCAGCAGCGTGCAGTCGCCGCCGACGCCTTCCAGCGCGGCACGCATCTCCACCGCCAGCTGCTCGAGCCTGGCGCGCGCACCGTCCACGCCCAGCAGGGCCGGATAGGTCGACTTGGCCTGGGCCACGTCCTTGCCGGCGGTCTTGCCCAGCGCTTCGGAGCTGGCCTCGATGTCGAGCAGGTCGTCGCGGACCTGGAAGGCCAGGCCCAGCGCGTCGGCGTAGCGGTCCAGCTGCGCCAGCGTGGTCGTATCGGCGCCGCCACCCAGCGCGCCCATGCGCACCGCGGCGCGGATCAGCGCGCCGGTCTTGAGCGCGTGCATGCGCTGCAGGCGGGCGAGCGGTTCGGAAGTATCGCTGGCGCCTGCAGGCCGACCACCGCTGCCGGTGGCGTCGATGTCCAGTGCCTGGCCGCCGCACATGCCGGCCACGCCGGAAGCGGTGGCCAGGGTGCGTACCCAGTCGATGCGCAGCGCCGCCGGGGCATCGGCTTCGGCCAGGGCGGAGAAGGCCAGGGTCTGCAGCGCATCGCCGGCGAGGATCGCGGTGGCCTCGTCGAAGGCCACGTGCACGGTCGGACGGCCGCGGCGCATGTCGTCGTCGTCCATCGCCGGCAGGTCGTCGTGGACCAGCGAGTAGGCGTGGACCAGCTCGACCGCGGCGGCCGGCGCGTCCAGCGCGGCCTCGCTGGCGCCCAGCGCGGTGCCGGCGGCGTAGACCAGCAGCGGGCGCATGCGCTTGCCGCCGCCGAGGGTGGCGTGGCGCATCGCGGCGTGCAGGCGCGAAGGTTCCTGCGCCGGGTCCGGCAGCAGGCGCTCGAGCGTCGCTTCGGTGCGCGCCGCCCAGCGCGCGAACACCTCACTCGCCATCGGGGCCGGCGAAGGGCTGGGCGCTGTCGGGCTGGTCGGGATCGGTGAGCAGGCGCACGCGCAGTTCGGCCTGTTCCAGCGCGGTCTGGCAGCGCCGGTACAGGCCGATGCCGCGCTCGTACGCGGCCAGCGAATCTTCCAGGCTCATCTCGCCCTGTTCCATCTTCTGGACCAGTTGTTCCAGCTCGTCCAGCGACTGTTCGAACTGCGCGACGGGCGAGGCGTCGCCGGAGGTTTTCTTGGACATGGGCGAAGTGTGCGCGGTGCGGCGGCCGGGGGTCAACGCGCGGTGCCGCTGCCGGGCGGCTGCCAGGCCAGCTGCCAGCCGCGGGCCTCCAGCCATTGCGCGAGCGCACCGGCCTGGATGGCGTCGCCGGCGGCCAGCACGTCGCCTTCGGCGTCGGACAGCAGCGGCAGGTGGCGCCGGCGCCAGGGCGGGACGCCGCGCTCCTGCAGCACGTGCTTCAGCGCGTGCGAATGGGAACGGCCGGGCAGGGTGATGCGTTCGCCACCCTGGCGTGCGTGGACACGCAGCGGGGCGTCGAAGCCCGGCACGGGAGCGCCGCGGCCGTCGTGCAGCTGGAGCAGGCCACCGTCGGGCAGGTGCAGCGGTTCGAGGCCGTCCCAGGCCACGCTCCAGGACGACGACAGCGGCTCACGTTCCCGGTCGGCATGGAGCAGGTCGCCCCAGCGTTCGATCCGGGCGCCGGCCCAGGCGAAGCAGGGCCGGGCATCGGCGCGGGCGGCCAGCAGTTCGCGTTCGATCCGCTCGACGGCATGGCCGGGCAGGGGCGGCAGGCCCAGCTCGCGTACCCACCGGCGCAGCAGGCGGGCGCGGCGTTCCGGCGGCTGCGTTTCCAGCGGCGATACCGGCAGGGTGTGCGGGTCTTCACCGGTGTGTTCGCGCAGCAGCTGCGCGTCGGCATCGGCCAGCAGCGCGTCGGCCTGCGCGCACAGCTCCGCGCTGCGGGCCAGCGCGGCGGCGGCATGCGGCCAGCGTTGGCGCAGCAGCGGCAGCAGCTGCAGGCGCAGGAAGTTGCGGTCGGGATCGGGGTGGAGGTTGCTGGGGTCCTCGATCCATTCGAGGCCGTGCTCGCCGGCGTAGTCCAGCAACGTCGTGCGTGGCAGCTCGAGCAGCGGCCGCCATTGCCAGGCGTGGCCGCGCCGGCGCAGCGGCCGCATCGCGCCCAGGCCTTCGGGGCCGGAGGCGCGCAGGGCGCGCAGCAGGAAGGTCTCGGCCTGGTCGTCGAGGTGGTGGGCGGTGGCCAGCACGTCGCCCGGTTCAAGCGTCGACAGCAGCGCGGCGTAGCGCGCCTCGCGCGCGGCGCCTTCCAGGCCGAGGCCGGCGTCGCGCGGCACCTGCACTTCGATCACCTGCAGCGGCACGTCCCACGCGCGCGCCTGCGCCTGGCAGTGCGCGGCCCACTGGCCGGCATCGGCATGCAGGCCGTGGTGCACGTGCACGGCGCGCAGGCCGCGGGCCCGGGCGGCCGGTTCAAGCGCAAGGGCATGCAGCAGCGCGCTCGAATCCAGGCCGCCGCTGAAGCCCACGACCAGCGCGCCGGTCGCGGGCAAGGCATCGAAGGGAGGCGGCAGGCGAGGGGCCATGCCGCCATGGTAGCGGTCGCCGGCTCAGCGCACCTGGCGCAGGATCACGACGATGGCGAAGATCCAGCACACGGTGACGAACCAGGCCAGCACCCAGCCGGAAGCGAGGCCGCGCCGGTTCCGCGCCAGCCGGTTGACCGCCAGCGCCACCAGCAGCGGCACCGCGAACAGGCCGACCGGCAGTACCCAACCCGGAAGTGCGCCCATGTCCGCTCTCCCCGGAGCTTCCAGATCCTGCGCGACAGCATACGCGCCGTCGCGCGGGATGGCGGGCGGCCGCGGTTACGCCGCCTCGTAGGCGCCGTAGCCGTGCAGGCGCTTGTAGCGGCGCTGGACCAGCTCTTCGCTCGGGATCTGCCCGAGGGCGTCGAGCTCGTTGAGCAGCACGGCCTTGAGCCGGCGCGCCATCTGCTTGGGGTTGCGGTGGGCGCCGCCGGTCGGCTCGCGCACGACCTTGTCGACCAGGCCCAGCTCCTTCAG